>Ga0070727_10000816_pt1 | contig 35651 bp, 28 predicted proteins | sample tdAd472_FD_66722 | JGI IMG/M metagenome (GOLD analysis project Ga0070727, IMG submission 66722) | Marine sediment microbial communities from the Atlantic coast under amendment with organic carbon and nitrate - tdAd47.2 | ecosystem: Environmental > Aquatic > Marine > Coastal > Sediment | place... | reverse complement strand
GAGTTGGCCCTCGATGGGCAGGGGGTTTATCGGGCTCTTCTTTGCGTCCTCCGGGCTGCGGAACCCTGCGCGGACTTTCATCATGCGGTACACCGTCATCCAGGGCTGCAACATGAGCTTGAGGACCATGAAGGTGGCCGCCAGTAAGTACGTATAGAAGACGGGGTTTTCCAGATTCAGCGCTGCGAGTTCGAAATTCATAGCTATTGGCCCCAGGTCCGAAAAGTTGTTAGAAAAGAATTGCAAAAAATATTAACATAGTTAAAATAAATGAACAATGGTCGAATAAGTGAATGATCATGGCCCGTGAACCACGGTCGGAACGCCAACCTTCGCCCCGGGTGCAACAAAAACGCTTGCAGGCCCGGCAGGAAATCCTGCAGGCTGCGCGTGACATTCTGAGAGAGGGCGGCGTCGATGCTGTCACACTGGCCTCGGTGGCCGGCGCACTCGGTATGACGAAGCAGGCGCTTTATCATTACTTTCCTTCGAAAGACGCGTTGATGCGGAGTCTCGTCACGGCGTTGATCGATGACGAGGTGGAGACCCTGGTTACCGCCATTGAGGCTACGGACGCCGGTGACAGTTCGCTGGGTGAGCTGATTCGTGCCTTTTACGATCACTACATCAACAATCTCGATGCTTTCCGGACGGTCTATTGCCAGTCACAGCTGTATTCGGCGCCACACCTCGGGATGGACCCCACGACGGTCCGTGATCAGATCAATCCGCGCATCCGGTCTTTGTTCGACAGTCTCGAGGCGCGGCTGGCCGGTAAAACAAGAAGCAAACAAAAGCGGGAGCGCATGCGGCGCCTCGCGTATACGGCGTGGACATCGGTGTTGGGACTGGTGACGATGCTCAGTGTTGCAGACGCTGTAGATGATCCACTGCTTCACAGTGACGAAGACCTGCTCAAAACCTTGTCGAGCGTATTTGACAAGGCAGCCAGATCCGCTGTGTGAGTTCCGGGCGCTGGGCATCCGGTCGACCAGTGGGAAGCCAATCGTAATTGAACCTCTCGGGGCTTGATACAATCAAAGCCAGTATCCGTTTCTGACGCCGGCAAGGGGGGTGCGTGCATACCCAGGGTTTATATCGCTGTTTACCGCACGTCGTGACAAGTGCTACGGCGCTGCTTGCGGTTGTCACACTGTTTATTCCCGGCATGGCGGCCGCCCAGGCCGGCTCAGAGCCGGCATCGACCGTGCAACAGATTCCGGCAACCATGTCGGATACACACATGTCGGAGACGCTGCGGTCTGAAATCAAGAAGACCGTTGTCATCGGGGGCGACAGCCCGCCCAGCGAAGAGGTCGGCGGCAGCTACCAAAAAGAAACTGCGGGTCTCGTAGGTGGCATCAATGAAGGCTCGCAGCTGGGTACGGTTCACCAGGAGATTGGTGGCGTCAATGTCAATTTTCCGATCCCGATACTGACGATCCCGGGCGCGATATTCGGTGGATTATCCGGCGCAACCAAACGTGAGCTCCAGGAGTTCCGGGACGCACTGACTGACGAGCTGGCCAATGCCGAAAGCAAGCCATTGACCAACGTAGGGCTGGCGCTCGATGTATATCGGGAGCTCAGCAAGATTCCCGATCTTGAAACAAAGCTATTCGCGCCAACGGTGCCCATCCCGACTGATACAGACGCAATCTTGTTTGTGAGCTTCAACGACATCGGTATCAATGTGGATGGCAGTGACGCTGAGTTATCCGTTGCAGCTAAAGCGACACTACGTAATGCGAGCGACGGCCTGAAATTGTACGAAATCATTGTTCAGTACCAGGACACGGACACACTAAGCAAATGGACTGAGAACGAGAATGCGTTATGGAAGGATTACGCGAACTTCGCCGCGCATTATCTTGCTCGTGAAGTCTCTGCCGTACTTTTCGACAGGGTAGACGTCACCCACGACCTGCAACCGAATGTATCGGACAACGTTTCCCGTGTGAAGAAGAACGACTGGCAGGGAGTCACCAAGTCGACACGACCAACCCTGGCGTGGACATCGGCAATCCCCGACGAGCAGAAGAACCCACTGGCAACGTCGATCAATGAAACAAACACGTATTACGACGTCGAAATCTACGATACGAACCGACTCGTCTACGTCCAGAGGCAGGTTCCAGGCCTTCAGCACACGCTCGGCTTTGACATTGACGATTGCAAAACCTACCGCTGGTCAGTACGGCCGTCGTATCACGTCAATGGTGATATCAAGTACGGTGAATGGATGCGGTTTGAGCTGGACTCAGAGACAGCTAGCGGTAACGGCAACGTTGGCAGAAAAGCGTCGGCAGCGCCGGCCTACATCCAGGATTTTGCGTCGCTGCAAATCAAGTGCGGTCGCCGCTAGGGAACCTCTTGTAATGCGGCGGCGACCCGTTCCTTGTAAGCAGCGTGGCACGCAAGGCATCCTTTGATCATTTGCTGATAGGCAGTGACGGCAGCGCCACTGTCGTGCGCATCGGCGGCCGCATGAATTTCCAGTGACAGATCGTGCACGACGGTGTCGATTTGCTTGAATGCCGGCATCTCCGGCCCGAGTTCCTGCGCCACGAGCTGTACCTGGGCGGCGGGAATTCGTGGGTGCTCCGAAATTGCGATTGCGCCACGTGCGACTAATTCGAAGTCGTCCGTCAGTAGCCCGTCGGAAATATCGACCACGTTATTGCGCAGGCCCTGCATGATTTCTTTCAGTGACGTTGTTTCGCCTGTCAGGGCGATCGCGGGTACCAGCATGAATACGAGGCTCGCGAGTCCCAGTCGTTGTCTTATCGTCATTACTACCTGCCCTCTGGCATCAACATGATGCTAAATCGTTGATTCTAATCGAATCACCGAATCCTCAGTACAACCTCATAGTGTCCTCAGGCCAGCCGCGGCGGAGTGACGCATGGTTACTCCCGACTTTTGAACTCAAGCGGGAGAGCACCAATGAAAACGAAAAATTCACGGATGAAGGCGGGCATTCTATCGACTTTTGTGGCACTGATGGCCGTACCAGCCGCGGCACAGGAGGGCCCGGGTGGCGTTTTACAGGCGATCGGCGTCGACAGGTTTGAGCCGGCGCTTGTTTATACCTCGGGCGCCGGCAGCATCTGGCGCAGTTTTGATTCCGGCACCAACTGGGAAGTTGCCGGCGGCGGATTCACTGCCTGGTCGATCGCCATCGATAGTCCCGATGTCATTGCGGACCCGGACGGCGTACAGGTCATTTACGCTGCAACGCAGAACGACGGTGTCATGCGTAGCGAAAATGGTGTCACATGGACTGCAGGTAATGGTCTTAGTGGCGCCGTTCGCTCGGTCGCTGTGCACCCCGATACGCAGGTCGCCTACGCAGGCACCGAAGACGGTATCTATGTCAGTAATGATCGTGGCCTGAATTGGGACATTCTCTCGAACGAACTCGGTGCGGGTGCGACGCAGGGACTTGTCATCGATCCGCGCAATGCCCAGGCTCTGTATGCCACCAAGTGGGGGCAGGGCGTCTATCGCAGCATCGACGGAGGTATCACCTGGCAACTGGGCAATGCCGGCCTCTTTGACACGCAACTCTTCGATCTCGATCTGCACCCGCAGAATTCCTCGGTAATTTATGCGGCAACGTGGTCCGGCGTATTCCAGAGTGTCGATGCCGGCGCCAACTGGGTGTTGCTCGACTCGCCGAAACGTACGAGCGAGCTCGCTATCGATCCGGTGAACCCGGATCGGCTCATTGTGGTCACCGAAGGCAACGGGATTGCGCGGTCGACCGACGGTGGACAGACGTGGGCGGCAATCAATGAAGGTCTGGGTGCTGTGACGCAATTTGTTAGTGTCGCAATTCCGCCAGGTGGCAGCGGTGTCGTTCACGCGGGTTCAGTGAATAACGGTATCTTTGTCAGCAGCGACTTCGGCGACACCTGGATCCAGACCTATGCCGCCCCTGGTGGCGGTGCCCAGCCGGGTCCGATCACGCCACCGCCGGACGACAACCCGCCCGCGGATCCGACATCGCTGACGATCCAGGTCATCAATCGCAGCGCTGCGACGGTGGAACTGGGCCAGACCGTTTTCCTTGACGTCATCGTCAGGAACACGGGCAGTTTCGCTGCGCAGAATGCGCAAGTGAGGCACCTGTGGGAGCAGGTCGGCCAGGGCACGTACGCTATGACGGCACGCTGGTCCGGTGGTACTTGCTCCGATGGCGCCTGTAATCTCGGTATCCTGCCAGCGAACGGCGATATCGTCGTCTCGGTCGAAGGGCGCACCGGAGACGCTTACAACTGGGTTGGACCATTCAGCCTGGTCGCGACGGCCGAAGCCGACAATGCCAGCGCAGTCAGTGACTCCGCTCGCGTTGAGACGGTGCGAACCGTACTCAGTATCGAGTCGGAAAGTGGCGGCGGGGCGAGTGGACCGTTCCTTGTGCTGGTTTTGGTGTTCGTGATGTTGTCGCGCTGCAGGTCGCAGCGGGCAGCTGCAGGATTGGTCTGACTTCTGTTGAGCCAGGCACCGTTGTCAACAAGACAACGGTGCCTGACCTGTTTTCCTGGTTTCGTCAAATGGTTTCCAGGTCGAATTCGACCGGCAGGGACGTGGAGATCATGTCGTACACCGGTGAGAACAACGCGAGCTCCTTGAGCGTGTCTGCGTCAGCTGCCGCTTTCACCCGCATTCGGACGCGCACGGCGTTATAAGCTTTGCGTGATTCCTCCGAGAGACCCAGCATGCCGCGCACATCGAGATCGCCCTCCAGAAAGGACTCGACCGACTCGACCTCAATACCCTGCACGGCGGCATGGTAGACCAGTGTCGAGGTCAGGCAGCTCGCGAGCGAGTGCAATACGTACTCCATCGGGTTCGGTGATGTGTCTCCGCCCGAATTTACTACGGGCTCGTCGGCATCGACGATGAATGGCTCGCCACGCGTATCGTCGTCCTGTCCAAGGGCATGATATTCCTTGATGCGGCTGCGATTCAGGCCACCGTCAATCCAGTGGTTATCGAGGCGAAACTGGAAGTGGGCATTGTTGCTGTTTTCTCCGATTGCGTTGACGATACCCATTACCGTGCTGACGGTGACGCCATTGACGGTCTGTTCCTGGGGCTGTGCAGTAGCTTGTGCGGTCATGATCTTCTCCTGTTATGAAGGCTGATATGCGATATCGAGATCGAAGGCGCAGGGTATGAAGAGCAGGGCAATGCCGACTACTGCATGGAATGTAGCAATTAGCTACAGTATCTGTAGTTGAGCCAGAATGACGCGGAGTGCCCTATCGATGCCTGAATACGGCCAGTTTTGCCCGGTTGCCAAGGCCGGTGACATCATCGGTGAGCGCTGGACGGTGCTGATCCTGCGGGAGCTGTTGCTGGGTACGACCCGCTATAACGACTTTCAACGTGCGCTTTCGCGTATCTCGCCGACGCTTCTGAGCAAGCGGCTGAAGATGCTGGAGGACAAGGGGCTTATCGTGCGCAAGCGCCCACCGGGGGCGAAGAGCCACGAGTATCACCTGACGGCGTGTGGACGCGAACTCGAGCCCGCGATCGAACACCTTGCGGTTTGGGGCATGCGTTGGGCACGCGGCCAAATGACGGACACTGAACTGGACGTCGAATTCCTGATGTGGGACTTGCAGCGGCGCCTGCAAACGGATCGGCTGCCGGATGGTGAGACGGTGTTGTGTTTCGAGTTTGATGAACTGGAGCGCTTCAAAACCTGGTGGCTGGTCGCACGTCAGGGCGACGTGGACTTGTGCTCCGAGAATCCCGGGAAGGACGTCGACCTGTATATCAACACGACGGTACGCGATCTTGCGCAGGTGTGGCGCGGTGACGTGCCGATGGCAAAGGCGCTACGCGGAAATACAATTCGAACACACGGCAATGTCCACCTGGCGAGGACTATTCAGGACTGGCTGGGTATCAGCCCGTATGCTGATATTGAGCAGGTTCAGCGCAACTGACTGTCTTTGCTGCCGCGGCGGTTATAGCCGCTGACGGCCTTGGTCTCGGCATCAAGTTCGGATTGGCACGTAACGCACAGACGCACGCCTGGAACAGCTTCTCTGCGGGCTGCAGGAATGTCTTTGCCACATTCCTCGCAGTGCTGCAGGCTTTCGCCGTTTGGCAGCTCGCTTCGGGCACGCTTGACAGCATCTTCGACCGTAGCGTCGATCTGATCCTGTACTGCACCGTCTTTTGCGAACCCGCCGGCCATGGAGAGACTCCGAAAGTCATTATCTGCGCGGTAAGGTTACCAAGAGATTGCCGCCAATTCCCCAACTTGCAGACGGACAACGCCAGTCAGGGCTGCGAATCCCGCTAGGGGTGTGACTTTCCACGATAGCGCTAGCGCTCCGCGAAGCCTTTAATTGCGGCCAGAATTCCGGAAATAACCATCCCCGATTTGGAGGCAGAGCAATGTCGGACAAGGCATCACAACTGGCAGGACCCGGTATCAGCACGTACGAGGAAGTCGACAAGATCCTCCCCAAGGACTACGAATCGTTGCTGGACAGGAAACGCACGCAGAAAGCAATTTACGACGTCAAGGACTACATCGAGAAAGGGCTTGCCAGGGAGCTGAACCTGATGCTCGTGCAGGTACCCCTGATCGTCGAAGCGGCCTCCGGAATGAACGACATGCTCGACCGGGACGGCTCGAGGACGCCGATAGAATTCAATTGCGGGCTTGGCATCGATGAGCCCGTCCATGCTTCTATCGTGCAGGCGGCCACCAAGTGGAAACGCTGGGCGCTCGAGCAGTTCGGGTGCGATGTCGGCGAGGGCATCAACACTGACATGCGTGCGGTCAGGAAAGACTATTTCCTCGACCACGATCACAGTGCCTATGTCGACCAGTGGGACTGGGAGCAGGTTATCACGGCGGAAGACCGGAACCTCGAGTACCTGACCCAGGTCGTGAAGAAGATCTGGAAAGTCATTGTTGGCGCCGAGAAGATGGTGATGGAGAAGTATCCTGAGCTGCAGGACCCGAGATTCCCGCCGCTACCCGAAGAACTGCACTTCATACACGCCGAGGAAATTCTCGCGAAATATCCCGACCTGCCGCGGAAAGAACGCGAGACGAAGATCATCGAGGAATACGGCGCCGTGTTTATCTATGGCATCGGCTGGGTGCTGGAAGACGGCTATCCGCACGAGATGCGTGCCGCGGACTACGACGACTGGGTAACACCCACGATCGAGAAAGACGGCAAGCTCATGCACGGACTGAACGGTGACATTCTTGTTTATAACCACGTCACCAAGCGACGCCACGAACTGACCTCAATGGGCGTCCGGGTCACCCCGGAGACGCTCATGGAGCAGATGAAGATTGCTGACCGCGAAGACGAGCTATCGCAGCCGTATCACCAGATGATTCTCAACGACGAGATCCCGCTGTCGATCGGCGGCGGCATCGGTCAGTCGAGAGTGCAGATGTTGTTACTCCGTAAGGCTCATCTCGGCGAAGTCAGTACGACTGTGTGGCCGAAACAACTCCACGAGGTGTGCGAGAAGCACAATATCTTCGTGCTGCACTAGTTAATTCTGCACCAGGCAGCGCCGCACAAGGCTTTAACTCAGGGCCAGATATCGCGCTGCAGAATTACCGTAGCGAGTTTCTTCACGGCGTTGACGAGTGCTGCGTCTCGCAAGGTCGGGCCGGTTCTCGTGCCGTTGAGGCCGTCCTTGTGCTTGACCTTGAGAGCGTCCCACCTGTCGACGGTCTCGTCGACGGCGCGGATCATCCGCTCGTTGAGCAGGCTATTGACCTTCTCGAGGTTCCACTGTTTGTTGTCGAGGTTTTGCACCCACTCGAAGTAGCTGACGACGACGCCACCTGCGTTGGCAACGATGTCCGGCAGAACCAGGATATCCTTCGTTTGCAGGATTTCATCACCGGCTACCGTGATCGGACCGTTTGCATCCTCGACGATGAGCTTCGCTTTGATGCTATCGGCATTGTCGGCGCGGATCTGGCACTCGAGTGCAGCGGGAATGAGGATGTCGCAATCGTAGGCCAGCAATTCCTCGTTCGTGATTTCAGTGGTCCCGGGGAACCCGACAACACTGCCGTGCTCTTGCTTGTGGGCCAGCACGACGGCTGGGTCCAACCCGTCCTCGGCGCTGATCCCGCCGCCGGAGTCGCTGACTGCAACGATCCGGGCGCCGGCTTCATGGAACAGGCGCGCGGCGATACTACCGGCATTGCCATAGCCCTGTACTGCCACACGAACACCGTCCAATGTTTCCATGCCCGGTATGACGCCACGCTTTAACAGCTGCTGCGTCGCGTACAGGCTGCCCCTTGCCGTTGCTTCGTCGCGGCCGACCGAGCCACCGATTTCCAGCGGCTTGCCGGTGACGACAGCAAGGTTGTTCTGTCCCGGATGCATCATGTCGAACGTGTCATAGATCCAGGCCATGGTTTGCGAATCCGTGTACACGTCCGGCGCAGGAATGTCCGTATGGGGACCAATAGCGTCGCCCAGCTCGGTGACGAAGCGCCGCGTGATGCGGCGCAGCTCGGCACGACTGAGCTCTTTCGGGTTGCAGACGACACCGCCTTTGCCGCCACCGAAGGGCAGGTCGACGACAGCGGTCTTCCATGTCATGAACGCGGCGAGTGCTGCGACCTCCGGCTCAGTGACGTCCGGATGATAACGAATGCCGCCCTTGCCCGGTCCGCGCACGCGATTGTGCAACACGCGAAAACCGTGAAAGGTTCTGATCGACTCGTCATCCATGTGGATGGGAAAGCGCACGTGTATCGTGCGTTTCGGGTTGATCAGGTAGTCGATGAGCCCGACCTTGAGGTCGTCGATCCAGGTCAGGGCGCGCTCAAATTGGTGTTTGGCGTTGGTGAAGAGGTTCAGGTCTTCGGCCTGTGCGGTCAGCATGTCCATAGCTCGCCTCTCGGATGGAAACGTATCTCTGGAAACTGAATGATCCCATCCAGGGACGGCGGTGGCGCTAGGTAGATTCACCTATTGGCGTGCGAATTCTCCCGCCGCCGATCGATGCGGCGCAGGCTTTTTCTTATGCTCGACGCGTCAGTGGCCCATCGTATCGTTCCACTCGGGCAACAGTACGATGCAGTTCGGATTGAAGCCGTTCTCTATGAAGGTATCGATCGTATCGATGACGGTTCTTGACTGCAGGTCCACCACAGTGATCGAACCCTCGCTCATGCCTGGCAAATTGATAAACGAGTTTTGCACATAAGCGTAGCGCCCGTCTTTCGTATAGGCCACGTGATGCGCACCTTCGCCAGCTTCAAGCGTCTTGACAAGTGTTGCTTCGGTGGGGTCGTCACCGAGCTTAAAAAAGTGCATCCGGCCCGGGTTTGCCGTAGTGATATGCATTTCGCTGCCATCGTCGGTGAAGTAGATCTCGAGCGGAATGCCAACTTCTTCGGGCCCGAAATCGAAGGCCTCGGCAACGTCGAAGTCGTTCGTCTCTGCATTCCATTTGGCGGTCCAGAGTGTTCCGCCATACATGTTTGTGACATAGGCAACGGCGGGGTCGGATCCCGGTACGAAGAGTACCTCGACGGGCGCCTCGCCCGACGGCGATTCCTTGTTGGATACTTTGTGCCGGCTCAGGAACTCGCCCGTGCTGGCCTCGAATACGGCGATCTCCTCGCCCGCATCACCGAGGTCCGACGCTCGCACAGTGCTGCTGAGCAGCATGCGGTCGATATCCTCGTGAATCGCGATGCCGTGCGGGTAGGGCACCGGAGTCTTTATGGTATGCGTGTAAGTGTCATCGACCGCATTTCCGACGACGACGGCGTCCGACGCCATACAGGTCTCGTACCAGGTCTTGTTGTCCTCGGAAAACACGACGTCTTCGCCGACCAGGCAATCGGGTACGTCAATAACTTTGATGCGGTACGGGTTAGCCGTCATATCAATGACGCGAAGTTCCGGCTTGCCGAGCGCTGTCAGATAGATCTTCGTAGCATCTCGGTTGTAGAACACGTGATGTGCAACGAGATCCGGCGGCAGCGGCATATCCACCAGGATATTGCCGTAGTTGTCTGACTCGGGATCGACATCAATGATCGCGATGCCTTCTTTGCGGCCCTGGGTGCCGAAGGGCATCTTCAGGTCTTTTAACGAATCATTCGGTTTGGACTCGTAATTGAGCAGAGCGAGAATCTCGGCGTCGCTGCTGAACGGCATTAGCAATGCGCATGCGAGCAATAGCGCGGTCAGTTTGTTCATTGTTCCACCCCCCAATGGCAGGACTGCATGCTGTGCATATCCTATCCATAGTCTAGACTATAAGAACACCACCTGCTGACGGTGAAAGACATGGCTTTGCCGCTCGCACGATCTGCACGACTCATCGCAATCGCCGCGGTCTTGTCCGGCTTGGGCTCGGGCCCGGTCGGGGCGCAGCAGACAGAGGCCGCGGCAAACGAGCCAGCACGTATTCAGGTTCGAATCGAGAACCGCAAAGTCGTCGGGGACCAGGTCATACGCCTGACCCAGGGACAGCTCGTCGAGATCATCTGGACCACCGATGAGGCCGCGGAACTGCACATGCATGGCTACGACATCCGGGTCGAGATATCACCGGATGCCTCGGTAGCAATGCCGATTACGGCACATGCAACGGGCCGGTTTGCAGTAACCAGTCACGGCTTCGGCGGTGAGCACGGTCACGGACACGAGACTCTCGCATACATTGAAGTCCACCCGAAGTAAGTGATGCGGGCGAGCCGCGCAATTATTGGGCTCGTCGGCTACGCTCTGTCTGCAACAGCCCAGGCCCACGGCTTTGCGGAGCGTTACGATCTGCCCGTGCCGCTGCACCTCTACATTGCGGGATCGGCCGCAGCCGTCGCGTTTTCATTCGTAGTCGTCGCGTACTTTGTCCGCGGGGATCGAACCGTTGGGCATTACCCGACCTTCAATCTCCTGGGGACCGGCATCGGTCGTGTCATCGCGAGCCGGGCCGTTCGTACCGTCTTGCGTGTATTCGCAGTATTCATGCTCATGCTTGTCATCGTCGCCGGGCACATCGGGGACGCCGATCCGTTCAGGAACATCGCGCCGACCGTCGTCTGGGTCATCTGGTGGGTGGGACTCGCTTACGTGTCGGGTCTGCTGGGTGATCTCTGGGCCCTGTTGAATCCGTGGCGAACAGTATTCGAGGCAGCAGAATGGGTGGTGTCAAAGTTGCAACCCGGCAAACGGCTCGGATTGAACAGAGAGTATCCGGAAAGATTCGGGTCCTGGCCGGCCGCGGTACTTTTTGTCGGGTTCATCTGGGCCGAGCTGATATGGCCAGCGAGCGACACGCCGGCAAAATTGTCACAGATGGTGCTGACTTACAGCATCATCACGTGGTTTGGAATGCTGCTCTTCGGCAGCCGGGCCTGGCTGCGTCACGGTGAGGTGTTCGCGGTCTTGTTCGGCTTGCTCGCTCGCTTCGCGCCGACAGAGTACATAGCCGAGAGGCATGAATGGAACTTGCGCCCGTGGGCGGTCGGTCTGCTTCCCGACAAGCCGCTGTCGCTGTCGCTAACGGTGTTCGTTCTGCTGATGTTGTCGAGCGTGACCTTCGATGGCCTGCTCGCCACTCCGCTATGGGTAGAGATCGCAGAATGGATGCTGATGTCCGACCTGGTCCGTCCGGCGATCTTGTTATTGCAGGATGTAACCGGCAACGCGATTGCGGCCATCAGCACGATTGCGCTGATCGTGTTCCTGGTGCTATTCCAGCTGTTGTACGTGGCGTTCTGCGGACTCATGCACAGGTCACTGCCCGCAGCAGCCAGGGCAGACGTTTCAATCGGTGAGCTGGCCAGGCTATTCGTGCTCAGCCTGATCCCGATTGCGCTTGCATACCACCTTGCCCACTACCTGTCTTTCTTGCTGATCGTCGGGCAGTACATTATTCCCCTTGCCTCGGATCCATTCGGCTTTGGCTGGGACCTGTTCGGCACAAAAATCTATTTTCCCGACATCGGCATCGTTAACGCGAAATTCGTATGGATTACATCAGTCATTGCGATCGTTACCGGCCACATCATCGCCGTTTGGCTGGCCCATGTCGTCGCTCTACGCCGTTTCGGAGACAGCAAGACCGCATTGCGCAGCCAGATTCCGATGCTCTTCCTGATGGTGGCTTATACGATGCTCAGCCTGTGGATTTTGGCACAACCAGTCGTTGAAACGACCTGAGTCTGATGCGCTGTCAGGTCCCGGCACGGACTGTGTACGTAACATAAGTCCATAATTCCAGCCGAAAAACAGCGATGCGCGTAAATCGGTGTATGGTGTGAAAAACAACTATAAGAAATGGGCGTAAAAATAAGACCCAAAGGACGGGACCAAGATGACCCGACTGCTCGTAGGATTGGTGTCAGCCCTGTTGTTTCTTGGCGCCAACGCTGCCACCCCAACTGATTTCAGCGAACAAATCGCCGATCTGAAATCGCGAAACGTTCGTATAAAAACCGACCCGCACACCGGTGTGGTCCGCCTGATCGGCGCGTGGCCCCAGGCGCCCCTTATGGTGCCCTCGGTAAACGAAGCAACTCGCCCGGATTTCGCCGCCATGGAGGCCGTCAAACACTTCGGGCCGATGTTCGGACTCGCCCACCCGGAACAGGAGATGCGCCTGGCTGGCGAGAAAACCAAACCGCGTGGTGGCTCCAGCCATCGCTACCGTCAGCTCCACAAAGGAATACCCGTTCTCACAGGCGAGCTGTTGGTGAACCTGGACGAATATGGCCGCGTAGTTTCAATGAGCGGAGAGATCAGCAGTGACCTCGATGTTGACGCCGTTGCCGACATTGGTACGGGCGAAGCGCGCAGGCTGGCGCTGGAGACAATTACGAAGTGGTACAACTTGCGAAAACGGCCGCTCCAGGCCAGCGTGCCGGAGCTGTGGATCGTCGATCCGAAAATTCTGAAACCCGGCGACCGCGATGCGAGCCTTGCCTGGCGTATCGAGGTGACCGACAAGCAGGAACCTCACGGCATACGCGAGCTGCTTTACATCGATGCTAATACCGCTGGCATCACCCTGCACATCAACCTGATCGAGCCGGCGAAGAACCGCGCAACATACACTGCCAATAACACCAGCAGCCTGCCCGGTACGCTGGTCTGCGACGAGAGCGACCCCAACTGTGTGGCCGGAGACAGTGAATCTCGCAATGCCCATCAGTTTGCCGGTGACACCTACGATTTCTATTTTGCCGAACATGGTCGCGACAGCCTGGACGATGCCGGGCAGACCCTGACGTCCACGGTGAACTACAGTGATGGCCTCTGCCCGAATGCGTTCTGGAACGGTACGCAGATGGTTTACTGCACCGGGCTTGCAGTGGACGACGTGGTCGGTCACGAATTGACTCATGGCATCACCGAAAAGACTTCGGCGCTTCTGTACTACTACGAATCCGGTGCCATCAATGAATCATTGTCCGATGTCTGGGGCGAGTTCGTTGATCTCGGCAACAGCGCCGGCGACGATTCACCGGCCGCGCGCTGGCTGATCGGCGAAGACCTCACAAACACCATCGGTGTCATCCGTGACATGGCCGATCCCCCCGCGATGGGCGATCCGGACACGATGTCGAGTCCTTATTACTTCGCTTCCTCGGGCGACAACGGTGGCGTGCACACCAACAGCGGCATCAACAACAAGGCTGCCTACCTGATGACCGATGGCGACACCTTCAACGGCTACACGGTCATCGGTATGGGACCTGGCAAGGTCGCGGACATTTACTACGAGGCACAGACCAATCTGCTCACGTCCGGATCGGACTATGCGGATCTCCACGCGGCGCTGAACCAGGCTTGCCAGAACCTCGTAGGCGTAGACGGCATTACCAGTGTTGATTGCCTGAACGTCCAGGCCGCCGTGGATGCGGTGGAAATGGATACTGATCCACAGAACTTTCATCCGGAGGCTCCCGTTTGTATTGGCGGTGACCCGCCCGACGATCTCTTCTTCGATGATCTCGAAGACGGCTCCGACCAATGGAATCTCGTTAATGTCTCCGGCAGCCCGATCGCTGCGTGGATGCACGACTTCGGGTATTCGGCTTCCGGTGAGTTCATGCTCTGGGGCCGCGACAGTTTTGTCAGTACCGATGCGTCGGCAGAGTTGAACGTAGACGTACCCTTGCCTGCGAGCGAAAAGCCATACCTGCATTTCAGGCACTCCTTCGCCTTTGAAGCGTCGCTCAATTTCGAGACATTTGAGTTGGCCTATTGGGACGGCGGATTCGTCGAATACAGCACAGATGCCGGCGCGACCTGGAGTGATGCCGGGCCACTCATCGATGGTGGCCAGGATTACAACGCAACGATTTACAATAACCCGGAAAACCCCAACGCCGGGCGCGTGGCCTTCGGTGACGAAAGCCACGGTTATGTTTCCACGCGGATGGATCTCAGTACCCTGAAGGGCCAGAACGTCCGCTTCCGCTGGCATACCAGCACCGATGGCTCTGTCAGTGGACCGTTCGGCTGGGTCCTGGATGATGTCAGGGTATACACCTGCGCGAACGAGCCACCACCGCCTGCCGAGGTCGCATTCAGCGATGCGACTTATAGTGTCAGCGAAGCAGGTGTGGCAGCGACCATTACGGTCAGCCGCACGGGCGGTGCGAGTCACAGCTTCACCATCGACTACTCGACGGCCGATGGCAGTGCCGCCGCGGGCGCCGACTATACCGCCACGAATGGCACCTTGTTCTTCGCTGACGGCGAAGCCAGCCAGACTTTCAGCGTACCGGTTTTCGAGGATGGACTGATCGAAGGCGATGAGACCATCGTGCTGACGTTGAGTGGGGCAAGCGGTGCGATCCTGGGTGCAGTGCCTGAGGCACAGCTGACGATCACCGACAATGATAGCGGCAATGGTGTCTGGATCCACGACGACCTGCCTGCCGGCGCGTCGGCGGGCGGAAACTGGAACTGGGTGAGTACTGATCCGGCGCCGCACTCCGGTAGCTTTGCCCATCAGTCGACGCTGGCTGCCGGGTTCCACCAGCATTACTTCACCAATTCCGCAGCGCCATTGCAGGTGCAAGTGGGCGACACCTTGTATGCCTACATTTATCTCGATCCGGATAATCCCCCGCGCGAGGTGATGCTGTCGTGGTACGCGGGCGGCGGTTGGGATCACAACGCTTACTGGGGCGAGGACCTGATCAACGTCGGAATCAATGGCACCAATAGTCGACGCTACATGGGACCACTGCCCCCAACGGGCCAGTGGGTGCGGCTGGAAGTCCCCGCCAGTGCAGTTGGGCTGGAAGGTGTCGCGATCACCGGCATGGCGTTCAGCCTGTTCGACGGGCGTGCGACATGGGACACGATCGGCATCACGCCGACTCCGTTACTTGCCCAGGTGGCATTCAGCGATGCGGCTTATAGTGTCGACGAAGCGGGCGTGGCGGCGACCATTACCGTCAGCCGCACGGGGAATATCAGCGGTAGCGCGACGGTCAACTATGCGACGGCCGACGTTAGTGCTGTTGCGGGTGTCGACTACACCGCCACGAGCGGCACTTTGAGCTTCGCCGACGGCGAAGCCAGCCAGACCTTCAGCGTGCCGGTTCTCGATGATGCGCTGATCGAAGGCGATGAGACCATCGCGCTGACGTTGAGCGGGGCAAACGGCGTGAACCTGGGTCCTGTGTCTGAGGCCCAGCTGACGATCACCGACAACGACAGCGGCGACGGTACCTGGATCGATGACAACCTGCCTGATGGCGCGATACCGGGCGGTAGCTGGAACTGGGTGAGCTCTGATCCGGCACCGTACTCGGGCGGACTGGCCCATCAATCGACACTGGCCGCCGGGTTCCACCAGCACTACTTCGTCAATGCGACCCCCTTACCGGTCCAGGCAGGCGACACCCTGTTTGCCTATGTCTATCTCGACCCGGCCAACCCGCCGAGTGAGATCATGTTGTCGTGGTATACGGGCGGAGCCTGGGTACACAATGCGTACTGGGGCGCAAACCTGATCAATGTCGGAACCGATGGCACCAACAGCCGACGTTACATGGGAGCGCTACCACCGACGGGCCAGTGGGTGCGCCTGGAAGTCCCCGCCAGCGCAGTCGGGCTGGAAGGTGCCGCAATCACCGGCATGGCGTTCAGCCTGTACGACGGGAGCGTGACCTGGGATGCGATCGGCGTAACCGCGACTTCGTTACTTGCCGGCGTGTCTTTCAGCGATGCGACTTATAGTGTCGACGAAGCGGGCGTAGCAGCGACCGTTACGGTCAACCGCACGGGAAATACCAGCGGCATCGCGACGGTCGACTACGCGACGGCCGATGGCAGTGCTGTCGCAGGTATCGATTACACCGCCACGGATGGCACCTTGACCTTCGCCGACGGCGAAGCCAGCCAGACTTTCAGCGTACCGATTGTCGACGATGGACTGATCGAGGGTAATGAGACCATCGTGCTGACGTTGAGCGGGGCCAGCGGCGCGGATCTTGGCGGCGTGTCTGAGGCCGTGCTGACAATCGCCGACAACGACAGCAGCGATGTCGCCTGGATTGACGACGACCTGCCTGCCGGCGCATCGCCTGGCGGTAGCTGGAACTGGGTGAGTACTGATCCGGCGCCGTTCTCGGGCGACCTGGCCCATCAATCGACACTGGCTGCCGGGTTCCACCAGCATTACTTCACCGGTGCCACGGCGCCATTACTAGTGCAAGCAGGCGACACCTTGTATGCCTATATTTACCTCGACCCGGCCAACCCGCCGAGCGAGGTGATGTTGTCGTGGTATACGGGCGGCAGCTGGGTACACAACGCCTATTGGGGCGCGGACCTCATCAACGTCGGCGTCAATGGCACCAACAGCCGACGTTACATGGGAGAACTCCCGCCGACCGGCGAATGGGTACGGCTGGAAGTTCCCGCCAGCGCAGTTGGGCTGGAAAGTGCCGCAATAACGGGCATGGCGTTTAGCTTGTACAACGGGCGCGCGACCTGGGATACGACCGGGGTCACGTCGACTCCGACGATTCCGCAGCCTGCCGAGGTGGCATTCAGCGATGCGACTTATAGTGTCGACGAAGCGGGCGTGGCAGCGACCATTACAGTCAGCCGGACGGGGAGTACCAGCGGCAGCGCGACGGTCAACTATGCGACGGCTGACGTTAGTGCTGTTGCAGGTGTCGACTACACCGCCACGAATGGCACTTTGAGCTTCGCTGACGGCGAAGCCAGTCAGACCTTCAGCGTACCGATCCTCGATGATGCGCTGGTTGAAGGTAATGAGACCATCGTGCTGACGTTGAGCGGGGCAAGCGGCGTGAACCTGGGTGCTGTGGCTGAGGCCCAGCTGACGATCACCGACAACGACAGCAACGATGTTGCCTGGATGGATAACGCCCTGCCTGCCGGCGCGATACCGGGTGGTAGCTGGAACTGGGTGAGTACTGATCCGGTGCCGTACTCGGGTGGTTTTGCCCATCAGTCGACGCTGGCTGCCGGGTTCCACCAGCATTACTTCACCAACGCCGCGGTGCCCTTACTGGTACAAGCAGGCGACACCTTGTATGCCTACATTTATCTCGACCCGGACAATCCGCCGCGCGAGGTGATGCTGTCGTGGTATACGGGCGGCGGTTGGGATCACAACGCTTACTGGGGCGAGGACCTGATCAACGTCGGAATCAATGGCACCAATAGTCGACGTTACATGGGACCACTGCCGCCGAACGGCGAGTGGGTGCGCTTGGAAGTCCCCGCCAGCGCAGTCGGGCTGGAAGGTGCCGCAATCACCGGCATGGCGTTCAGCCTGTTTGACGGGCGTGCGACCTGGGATACGACCGGGACGACCTCGAGTCCGTTGTCGGCCCAGCTGGCATTCAGCGATACGACTTTTAGTGTCGACGAAGCGGGCGTGGCGGCGACCATTACAGTCAACCGCACGGGAAGTACCAGCGGAACTGCAACGGTCGACTACGCGACGGCCGATGGAAGTGCTGTCGCCGGTGTCGACTACACTGCCACGAACGGCACTTTGAGCTTCGCCGACGGCGAAGCCAGCCAGTCCTTCAGCGTGCCTGTTCTCGAGGACGGACTTAACGAAGGCGATGAAGCGATTGTGCTGACGTTAAGCGGGGCAATTGGTGCGGACCTGGGTCCTGTGTCTGAGGCCCAGCTGACGATCACCGACAACGACAACAACGACGTTGTCTGGATCGACGATGCCCTGCCTGCCGGGGCAACGCCGGGCAGAAACTGGAACTGGGTAAGTACTAATCCGGCACCGTACTCGGGCGGCCTGGCGCATCAATCGACACTGGCGGCCGGTTTTCACCAACACTACTTCGTCAATGCGGCCCCCTTACCGGTCCAGGCGGGCGACACCTTGTTTGCCTTTGTCTATCTCGACCCGGCTAACCCGCCGAGCGAAATCATGCTGTCGTGGTATACGGGTGGAGCCTGGATACACAATGCTTACTGGGGCGCGAACCTGATCAACGTCGGAACCGATGGCACCAGCAGCCGACGTTACATGGGAGCGCGGCCACCGACGGGCCAGTGGGTCCGCCTGGACATCCCGGCCAGCGCGGTTGGCCTGGAGGGCGCGGTGGTATCCGGCATGGCGTTCAGCCTGTATGACGGGCGTGTTACATGGGATACAACTGGACTTACACCCCAGTGACGGTGTCTTAACGGTTGTCAGGTCTCAGTTTTTACCGTGACGAACTCGCCATCGTCGAGCGCTTCGGCGCGGGCCGCGTTTCTCATTTAGTTTTCGAACGCAGCAACGAGTTCCGTGGCCTTCGCCTCCCGCAGGGCTGCGCACAAGCGGACGCTCTCGGTTGCTTGTGCGAGAGATCGCTCGTAGCCGGGCAGCTGGTCCGCGCGTGCCTCGATAAATGCCTGCCATTCATCGGCCCGCTCGGCACTGCAGAATGCGCTCCCGAACGCGGGCACAACCCTGGATCGGTATGACTCCGGGATCTGTCCGATGATCTCGTCGTAATTTTCTACGACCCAACTGTAAGTCAATTCTGTTGTCGCAGCGCGGGCCATTTGCCGGAAGATGATGCCGATAAAGTCCGAACCCTTGAAACTACCTTCGAGCAGTGCCGCCTGGAGCTTACCTACCAGCTCAGGATCTTCCACGCGCGCAAGAGCACCTTGCGCCGCGGCGCGGAACGCAGGGTCCTCGGTCGTCAGTGCCTGCTCCAACAGGAGGTCAAAAAACGGCTCCCCGATGTCCTGCACTCCGATGCTGAGAATCGTCTCGAGTTCGCTCGCGGGCGCGGCTGACGGGTCCGGTTCTCCATCCAGACCGATCCTGGCCGCAGCCTTGCGGGCAAGCGGTTCGCGCATCTCCTGGTCTTTCGCAGCCACGACAAGGAATCTTTGCAAACGTTGGCGCAGCAAGGCTGTGCCCGTGTCATCGCCGCTCGGCAGGCGGGCAAAGCGCGGCCCCGCAATCTCCTGGAACGCTCGCTCGACTTCGTGCAGCTGCTCCGTGTCGAGGATAGTGGTGATGGACTCGAGGTGGCTGGTCGCGGCATCGACAACGTCCCAGGCTTCATGATTGACCAGTGCCACCATACCGGCAACGTAGCTCTCGGCCGGAACTTTGCCGCCCTGAAAAGCCGCATGCAGGCTGTCGCCGAGCGCAAGCGCCTCCGCCGGTGCCATCCCGGGCACTGTACCGATCAGGCCCTGCCATCCGGCATCATCGAGTGCGAAGCGGTAGTAGCCGGCGCCATCTGCATTGGGATGCACGCGCGTGGGACAGCTGTCAGCATCGAGCGCAATCGCCTGTTCTGATTCGCTCAACAGGGCGCACTGGCTCTTCTTCGCGCCGTCTGCTGAATAGGCAATGCACATCGGTATATGCCACTGACCAGAGCCTGGTTCGATTGTTGAGCCGAGCGGCGCATAACGCGCCTGGCTGACCATGAGTTGCGGGTTCGCGGAATCCGTGCAGTCGAGGCGCGCCGACAAAAGCGGCACACCGGGTTGTTCGATATACGACCTGAAAGCAGCTTCGATCTCGACCCGGTCAGAGCCTTCAGCAACCGAGGCGATGAAGTCGTCGGCGGTGGCGGTACCGTCCGCATGTCGTTTCATGTGCAGCCGGATCCCGGCCTGGAAACCGTCCTCGCCGACATACCGTTCGAGCATCGCCAGCACGCCGGCCCCTTTCTGGTAGGTAATGCTGTCGAAGGCGTCGCGGATGCGGTGGTTGTGGTCCACCGGCTCACGAATCTGCCGCGCCGCCGCCAGCGAATCGTTGCCCATCGCGCCGAGCGCGCGCTTCTGAACCTCCCGGTCGAACTCGCCGTCGGGCCAGTAGGCGTCTGCTGCCTTGTACATGATCCAGCTCGCAAACGCCTCGTTCAACCAGATGTCGTCCCACCATTCGGGCGTGACCAGGTTGCCGAACCACATGTGCCCGATTTCGTGGGCGTGGACGGCGGCGTAGCGACGACGCTGGCTGAGCGGCGAGTCCTCGTCCATCAGCAGAAGAATCTCGTTGTAGGTGATCGCGCCTATGTTCTCCATCGCACCGCCGAAGCCCCCGGGAACAGCAATCAGGTCGAGCTTTTGGTACGGGTAGGGAATGCCGAAGTACTGCTCGAGCACAGTGAGTATCCCGTCGGTATTCTCGAGCGCATAGTTCAGCCGGTCACCGAGGCCGCGTGCCGCGACCGCACGGAGCGGGACTTCGCGATCGCGGATCGAGTTCGCGGGAATCGTTCCGTAGTCGACGAGATCGTAAGGCCCAACCGCGAACGCGAGCAGATAGGTCGGCATTGGTCGGGTCGTATCGAAGATACGCCGCACGTAACCGTTATCCAGCGTCTCCTGGGCAATCTCCGGCGTGGTCGTGATGGCGACGTGGTCAGCAAGTGTCACCAGCGTGAGATTAAATGGCACTTTGAACGCGGGCTCATCGAACCCCGGGAAGACCTTTCTCGCGGCAATCGGCTCGAACTGCGTGGCCGCGTAAGAGTCTTCGCCCTTCACAACCTTGAACAAACCATTTCTCCCGGCTTCGAACGGCCGGTGGAAACTGATGTCGAGTGTCATTGCGCCCGCGTCAACGGTCTGTTCCAGTGCCACCAGGGATACGCCGGAATCATGCTGCTGGTTGTAACTTGCTGCCACGCGTTTGTCGTTGGCATCTGTCAAAAAGATCTCGTCGATCTCCAGATCCTTGCCGTGGAGCCAGATGCTGTCCGTCGGTTCGTTGACGTTGATGTCTATCGAGACGTTGCCGGAGAACGACTCTTGCGAGGGATCGATTGTGAGCTTAAGGCGATAGTGGACCGGAACCACTGTGTCCCCGAGGCGACCCACCGGCACTCCTGACTCCTGCGTCGTCTGATTGTCCGCCTCCCGGGCCTGATCGACTGGCGGCGCATCGGAATTCGAGCAGCCGGCGAGAACGAACAAAACGAACAGGCGGGGCAGAAACTTCGCCGTCTTGGGGTTTCTCATTGTTATTCCTTGTCTGAGCGGCGGCTTCCGGTGCGAAAGCGCAGAATCGGACTCTACCGTCGCCGCAGGTATTCCGCATCTTTTATGCCAGACGCAGCGACGGCAACAATGGTTGCCGTGCCCAGGAAGGTCGCGTATTTGGCCGGTCAGGCGCGCACTCCGGTCAGGTCTCGGTCTGTACCGCCACGAGCTCGCCATCATCGAGCGCTTCGGCACCGCGTACGGCGACGCGATCACCGGACTGCAATGCGCCCTGCACGGCGATGTGATCGCCGCTGGCCTCACGAACCTCCACTGCGACCCGCTCAGCCTTGGCATCATCGTTGATGCGCATGACAAATGCGCCGTCTTCCCGCAATACCACGGAGTCGCGCGGCACGGTCAGCGCCATGTTGGGCGACAGCGGCAAGTTGACGCTGACGAGTTGACCCGCCGCAACCACCCGCGGCGCATCGGCAGGTAGGTCGAGCCGCACCTCGAAGGTCTGTGACTGCGAGTTCGCAGCGGGAATCACCTTGCGAATCCGCGCCTCGAGGTGCAGCTCGTTCAGGCGGACTTCGGCGACGATGCCGGCGCGCATGCGCGGCAGGTGGCGAATCGGCACCGAGGCACGCACCTCGAGATTTTCAGTGTCGGTCATGGCCGCGAGTACGGTGCTACGCTCGACGTCCTCGCCCGCGTTTCGCAAGCGCTGCGTCACGACGCCGGAAAACGGCGCCCGGACATTGCAGCGCGAGAGCTGACTGTCCGTTTCCTTGATGGCGATTTCAGCAATCCGGAGATCGCTATTGGCAAGATCGCGATCGGCCATCGTGCGGTCGAGCTGGATTTCTGCGATGACATTGGTATCGCGTACGGACTCGAGACGCCCGACTTCCTTGACCAGTGTCTGGTAATTGATCGTCGCGCGATCGGATTCGGCGAGTTGGCGTTCGCGTTGCAGCTCGAGCATCTCGCAGTCGAAAACTGCAACCGACGTGCCGGCTTCGACGAAGTCTCCTGGTTCCGCCAGGTGTACGAGACGGCCAGCCATGCCGGCGGTGATCTGTGTTTCATGCCGGGAGAAGACAGTGCCCGCCGCGGGCACGGTGGGCGCGACGCTGGTCGACATGACCTCGGTTACCGTAATTGACGTCGGTTCGTTGTCGTCCTGTGCAAAAACGTCGCTGACTGATAAGCCCAGTAGCAGTGCAAACAACAGTTTGAGCGCGCGTTCGGTGTTTGTGATCGCAATCATGATGTTACCCCCGGCTGTGCGAGCAAGTCCCTGCTGCGCGTGACCTCGGTCGAATGGACTGTTTGCCTGGATTCACCGAGACGCAGAATGCTCGGCAGAAGTAGTAGTGTGAAGATGGCACTGACACTCATGCCGCCAACGATGACCGTCGCGAGTCCGCGGTAGATTTCACTACCGGCACCCGGCACCAGCATCAGCGGCAACATGCCGCAGATGGAGGTCAACGTGCTCATGAAGATCGGCCGGGCGCGGATGCGAATCGCCTGTGCGACAGCATCGGCACGGCTCAGTCCTTCGCGTTCCGCGGCACGGGTCTGGTGGACGAGCAGGATCGCATTATTGACGACAAGGCCAAGCAGGATGATGAAGCCGATCATGGTGAGCAATTCGAGCGACTGGTAGGTGAACAGGTTCAGGACCCGGAGTCCGATCACACCGCCGACGACCGCGAGCGGCATGACGAGCAGCACAATCAGGCTGTCTTTAATCGACCGGAACATCGCTGCCATGATTAGCGCGAGTATCAGTATGGCCATGACGAAGTTCTTGCTCATGTCGGTAACGGCGGCGTCGAGCTGGTCGGCCGTCCCGCGATAGAAGATCTCGGCATCATTGGGCAGGGCGTCGCGCAGTATTGGCCCGATCTCGGTGCGAATCGTATTGAGCGCGTCCTCGATCGTCATGTCGGGCGGCGGTAGCACCTGCAAGGTCACCGTACGCTGGCCGTTGACCCGGCGTAACTGAGTCGGCCCGACCGTGCGCTCGATATTGGCGAGCTCGCCAATGACCTGGATGCCGGATTGCGGCGTAAAGATAGGTACGCCGGCAAGGTCCTCGGGCGTGTCCCAGGCGCCACTCCATATCAACACGTCCATAGACTCGTTGCCGTCAAAGTAACGGCCTGCATTGAGGCCGCCCGTGAAGGCGCGAACGGCATCGGCGACTGCGCCGCGGTCGAGGCCGGCCTGGGTAATGCGAATATCGTCGGGCACCAGTTGCAGCTCGGGCTTTGACAGGCTGACACCGGGCAATGCCCGCACGGACCAGTCACTGAAGCGCTCGTTCATCGCGTCCCGGCCAACTTTCGCGGCGCTCATTAGCGCCGTGAGTTCGGGGCCCTGCAGATCGATGTCGATATTGCGGCCACCGGAGATGCCGATGTTGAGCAAGGATGCACGAGACACAAACGGCCGCGCACCGGGGAGCCCGACCAGGATCTCGTCGCGAAGCTTTTCCATCATTTCCGGTGCTTCACGCGGATCCTGTGGATAGATGTAAACGCCGGTCGCGTTCGAACCCCAGGAATACAGGTTGTAGCCGCGGATACCGGGGCCGGCATCGCCGTCGACGTAGGGTTGCAGCCGGTCGATAACCTCGAGAAGCAGTTCATTCTCAATCGTACTGAGCGGAATACCTTCCGGCATGCTGAAGAAAACCTGCACGCCGTCGGAATCCGCCTGTGGCAGGAAGTCGAGTTTGGGCGCCAGCAACCAGGTCAACAATGCCGGCGCCAGCAGCAACGACACGATCCACCTCAATCGTAGCTGCGGGGTACTTGTCAGGCTGACAATCTTGTTCGTGATCTTGTCCCAGAACTCGGCGAGACGATCGACTGCGAGCTGATCCTGGCGAAAGTAATTGCTCGCAACGGGTAGCACGGTGATCGCAGCGATCAGCGACGTCGTCACCGCAACGGACAAGGTCAGCGCGAGGTCCGCGAACAGCTGACCTTCGAGGCCCTTCATGAACAGGATCGGCAGGAAGATCGCGATACTCGTGATGGTTGACGCGAACAGCGCGCCCACGACCTGTGACGGGCCTTCGCGTGCGGCTTCATCCGCCGACATGCCGGCCTGGCGAAGGCGCACGATGTTTTCCTGGACAATGATTGCTGCGTCGAGGACCAGCCCCACCGCGAACGCGAGCCCGGCGAGGGACACGACGTTCAGGCTGCGGCCAAGCAGGCTCAGCACCAGCAGTGACGACAGCAAGGAGAACGGAATCGTGGTCGCGATCATAAGGGTCGCGCGCCAGCCGCGCAGGAACCACCACAACACACCCAGGGCGAGGAACACGCCGAGCACGAGGTTGCCGTTGACCAGCCCGATCGCACGTCTAATGTGCACCGACGCGTCAAAACTCAGGACGATCTGCAGTTCTTCGTCTGCCAGCGGTCCGGCGTTGAGCTCGTCGATAGTCTTGTTGATTTCATCCAGGATCGACACGGTATTGGCGCTGTATTTGCCCTGCACGGCAATGTAATAAGCGGGGAAACCCGTGCGGTACGTGACGCCGTTGCGCGGGTACAGCTCGGTCGAAATGTCGGCGACTTCGCGCAGCCGTATTGGCTGGTTATTCGGCCGGGCGACAACCAGGTCACCGAGTTCCTCGAGATTGAAGCCGCCAAGGAAGCGCACCGTGTACTGGCGCCGGCCAACGCTGGCGAGCCCGCCGGTCGTGTTCACCGCGCGCGTCACCGTATTCGCGATATCCGTCACCTGCACGCCGAGAGCTGCAGCCCGGTAGGGATCGAAATCGATCAGGACCAGGCTGTCGCGCTGGCTGTTGAGATTGACGCGCTGCACGCCGTCGATCTTCATTAGTGCTGGTTCCACCTGCGCTTCGATCACGCGCTGGAACTGCGTGACGTCGGTGCCCGGTGTCGCGACCTTTGGGTGCACGAGCAAGGTTGCGACCGGGAAATCCCAGCCACCCACCTGGATGCCGGGTTCATCGGCGTCGGGCGGTGCTTGCTCGGCACGGTTCAATGCGTTGAGCACATCGAGCATGGCTTGCTGCAGGTCCGTGCCGACGTCGAAGACGAGGTGTACGTTGCCGTTGCCTGCCCGCACGTCGCTAGACATCTCGACGACGCCGGGAACCTGCCGCAGCACCGTTTCCTGGGGCTCGACGATGTTCGCCTCGACTTCCTGGGGAGCGGCGTTACGCCACGAGGTATTGATGTTGATCTCGGGATATTCGAGGTTGGGCAACATCTGGATGGGCAGCGATGCGATCCCGACGACGCCCAGCACGAAAAGCAGGACCGCGGCGGCAAGCAATGCGGCCGGGTTGTCGGCTGACACTCGAATCAATGACATAAAGGGCTCCCAAATAAAACAGGCGTGCAGTCACATTATTGGATGCGCATTGGACCCGTTTGGTTTGGGGAAAGTCGGGATATTGCGGTGAAACGTGCGTTTGTTGCGATATGTGGTGCGGGTGGCTTGACGGGTTGTGTGAAGAGATCAAAGCCTTCGAATTGTTCGGGACGGGCCGTAGCGACATGGTCCTCGTGGTTGTGACTGATGAAGACCGCGTCGATACCGTCAAACGGTGGCTCGCCCGACTCGTGCGCGTTTGTGGTAGAGCAGGCGGCAATCAGCAGAAGAAGCAGCAACAAGTGAATCATGTTCCTGCCATATTCCACTTAGCGGCCGATACCGTCCAGTAACTCGGTAATTTCGCCTGCCTGGGAGGCCAGTTCCGGCGTGCGCTTGAGCATCGCCTTCATCGTGTCATCGACCACGCCCGAGGCATCATCGAGCAGTTCACGACCTGCCGGCGTCAGCGCAGCGATCGCGAGGCGGGCATCCCGCTTGCTCTTCACCGTAGATACGATGCCGAGTTTTTCCATGGGTCGAAGGGCCCGGGTCACGCCTGAGGGTGTGAGCCCGACGGCCTGGGCCAGGTCCACCCGGCTGGCCTGCGAACCCGGGGCTTCCCCGAGCGCCCGCAACAGGCGGTACTCAGCGAGGCTGATACCACGAATAGCGGCAAGACTGTGGTCGAGGCGCCGCTCGAGCCGGTTCCAGGCGGCCGCGAAGGTGAGGGCGAGGGTCTGTTCTGAGGAGGTTTGAGTATTCATGAGAAAAGCATAACAGATACGTGAGTGATCACGCAATAGGCAAGTAATCAAGACGAGTTGCGGGCGAAGGGCAGGGCTGATGGAATACCGCAATACCAACGGTCGCCGTAGCCATGTCTGAACTCAACGAACAATCGATCAGATGCCCTTACTGTGGCGAGGCTATCTCCGTCCTGGTCGACGACTCTCTTCCCGAGCAGCAATACGTCGAAGACTGCCAGGTCTGTTGCCGCCCGATCGTGCTAGACGTGACGGTTGATGCGGATGGGGATATCGCGGTGACGGCCAGGGCGGAGAACGAGTAGGGCGATAACACTCTGGCGCCACGAGTTGCGGTATCCCACAGTTGTAGGTCTCATGCGGGACGCCACAATACCCGTCTGTATCAACGGTATTCCGGGCGCTAGTGGTGAACTGGGAATTTCGAAACGTCTTGTTGGGAGGCGGCTTGCTGTGCCTGGCGTTTGCGGCCCCGGCAGTTGGTGCCGATGTCGACAATGGCCGGCAGGTCTACGATACATACTGCGCGTCCTGTCCTTTAGTACTTCTCACATCTTATCCGCTGCCGCGATCGTTGCTATCCCGGTCGAAGCTGACGGAGCTGACGGGAGTTTCTTCCAGGGCTGGTAAGGCCCATCGATGAGTCGCTTTGGCGCTTGGAAACAGCCTCAGGAGTTCCGTTGGCCAGGAGACTTACGGATCTGTATGCAATCCTGTTTCAATCTCTTCACCTCACGTTTCGTAGCGAATCGATACTACACTCACTGTCATCGTTTTCTCGCCAATCGTGATCACGACCTCATCATCCACGTGTTTGCCGAGTAATGCCTTTGCGAGCGGGGAGTCCATGCTGATCGCGAATGCCTTTGTATCAATCTCGTCGGGACCCACGATTCGATAGGTGCGTGTTTGGTCCTCATCGTCACACAGTTCCACGGTGGCACCAAAATAGATCGTATCGCTGTTGGGGGCCTCGCGAACCACGGATAGTGCTGGCAGACGCTTCTGCAAATAACGAATGCGTCGATCTAATCCACCGAGTTCTTTCTTGCGGTAGATGTATTCCGCGTTCTCAGAGCGGTCGCCTTCTGCGGCTGCCTCAGCCAGGGCTTTAACGACATCGCGGCGGCGCAGCCAGATGCTATCCAGTTCCTCCTGCAATGCGACGAATCCCGCTGGCGTGATATAGGGCGAAGAGCTCGGAGCGGGTGGACGCCAACGTCCCATCAGTTACCTCCCGTTCTCATTCCGAAAATTCCATTATGCTGTTGCCAGCAGCGCTTTTGCGACACCTTATCGCAATTCATTGTCGGTATAATCGCGCCGGTCATGCTCGCCCTCGCCAACATCACACTGCGTCGCGGCCGCAAGGTCTTAATCGAAAACGCCAGTTTCCAGATCCATGCCGGACAACGCATGGGTGTGATCGGCGCCAACGGCTGTGGCAAGTCATCGTTGTTTGCCATGCTTTTGGGCGATCTGGAACCGGACGATGGCGAACTCGCCCTGGACCCGAGGGATGTATTCGCCCATGTCGCGCAGGAAAGCCCGCACGGCAGCGGCACCGCTGTCAGCTATGTAATGGATGGCGACCATGAGTTGCGACAAGTGCAGGGCGCTATAGCGGAGGGTGAGGCCGCAGCGGACAAACCAGACCTTCACCTTCTATATGAACGAATGGAGGCTATCGACGGATTTACAGCCGAGTCGCGCGCGTCGCGACTGCTGCATGGTCTCGGCTTCGCGGCGGACGAATACGCGAAACCGGTTAAAGAATTTTCCGGTGGTTGGCGCATGCGGCTCAATCTTGCCCGCGCTCTCATGTGTCGATCAGACATCCTGTTGCTCGATGAGCCGACCAATCATCTCGACCTCCCGGCTATTTTGTGGCTTGAGCGCTGGCTGAAGCGATACGAAGGCATCTTGTTGGTTGTCTCGCACGACCGAGATTTTCTCGACCAGGTCTGCACTCGCGTTGCGCATATCGAGAACGAGACGATCTATCTGTTCACCGGCAATTACAGTCAATTCGAAACCCTGCGTGCCGAGCAGCTTGCGCAGCAACAGTCGATGTACGCTCGACAACAAAAACAGATAAAACACATTCAACGCTACGTCGATCGGTTTCGTTACAAGGCATCCAAAGCGCGCCAGGCCCAAAGCCGGATCAAGATGCTCGAACGCATGCAGCAGATCACTCCTGCACACGTCGATTCTCCATTCCGGTTTCATTTCATCGAGCCGCAAAAGCAGCCACAACACCTGCTCGGCCTGTCAGACGCGACTGTTGGCTACGGCGACGATGTCATTCTCGACAATATCAACCTGAACCTGTCGGCGGGTGACCGTATTGGCCTGCTTGGCGTAAATGGCGCCGGCAAGTCAACGCTCGTCAAGGCTCTTTCGACAGGCAGCACCGTGCTAAAGGGCGAGCGGCTGCTGAGCAAAGATACGAAGATTGGTTACTTCGCCCAACACCAGCTCGAGCTATTGCGGCCAGAGCACAGTCCCATCGATCATTTGCGAGACTACGCACCCGACGACCGGGAGCAGGATCATCGCAACTATCTGGGCCGCTTCGGCTTCAGCGGAGAGCGCATCTTTGAGCCGGTTGCGCCGTTCTCCGGTGGTGAGAAAGCGCGGCTGGTATTGGCGTTAATGATTCGCCAGGGACCGAACCTGTTGTTGCTCGATGAGCCGACCAATCATCTCGACCTGGAAATGCGCCAGGCCTTGAGCGTCGCGCTAATTGAGTACACTGGCGCGCTGGTCGTCATCTCGCATGATCGTCATTTGTTGAGAAGTGTTTGCGATGAACTGCTGATCGTTCACGATGGCATCGTCGACCGATTTAATCGCAGCCTCGACGACTACCCGACCTGGCTCAGGGAGCAGGAAGAGGCATCTGAACAAACCACGGCTAAATGGCAAGACGGCCCTGCGAAGAGCGTAAACAAGAAGCAGCAGCGGCAGGAACAGGCACAGCGACGACAGCGCCTGAAGCCACTGTATGACAAGGTCCGGGATGTGGAAAAAGAACTTGCCGTGCATCGGCTCCAGCTGACCAGGCTTGATGCACGCCTTGCGGATGAATCGATTTACGTCGACCAGGGACGGAAAGATGAGTTAGCTCAGCTGGTTCAGGACCAGGCCGCCGCAAAATCAACCATCGAGTCCCTCGAATGGGAGTGGCTTGAGGCAAGCGAAAAACTGGAGCAGGCAACATGAGTGCGTGCCGGCCAGTCACTAAAGAGGAAAACCCATGAACACCGAACTTCGGACCAATCTTGTCGACCTGTTTCGCGAGGCAGGGCACGCGCATCACGAAGCCTTCGCCGCAACGGATGGTGACGATCCGGACTGGTCGATCTGGTACGCCGACTACCTGCAGGATCCGTTCGCCGAGCGGCTGGACATGCATTTCTACAGGAGCCAGCTGATCTATTGCCTGATGAATGCCAATTTCGAGCACCAGGCGCGCTCGCCCGAGAGCGATTGGTCGGAGTACTACGCGGATCAGCTCCTCGAACGTTGTGCGCCGTCCGAAACGCCCGCCGAGGACAAGCTGGCACTGTATCATTTCAGCAGTTGCCCGTTCTGCAGCATGGTCCGGGCCAACATCGAACGCCTCGGTATAAATGTCGAGCTCCGCGATATCTTCGCAAGCGCCGAATACCGTGATGAGCTGATCGAGGCTCGCGGGCGCGCCACGGTACCCGTGTTGCGGATTACGTCTCCGAACGGTGAGGAACGCTGGATGCCTGAATCACGCGATATCGTGAGTTATCTCGAGAAGACGGTTGGGTGATATGAAGAAAGTGTTGCTCTATATCCCTGTCGTTCTCAGCCTCGTCGTCCTGGGCGCCCATTTCATGCGTTACGACAATTCAATCGGCGTTGTCGGCGCAGTGGCACTGATCGTGCTGCTCTTCCTCCGTCAACCGTGGGTTGCCCGGCTGATGCAAGTCGTCCTGATCCTCGGCGCCCTGGAGTGGGTGCATACGATCTACACGCTGGTGCAGGTGCGAGCCGCACAGGGCCAGCCTTTCATGCGCATGGTTGTGATCCTCGGGGTCGTCGCGGCCGTGACATTGCTCTCGGCATTAGTGTTCCAGTCTCCTGCATTGAAGAAGATATACCGGCTGGACCGTCCTGGTTAGCAAGCGTCGGGCACAGATCGCCTCCCGGAAGTCCTATACTGGTTGCCAAGATGTCCAGGGTACTGACATTGCTCGTGTTAGCCGCTTGCTTGCTGCCGGTTGCAGTTGGCGCGGACGAGTCGCCTGCGAAAGGCAAGCTGCTGGTGGCAACGGAGCAGCTGGGCGGCGATATCTTTCTGCAAACGGTTATCCTGCTCCTGCACTACGATGAAACGGGAGCGCTGGGCCTTGTCGTCAATCGCCCGACGGAGGTCGGGATAGACGAGCTTGTAGCCGACGCCGCCGTGGTATTTGCTTACACGGGCCCGATCTACTGGGGCGGGCCGGTGGAGATGAACAACCTGAGCGCGCTGATGAAATCGGATAGCGCGCCTGAAGGTGCTGAGAAAGTCATCGAATCGGTGTACCTGGTGCCCCTCCAAAATGCTCCTGAAAATGTGCTGAAAGATGTGTCCCGCCTGCGTTTATTCATGGGTTATGCCGGCTGGGCGCCGGGGCAACTGGACAACGAATTGACCCGCGGCAGCTGGCACGTCCTGCCGGCGTCGGTGGATTCCGTGTTTGCGAAAGACCCGGGTGAGCTCTGGAAGCGACTGTTGCCAGCGCGCGAGCATCGCGCGCAGCGCGGCGATGAGTCGCGTCAGGTCTTGATGAGCGCCCTTAGCTCATCCCAGTCGCCACTCTCCTCGGCATCGAGAACGCGCTGATGCATTACCTCGACCGCGTCGTCGAGTTCCCTGACCATCGCCCGGAACTCCGGCTCATTGCGTAAAGAATCCAGGTAGGGATCGAGCGACAACGGCCAGCCGTTCGATATGACGGTGCCCCGGAATCCCTCATCGATCGCCTCACGAAACGCGGCAAGCGCCTCGAAGGTCCTGCGTTGTAAGGCCAGGATCTGCACATCGCGGATGCCGTGCCCGGTGAGGCCCATTCGCGGCAATGTTCGAACCACCGGTAACGCCGCATCGAGCAGTGTATCTGCACGTTCACCCTCGCCGAGGTTCTGCAGAATAAACGCGTAGCGAACCAGGTTGGCAACGCTGTCAGCTTCGGCCGCCGGGTCGGCATCCGCCGCAAACTCCGGATTGGCAAGCTCGGCATACTCGCGCGCTTTCTCAAAGTCACCGCCAAGCATGGAAAATCCCGCGATCATGTTGAGTACAAATTGCCGTGGATTCTCGGCGTCCATTGCGTTCTCAGTAGTCTCGGCAGCGCCGATGAAATCCAGCCGCATTGCCTTCTCCATGCTGAGCCCGTACGCGTACATCGGGTGACCAGGCGTTACGCCGGAAAAGGCGCCCAGGACCTTGTCAAATTCGCCGAACTCGATATACGGGAAGGCTATCTGTGCACCACCGAGCGGATCGGTACTCAGCTCCTGGCTTCTTAGCCCCCACGCCACTGCCTCGTCCAGTCGACCAAGGCCGTGCAGGTGCATAGAGAGATTCTGGTAGGCCGTCGGCCAGTCGGAATGAATCTCGACCGCCTTGACGTACAGGTCGAGCGCGGTGTCATTCTGTCCGAGGTACGCATACGTGCCCGGCAGATTGGCATACGGAATCTTTCCAAGTGGGTCCACTCGCAGCGATTCATGATAGAGATCAATCGCCTCATTAAAGCGCCGCTGTGTGCCGCGCATGGACGCAAACCACATATACGCGCTCGCATGGTTTGGGTTGAGCTCGAGCGCAGTCTTAAAGTGGGCCTCGGCCTCCTCCATGCTGGCTACGCTACGGGTCTCGTCCCACATCTTGTTCTTCAAAAGGCCTAATGAGGCGTGTGCGTCCGCCAGGTCGGGATTGAGCGTCACCGCTCTGTCGAGTGACATCTCGGCGACGTTGAATGCCTCATCGATGGGAATCGCCTGGTGATTGTTCAGGATCAGCAGCACGCTGTCGGCGAGACCCACATACGCCTCCGCATAGTCCGGATCGAGTGCGATGGCATCTTCGAACTGTTTGCGCGCCTCTTGCAGCGTTTCGAGCCGCCGCTTGTAGAGATTGTCACGACCCTGGGTGTAGAGGTTGTAAGCGGCAAGGCTATCGGTGGGTACCTTAGCAAGACGCAATTGCTCTGCGTCGGTGAGCGTCATTTGCAGCGCCCGCGCAATCTCCTCCGAAATCTCGCTCTGTAATGCAAACAAATTGACCGTACTGAGTTGCCGGTCATAGGACTTCGCCCAGATATGTTCGTCGGTCGATGCATCAATGAGCTGGGCGTTGATTCTTACGTTGTCACCCACTCGTTGCACCGCGCCCTCGAGAACTGTCCCGACGCCAAGCTCTTCGCCGATTTCCCGCAGGTTCTTGGTGGTGTCCCGGTATTCCAGAACCGAGGTGCGGGAGATCACCTTCAGTGAGCCAATATTGGCAAGGCGGGTCAGCAGGTCGTCATGGATGCCATCGGCAAACAGCAGGTTTTCCGGATCCGTGCTACGACTCGTGAACGGAAGGACGGCGATCGATGAGCGGTCGACGGTCGCCAGGGACTCCTCAGGAGTATCCCGCATGCCGGTGACGTTCAAGGTGACGGACACGCCCAGCGCGATGACCAGCAAGCCGGTGAAGGCGAAGTCCAGTTTTCGACCGGTTTTCGGGGTGATCGACGTCGACCGATCGACGTTCTTTTCGAGCTTGACCCCCTCGGGCGTGACCTCGAATACCCAGGCCGCTACCAGCGCCACCAGAAAACCGGCAAGAACGATGACGACGTAGATCTGAAACGCCGCTTCCGATGCCCCGAAGGTCGGCAACAGCACGGAGCCCGCCTCGATGATGATCCAGGAGACGACGGCGTAGGTGGCAGCGACACGCAATACGTTGCGGCGCTTAAGTTCCGTAAGAAATGAGGTCATGGGCGCGATTATTACCTACAAGGGGACTGAACGCAGCATTTTAGTCGGATGCGTTTGCACGCTCGTCTCACACCATCCCCCGGGCGCTCTTGATCAGGTCGTATGCGGCGTTGAGCTCTCGTGAGCGCTCTTCCGCAACCGCGCGCATGCTCTCGGGAAGCCCCCTGGCGGCAAGCTTGTCGGGATGATTCTGGCTGATCAACTTGCGGTACGCGCGCTTGACGTCTTGATCACTCGCATCCGGCGACACGCCAATCGCCGTGTAGGCATCGGCCAGGCGATCCCGCGACGGTTCTGCGCCACGTGCCGAGGGACCCGCGGTCCCAGCGCGTAACAGGGCTTCGAGTTGGGCTACGTCGTGCTCGCTCAGGCCGAGTCGGCGGGCAATGCGCACCAGCATCGCGTGCTCGGCAGGGTCGATCTTGCCGTCTGCCGCGACGGCCATGGTCTGCAACTGCAGGAACAGCTGTATCAGCGGCAGGCGGCCACGACTGATGCGTGCGAAGCGGTCGACGGCGGCATCGAGGTCGAAGTCCGCTTGCTTGCCCTGGTTGAACGCGGCTTTGGCTTGCTGGCGCTGCTCACCCTGCAGATGCAGCATGCGGAAGATCTGCTCGACGGCATTGATCTCGTCAGGCGTCACGACCTTGTCGGCCTTGCAGAGCGCACCCATGATGGCGAACGTCGACTCGATGAGTTCGGACTGCACGACGCGCAGTCCGCCAATGATGGACTGGCGCAATATGACATGCGCGGCGTAACCGACCAGGCCACCGACAAGGAACCCCAGGGGCCCACCGACGATCAGGCCGATGAAAGCGGCGATGAAGATAAAGAACATGGGGTTAGTCTAACAGTGTGCTGTGCGGAGACGCTCGTAGGCGTGCATCCGAAGACTCTCGCGCTTCGGATCGAACCGCCGGTCTACGCCGCGCTCAGGTCAGCGCGACAACCTGCGGTGTGACGAGATTCGCAAAGTCGTGGTACGACATCTTCACGAGTTCTGAGTGCGTACCTGAATTGAATGCGATCTCGTCGTCCTCGGTCAGCTGCTCGGCGACATAGACACCCATGTCGTAGAGATTGCCGAATGGCGGCATGGCGCCGACCTCGCAGTCCGGGAACAGCTCCTTGAACTCCGTCTCGCTTGAGAGCGTGACTTCGTCCGCGCCGATGGCCTCCTGCAGGTGCCGGAGGTCAATGCGGAGCGACGCTGGCAGGACGGCCATGGCGAACTTGTCGTCGATTTTTACAATGACGGTTTTCGCGAGCTCGTTGCCTGGGACATGCGCTAGCGCCGCAATGTGCTGCGCGGTGTAGGCGGGTGAGTGGCTGATCGTGACGTACTGGATGTCGTGCTGATCGAGATAGTCTTGCAGTTTCTGGGTGGGCATCTTCATTCCCCTTCGTCGATTCCAACCCTGACCGGCCAACTATAGTTGAAAACCCGGGAATCAGCTGCCCGCATAAGTACTTATACGCGCCAGACTGCTACTCGACAGTGACTTCCGCGGCGATATGGCATCCCTGGCACTGCTCGTTGATTTCCTCCGCCGCGATTTGTGCGGTTGCGAGATCGGTCGCTTCCTCTACGGCTCGGGCTGCCTCGCGCATGCGATACAGATAGGGCAGCAATTCGGACGGAACGCCGCTAACTGTCTCGTGCCCTGACAACCAGTAGGCTGGCGTCATGGCCCCTTCGAGGTCACCGTCCGCGAGGGCAAAGTTGAGATCATCGAGCTTCTCGGCGTGCAGGTGCATGTGCTCAATGAATGCATCGTTCTGCCACTCCTTCTTCTCCGCCGGCGGTGCTGCGGTTGTTGGCGCAGGCGCCTTGTCAGCCTCGTCAGGCACGGCTTGTTCTTCCTTGGCGCATCCCACGATACTCAGAGTGAGCGTGGCGATCAAAAGCGTCTGCAATTTCATCGTTTTTCCCCAGCTGGCTACGGGCCAGACGAATCTCGAGGATAGTATACAGTCTCTTTAATCACCAACGCTGTGACGAAGCCCAACGAAGGCCATCGGGCTCGATACCAAC
>Ga0070727_10000815_pt1 | contig 35656 bp, 30 predicted proteins | sample tdAd472_FD_66722 | JGI IMG/M metagenome (GOLD analysis project Ga0070727, IMG submission 66722) | Marine sediment microbial communities from the Atlantic coast under amendment with organic carbon and nitrate - tdAd47.2 | ecosystem: Environmental > Aquatic > Marine > Coastal > Sediment | place... | reverse complement strand
ACGGAGGTGGTTACCAACGGCAGTAACTGGATGCTCAACCAGATGAATGCAATGCCACCGGTGAGAAATCGGCCGACCGGGTTAACCGGTAGCTGTTGCGGACCGAACGCAGTGAATAGTAGGAGGCCGATTATATTGAGTTGCAGGTCGTTCCAGGAGGCCGTGCGGCCGGTGGCTAATTGAGTGAGCTCAAGGATGCAGCCAAGAAGCAGGCTTGAGATGAGACAACCCACTAGTGCAGCGCCGCTGCGACGGGTGCGCCTCAGCAACCCAAGCCAGGTGATATAACCAATTAGAATGAACAGCGGAATGTGCCCGAGGTCGAACAGGTGTCGCCAGAACCGAGCAGGTGGTGGCGATGAGAGTTCAAATTTAATGAGCACCAGGGGAAGAAGAGCCAGTAGTGCGATGAGCCCCATGCGAAAGTGGGTGGCCTGGTGTCGAGTGTCGTTCATGAGTGATTCAAAATAATGAAGCGTTTTATCAATTTGGTTGCGGCCTGGCTGGTCTTCGGATGGGCGGTAATGGCGTCGTTTTCAGCTCAGGCAGACTACGCTCTGGCCGCTCAGGCCTACGCGGCGGGCGACTTTACCACAGCCAGGGATGAGTATCGGCAGCTTGCCGAGGAGGGCCTGGCTCAGGCGCAGTATGACCTGGGAGTTATGCTGATTAACGGTGAGGGTGGGGCGACAGACCCGGCTGGCGCAGCTAGCCTGTTTGAGGCCGCAGCGGTGCAGGGCCATGAGGCGTCTCAGTACAATCTGGGGGTCATCAAGCTACGCGGTCTGGGTGTGCCGCAAGATTTCGGCAACGCATTTCGCTGGTTCAGTGCCGTCGCCAGTCCAGCGCAACCTTCGGCCTGTTACAACCTTGCGTTGCTATATGAGCAGGGTAAGGGTACGCCCGTATCGGCCAGTCAGGCCCGTCACTGGTTTCAGGTCGCAGCCGAGGCTGGCCACCGGGAGGCCCAGTACAACCTTGGGCAAATTTATTACGAAGGTGTCGGTGGGCCGGCCGATCTTGATCTGGCGGTGAAATGGTTTTCGGCAGCGGCTGATCAGGGCAGTGCCGAAGCACAATATAACCTTGCAGGGCTTTACTATCTGGGTGCTGGAGTCGAGCAGGATTTTGCCAGCGCCGCTGACTGGTATCGCAAAGCCGCTGAACAGGGCGATCCGTTAGCCCAGTTTAATTTGGGTCGGATGTACCGTTTTGGAGAGGGCGTTGCCGAGGATCCGCAGTTGGCTGCCCGCTGGTATCAACAAGCAGCCCGTCAGGGCGACAGTTACGCATTGAACAACCTGGCATACATGACTTTTAACGGCCTGGGAGTTGACGAAGACCCGGTACTGGCGCTGGCGCTGTTCACCCTGGCTAACGAGCGAGGCAACGCCAATGCCAGCATGGCCATCGAGCTGCTGCGTCCGCAGCTGGGGCTGGATGAACTCAAACGGGCCGAGCAGATTGCGCGGACCTGGTTGAGCGGTGAACAGTGATCAAGGTCTCTGAGTTCAGTTAGGGTTTGAGTAGCAGCTTCCCTGCGGTTTGCCGACCCTCAAGCAACCGGTGAGCAGTCGCCGCTTCTGCCAGCGGAAATTGCTGATCAATGCGAATGGATATTTCATCATTTTGTAACCAGCTAAACAGGTCCTGGCTGCGCTGCAGGAGTTGCTCATTGGTGGCGATGTAGTCAAACAGGATCGGCCGGGTCAGGAACAGGGAGCCCTTTTGCATCAACAGCGCCGGATTAATGGGTTCCGGAGCTCCACTGGCATTGCCAAATAGCACCATGGTGCCGCAGCGGCGCAGGGCATCGAGCCCAGGTAAAAAGGTGGTTTTGCCCACGGAATCGTAAATAACATCAACACCGATGCCGTCGGTCAGGCGAAGTGTTTCAGCCACGAAGTCCTCATCGTTATAAAAAATAATGTCATCGGCGCCAGCCTGGCGGGCGATTTCTGCCTTGGCTTCGGTGGAAACCGTGCCGATGACCCGGGCGCCTTTCATTTTGCATAGCTGCACCAGTAGCTGTCCTGCGCCGCCGGCGGCCGCGTGAATCAGTACCTGACTGTCGGTGCTAACTGGATAGGTGCTATGGGTGAGGGCATGGCCGGTTAAACCCTGCAGCATGCTGGCTGCTGCTAATTCGAGTGAAACGTTATCCGGTACTTTGACGAGTCGGTCCTCGGGTATGGCATTGTACTGGGCGTAGCTACTCGGGATGCTTGGATAGGCGACCCGGTCGCCCGGTTTGAACTGGGTGACGGATGTGCCGACTGCTTCGACCCGACCGGCACCTTCGAGCCCCAGAATGGCGGGTAGCTCCACGGGGTAAAGTCCGGATCGGTGGTAGGTGTCAATAAAATTGATGCCGCACGCCTCAAGTTTGACCAGTACCTGGTCCGCAGCGGGTTGAGGTGGGTCGGTTTCGATGAGCTGAAGTACTTCAGGGCCACCGGTTTGTTCTATCTGTATTGCCTGCATGATGGAGAAATTCCATAGATGTAATGTGGGTTAGCCTGAATGGCGGCTTTTGCAGCGTAGAATTTTACTGGAGAGTAACAACGATAAGGACAGGTTTCTAAGCCGTGCAAAAAAATATAAAAGCAGTCACATTTGACCTCGATGATACCTTCTGGCCAGTCTGGCCAGCGATTGGTCGTGCGGAACAGGAAATGGCGGTCTGGCTCGAGGAGCATGCACCGCAAATCCTTGAAAAATTTGGGCGAGAGGGATTGCAGCGGTTACGCGATCAGATGGCCACGCGTAAGCCAGAATTGGCCCATCATATTTCATTAATGCGTATTTTGGCTCTCCGTGAGGCCGCTGAACAAGCGGGGTATTCGCCGTCAGTGGGTGAACAGGCTTTCCAGGTGATGTGGGAAGAGCGAAATCGAGTGGAGTTTTTTGATGATGTTGAACCGGTGCTGCGGTGGCTAAGAAACCAGGGGTTAATCCTTGGCGCGCTTAGCAATGGTAATGCTGATATTGACCGAGTAGGGCTAGGGGAGTGGTTTGACTTTGCTCTCAACGCTCTTAGCGGTGGCGCGCCGAAGCCTGATTCAGCAATGTTTACAAAAGCGGCAAGTCTTGCCGGGTGTCTGCCCTCACAGATCGTCCACGTCGGTGATGACCTGGTCAGTGATGTCCAGGGGGCAGCCAATGCCGGTATGGTCACCGTTTGGTTGAATCGTTCGGGCGAAGCTGACGCCGCCGCTATGCCCGATTTTGAAATTAACAGCCTGGCAGAGCTACCGGGCGTGATTGATGCCCTGAGGAATAGGCAACCCTGAAGGGCGCTGGGGTAGCACTACCTCCGTTATACTCGGGCGCCTGATCACCGGTGAACCAAATGGAAACGGTGTAATCGTCGATGAACCCCCAGGCCCTTTAACAGGGCACTTTCGGGGTCCTGTGCAGGGCGATACCGGATCAATAAAAGCAGTTTGCTTGCCCTGGCGGTGGAAGGCCATTTTGTAGATGGGCTTCAGGGCTTCAGTTCGAGGGGCGAGCGCCTGATAAAACCAGAAGCAAGTGTTTGCCCCGCGTAATTATTAACAATTGAAAACCGTCACTATGGCCCCATTTATGTGTCGAGTGACTGTGCGTACCTGACCTAATTAGAAACCGGAATCGTTAATGAGCAAATCATCGGATAAAGAAAAAATTTTTAAAATCGCGTTTATGAATCAGGGAAAGGTTTATGAATTGCACGCCCGTCAGGTGAGTCAATCGGGGCTATTTGGATTTATCGAAATTGGGGATTTCGTTTTCGGTGAGAGCAGCGCTATCGTGATTGACCCTTCCGAAGAAAAACTACGCAGTGAGTTTGAGGGAGTGGTTTCCACCTTTGTGCCGATGCACTCGATTGTCCGTATCGATGAAGTAGAAAAACGCGGTAATAATAAAATAAGTGATCTGGCTGACGGGGCTAAGGTGACACAGTTTCCTTCGCCGATTTACACGCCTGGGACGGGCAAGAAAGATTAATCAGTCATTTCCAGGGAGGAATGAGCGCTTAAATACGCCCCAGAGGTCGATCACCTGTTTTCTGTGGAAGGCAAGGGTGCTTCAGCGTTGCTGAATTATTTCTGACGGGAGATTAGTCGTCGCATCAATGCAATATCTAAAGGGCGCGCTATTTAATTCTGATTATCAGTAAACCGAATAATTGCCCGCCTGGCCCGCTTGGTGGGTCTGCCACTGCCGGTATAGGCCAGCTGTGGCTGTGCTTTTAACTCTGCTCGAATCCTCTCGTTACGACTCAGGCTGTCGGCAGTTTCAGCGTATAACGTGATTGCAGTCGTTGCTGGGCCGCGTTTGTCGCTCAGCAGTAATACCTGAAGCTCCCGTCGATAAGGACCCTGAGTAATCGTGATCAGGTCGTCGATAGCAACGGAATGGGCGGGTTTAACCGAGCGGCTGTTGACGTGAACCCTGCCCGCTTTAATAGCAGTCGTCGCAAGGGAGCGAGTCTTAAACCACCGAGTGGCCCATAACCACTTATCGAGTCTTGTTTTAGTTGTCTCTTTGGACAAAGTAAGGGTTAGCGGTGGACCGTCACTGACAGATAGTGCTCATCCCGGTCCGGATCGGCTACGAACCAGACCGGAATAGCGGGCTACTTGATGAGCAGTTCGTCGGGATTCTTGCCACGAGCCAGGGCCTCTTTGAACCACTTTGGCTTCGGACCCCGTCCCGTCCAGGTCTGTGAGGCATCTGCGGGGTTCTGAAATTTAGGTGGGGTTTTTGGCCGTGGGCCGCTTGCGCGTCTGGAGCCGCCGCGGGACTCGGGGACGATATCAATGGCGACACCAATAGTCGACGCTAGATGACGCATTTGCCTGACAACTTCAGAACGCTTTTCGCGTTGAATCTTTTTAATCGTATCTTCTGCATTAGTAATTAATTGCTGCAGCTCTTCAATGGACATTCTAGAAAGATCAGTACTCATGTCTGATTTCGCTCCATCTTGTAAATATGAGGGTGCGCAATATTAGCAAAACCGAATTAAATTGCAAATAATCTGGATTTTCTGTTAGCGGGAATAACCGAATAATTATTGAATCGGTTTGATGAACGCGTTTTAGCAGGGCAATAAAAACTTCAGGGGGTTATGCGTCGCCCAGAACACAATAAATAACGAATGTAGGGTATTGGCTGGCGAAGTGCCGGGTGAGCGTTAACCCGTTTGTTTAGCGGTTTTACTCGGAGAGACCATGTTTTTAAGCAGTTGGCCCCGGGTCCGCGGCAGGGTATCCGTAGGCAGACTCGGGGCCAGTAGAGTGTTAACCGCGTTGGAAATCACTCAGGAAATGAGGTTGTTATTTTAGTTAGACCTCATTGTATATCTTTTTGCCTTTTTGCTTGAATTCCACCGTTTTTTCACCCAGCCCTTTATTGATCGCTGACTGAAGATCAATAATGCCGTTTTCTGCGGCATAGTCGCGGACTTCCTGGGTGATTTTCATCGAACAGAATCGTGGCCCGCACATCGAACAGAAATGGGCGACCTTGGCTGAATCTTTGGGCAAAGTAGCGTCGTGATATTCGATGGCGCGTTCCGGATCCAGGGCAAGATTAAACTGATCGTGCCAGCGAAATTCGAATCGGGCTTTTGACAAAGCGTTATCGCGTATCTGCGCACCAGGGTGTCCCTTTGCTAAATCGGCAGCATGGGCGGCAATTTTGTAAGCAATGGTGCCAACACGTACATCCTCTCGGTCCGGCAGGCCAAGGTGCTCTTTGGGGGTGACATAGCAGAGCATGGCTGTGCCGTACCAGCCAATCTGGGCGGCACCGATGGCAGAGGTAATGTGATCGTAGCCCGGCGCTATGTCGGTGACCAGTGGACCCAGGGTGTAGAAGGGCGCCTCATCGCAGTAGTCGAGCTGCAGGTCCATGTTCTCCTTGATGAGCTGCATCGGCACGTGGCCTGGCCCTTCGATAAAAGTCTGAACGTCATGCTTCCAGGCGATCTGGGTGAGCTCCCCAAGGGTTTTAAGCTCCCCGAGCTGGGCTTCGTCGTTGGCATCGGCGGCGCAACCAGGGCGTAGGCCGTCGCCCAGCGAGAAGGTGACATCGTAGGCGCGCATAATCTCGCAAATTTCTTCAAAGTGGGTGTAGAGAAAGTTTTCCTGATGGTGGGCCAGACACCATTTGGCCAGGATCGATCCCCCGCGTGAGACTATGCCGGTTAAACGTTTTGCCGTTAAGGGCACGTACCTCAGTAAAACGCCGGCGTGGATGGTGAAGTAATCAACGCCCTGCTCTGCCTGTTCTATGAGGGTGTCGCGGTAGATCTCCCAGGTGAGGTCTTCGGCTTTGCCATCGACTTTTTCGAGGGCCTGGTAAATGGGAACGGTGCCAATGGGAACAGGGCTGTTACGCAAAATCCATTCACGGGTTTCATGGATGTTTTTGCCAGTGGAGAGGTCCATGATGGTGTCAGCCCCCCAGCGAGTCCCCCAGACCATTTTGTCGACCTCTTCCGAAATGGATGACGAGACCGCTGAATTACCGATATTACCGTTGATTTTTACCAGGAAATTTCGGCCAATGATCATCGGCTCTATTTCGGGGTGATTAATGTTTGCCGGTATGACGGCGCGGCCGCGGGCGACTTCATCACGGACAAATTCCGCGGTTATTTTTTTGGGTGTCGAGGCGCCATAATTGGTACCCGCATGTTGCTGGGTCAATAACGGGTCGGTGACCATTTCCATCCGCTGGTTTTCCCGGATGGCGATGAATTCCATTTCCGGTGTAATGATTCCCTGGCGGGCATAGTGCATCTGGGTGACGTTTTTACCGGCGAGCGCACGGCGGGGGCGGCGAGTATGCTCAAACCGCAGATGGGCAGTAGCTGGGTCAGACTGACGCTCATGTCCATAGCGTGAGCTGACGTGCTCCAGTAATTCAGAATCACCGCGTTGCTCGATCCAGTCGTCGCGCAGCCCCGGCAGCCCAAGGCGCATGTCTAAATCGGCATCTGGATCGCTGTATGGGCCGGAGGTGTCGTAGACAGTGATTGGATCATTGGGTTCTTCAACGCCGTCGCGGGAAGTCGTGGCCGACAGGGCTATTTCGCGCATCGGCACCCGGATGTCGGGTCGGCTGCCTTCGACATAAACCTTCCGGGAAGCCGGGAAGGGTTTAATTGAGTCGGGATTGAAAGTAGCTTCACGGTTGATGAAAAGTTTGTCGTTGGCATTCATGAGTAGTTCCTCGCGACTGGGAATGGGGGATGTCATCACTGACTAGCGTCGCAGCAGGCAAGCAGTTGGCGCGCTTCTGCGCTTTGGGTGAGCGGGCATCTTCTGTGGGGGTGCCTTTTTTATAGTTTTCAGGGGCGCCCCCGTTAATGTTCGGTCGCTAAACAGGCGTTGTCAATGAATCCATCGGTATTGGTTATGGTGGATGGTTGAGAACGCGGAAATAGCTCCTTGATGGCCGCCCTGGCGGTTGCAACGAGCAAAAGGTTACCCCGCTTTGAGGGGGTTAAACGTGATAGTATGCGCCCCTTTAATTTTACGCCTGTCGCGGTGATGGCGTAAGCATGATCCGGTGAATTTTGAGAGTATCTTAAGGTTATGAATCAACCTGATTTTGAACTGGCACGTGACAACATGATTTTGAATCAGGTGCGTTCCTGGGGCGTACTGGATGAAAAGGTTGTTGATCTATTAAGCCGGTTTCCACGAGACCACTTTGTTGAGCCGAAGTTCAGGGGGGTCGCTTATGCCGATACCATGTTGCCCCTTAGTCAATCCCGACTAATGCTGGCACCCAGTCTCGAAGCTCGCCTACTGCAGGCCGTGGCCGCAACTGTCAATGATCATATCCTGGTGGTGGGAACCGGTAACGGTTATCTGACTGCCCTGCTGGCGGCCAGCGCTGCTTATGTAACCTCGGTAGATAGTGACAAGGAACTGGTAGAAAAGGCCAGAGTGCGCTTGCAGGAGGCGGGGATCACCAACGTCCGGGTGGAAACCGGTGATGCGACCAAAGGCTGGTCTAACCATGCTCCCTATGATGGAATTCTGGTTGCCGGGGCGGTGGCGCAAATCGCTCCTGAGTTCATGACGCAACTGTCACCGGGTGGGAGACTGGTGGGCATCGAGGGTCGTCGGGCTCCGCAGAAATGCGTGCGTATAACACGGCAGTCTGACGGCAATCGCAGGGAAGAATTGTTTGAGACCGAATTCGCCTATTTTGAGGGTGCGGACCCGAAAACAGAATTCCAGTTTTAGATAAGGGCTGCGGGGCGTGAGCGGTGGCCTGATCCATTTTAGTCATTTAGGAACTTTAAATTGGTTCAATCGATAACCCCTAAACAGCTGGCAGAGCGCCTGAAAACAGAGGACTCCAGTTCGCTGCAATTACTGGATGTACGGGAGCCGTGGGAAGTGGAAATATGCGCGTTACCCGGAGTCACCACAATTCCCATGCAGCAAATTCCACAGCGGATCGCAGAGCTTTCACCAGAGCTGGAAACCATCTGTATCTGCCACCACGGGGGACGTAGTCTGCAGGTAGGCCATTACCTGCAGCAGCAGGGGCTCGAAAAAATAACGAATCTTGATGGAGGAATGGACGCCTGGGCGCGCACGGTTGATCCAACCGTCGCATTGTATTGATGGTTTCAGGTGTCCTCGATTATTCAGTAAGGATGAAGGAAACGGATTTGATCATGAAGATAATAAAAAGTGTGTTGGCAGTTTCGTTGTTATCCAGCGCGGGGATGGCCTGGTCGAGTAATGACCTGTTAGCTGTTTACGAGCAGGCCGTGTTGAATGATCCGGCCCTGAAGGCTGAGCGGCAAAACTTGCTGGCCACCGAGGAACTACCGGTGCAGGCACGAGCAGTGTTGTTGCCATCCATTGAGCTTAAGGCGAACACGACCAAAAACAAGACTCGTAGTTCGCCCACGGGTTTCAGTACGGGGCTGGGTTTAAGTCTTAGAAAAAGTTTCAATAGCCACGGTTATCAGCTCACGTTGCGTCAGCCGGTCTACAACCACACGCTGTTTGTCGGAGTGAAGCAGGTCGCGGCACTGGTCAATCAGGCACTCTCCAGTTATACCGCCGCTGAGCAGGAGTTAATGGTCCGGGCCGCGGATCGCTATTTCAGTGTGCTTGCGGCGGACGATGATCTGGTATTTGCAAAGTCTGAAAAGGCATCTATCGAGCGTCAGCTCGAGCAGGCCCGCCAGCGCTTTGAGGTGGGCTTGATTGCAATTACCGATATTCACGAGGCTCAGGCTCGGTTTGATCAGGCAGTGGCCGCTGAAATAACGGCGGATAACGTTGCCAGACGGTCGCGGGAGGCGCTGCGCGAAATTACCTTCGATTATTTTGAGCATTTGGCGACATTAAAAGAAGAATCGCCTCTGTTGACGCCTGAACCGGCAAATATTGAAGCCTGGGTTGATACCGCGCTGGCACAGAATGCTCGCGTCCAGGCCCGTGTCTATGCCGTGGAGGCTGCCCTGCAGGATACCCGGCGTCAACGGGCGGGACATTTTCCGACCGTTGACCTGGTAGGCACCCAGGCATTCGATTCGGCCAATGCCAGCCGCTTTAGTGATGGAAAAACCACGGCCGAAGATACTTTCCTGGCAATAGAAGTAAAAGTGCCTATTTTTGCCGGCGGACTGGTTAATTCCCGTACCCGGGAAGCAGGTCATCGCCACGCCCAGGCCAAGGATTTGCTGGAGCAGGCCCAGCGTGAACTGGTGCGTCAAACGCGGGAATCCTACTTGAATATTCGTTCCTCGATTAGCTCTGTAACTGCATTAAGGCAGGCGCTGGTTTCCTCACAAAGCGCACTCGATGCGACCGAACTGGGATTTAAAGTGGGAACCAGAACCTCGGTTGATGTGCTTGATTCGCAAAGAGAACTGTTTCGGGCGAAACGGGCCCTGTCCAAGTCGCGATATGAGTACATCCTGAATACGTTGAGACTCAAGCAGTCGGCGGGAACATTGCAGCCGGACGATCTTGCTGAGGTAAATGAGTGGCTCGCCGCTGCTGAGGCAACACCCGTAGAGTGAGCTTAGCCGCTCTGGTGGGGGTCCGAAACAGTCTGGTGGCTATGGTTGCTCAAGGTGTTTAGCGAGCAGGCTGGTTAAACCTTGAACAGCGCCGCGATGCTGCTCAACCAGTGCCATTGCGTTGGCACCCAGGCGGGCTGTGTCAGCCGGGTTTGAGAGCAGCTGAATTATTTTTTCGGCAAGCTCCTGGCCGTTTTTGATCTGTATCGCACCCTCTGCCGCGAGCAAGCGTTCCGCAATTTCGATGAAGTTGTCCATGTGGAGACCGAACAGAGGAGCCTTGCCAGCTGCTGCCGGTTCGATCAGGTTGTGCCCTCCGGTTGGCACCAGGCTGCCGCCAACAAAGACGGCGTCAGCAGCGGCGTAGAAAAGCGGCAACTCACCCATGCTATCGGCAAGATAGACGGCGGTGTCCATTGTGCAGTCCCCCCCCGCTGATCGTCGGATCGTGGCAAACCGATCGGTACAGAGTCTGGCGACTTCGTTAAACCGCTCAGGATGGCGGGGCACAAGTACCAGTAGCGCATCGGGAAGTTGTTTTCGTATTACTGCATGGGTTTGGAGTACCTGGGCTTCTTCGCCGGCGTGGGTGCTGGCGGCGACCCAGACCGGTCGTGCTCTGCCCAGGATGTCGTCCCGTAAATGCGCTGCTGATTCGCGGATGCTGTCCGCCAAGTGGTAATCGAATTTTATGTTGCCCATGACACTCAGCCGTTGGGGGTCGGCGCCCAGCGCTCGTAGCCGACTGGCATCTTCGTTGGTCGCGGCGGCGATGGCGTTCGGAAGCCGCAAGGCGTCGGCGATCAGTGGTTTTATCCGCTGGTACCCCTGTGCTGATTTGGCTGACAGGCGGGCATTGGCCATGATCAGCGGTATATTGGCGGCCGCTGTGTTTCTGAATAGTGCTGGCCAGATTTCCGTTTCAAAGATAATCCCCGCCCGGGGCTGCCAGTGACGGAGGAATCGTCGTACCAAGAAAGGCAGGTCGTAAGGCAAATAGACGTGATAAAGCTCAGATGAGTAATGGGTAACGGCGGCGGACCCGGTAGGGGTGGTTGTAGTAACGAGTATAGGGCAGTTGGGATAGGCTTCTTTTAAAGCGGCGATTAGCGGTTTTGCGGCATTAAATTCACCGACTGAGACGGTGTGAATCCAGATCGGTGGAACGGTTGGTCGGTCTTGGTAAAAGCCGAGTCGCTCCGACCAACGTCGTCGGTAGGGTGGATTGCTACGTGACTTGATTAGCAGGCGGAGAAAAATCAGCGGTAACAGCAGGTGGCCGGCGATCAGGTAGAGCGGGTAAGTCATAATGGGCTTTGGGTGAGAAGCGGGTTCGAGGAGGGGTGAATAAAGCTGTACCGGGTGGAGCTATTTAACAATGAGATTACGGATGAAAAAAATTACACCTTCGGCATTAAAAAATTTAATTGCTGAATCACGGCTGCTGGAGGCTGATGGGATTGGTCCCAAGGTGGTTGAGGCACCCAATGGCAAGATAATCCACAAGCTCTTCCGCCGCAAACGGTGGTTGAGTTCAGCGCTGTTTTACCCCTATGCGGTGAGATTCGCCAATAACGCCAGGCGGTTGGACTCGCTGGGCTTTAACACAGTGGAGGTTCTTGAAATTGCCCATTGTCGATCCTGTGGATACCACCTGCTAAGTTACGAGAAGGTGAGTGGCTGCAGTATGCGGGATATGGTTAAAGAATCGCCGACCAAAGAACAGTTTATCGAATTAGGGCAGTTTATTGCGCAACTTCATCAACGAGGGGTTTATTTTCGTTCCCTGCATCTGGGTAACGTGTTGAGGAATGAAAACAATCAGCTGGTTCTGATTGATATTGCTGATATGCAGTTCTTTCGCCGACCGCTGTCGCCATCACAACGACTCCGGAATTTTCGGCCGTTATTAAATAGGCCTGATGACCGGCAGCTTATTTCAACGGAAAACTGGAATGCCTTAGTGAGCGCTTACGGTGGTCTGGCCGCGCTGGAAGCATCCAGTATCACAGCAATCAAAGCTCTGGGCGATGATCAGCTAGCGCGGGGGTAGTGCGCCTAGACGATAATAACAGCGGCGCGAAGGGCGAAATTTAATGGTCGTCGGTAGGTGAATCCGTTGTTTCTTCGTCGTTTGCGGGGAGCGCATATTCTTCCGTTAGCCACCCATCCAGGTCGCTCATCTTGCAGCGATTACTGCAAAAGGGGCGATAGGGGTTGTCTGACGACCACTCGGTCTGTTTCTGGCAGCGGGGGCAGGTGATGGTTGTCATATCGAACAGCAGATGAGTTTGAAATTGACCGAATCTTCTACCTGCAGCGCCGGGTCAAGGTTTTGCTGGCGCATAAAACGGATAGTGAATCGGTGCCGACCGGCGCTGATGACCGGGTAACAGTCTGGGTCATCCGGGCAAACTCGGATGATTTGAGCCGGCTGGTCGGTGTCGAGCGTGTGTTGATAGAAGCCCGATTCGGCGACGCAAGGAGTGGCCCCCGCCGATTCTCGAATTAGTTGCAGCGCTAGCTTGACTGCTAGTTTGAGTGTCTCAAAAGGTTTAGCCCAGGTCTGGAGCAGCTCTTCCCGCACCGGTTCAGGTTTTAGCAACCAGTGTTGCAGCAATGGCTGGTCAAATTCCGTATTTCCGCAGGTGACGTTGTGACGCCTTCTCAGTGCGGATAGCAGCTCGGCGTCCGTGGCGGTCTGGAAGTGACGCGAGTTCTGGCCGTTGAGCCGAGCAATGAGGCTGGTGAGATTATCAAGAATATTGTTTAGGCGGTCTGCGTCCACCCCCGGCAGGTGTCTCAGTTCGATCAGATTAGCGCTGATTCGTTCCAGCTCTTTTATTACTTCGGTGCAGGTGTCGCCGCGATGGATCAGGTCGATAAGATCGAGCAGGGAGTTCAACGCCAGGTGTTGACGAACGGCGATCGGCGCTGGCTCAGGGTTGCCAAGGTAGTGAAACACGTATTCGAGGCGCATTAACAGGCGTATGCGTTCGTTCAGGGGTTGTTCGTAAAAAATAGAACTTGGCAACAGAAGAAAATCTCGTGATCGTGTAGCGAGGGAGTCCCTGATATGCCTGACCGACACCGGTCAGACTATGGTTTGGGTTATTATTGTAAAGGATTGTTCCCCGGGTTCGGTGTTCCGGAGTTACCCAAATCGGGTTTATCTCCCCCGGTTTTATCAGGGAGGCAGCGCAAGGTAGCGCTGATGAATGGCCCCTAGCTGGTCGATAAATTGCTTCAGTGAGCCGGAGTTATCGATGATGTCGTCCGCCGCTGCATTACGTTTTTCTCTGGGTGTCTGGGCGGCAATCATCGCCTGAGCCTGGCTCAGCGAAATTCCATCTCGACTTAGCAGTCGATCGATCTGCACCTGAGGCTCGACATCGATGACCAGCACTCGGTCTGCGAGTTTGATCAGCCCGGATTCAATCAGCAGTGGCACGCTAAAAATAGCGTAGTGTCCCGTGCACAGTGCCAGTAACTCGGCGAGACGCCTGCGAATCAGCGGATGGAGTATGGCCTCTAGCTGTTGACGTTGGTTGGGATCGGCGAAAATCAGATCCCGCATGGCCTTTCGATCCAGGGTGCCGTCGGCGTTAAGGATTGAACGGCCGAATGCATCGATGACCTGTTCTAATCCGGCCTCGCCAGGCGCGACCACTTCGCGTGCAACCAGGTCTGCATCAACGATCTCGATTCCCTGATCGTTGAAAAAATCGCTAGCCGTGGTTTTCCCGCAGGCTATCCCACCCGTAAGGCCAATTATATGGGGTGTCATGGTTTGATCCCGTGGACGAGTGCTGGTTAGTTAGAAAAGAGGGACGAAACCCGTTAAGGGCGCAGGTAAAGCGCATTCAGTTGTTGACTCCAGATCAACACGGCCCAACCAGCGCCAGCAAGATAGGGTCCGAAAGGGATTGGTTTGCCCCGTTGTCCGCCGAAAAAAATCAGGGTGATGATGCCAATGGCAGCTCCAATGACCGAGGAAACCAGAATGACCGTCGGCAGAGCTTGCCAACCTAACCAGGCCCCGAGCGCTGCCAGCAGTTTGAAATCTCCAAACCCCATGCCCTCTTTACCGGTCGCCAGCTTAAAACCCCAGTAAACCAGCCAGAGTATGAGATAACCGAGGATGGCGCCAATGACAGCATCGCTTAGCGTTACCGGGCCGATTTTGAGCAGGGCAATTGCTAGTCCTGACCAGAGCAGGGGCAGGGTAATGTCATCGGGTAATAGCATGTGGTCAATGTCGATGAACACAAGGACGAGTAAAGACCAGGTGAGCAGGAGTGCAAAGCAGGTATAAAGAGTAAACCCAAAATGAAAGCCAATTGCGGCGGTAAGCAGCCCGGTTGAAAGCTCTACCAGTGGGTATCGAACAGGAATGGGTGCCTTACATTGATGGCATTTCCCCCCCAGTATGAGGTAACTAATCACGGGAATGTTTTGCCAGGCAGAAATACGGCTGCTGCAATTTGGGCAGGTGGAAGCCGGAATAGCCAGATTGAACGTTGCCTGTTCGGCAATAGCGGGTTCTATTTCCAGAAACTGCTCGGCCTGATGGCGCCACTGTCTTTCCAGCATGACTGGAAATCGATAAATCACGACATTGAGAAAACTACCAATCACCAGGCCGAACGGAAACAGTGCCACGGCAAATAACAGCGGTTCGCTCATAAATAGAGCGCTCAGTTGGTCGATCAAGTTAAGTGCGACGGAAAGATTGGGAAGAAATTAAACCACCGCACCCATTTTGAATATCGGCAGGTACATGGCGACCACCAGGCCGCCGATTACGACGCCCAGGAAAGCCATGATCAGCGGTTCGAGCATGCTGGTTAACCCATCAACCAGGTTATCGACTTCTTCCTCATAAAAGTCGGCCACTTTGGCAAGCATAGAGTCAATAGAGCCGGCTTCTTCGCCGATCTGAATCATCTGTACCACCATGTTGGCAAACAGCCCGGTTCGCTCCATCGCCTGGGTGAGCGTGGTGCCGGTGGATATTTCATCCCGCACCTTAAGCAGCGCCTCTTCATACACAACGTTCCCGGACGCCCTGGCGACATTATCCATGGCCTCGACGAGCGGCACTCCGGCAGCAAACATGGTCGATAGTGTCCGGGCAAAACGAGCAACGGTGCCCTTGGAGACAATCTCACCGATTACGGGGGCTTTGAGCACCACTTTGTCCAACCATACGTTGAACGGTCTGGAGCGCTTTTTCAGTTCCATTGTGCCGTATACCACCCCGCCTATAACGGCGAACATGGGGAGCCAGTATGTCTGTACCCATTTCGATAAATTGACCACGAATTGAGTGGCGGCGGGGAGTTCACCGCCGAAATTTTCAAACAGGCTTTCGAACTGAGGAATAACAAATAGCAATAAAATCACGGTCACAATAAAGGCGATCACCATGATCGATGCCGGGTACATCATCGCGGATTTAATTTTCGCTTTCATGGCTTCGGTTTTTTCCATGAAAGTCGCTAGTTTCGCGAGTAGATCATCCAGTATCCCGGCTGCCTCGCCGGCCGTTACCAGATTGACATAGAGGTTGTTGAATTGCAGCGGGTGTTTTGCCAGGGCCTCGGCAAAACTACTGCCGCCTTCTACCTGCTGTTTGATGGTCATAATGAGCTCGGCCATGGTCGGGTTTTCATGGCCCTTGCCGACAATGTCAAAAGACTGAACCATTGGCACGCCGGCATCCAGCATGGTTGCCATTTGTCGGGAAAACAGAGTGATGTCCTTGGGCGTGATCGCCTGTTTACCGGACCCGAACAGTTGAATCTGTTTGGCAACCTTCGGGTTGCTGATACCGTCATTCCGCAATTTCGTCCGAATGACGTTAATGTCTGTCCCTTTAAGCGTACCTTTTACCTTCTTGCCGGCTTTGTCTTTGCCTGACCAGGCGAAGGTTGATACTTTGATCGGCTTGCCTTTTTTTGCCGCTGCTGCTCGTGTCGCCATTGCGTTATTCCTTGGTTACCCGGTTGACTTCATCGAGTGTGGTGATGCCCTGCATGACTTTTAACAGGCCAGATTGTCGCAGATCGTTAATACCTTCCTTTGCTGCCTGCGCAGCCAGATCCAGTGCTGTTGCTTCTGACATGATCAGCTTGGCCATCTCTTCCGAAATTGGCATGACCTGATAGATACCGGCCCGGCCTTTGTACCCTTCGGTGCACTGATCGCAGCCGACCGCACCGTAGATGGTGATGCCTTCTTTGATCTGTTCATCGGTAAACCCCTCTTCCCGCAGGGCCGGTTCAGGAATATCTATCTGTTTTTTGCAATGTTTGCAGAGGCGGCGAGTCAGCCGCTGGGCGATGATTAGATTGAGGGCCGAAGCGATGTTGTAGGAAGGAATACCCATGTTCAGTAGACGGGTAACCGTTTGAGGGGCATCGTTGGTATGCAAGGTAGCCATCACCATGTGGCCGGTCTGGGCGGCCTTGATAGCGATTTCGCCTGTTTCCAGGTCTCGGATTTCCCCGATCAGGATGACATCGGGATCCTGTCGTAAAAAAGATTTTAGTGCGGACGCAAACGTCAGTCCCTGCTTGACGTTTACATTGACCTGATTAACCCCCTCAAGAACAATTTCAGCGGGATCTTCTGCGGTGGAAATGTTGATATCCGGCGTGTTGATGATGTTAATGCCGGTATACAGAGAAACGGTTTTACCGCTCCCGGTTGGGCCGGTAATCAGTAGCATCCCGTAGGGTTTGGCCAGGTTTTCTTCGAAGATGGCGCGTTGATCAGGTTCGTACCCGAGCATTTCGATGCCCAGCTGTGCGCTTGAGGGATCAAGAATACGCATGACAATTTTTTCGCCAAACAGCATCGGGCAGGTGCTAACTCGAAAATCGATGGCGCGTTTGCCGAACTTCAACTTCATCCGGCCATCCTGGGGTATCCGCTTTTCCGAAATATCCAGCGCCGAGACTACCTTGATTCGAGCTGCTATTTTTCGCGCCATGCTAATTGGGGCTGACGCCGTTTCTTTGAGGATCCCGTCAATACGAAAACGGATTCGATACCGCTTTTCATAAGGTTCGAAATGTAGGTCAGATGCGCCCTTGTTGATGGCGTCTAGTAAAAGCTTGTTAACGTAACGGACGACCGGTGCGTCATCGACGTCGGAATCCGCGCCGCCGTCGTCGGTTGAATCCTCTTCATCCGAGGTAAGTTCTAGATCATCCAGGTCGTCATCACCGAAGTCGTCCAGACCGGAGATTTCTTCCTCTTCCTGCTCCAGTGCCTTTTCAATGGTGCGAGCGAGCTTGTCTTCCTCCACCAGAATGGCTTCGGTGGAAAGCCCGACATTGAATTTAATTTCGTCGAGGCCCTGGAAATTAGTCGGATCAGACACCGCGACATAGAGTCGCTGCCCACGTTTGTAGAGTGGCAGGGAGTGGTGCTTGCGAATTAATTTTTCGCCGACCAGACGGGTGGCCGCCATTTCCAGGTCGAGCGCTTCCAGATCAAAAACAGGAATACCAAAATCCGCCGATGCGGCGACGGCGATGGCTTTGGCGCTAACCAGCTCTTTTTCAACCAGATGGGAGACCAGCGGTACCTTGTTGGCGGTGGCATCAGCAATGGCCTTTTCCGCCGCTACTTCGTCTAACAAGCCTTCATCCACCAGCTTGCGCGCAAGACCGGTTAATACGAATGCGGGATTAGCGTTTGCCATCAGACGTCATCCAGGGAAAAAGCGGGCGGGAGTTGTATTTGCGTCACTATATCAAGGGTTTAGTCGCAAATCGACTTAACTTTAAGGGTATTGCTCGCTTACTGCTGGCCATCGTCGTCATTCGCGAGCCGAGCATATAGCAGCATGGTTATCTGTTCTGAGACCAGGCCAATCAGAAAAATAGTGGTGGCTGATACCAGCAGGGTCACCCCCATGTTGGTAAAGCGGCCATCGGATAAATAGGTGTAAGCATAATAGCCAAGCCCTAGAAATGCCTGTACCAGTGCAATCGGGAAGAATATTTTTAGCGGGGAGTAAAGGGTTGTTAGCTTAAAAATAATGAGTAAGAATCGAATACCATCCTGGATGGGGCGCAGATGGCTCTGGCCGAGGCGCTTATTAACCTTTATTGGCATGTAGGCCACATTAAAACCATTCCGGAAAAAAGCCATGGTAATCGTCGACGGGTAGGAAAACCCGTTAGGAAGAATGGGTAAAAATTTGCGCAGGCGGGTTGCCTTAAATGCCCGCATTCCACTGGTTAAATCCGTTATTTTCTGCCCGGTCATTAAGCTCGCAAAACGGTTGTAGATAGTGTTGGCGATGCCGCGCGGCAGGCTGGCCTGTGAACTGAAATCCCGGGCAGCAACGACCATGTCGTAGCCCTCGTTGAGCTTTGACAGCAGTAATTCGATATCGGCGGGTGAGTGCTGACCATCTGCGTCGAGCATCACCAGGTGATCGCCGGTTGCCTTCAAAGCCCCGCTTTTGATGGCCGCTCCATTGCCCTTGGAATAGGGGTGACGCAAGTGAATCACGCCGTTGAGTGAGCAGAGTTCTGGAGTATTATCGTCAGAGCCGTCATCAACAACGATAATTTCTGCGGTGGGGTAGAGGCGTTTTAGTTCTGGCAGCAACATGGCGAGTGACTCCCCCTCGTTCTTTGCTGGCAAAATGATGCTAACGGATGAGGTTTTCTCGGCAGTTGATTCTGTCATCGGGTGCTCTGGGTTGATGGCTTGTATCCGCCTCGCTGTTGTGCAGGGAGATGGTAATTAGCAGCGATAGGGTTAGAACCGTTAAAAACATTGTCGTCTATTTTAGTACACCTTATGCACTTCGGTTGTATCTGGTTGCGGCGCTTCTAGGTGGCCTCTACTTACTGGCGGAACAGCTGGACGTTGCTGTCTGGCCAGAGGTGATCCACTGGCGATATGGTCTGCTGGTCGGGACCGCCGTAATAGGTTTCTGGGTCCTTTTTGCCGGGGTCTGGCAGCATAATTTACGGATGACAGTCGGTGTCCCTATCGGGTTTTTTGTGGCCCTGCGTCATTCTGCAATGCTGCTGGTTGGAAAGTATTTACCCGGAAAAATCTGGGGGGTTGTTGCTCGAGAGCGTGATCTGGCTTCTACCGGGTGCACTTCTCAACAGGTTTATACAGCCACTTATATCGAACAGGTACTGACGCTGCACAGTGGCGCGGTGCTGGGACTGTGGGCGCTATTTCTGATCGAGCGCCCGGGGTGGTGGCAGGCCAGTTTGCTGGCCTTGTCCGTCGTTAGCCTGATTATCATTCCCCAGTCGCATCGTTTGTTGATGCGCTGGCTGGGGGACGGATTAGGCAGCCGATGGCTGGGCACTGCACGTCTGGTAGATAACCTGTCACTGTCGGTGGTCAGCTATGCCAGGCTGTTTGCTGGCTATCTGCTACAGTGGCTGGCGCTTGGCAGCATCCTGGTAACCCTGCAGATATTGACTACCGGGGTGTGGCCGGTTGGGCCGCAACTAGTGTTGCTGGTTGGGGTGAATGCGATAGCAATGATTGCCGGTTTTCTGGCCCTGTTTTCCCCCGGCGGGATTGGCATCCGTGAGGGGGTGATGGTTGCTTTGTTAACCCCGTCGCTCGGACTATCCCAGGCAATGATACTGTCCATCACCATGCGTCTGGTGATGGTCGTAGCTGATCTACTTATTGGTATTGGTGCGGTTATTTTTGATCGTAGAATGAGAGGCAGTCGCTCAGCGGTTAATGCCCGGTTTTAATTGATTTCTGTTTACTTATAACGAGCTATTTTTCTTTAAAAAAGGCCTGATTATGCCGTTTGATCATTCAGCTTCCTCGCCGGAGGATCTGCTAAATCACTATTCGGAGAAGTACCGCAACCCAAATCCCATCGCGAAATGGATGTTGGCGAGGTTTTTTAGGGCAATTGCTGGGGTGATAAAGTCATTCGACCGCAGTGATCGCATTCTTGAAGTGGGGTGCGGTCCTGGCGAATCATCGTTACAGATCATGAAAATGTTAGATGGCCAGCATTATGAAGTGTCCGAATACGATGCCGGTCTGGTCGATCTGTTAAACCGAGCCAACTTCCCGGTGCCGGTGAGTCAGGAATCCGTTTACGCCCTCGACCGTGCCGATGATTCGTTTGATTGTGTGATGCTGCTGGAGGTGCTGGAACATCTGCAGGAGCCGCAAGCCGCGTTAAAAGAATTGTTCCGTGTCGCCAGCCGGGACGTGATTATCTCGGTGCCTAACGAGCCGATATGGAGAGTGATGAACATGGCCAGAGGCAAGTACCTTTGCAGTTTTGGTAATACCCCAGGCCATATTAATCACTGGAATGTGCGTTCAATCGTTAACCTGGTGAGTGAGTTTGGTGAATGCGTTGAGGTTAGGACTCCACTGCCGTGGATAGTGCTGCGTTTTAAGGTTATCTGAAGAATTGCAGGCGAAATTAGTTTCTAAACAGGACTGGTTGTGTTCCCTGGTTGATGAGTCTTTATGGTGGTTTTTCAATTGAATTCTTCTGATAAGAAAAAACCCGTTATAAGTGGTGTATTACTGGCGGCTGCATTGGGTGTAAATGTGTTTCTGTTTACGCCAGCACTTATTTATTTCGCCAACGGTAACGAATTTGTTACCCCTATCGCGCAACTATTCGGGGGCTGGGCAATTCCTGCAATCGCAACCTTGCTATTAGTGATGGTTATTGGCCTAGCCTTGCCAACTCGCTGGTATCGACCTTACCTGGTAATGGTTGCAAACCTAAACTTGCTGGTTTGGTTACAGGGCAATGTGCTGGTCTGGGATTACGGCCTGTTAGACGGTCGGCTGATTGACTGGAGCGTCAATGCCTGGCGAGGGTGGGTAGATGGCCTTGTTTGGGTGGTCGTGATTGCTGTCGGTTTTGTGTTTTCACGAACTTTATGTCGACCAGTAAGCCAGGCGGTTGGAGTACTTTTTTTCATTCAGTTGTTGCTTGTGGGTTGGGCTGGATTTAAACATAGTCAGAAGCCCGTTTTGGCCGTAAAACTGTCTCAGGAGAAAGCGCTTAAATCCTTAGCAGGGTTTTCAGAGGGGCGGGATGTGATTCACATAGTACTCGATGCGTTTCAATCTGATTTTTTTGATGAGCTGGTTCACCACCCTCAAATTGGTTTGGCTTATCGAGATTCTCTTTCTGGGTTTACGTTTTACCGGGAAACGTTAGGTGTGTTTCCTTTTACTCGTTTTGCTGTCCCGGCATTTTTGAGTGGCAAAATCTACACTAATGAGCGGCCGAAAGATGAATTTATTCAAGGATCAATCTCCGAAAATTCTATCCTCAGTGTGGCTGCTGCGGCAGGAATGGAGCTGGACCTAGCGAGTGTTGAGTACTGGGCACCGCTCTATGCTAGCGCTGGATACGCTAATAGCTATGTGATTCCTGAAAACGGGCACGGTAGTGATAGCGAGTTTAGAGCTGCCAATATGGCAAAACTCGTCGATTTAGCGCTATTCCGGGTAGCGCCCCATTTTTTAAAGAGGAAGATTTACGATGGTCAGCGCTGGTTAATAACGCCGTTGGTGATGGATGTCGATTATTTGCAGTTCCATTACTTTGCACACACTCAGTTTATCAACCAGCTGATCGATAAGATGGGGGTCAACCGGAAAGCTCCAACCTACAAATATTTTCATGTGATGAATACCCATGATCCAATGGTGGTGAATCTCGATTGTAGTTATGCGGGAAGGGTGTTGCCGTTGAATCGAACCACCTTGTTAATGCAGTCTAAGTGTACGCTTGATACGGTGGTTCAACTCCTTAGCAAACTGAAGCGCCTTGGAGTTTATGATCGATCACTGATTATTCTTCATGCTGATCATGGGGGTTGGGTTCCCCGGCGCGACTATCAGCCGGAAAAAGTTAATCTTCACCATGAAGTTCCGGCCTGGGCAATCTCTCTTAGTTCTCCACTATTGGCAATAAAGCCGCCTGGAGTGGGTGGCGAGTTGGTTGCCTCAAACAAGCTTGCTTCCTTAGGCGATATTGCTGATACAGTTGCCGACATAATGGATTGGCCTCAGCAGTTCGGTGGGACTTCTCTACTTAAAGTTGGGGAAGATGAGCCTAGAACCCGCTATTTCTATCACCATTATTGGCGAGAGGATAGCTGGGAAATTGATTACGCTGGTCCGATTCAGGAATTCGAAATTAGGGGTAAGCATTATGAATCAGCCTGGATCCCCCACCGGGTTTTTAAGCATAAAGACTACGGTTTCTGGTAACAGCCTGGCGCTCATATCTTCACCCATCGCTGTTGAATAGCATGCAGGGCGTTGGTCGACAGCCAGTAAAGCACCATGGCAGCGGGGAACGGGTAAAAAAGCACGAAAAACAGAGCTGCCATCAGATAAAGATTGCGTTTCTGTCGTTTAATTTCGGTGATTTCTGCGTAGCGGTTTTTAAAAACGACGGTCGAACAGAGGGCGATCAAGGTCATTAATAAGGGCAGCAGACTCACCGATGAGCCGAATAGCGGAATAGCCTGGCCCAGGCTCGCCAGCTGGTCGGGATAGGCGAGATTGCTAACCCAGAGGAAGGACTGGCCACCGAGCTGGGGCATTTCTGCCAGGGCATTAAAAACTGCAATGAGTATCGGTAATTGTACGAGCGTTCCCATGAGCGGTTTAAGTGAATAAAACGGAGACACCCCGAGCGCCCGGTGTGCCGCCATCAACTGATTGTGGGCTTCCTCGCCGTCATAACGGGCCTTGATGGCGGTCAGTTTTGGGGCAAGTTGAGCCTGGATATGGCTGACCTGGCGCTGGTATCCCACGGTTTTTATGCTTAACGGCAGTAATAACAGCTTAATGGTCACGGCCAGTACCACAATGGCCCACCCCCAGTTGCTCACCAGGTGAGATTGTATCGATACCAGGACAGCTTCGACCTGTTTGGTCAGCCAGGCTAATGGTGTCCACAAATGGGCGTATCGGAGATGATCCAGTGCAAAAGACTGTCCTGGGACCAGGGCGGTGGCCAGAGCAGGGAGCTGGTGTTTATAGGCCACGACTACCCGGATTCTGGATGCATCGGTAGCGGCCGGTAATGCCAGCTTGGGCTGTTCCTCGTTAATTTTTAAAGAGAGTGTTGGTGCATTGATCAATAACACTTTGAACCGTCCCACAATAGCCAGCCAATGTTGCTGTTCCAGCAATTGTTGCTGATCCCTAGTTATCGGCTCAATGGACTCTTTTGCTACGCGGTAATAACTGATCGCCTGGTAGTAATTAGCAAGACCCGCGAAATCGAAATCCTCCCGAATATGAGCGTCAATAAAAGTGGTGGGTGATTCCAGTAATTCAGCGACCTGTTTATCGTTGAGTTCAGTCGGTGCCGCCGTGGCACTGCTGGCGCATCCCCACAGCATCAGAACGGCAAAAAGCCAGGACAGCAGCAGGTACTGGCTGTTCGCTCGAGTGACCTGGCGTTGACAGTGGACGGTCGGCCAGTGGGTTTGGGTAGACAGCATGTTAGCCAGCTTTAAGGAGCTGGAGCAGGTAGTCCGCGCCGGCCTGGTCTGCATGCCCCAGGTTGTAGACGTGGTCAGAGGCATCTTCGATGGTCAATGTTGTGTCCAGCGTCTGGGGTAGAACAATGTCTCCGTTTTGAATCTCCATGACCCTGCCAATGCGATGCCGAATAGCGGCTTCAAACGGTTCCAGGCCAATGTCCTGGTAGTGGGGGTTGTTGACCTTTTTGGGGGTGTCGACAAATAGCACCGGTTTGGCCAGTCCCAGCGCATATTCGAGGGCGACGCCCGACCAGTCACTAATCATCATCGCTGATTCATGTAATGACTGCTGGCTGATCACGTTGCCTTCATAGACAAAATTGGGGTGGTGGCGGTGCTTTTTGAGGATCGGATCGATCCGTTTCTGGTTGAGTTGGATCGTCTGTGGATGGGGCCGTAGCGTTAACTGATGCCCCTGTTCCAGTAGCTGGTCAATTAAGGTCGCTGCCAGCCCCGACTCAATCGTGGCCTGGTCACCCCAGGTCGGTGCCAGTAACAACCGTTTATTGCTCAAAGAAGGACGGGCTGGTGGCGGTTGGGTGGTCGCCGACTCGATCAGCGTGTCGAGACGGCTGTAACCATGTTCAAAAATAGTTTTAGGCGGCAGGTGATATTTTTTTTCAAGCGCGCGAATTTCGGCAGCGTGGTGGGGGCCGGCACAAAAAATCGTGTCGTAATGATCAAACGCGCCGTGTCGATAGGCCATGTGCAGGCTCATTAACGCGTGTTGAACATAAATATAGTGCACCGGATTGCGCGATCGCTTCACCTGAAACTGGTGCAGATCCGGCATCGTCATTACCAGATAATCGGTGTCGATATTCTCAAACAGCCAGTTACGGATATAGCCAGCATCGATGACAAAACTGCGATAACCGTCATGCTTAAAATGGATGCCAGGGTCATCGGCATCTGAACTGATGTAGCAGATCGGGATATCTGCCTTGCTGAGGAGTTCCCTGATTAAGCCGCCCAGGTTAGGCCAGTAGTTCCTGCCCTCCGAATAAAAAACCAGTCGCCGCTGCGATCTGGGGAGCTGCATGAGTCGAATTGCTGCTCGCAGGTGGTTAATAAATCTGATCACGGCTTCCTGCCAACCACGCTACTGGGTCTTTAACATTGCATCAATAACCCGTTCAAGATCACCCCTGGAAATAGTGACCGGATTATTATTGAGGCGTTGTGGGTTAACGTTATCGGCAATTATCTGATGCGCTTCTTTACCCCCGACGCCAAGTTCGCCGGCGGATGAATGCAAACCTAATGTTGTTAACAGATCATTGAATCGGCGACTAAAACCGTCGGGGCCGTCAATATCAAATAGAGTGGAGAGGCTTTGAAAAACCTCTTCCAGATGGCGATGCCCACGGGGATCGTTCAGGGAGCGATGACGGTAATCGGCGTTGACAGCAAAAAACCGGGCTAGCGAGAGAGCGACGGCCTGCCCGTGAGGAATGCCAAAGCGGCTGGTGAGAATATAGGAAAGCGCGTGAGGAGCCGTGGTTCGCGCGATATTGATTGCCTTGCCGGCCAGGTGGGCCGCCATCAGCATGGCGCGACGGGCCGCGGGGTCAGCCCCGTTGGTGCTGTCCTCGATATTCGCGAGAATTAAACCAATTGCCTGCCGGGAATAATCCATGCTTTGCGGGGTTGATTTGACCGACCAGAAGGATTCAATGGCCTGGCAAAGCGCGTCAACTCCTGACAGGGCTGACTGTCTGCGCGATGCACTCATGACCAGGCTGGCGTCCAGAATTGAGTGGTCGGGTAGCAGGGCCGGGGCATCAACCGAGTATTTTATGCCGTCGATGTAGAGCACCGCGAACTGGGTTGCTTCGCTGCCGGAGCCGGCCGTCGTCGGAATGGCGATCAGTGGGAGTTTGCGGTGAATATTGTCCGCCGACAGGATCGGCTGGATGTCATCCTCAACGGTGGAGTCGGCCACTGCGATTAGTTTGGCCATATCCATCACGCTGCCGCCGCCGATTGCAATAATCATATCGGGGGAAAAATTTGCACAGAGGGCAATCCCCTGGTTAACGGCGGTGCGCTCCGGGTTGGCATCAAAATCGTAGAAGCGTTTAACGGTGCGAGTAGCGCACGCTGAGGCGACAAGATCGGCACCACCGCTGGCGCGAAAGGATTCCTTGCCGGTAACTAACAGAACACGCTGCGCCCGATAGCGATCCAGCAGGGTCTGTAACTGGACAGACGCGGGATCCTGTTGAGCTGGAATGGTAGTGGTCACTGCCTGCGACTCCCGAGGGTTAGCCGGGTAGCGACCGGAAACTGCTGATCGTTGAATGAGTCACGGTTGCAGAAACTCCATAAAGCCGGTTTTGTTAGTCGCCGGACTGACGGTGGGGCGTCCCAGGTCGCTGCGCGCGCCCGCTGCCACTTTAATTTCTAGCAGTGCAGGGCCCGGCTGCTGCGCCAGATTAATCATGGCGGCGCTGATCGCCTCCGATGTCTGGACGGAGTCAGTCCACCGATAACCCATGGCACGGGCTATGTTCTCGATAGCGTCGGGGTTGCCGGTGGTCGGCTGTCCTCCCACTGAATCATGTACGCCGTTATTGAGGACAATATGTTTAAAGTTGCTGCTGCCCGCCGTTGCACAGGTCGCTGTACCACCCATATGCATGAAAAAAGCCCCGTCACCATCGAGGCAGAAAACCTGCTGAGAAGGTTTTGACAGCGCGATGCCCAGCGCTATTTGACTGGCGTGACCCATGCCACCCACGGTGAGAAAGTCACGCTGATGAGACTGGTTGGTCGCTGCCCTCCATTCGAACACCTCACGAGAGGTAAAACCCGTGGTCGCTACCACCAGGTCATCTGGCGCCAGGCTAGCCAGGGTTATCTGAATCGCCTCTTCCCGAGACAGTTGAGAGCCGCGCGTTTCTTTTTCGCTCAATTGATAAGGGGCGAAGGTGCCTTTTGAAACCAGTAGCGCACAGGGTCGCTTCTCGGTCTTTGCTTTGGCAACCAGTTCAGCGGTCCGTTGCGCAGCCTGCTGATCATCCGTTGCGGCGGTAATGATTTCATAAGGTATTTCGAGCTGATCGAGTAACCCCGGGGTCACTCTGCCCTGTTTTACGTGTTGTGGTTCATCAGCCACGCCCGGTTCGCCCCGCCAGCCGATCATTAGCAACAGAGGAATGGAGTAAACCTCTGGATCGGCGAGTGAGAGCAATGGGTTAATGGCGTGACCGATCCCGGAGTTTTGCAGGTAAACCAGCGGGACCTTGCCGGTGGCCAGATGGTGACCAATGGCCAGCGCCACGGCACTGCCTTCGTTCGCTGCGATCAGGTGCTGCGCAGGGTCGCTATGATCAGCGATGTAAGCGCAGATGCTTTTGAGTAATGAGTCCGGCACCCCCGAATAAAACTCGACGCCGCACTGGTTGAAGGCGGTGAATAAATGGCCAGGATTAACCACTATTGATCACCGGGTACCAGTTCAAGAATTTCCTTGATTGACATGCAGTCCTGCTCGGACTCCAGAGAACGGCCATGTTGCAGGATTGATTCAGCGACCTTTTTCATGGCTGGGTATGCAGAACGCAGCATATGGTTGGCGTAGGTGACGATGCTCACGCCACGATCGACCCATTCGGCTTCGGTGACCGAATTAAAACTGGAGGGCACTACCATGAGGGGTACGGTCGACACGGAACGGTGATAGTGGTCGCAGAATTCAAAAATTTCATCGGGCTGCGGTTGGCGACTATGGATCATGATGACATCGGCCCCCGCATCGACATAGGCCCGCGCCCGGTCGAGCGCGTCGTCCATGCCCTGATTCAGGATCAGGCTTTCGATTCTCGAGATCACCATGAAATCATTGGTAACCTGAGCTCCCTTGCCCGCTGCAATTTTTGCCTGGAAATTCTCGATGCTGTCCTGGGTTTGATCCACCTCGGTGCCAAACAGAGAGTTGCGTTTGAGGCCAGTTTTATCTTCGATGACCACCGCTGAGACACCCAGCCGTTCGAGTGAGCGCACCGTAAAGCGGAAGTGTTCAATTCTGCCGCCGGTATCGGCATCAAAAATTAGCGGTAGGGTAGTGACGTCAAAAATGTCATTGACCGACTGCATTCGCGAGGTCATGTCGACCGCTTCAATGTCCGGTTTGCCCTTGGCGGTGGAGTCGGTGAGACTGCTCGACCACATGGCATCAAAACGAACCGGTTGACCGTTTCGTTCGACCACGGTTTTTTCGGTGATCAGACCACTCAGGCCGTGGTGAACCTCATTGACCCTGACAATCTCTTTAACATTAAGTAGACGTTTGAGCATCGAAAGCCGGGTGTTCGGGGTAGTGCCTACCCGCTTGATTTCTTCCTGCAGCTGGGAAGAAGAAATTCCCTGGGTGTAGCTCACTTCAACCAGTTCGCCACCCCACTGCGCCAGCGTATCGATAACCTGCTGGCGAGTTTTTTTTTGCACGCCTTCCCGCCAGTCATCACCGTGAACCACGTATTGAGGTTTAAGTTTTATCAGGTTTGCGCGGTAATCCAGCGTGGTTTGTTCTACAACAGCCGCGACTCCCTTAATGTTTTCAACCACATTTTTGCGCTGTTCATAGGTCATGTAAGGGATGCGTTTGTAGCTGGCAATAGCGCTGTCATTGAGCAGGCCGACGGTCACCTCTCCGAGTTTCGCCGCTTCATTAATGATATTGATATGCCCGGGGTGAACCAGGTCAGCGCTCATGCCCAGGTAGACTTTGGTCAAGGGGACTCCACCTTATTTAGTGTTGGATGACATTGATTTAGGTATGCGGACCACCGTCCCTTTCCTGGGCCCTGATCAGGGTTGGGAATCATCAATAGTGGGAGCGCGTTTGCCGGTAAAAATTGATTTAATTTTGTACCAGTAAGTTTTAATGACCAGGCCAGATGCCACGAAAAATCCGATAATGGCTGACATGATGGCGCTACCGGAGCCCGGATCGATGTAGGCCATTGCCGGTTCAATCCAGAGTGTTGACAGAACTAATAAAAATATCGCATCTGATTTTTTCATGGTTGTTTCCCCCCGATTGCGGATGTCAGGTTAATAAAACAGGTTTGGTGTTATCGGCTACGCGCGTGAGCTTCTTTACTGCTCAAGGGTAGATCTCACGTGCTCCATGCCGGATGCCGGAATATATTTTTCGATCAGCTCCAATGATATCGGTCGGAGTATTTCCCTGAATTTATCGGTCATACCCAAAGTGTCGTAAAGCTCTGCAAGTTTTATTTTGTAATAGTCGTTGTCAGGGAAATCGGCGATTGTTTTTTCCATTAACTCAACAGCCTCTTGCGGCTCGCCAGTCGCCGCCAGTAAGCGCGCTTTATGGAAACTCAGTAGAGGAATGTGCCGATCGAGCTTTTTATCATTATTTAGGGCAATGTTAACCCACCTCATTGCCAGCGTCGGGTCCTTGCAGGCGGGGCGTTTAGCAAGCGCGCAATAAGTAATTTTCTCCAGCGAACCCATCACCTGGGCGGAGATGGAGTAAGCGGTCAGCCGCCTTTCGATGTCCACTTCGAGTCGGGTTATTTCGTCGGCTAACTCTGCTTTACTCCACTGCGCCCGGATCCCTGCAGTAATCCCAGCTTTACGTTCCGGATCGGCCTTCTCAGCGTCATCATACAAGTTGTAGGCTGTCATCAAAATCGAGTACTGAGAAACCACCGGTAGTATGGCTTCATCATTATGTTTAGCGGCAGTTGCAAAGTGTTTCAGTGCCAGTAACGGGTCGCGGGTGGCATAGAAAAGCCCGGCGGCTCCGTTTGCCCGGACTGAATGAGGCCGATTATCGACCTGCTGGGTGATAAACATGACCTTGTCACCCCAGTAGGTTGAGCGAACGGTGGTCAACAGGGGGAGTAATATTAGTGGCAATGCCAGCGGCAGATATCTAATCAGGGTCCGCGACGGGACTTTATCGCTTAGCCGGCTCAAGCCGATGATTGCCAGCGCAACGGGTGCCAGAGCAGGCAGGTAATTACGATGTTCGAAGGCGATTTCCAGGTGGAGAAATGTCGATTCCATGAGGTGGCCACCCAGATACCAGACCAGGCAAGCGACCAGCAGCCAGCGCATTTTCGACAGCAGGCTAAGGGCGATTAATGCTGCCCATCCGACCAGTGAAAACAGGGTGGTGGCTGGCTGTAACAGAGAATGCGAGAGGGGGTAGTTATCGAGGTATAGCGAGTAATCCGATAGCTGGGGTAGCCAGATTAATTTCAGATACCAGAACAGTACCCGGGGTTGGGTGAGTAGTCGATCTTCCAGGGTGAAATTACGGTAGATATATTGAGATCGTATGTCGCCGACCGTCAGCACTAAATACCCCAGAGCAGTAATGCCCGTGACGGCGGTCAAAACAATAAGCAGTCGATCGAGTTTGATATTTGAGGGATAAAAGGGTCGGATGACGATTTCTAGTGCTAACAGATAGACTGGCAATAGCAAGGCAGTTTCTTTGAAATGAAAACCGATTGCCATGCAAAGGCAGAGGGCGGTGACGAGCCCGGCCGTTCTGCCTAAATTCAGAGTGAGGTAAGACGAGGAAATTCGGTACCGCAAAAACAGCAGGCACCCGAGTAATACCGACGTACCCGAGACCAGCGTCATGCGCTGGACCGCATAGAGAACCGCGCTCACCTGAATAGGGTGGCACGCCCAGCAGAGTGTAATCAACCCGGCAAGCAGGTGAGGGTTCAATCGGGAAGTTTTTTGAGCGGCGGTACAGAGAATAAAAACTATCCAGTACACCAGCATCGAGTTAATGCCATGGATGACCAGGTTGGTCAGCTTAAAAGCGTAGGGGATAAATTCCTGTCCGGAAAAATAGTAATTAAGGCCGAAACTGAGGTAAGCCAGGCCGCGTGCATGGGAATAGCTGGCTAACGGCGCAGTTGCCGCAATTTTCAGTTGGCTTGGGGTGAGCGCGGATAGCTGGACTTGCTCGTTTTTAAAAATATTGGGCTCGTCATCTAGTAACCAGGGTCCTTTGAGCCCAGGGAAATAGACCAGCGTGACTACAATGATAAGGAGCAGGCTTAAGCCCAGAGAACGAATTGGGGTGGTTGACATGAGCGATACTGCAGGGAAAGTAAAAAGCGGCTAAAAAAAAGGGGGCATAGAGCCCCCTTTTTTTGCGATGTAAATTATTTACTGTTTCGGGTGGTACTTGGTGGCGACTGTGCCACTGATACCCCAGTTTAGACCTGCTGAGCTGCAGGTGCCGGTGTAAACAACGGTTTCATCAACGGCTACAGCACCGCCGATAGTGTTATAGGCAATCGTCACGGTAGCGGTCGTCGAACTACTACCAGCAGCAGTGACGCTTTTCACATAGGTTCCTGCAATGGATGCAGCAGCCGGAAGACCCATGTCGTCGTGATCCCACCCAGAGACCAGGGAGCCTTCACTGCATGACAGACCGAGCGCAGTACGGGCCGGTGCGGAAATGCTGGCACCTTCAGATACTTTGGCTTTAACGGTGTAATCCTGGTAAGCCGGGATGGCGACAGCGGCGAGGATGCCAATGATGGCCACCACGATCATCAGTTCGATAAGGGTAAAACCCTGTTGTGTTTTGTTCATGATTTAACTCCGGTTTGATTGATATCGATATCAGCAATTTAACTTGCAGTTGAGGCAAAGCATAAATCGGGCCAAAGTCGATAATCAATATAAACCTTCAGTAAAACAGTTGGTTAAGGTTTGACTCTAGCGGAGTTGCGAGGGCGTTTCTTTCTAAATATTGCCCTGCATTGTCACAAAGTGACAATTTTTGTCAGTCGCTTAATCAATCCCCAGTTTTTTCAGACGATAACGTAGGGCGCGGAAGCTTATCCCCAGCTGTTTGGCAGCAGCGGTTTTGTTGTAGCGGTTGTCGGCAAGGGCCTGTTCGATGCGCTCGCGTTCGAGTTGTGCCAGTTCGCCGGTGAGTGCGGATTGCGGAGTCGGCTTTTTTTTGGATCCATTAGTTAATCCAAGATCCACCGGCGTTATTTGATTTTCTTCACACATGGCTGCAGCTCTGGCCACGATGTTTTCGAGTTCGCGGACGTTTCCGGGGAAATCGTATTCCTGTAACGCCTGCATGGCATCGGCGACGATCCGCGGCGCGGACGGCAGTTCCTGTTTACTGATGAGTTGATCAATGATGTGTTCGATCAGTGCAGGCAGGTCGTCAATTCGTTCCCGCAGTGGCGGTACGGTCAGTTTGATGACATTGAGTCGGTAATAAAGGTCCTGCCGGAACAATCCCTGTTCCACCTGTTCATCCAGGTCGTGGTGGCTGGCACTAAGCAGGCGTACATCGATATCTATTTCGCTGTCGCCGCCCACGGGACGCACTTTGCGTTCCTGAATTGCACGCAGCAATTTGACCTGCATGGAGAGCGGCAGGTCGGCAACCTCATCCAGAAAGAGTGTGCCACCCGAGGCGGCGCGAAACAGGCCTTCCCGGTCCTGAGCGGCACCGGTAAAACTGCCCTTAATATGGCCAAAAAATTCAGATTCAAGCAGGTCGTTGGGTATGGCTCCGCAATTAACCGGTAAAAATGGGCCATCGGCCTGGGTGCTCGCCTGGTGGATAAGCTGTGCGACGCGTTCCTTTCCGGTACCCGATTCACCGGTGATTAATACCGGCGTGCGGGTGCGGGCAACTTTATTGATTTGCCTGCGTAGTTGCCGCATGACCTCGGATTCACCGATCAGTAAACCAGGATCTCGCGTTTCACCGGGGTCGGTTTGCTGACGAAGCTGGAGCGCTGAGCTAACCATGTCCCTGAGCTGGTTGATGGCCACCGGTTTACTGACGAAATCGAAGGCACCGGCTTTCAGGGCAGTCACCGCCGCATCCATGTTGCCGTGGGCGGTGATCATTGCGACCGGTGTCTGGGGGTGATGGGCCTGGATATGGGTGATGAGTTCAAGGCCACTATCGGATCCAAGGCGCAGGTCGGTAATGCAGAAATGATAGTGATTGTCCGCGAGCCGGTTTTGAGCCTCGGCGAGTGTGGTGGAGGTGTCACACTCCACGCCCATTCTCCCAAGGGTCATCTTGATTAAATCGGCGATGTCCTGTTCGTCATCGACAATTAACGCGCGGGAGCTGGGTTGGGTCATAGTGAAAATTCTTGTTGGCGTGGCCGGTTGAAGGTGATTTGAAATATCGCGCCCTCGTCATTCGCCGCAGCGTAGCTTAGTTCAGCCTGGTTGTTGGAGCAGAGTTCGCGAGCAATATAGAGCCCCAGTCCGGTGCCTTCTTTCCGGGTGGTAAAAAACGGGGTGAACAGTTCGGTCAGTTTATCTTTCGGTATGCCGGGACCGTTATCGGCAACCCTAATCACGGTTTTATGGTTCTCCGGACTAAAAGTGACCTTGATGGTTACCCAAGGCATTTCTGTCGCCTTGTTGCAATGTTGCACGGCGTTGTCCAGCAAGTTGCCCAGCACCTGATGGAGCTGGTCGGGGTCGAATTTTACCGTTAAGTCAGATGCCGCAGAGACCTCTACCGCCGATCGAGGCAGGTCATGGGTGAGCAGATAATCGTCAATGAACTCGGCTAACCAGGATTCGATAACGATAGGTTGCGGTTCGAATTCCCGCAGTCGACCCATCTGCAGGATATCTTCGATAATTCGGTTAATGCGGGCACCGTGCCGGGAGATGATCTCGGTTAACGCCTCGGCCTCGGGGTCTTCCCGGCCATTCTCTTTTATGAGTTCACCAGCGGTGGTTATTGCGGCAAGCGGATTACGGATTTCATGGGCAATACTCGCAGTGAGCGTGCCGAGAGAGGCCATTTTCATCAGCTGCGCCTGTTGTGCAATGGCTGTTGCGTCGTCGATGAAAATCAGCGTTGAGTTTTGCTGGATATCGGCCTCTCGACGCCCCAGCGACCCCAAAGTCGTGCGCATTTTCTCACCCTGCTCGGGAATGGGCTGAGTCTGGGTCTCCTGCCAGCCTGAGTATTTGTTGGCAAGCTCGGGGGCGGCGACGGCAAGCGCTTCCCCGGTGGGTAGTTCCTGCCCGGTTAACTGACGGGCTGCATGATTGGCGTGCTCAATCAATCCGTCGGCACTGGTGACGATCACCCCGGTCTGCATTCGCTGGATAATCTCCTCATTCAGGAGCGCGAGGTTGCGTAATTCACTGCCGCGCTTCGCGGCGAGGCTGGCGCTGGCGCGGGCGCGCCTGGCCAGCTCTACGGAGATACTGGCCGTGGCGAAGAGGGCGATACCAAGCAGGCCAGCACGGGTGAAGTCAGCCGGTTGAACATCGCCAATCAGCCACCAGCGGGCCTGCTCGGCCAGCAGTCCCAGCGTAGCGAGCGCGGTGATTAGCAAGGCCAGTTGCCGCGGTAGTAACAGTCCACCGGCGGCTATCACCACCACCAGCAGTATCCCGAGTCCGCTACCCGTGCCGCCGCTGCTGTGCATCAATAGAATAATGGCGATGCTGTCAATAAACAGCAGGCTGGTCGCCTGGGTAAGGAACGCCGGTTTTCGGCGCCACAACAACCAGAACGCAAAGACGCCGACCGCTAGATAACCATTAGCGGTAGTCGTGAACAGCTGGGGGTCATGCCCGCCTAATGGTTTGAGAAGTAATCCAATGTTGGCGAGCATGCAGAACACGCTGCTGACAACGAGTCTGAAAAAATTGTAATACGCCAGTGGCTGCCAGCTTAACTGGGTGTTGTCAGGTTGGCTGTCCGCTGCTTCCGGCCGTCGCGGAGTGGGTGACAGGGCGCGAAACCGGGATGTCTGGGCCTGGGTACCCATTAACCAGAGACCGGCGGGCGTACCTGATGAATCACGATACCTGCTAGCACCAGAGGGATCGATAGCAGCAGGAAGTATTCACCCATCTGCCATTCCAGCCCGATGAGGATGCCGCCGACCACCGGCCCAAGAATCGCTCCAAAGCGGCCGGCGCCAATGGCTAACCCGACCCCGGAGCCACGGGTCGAGTCAGTGTAAAGCCGAGCGGCGACGGAGTAGAGCCCGATTAGCCCGCCGAGTCCGAAAAATCCGGTAATGGTGGTCAGAGCAATGAGCTGTGACGGCAGCAGCTCCATCAGGCCGAGGGCGGACATCAGGACTGCGGCAACCACGAAAAAAAGACTGATCAGTGGTTTGATGGGCCGGCGGGCAGAGATAAACCCCAGTACGAGCATGCCGATTCCACCGCCCAGGTTAAGCGCGATACCGGCACCAATAGCGCTGTCGCTCGATTGCCCGGCCGCCGAGAGAATGGTGGGGATCCAGTTAATTAAAAAGTAGAGTGTTAAATAACCGCAAAAGAAGCAGCTCCAGAGCGCGATACCTGGTTTCAGCCAGGGAGCGCGCAGCAGCGGCGCTGCACCGCGTTCATTGGCGGGCGGCTGGTGGTGCTCAATGCTGGACCAGTCGATACCGATTTGAGTACATATTTTCTCAGCCTGCTGGTTCGCCTTGTCGGTACGCGCGATGCCCAGATATTGCAAAGACTCCGGTAAACCCACCAGTAATATTGGCATCATTATCAGGGTGAGGGTGCCGCCAGCAATGAAAATCGATTCCCAGCCATAAACCGGGATCAGCTGCGCGGCGATCGCTCCGCCTAAAATCCCTCCCACTGGAAACCCTAGATGCATGATGCTGACCGCAAAGTTGCGCCGACGATCCGGGGCGTATTCAGCGACCAGGGTGTTCAGGCTAGGCAGCAGGCCACCGATGGCCAGACCGGTAATGAACCGTATGATCAATAATGGCCAGATTGCACTCACCTGGCTAGTCGCAAGGGTGGCAACGCCGAGCACCGCCGTCGCCAGCAGGATCATTGGTCTTCGACCAATTCGGTCAGAGAGCGGGCCAAGAATTAAAGATCCGGCGGTCATGCCGACCAGTCCGCTGCTAAAGACGATGCCGAGGGCTTCGGGTGTGAGCTGCCAGCTTGCCGAAATTGCCGGTGCGGCAAAGGCGATTGCGAGCAGATCAAATCCGTCGAGCAAGTTAACCAGCCAGCAGAGCAGGATAACCCGAAT
>Ga0070727_10000814_pt1 | contig 35670 bp, 33 predicted proteins | sample tdAd472_FD_66722 | JGI IMG/M metagenome (GOLD analysis project Ga0070727, IMG submission 66722) | Marine sediment microbial communities from the Atlantic coast under amendment with organic carbon and nitrate - tdAd47.2 | ecosystem: Environmental > Aquatic > Marine > Coastal > Sediment | place... | reverse complement strand
GGTGAAGGTTCTGGAGTATGTGCTGGTGCAGGGGTGAGGGCCGGTTAGGATGGCGCGTGGAGGAGGTCGGTCATGAAGGCGATTGTTACGAAGCGTTGTGGACTGGGTGTGGTGCTGCTCATCGGTGCGATGCTCGCCGGCGGCTGCTCTGCGTCGCGCGAGCGCGAACTCGCGGGTCTGTATGTCCTCAACACCTCGGCGGTGCGTGACAGCGCGGCCGAGCAGATCGACGACATCGAAGACCCGAGCCAGCAGATGGCCATGGGGATGGCGCTGTCCATGCTTCAGAGCCTCAATGTCTTCCTGCACCTCGAGCCGGACGGAACGGCCTACGTCACGGGGATCGAACCGCAGCAGACCGGGACCTGGAGCGCGGACGGCAACCGCATCGTGGCGATGCTCGGCGTCGAGGGCGACGACAGGGACCGGTACGAGGCGGTGCTGCGCGAGGGCTGGCTGGTCGTGCCGGCGGGCGGGGCGAGCGAGCTGCCGTTCGAACTGGTCTTCGAGCGCCGGCTCGACGAATAGCGAGCAATACACGCCGCGCAATCGTCACAGACGGAACCGATCGCCCGATCGTCGCAAATCGGGGCGTGATCGGGGCGCGCAGATATTCGATGTTCACTGCGTATGAGCATTGCTCCGGTCTCATCTTCCTCTGCGGGCTACGGCTCGCTGATGGCCACCGCCGCGCAGGGCATGCAGCGTGCATCGGCGGCGGTCGAGTCGGCGGGCATCGGCGTCGTGCAGGCGTTCGGCGCGGGCACGAGCACCGGTCGCGTGCCGGCGGTGGACCGCGTCGACCTGTCGAGCGCAGCGCGCGGTGGGGCCGGAGAAGCGAACGATCCGGCGAGCGCCATGGTCGGTCTGACGGCTGCACGGACGCAGTATTCGGCCGCGGCGGCGTTCGTGAAGGCGGCGGATGAGGTCAGCGGGAGCCTGATCGACCTGCTGGCCTGAGCAGCGCTGCGGTTTCGAACTGCGGACCAGGGAAACGAATCACATTCGGGGGCGTCCCGAGCCGGGGCCAAGTGATCGCGTGGCCCCGGTTTTTTGCTGTGCGCGTGCATTGATGGCTGGTAGTCTGGGCCGATGCCAAACCCCGGACTCCCCATGATGGGCTCGGCCTCGTACGTCGTGCGCGGCGTGAAGAAGGCCGACATTCACGGCGACGTGTACTACGACACCGCGCTGTCGCCGCTCGATGAGCCGGCGAGAGACCCGGTCGCGCTGCGCCTGCCGAGCCACCTCATCCTGGACCCGCCCGCGCCGGGGGACGAACTGGAGATCACGTTCCTGATGGGGCAGCCGAGTGTGGTGAAGCGGTTGTGATTTGGCTGCAGATCATTCTGTTTCTGGCTGCGTTTGGTCTATTGATGTGGCTGATGCTGGGGGGTGACGGTTCGACGTCGCGACAGTGTCGCGCATGAGTGTGCACATTGCAGGTATTCGCTCGCTGGTATCGATGTGCCAGTCTGTCCGGAGTGCGGCCGTACTCGTCGCTTGGCGAAGGAACGCAATACCGCAGGCACGGTGTCACACGTCATCTCGGTCGCAATTGCGGCATCCGTCGTTTCTATCTTTGCATCGATGCTCGGACCCCAGATAGTCGTTCAGCGAAGTCGGGGGATCATGAGTTCGAGCGGTCTGACGAACGCCAGTTGGTTTGTAGCTTCGAGCAGTTCCTGGCGATTCCCGCCTGGTGAGGACACGCCCATACTTGATCCTGATCGAATCGAGTTCGGTCACAATTCGGCTCGCTTTGTGGTGGTTCGCGATCGGAGGGGTGCCGGCTGGATCGACGGAAGAACTGGAACGCCCGTCGATTCGACCCATATCGCAGCGGGTTTGCGGGATCCCCACGTTGAACCCGCGGTTGCCGAGGTTTTGTCGGGTTCGTGGGTAACCGCGTCGTCCTTTTCGTCCAACACGTTTCTATCCGGTCGGCCGTTTGCGCTCCTGCAGGGCCGTACTTCGAGCATGGACGACAGCCCGTGGCCGTCTTTGGGTCTTTTCCTGATCACTTGGGTCTTGGCTGTTCGACGCATCTGGTTACTGTTGCGTTGAGTTCAAGCGGCGCGGGCCCTCCGCTACACTCCCCGAATGAATATGACCATCGAGCAGGCGCGGGCGTTGATGCACGAGTGGACCGAGAGCCCTGCGCTGCGCGTGCACATGGAGTGTGTGGCGGCGTGCATGGGCGCGTACGCCTCGAAACTGGAGCCGGGCGAGACTGATCGCTGGATCGTTGCCGGGCTGCTGCACGACTTCGATTATGAGAAGCACCCGGACGCTTCGGAGCATCCGACGGTGGGCGTGGCGCATCTCGAGTCGCTGGGGGTCGATAAGGAGATCCTCACCGCGATCCTCGGGCACGCGCCGTACACGGGCGTGGCGCGCGAGTCTGCGATGGCGAAGACGCTGTTCGCGGTGGACGAACTGTCGGGGTTCATCGTGGCCTGCGCGAAGGTCCGCCCGGAGGGCGTCGAGACGCTGCAGGCCAAGTCGGTGCGCAAGAAGCTGAAGGACAAGTCGTTCGCCGCGGCGGTGAGCCGGGAGGACATCGCCGAGGGGATCGAGGATATGCGCGGGCTGGTGAAGCCGGCGGACGATGAGGCGTTCGCGTCGGAGCACATCCAGTTCTGCATCGATGCGATCCGGGCGGAGCGCGAGCGGCTGGGGGTTTGAGGGTTTGGCTCCCTTTCCCTAATTGCGGAATGGGCGGGAGAGGGTTGGGGTGAGGGGTCAGCGGCGCAGCCGCTGATGGTGTTCTCCCAACACCCGGAAGCTTCGGAGCGCCCCCTCAACCGACCGCTTCGCGGCCACCTTCTCCCGCGAGGGGAGAAGGAGAAGACATGGGTTGCGCTTCGGGTCAACCCATGGCACCCACGCTGAGCGATCGCAAAACGAAAGCGTCCCCGGCGAGTGCCGGGGACGCGTGATTGATTGAGGATTCAGGCGGGTGCTCTGGAGGAGCGGGCTGGTTTACCAGTCGCGTCCGCCGCGGCCGCCACCACCGCCGCCGCCGTAGCCGCCGCGATCGCCACCGCGGCCACCGCCGCCGTAACCACCGCCGCCGCCACCGCGACCGCCGCCGTAGCCACCACCGCCGCCACCGCCGCGGTAACCACCACCGCCGCCGCCGCCACGCGGGCGCTCTTCACGGGGGCGAGCCTCGTTCACAACGAGGGCGCGTCCGCCGAGGGAGTAGCCGTTGAGGGCGTTGATTGCGGTTTCGGCATCGCCGTCGTCGGACATTTCGACGAACGCGAAGCCCCGTGAGCGACCGGTTTCACGGTCCATCACGATGGAGGCAGAGGAAACCTCGCCGTGCTGCCCGAACAGGTCGCGCAACTCGTCTTCGGTGGAGCGGAAGGGGAGGTTCCCAACGTACAACTTCTTCATCACTATCGGTCCCAGCCCGAGCGAACACTATCTACTTGAAGATCCATACAAGACTCGGGCAATGATCAGGTCCGGACCGACGCCGCTGATTTCGATCTGGCGTCAGGGAGCATGATACCGAGGGTTGGGCGTTTCAAGAGGGAAAATTCTGCGGATTTCGTGCGATCGACGCGCGGGCACCGGTTTGGGGGTCTGGGCTAGGTCTCGGGGGTGCTCGTCGAAGGTCCGGGGGCGGCCTGCGGCGCGGTGGTGGCGGATTCGGGAACGAGCTGGGCCTCCTTGGCCTTCGGGCTGAACCAGAGGATCAGCGCGACGCCGATCAGGATGAGGACCACGCCGACGAGGCGACCGGCGTTGAGCGGCTGTTTGGCGTAGCCGACGACGCCGAACTGGTCGAGCAGCACCGAGGAGAACATCTGCCCGAAGACGACGGCGCCGACGAAGAGGACGGCGCCGAGCTTCGGGGCGAGGACGATGGAGGAACTGACGAAGATCGCGCCGATCAGGCCGCCGAGCCAGGCCCACCATGGCGCGCTGCGGAAGGAGGCGAGGTCGGGGAGTATGTTCGGTTTGGCGCTCACGCGCAGCAGGGTGACGGTGGCGAGGAGGATGAGCGTGCCGACGGAGAAGCTGACGAGGGCGGCGACCCACGCGCTGCCGAGTTTGCTCTGGAGCATGCTGTTGATGCCCGGCTGCATGGGAAGGATCATGCCGGCGAGCGCGGCGAGGAGAACGATCAGGACGGTTTGCATGCCCAAGGGTATCGGGCGGCGCAAGGCGAGCGCAGTGCAAAACGAGTCACCGGGCGGCGAACTCCTTGAAGGTGTTCAGCGCCCGGTGGATGGTGCGAACTGATTTGACGTCGGTTCAGCGACGGCGGGTCGTGCCGAGGAGCAGAAGACCGGCGATCGCGAGACCGGCGGGAGCCGGCAGGGGGATCACCACGGTCTTGATGGACGGCTTGGACTGATCGCCGAACGACTGGTCTCCAGAAGCGGGCTTGATCGGGCGCAGGTGCGTCGGTGTCTGGTGGGCCGGACCGTCCGAACGCATCATGGCGGGCTTATCAAACGCGCTCTCGAATGTCGCTATGCTGCTCGACGACGGGTTGTTCCGCATCGCGTCGACCGCGTAGGACGCATCCGGGAAGGATGCGATCGGCGCACCGGAGGCTATCGCACCGAGGCACGCGATCATTGAAATGCTGGACAATGCGCGGAGCATTTTGGTCTCTCAATCCCCTGACCGTGCGAGACGGTCTTCCCAAACGGAACGGCTCCCCGCGATCAGGGAACCCAACTAGCGTACTCCGGGACCCTGTGCGTTGCAAGCGGAATACTCCGTCAAGTTACTGGCACACAACGAGTTGTTGCCGTTTCCGGGCTAGGGGTTATCCCGAATTGCTTTGCTTTGGCGGTAAAATGGGCAAATTCGAACGAAAGCCCGAGGCGTGCTGCACAGGCGCAAAAAGCGACACGCGGCGGTACTTGGGTTCGCCTCTCCTCCAGCCGATCCCGTTCCCAGCCGCGTGCAGTGTCGCTTTTCCAGTTGGAAAGGCAGTCTGACATAGATCGGGGGGGAGCGAAAGGGTGCATGCGGGGAATGCCGCGACTGCGACGAAGTTCAGGTAGTTGGCGCAGGATCCGGGCCCGGCTCTGGGGAGGCGGCAATATCGGCGGCGAGCGGGCGTTGTGGTGGGGTCGGAGGCCGACGACGCGCCGGAGCAGGGGCGGTCGGCATCGACTCCATCCTTTATCTACAGGGCAGCAACGATGAATCAGAATCAGGTAGAGAGCGGGCGGGCCGGGCGGACAACGGTGGGGCGCGGCGTGCGAGCGGTGGTTCTCGCGGCGGCGGTCGGCCTGGTGGGTTTGCCCGCGACGGCCTCGGCTCAGGATCGTGGTGGGGATCGCGGCGGCGACCGGCCCCAGCAGCGCGACGGGGCTCGCGATATGGGCCGCATGTTCGGGGGGATGGGCCAGCAGAACCAGATCCAGGAATCGGATGTGGAGTTGATGGCGAGCGTGCTGGAGTTCGACGAGCCGCAGCAGTTGCTCGCCGAGGAGTTGTTCGCGGATCTGCGCGAACAGCGTGCTCAGTTGATGGTGGAGATGCGTGAGCAGATGCAGGAGCTGCGTGGCGAGGGCGGTCGCCCGGACCGGGAAGCGATGGAAAAGTTCCGCACGATGGCCGAGGAGGCTCAGGCGAAGGCGACCGAGATGGAGAAGGTGTTCTACGAGGACATCAAACTCGTTCTGACGCCGGAGCAGCACGAGAACTGGTCGAGATTCGAGACGAGCCGCGACCGTGCTCGGGCGCTGCGTGGCGTCGGCGGCGCGGTGGACGTGTCGCGCGTGTTCGCGACCTTTGTCGAGAAGCACGAGAGCTCGCTGGGCGAGAACGATCTCGCCGGCGCGAAGGCGCTCGCTTCACGGTTCGAGAGTGAGGTCGATCGGCAGATCGCCGAGCGTGCGAAACTGCTCGAGCAGGGGCGTCCGAACCCGGGTGACGGCGGGTTCGATCGGGACGCGATGCGGGAGATGCTCGAGGCGCGTCGCGAGGCGGATGCGAAGCTCGGCGAGATCGCGACGCGTTACGCCGACTCGATCGAGCGGACGCTGCCCGATGAGTTGCGCGAGGCGTTCCGGTTCGAGATCAACCGCGGTTCGCTGGGCGGCATGGCGCGGCGTGGGAGCGTTGTCGACCGCGTCGAATCTGCGCTGAAGAGCGAGGATCTCGACGATGCGCAGAAGCAGGCGGTCCGAGCGATCGAGGCGGACATGCACAAGCAGTACAACGCGCTTGCCAGAGAGATCGCGGACATGCGAGCCCAGGCTCGCGATCGTCGCGGTCAGGACAACGGGCGGGGCGGTCAGCGCGGCGGCGATCGCGAGGGCGGCAACGACATTCGCGAACGGATGCAGGAGATCGAGACCGAGTTGAGCACGCGCCTTCGCGCGGTGCTCGGCGATGGCGATGTCTGACGCGACCGTGAGGGCTGCGGGTTCGGTTCAGTCCCCGTAGCGCGTGCGCTCGATGCCGGCGAAGTTTCCGTCGGCGTCGAGCGAGAGGATGAAGAGGTCCCCGAAGTCTTCCTCGGAGAGGAAGATGTCCTGCGGGCCGCCGAGTTCGGTGATGATCATCGGGACCGTGTTGCTGTGGCCGACCACGAGCACGGTCCCTTTCGTTGCGCCGGCGCGGATGTCGTCGGCCAGCGCGCGGAGGGCGTCCGGGCGTGCGGTGGCGTTGACGACTCGCGACTCGACTCCGAGGCGCTCGGCGAGCGGCTGCGCGGTCTCGATAGTGCGTTTGAACTGGGTGGTGATGATCGTCTCGGTGCCCTGCGCGATCGGGAGCAGTGACAGGGCCTGGGCGCGCTGGGCGCCGCGTTGGGAAAGCGACGGGTCGGCGGAGTACTGCGCCTTCTCGGCGTGGCGGGTGACCAGAACGGTGCGGTCGGCTGGCGGCTGGTCCATGGTGGGCGTCGGTGATCCGGATGATGCACAGCCGGCGAGCAAGAGGGTGCTCAACAGGGCGGCGAGGGAAAAGAGTTTCGCGTGCTTCGGCATGGGTGTCAGGTCACGCAACTCAGGAGCCAGAGGGCGAGCATGACGCCGACGAAGAGCAGCAGGATGACCGCGAGCACGGTTTTGGCGTGCTGGACGGACTTTGCTTTGACTTTGCGGTTGCCGCCGCGATGTTGGGTTTTCTGGCTCATGGGCCCATGGTAGCGGGATGCAGTCGGAAACCCCAAGCGTAAAGCGTTGGAGTGCCCGGAGTTTGGGCGTATGCTTGGTCATCTGTTGTCACAGAATCTGTACAGGTGATGAACCCGTGGCGGCCCTCCAGCACGAAGTCAATAAGAAGCGTCCGTTTGAGCTCGCCGAGCAGGAGGCGTTTCTGAACCTGATCCGCACGGCTGCGGATCTGGAAGGGCCGCTGCTCGGGGTGCTCAAGCCGCACGGGCTGACGCCCTCGACGTACAACGTGCTTCGGATTCTTCGCGGGTCTGGCAAGGCGGGACGTCACGCGTCGGACATCGGCTGCGACATGGTTGTGCGGGTTCCGGATGTGACTCGGCTTGTGGATCGGCTCGAGCATCGTGGTCTCGTGGAGCGGGAACGGAGTACCTCGGACCGGCGAGTGGTGATCGTACGGATCTCCAAGCAGGGGCTCGGGCTGCTGAAGAAGCTGGACGAACCGGTGATGCAGGTGCATCGGGAGCAGCTCGGGCACCTGAGTGACGATGAACTGCGAACCTTGAACGGGCTGCTGGTGAAGGCCCGGAAGGCCGAGGGCGAGGATTAACGCGAAATTTGCTTGAAGCGACGGTCGGCCGGGAATATATTTGTGACAACAAATATTATTCTCCCGGAACTCCCCACGCAGCGGGATCCGGAAAGGAAGGACCATCATGCTGACCATCAGGAAAGCGGAAGAGCGCGGACGCACCAGATTCGACTGGCTCGACGGGAAGCACTCGTTCTCGTTCGGGCGTTACGTGGACCGCGACCACACGGGGTTCCGGTCGCTGCGCGTGATCAATGACGACCTCGTCGCGCCGGGCGGCGGGTTCGGGATGCACCCGCACGAAGAAATGGAAATCCTGACCTTCGTGATCGACGGCGCGCTCGAACACGCCGACTCGACCGGCGGCGGGGCGGTGATCCACCCCGGCGATGTGCAGCGCATGTCGGCGGGAACGGGCATCCGACACTCGGAGTTCAACGCCTCGAAGACCGACCCCGTCCGCCTGCTGCAAGTGTGGATCATGCCGGGCACACCCGGCGTCGACCCCGGCTACGAGCAGATCAGCGCGGCCGACATAGAACGTGACGATCGGCTCGCGCTGGTCGCGACTCCCGTTGGTGGTCCCGGCGCGGTGCACATTCACGCGGATGCACAGGTGTTCACGGCGCGGCTGTCTGAGGGCGCGAGTGTGTCGCACCCGTTGAAAGCCGGTCGGGGAGCCTGGGTGCAGGTGTACGCCGGCGAGGTGGTCGTGAGCGGGCACACGCTGCGCGACGGCGATGGGCTGGCCATCGAAGACGAGACAGCCATCGAGATCACCGGCGGGTCGGGCGGCGGCGAGTTGCTGCTGTTCGACCTGGCCTGAACGAATCACTCACTTCAAGGCGAATCACACGAAAGGGAACACCATGAGCATCAAGGGACACGTTGAAAAAACGCTGGACGGTATCCGCAATGGGACCATCATCGAGACCATGAAGCAGCTGTACGACGAGAACGTCGTGATGCAGGAGAACACGGGCGAGCCCACGGTCGGGCTGGCGGCGAACCTCGAGCGCGAGCAGCAGTTCATCGATTCGGTCAAGGAATGGACGGGCTTCGATGTGCAGGCGATCGCGACCGATGGTGACGACGGCTCGGTGACCGGCACGGCGTTCGTGCAGTACAGCTTCTCGTTCGTCGGTCAGGACGATCAGCCGGTGACCTACGCGCAGGTCGCGGTCCAGCAGTGGAAGGACGGCAAGATCGTGAAGGAGCAGTTCTTCCACGGCTGATGGGGACTCCCGATCCGTTTCGATCGCACAAATGACAGCCGCCCGGCGAGCGAGCCGGGCGGTTGTTGTGTCATGGCGTCGAACAGTTCCGCTCAGGGGCAGGGTGTTCCGAACGCGGCGAGCACCGCGTTCAGATCGGCAAGATCGACCTGACCGTCGTCGTTGGTGTCGCCGTTCTCGGTGGTCTGGCCGAAGTTCGCGAGCACGAGGTTGAGGTCGGCGAGGTCGACCTGGTTGTCGCCGGTGACGTCGGCGGTGCAGGTGTCGGGTTCGAGCAGGTCTTCGAGCCAGGCGGCGGCGGTGTCTGCTTCGTCGGGATCGGCGTTGTTGTTGAAGATGATGAATGCGGGGAGGGACGGCTCGATGCCCGGTTCGTCGAGCCGGAGCTGGATGGTCAGGAGGTAGACGCCGTCTTGCTCGGGCGCTTCGAGGCGGTAGTTGATGTGGGAGTGCACGGCGCCGTTGGACCCGATGGCGGCGAACTCGAATCCCTCGGTGAAGCCGCCGGCCTCGGGCGGGGTGAGGCGAGACATGGTGAAGAGCGAGACTCGCATCGGCTCTGTGGCGATGGTGTCGAAGTCGCTGCCGCTCCAGAGACGCAGAGCGTCGACGAGGTCGAAGCCGAGCAGCGCGCCGGGCGGCAGTTCGCCGGCGAGGGCGTTGAAGCCGGGGTCGTCGGTGAAACCGGGTATGCCGCCTTCGCCGGTCGTGGCGGTGAACACTCGCACGCCGCGGATGATCGGCTCTCCGGGGTTCTGGAAGTCGCTGCTGCCGGTGACGAGGCGCGTGACACCGTCTTCGTCCTCGCCGAGCGAGAGGTCGATGTCGGCGTGCTGGGCTATCGCGGCTGGAGCAAGCGCGAGAAGCAGGGCGGCAGCGGTTCTGAACATGGGGGTTCTCCGATTCGACTATCCGGCGGGAAAAACCGTGCGTCCCGGTGTCCCGGTGTCGCACGGTGGAGTAGTTGCCGGTATTTACCGGCGAGGAGGATCAGGGGCGACGGCGGCGGGTCGCGGCGAGGCCGGCGAGCGCGAGCAGGCCGGCGGCACCGGGCGTCGGGATGATCACGTTGTTGACGTAGTCCACGGCGGCATCGATCTGCTCTTCGAAGGCCTCATCGTCGCCGAGCGAGCCGTCGATGTTCGAGCCGAAGACGATGTACATCGGATCGGAACTTGCGATGCCGTCGGCGTCGGTGAAGAGTTCGAGCGAGAGCAGGTACACGCCGTCGGACTGGTTGTTGAGCTGGAAGGTGGGGTGGTCGTCGAAGAAACCGTTGGCGTCGGCCTCGATGAACTCGAATCCGGGCACGAACATGTCCGCCGTGGCGGGGGTGGTCGCGACATCGCCGTCGGGGAACGGGTCGCCGAAGATCGACATGGACTGCGAGCCGATGGTGTCGAAGTCCGAGCCGTTCCAGACGCGCAGGGCGTCGACGATGTTGAAGCCGATGCCGGTGCCTGCGGGGAGTTGCTCGGTGTAGAAGCCGGGCTCGTCGAGCAGGTTCGGGAAGCCGGGGATCTCGCCGAACTCGGCTTCGAAGACCCGGACACCCGGGGTGAAGGTGACGGGATTGGTGCTCTTGTCGGCTTCACCGGTGACGATCTGGCCGTCGGCGAAACTAACCCAGACATCGAGTCCGTCGGCGAGGGCTGCGGACGATGCTGCGGCCGCGAGGGCTGCGGCGGTGAGGATGCGGGTGTTCATGGTTCTTCTCTCTTCTCTCGTGAACAGGGGAACGGGAACAAACGGACGCGGAGTCGCGGCGACTAGCGCTGCGGGAAACGCGGGTCGAAACTGTTGCGCTCGGGGCCCTCGTAGACGCCTTCGAAGGGCATGGTCTCGGCGTGGCCGTCGAGGAACGCGTAATTGGAGCGGGCGAGCCAGGATCCGCTGGTGATGTTGCCGTTGCCGTCGGTGAGGGTTTCCTCGCCGCCGTGGGCGTCGATCTGCACCATGGACGCGGCGACGCCGGGCGGCGCGTCGGGCGCGAAGTCGCCGACCCACCAGTTGATGCTGTGCACATGGTCGGAACCGGCGAAAGGCCCTTCGTAGGCCATGATCACCCACTGGACAGTGGTGGCCGGGCGACGGATGAACTGCAGCTTGTGGAAGTTGGCGGGCTGGAGGAAAGGTGGGGCGGTTTCGGCCCAGGTGGGCGTCACGTGTTCGTTGAGGCCGTAACTGGTGACGCGGAAGCGACCGCCCGAGCCGGGAACGGGGATGCCGACTCCGTCGTCGACGGTCGACCAGTGGTTGGAGTTGTCCACGGGCGAGCGCAAGAGGTCGGGCGTTTGGGGGCGGTCTTCGGGATGATCGGTGGGGTCGATGTCGACTTCGAGATCGCTGTAGTAGGGCTGCAGGGAGACGACCCAGGAGAGCTCGGCGTAGCTGGTCGCGCCGCCGTGCGAGAGGCCGTAGTCCACGAGTTCGCCGTCGTTGTCGCTCGCGTACGCCAGTTGCGCGATGGCGAGCTGTCGCATGTTGTTCAGGCATCCGAGGGTCTGCCCGGATCTGCGAGCGAGGCCGAGCGCGGGCAGGAGGAGGCCGATCAGCAACGCGATGACCGCGACAACGACGAGGAGTTCGATGAGTGTGAAGGCGTGGCGTCGCATGGGAACCTGATACTCGATAATCGAGAATTGATTATCAGTATATAAGTCCCGTATCCCGGGTCAACTGAGGCGAAGAAAAAACCCCGCAGATGCGGGGTAAAAAGGGGGTTTGGAGCTTGGTTCGTCTCTCAGGGGCAGGCTTGGCCGAAAGCCGCGAGGACCGCGTTGAGGTCGGCGAGGTCGACCTGGTTGTCGTCGTTCGTGTCGCCATCTGATGTGGACTGACCGAAGTTCGCGAGGACGAGGTTGAGGTCGGCGAGGTTGATCTGGCCGTCACCTGTGACATCGGCGGGGCAGGGGAGCGGCTGGCGCTCGATCGCGCCGATGTCGGCGATGGCGGAACCGGGGCCGATGTTTGCGGGGCGAGGCTGGCTCAGTTGATCGCTCGTGGGGAACACGAATGGGTCTGCGCTGTCGATGAGCGGGCTCGTCGATGCTGGTCGGTAGCCGATGATCGTGAAGAGGCCCTCGATGATCGGTTCGAGCTGGGCGTCGCCGCCGAAGGTGGTGCCGGTCTGGTCGCCGGTGACGGTGTAGGTGCCGTCGTTCGGTGTGCCGAAGAAGCAGTAGCCCTCGAGATTGAGTTCGGGTTCGGCGATGCCGGAGAAATCGTTCGGGGTGCCGTCTGACTCGTTGTCCGCAACGACGGTCGATGCCAGCGTCAGATCGGGTGGAGCACTGAGAAAGATCCCGCCGCCGAATCCCGAACCCGGTGCGCCCGCTTCGTTCGCGTCGTTGCGGGTGATCGTGCAATACCGAATATCGACCGACGAGTTTGTATCCAGCAGCATGCCACCACCGAAGTCGTCCGCGCTATTGAAGTACAACGCTGTGTTGACGAAGCTGGCGGTTGCCTGCTCGCGCACCGCGACGCCGCCACCGTTGCCGCCGGTTGCAGCGTTGCTGCTGATGCGGCAGCGATCGATGAACGTGCTACCGCTGTCTGCGGCTTGAAGCCCGCCCCCGCCGAAGGCTGAGTTCGCGCGGAATGAGGTTCGCACCGCATAGAAATCGCCACCGTTGAAGACGCCTCCGCCGCCGTAGGCCCCGTCCATTGCGCCGCCGAAGATCTCGCAGTCGATCAGTACGAGCGTGCCTGCGCTGCGGATGTTGCCGCCGTTGTTGATTCCTCCGGACGCGAAGCCGTTGCGAACGCTCAGGTCTTCGAGCAGCAGCGATGCGCCGGGATGCACGTCGAAGACGCGGTCGATCTCGGCGGCGTCGATGAATGTGGCGTTGACACCCTGCCCCTTGATACGGATGTCGCCATGGATGTCGAGGTCACCGGTAAGCCCGTCGTCTTCGTTTGCGCCGGTGAGCGAAAGTGTGTACGTGCCTTCGCTGAGGTAGATCTCGGCGGGGAGGTCAGAGTTGTTCGCGTTGATGATCGCGCCGCGCAGGGAACTGGACGAGGTTGAGTCCGCGAAATCAAGAAACGACGACTCCGTGGCCTGTTCGACGACGATCGCGATCGAGCTCGGGTCGATGAAGTCCTGACCGTCGTTGACGATGATCGTCCGATTCCCCGTGTCACGATCGATCTCCACGAGGCGGGACTGGTCGAGCGAGTCGTTGCGCTCGATGACGAGCATGCGAGTCTGCAGCACGACGAGATCGCGGAACGTCCATCCGGGCTCACCGCCGAACATGCCGGCCTCTCCGAACGGCAGGTCGATTTCGAGCGCGAAACCCTGGCCCGCCCCGCGGCCGCCGGAGAAGTCGGTACCGGTGACGACGACCTGTCCCGGGATGACCGGATCGATGTGCATCCCGTCGATGACGACACTGGGATTCTGAAAAACGCCGCCGGTGTAAAGCGGTTCGAGGATCATCTCGCCGCTGCTGATCGTGTCCGTCGAGAACAGACCCCGGTAGATGCCTTGGGTTCGTCCTTGGTTGCTGAGCACGATGATGCCCCCGAGACGATCGGCGAGCGGTGCGCTGCCGCCGTTGGGGATCTCGCCCGGGTCGATGAACCAGTTCCGCGGATAGGGGACGGCTTGCGCGATCGGAGGGCCGCTGATGGTGAACTCGAATGCGTCGTCGGTGTCCGGGTAGAGCAGCGTGACCGAGTTGGCGGTGTACCCGAACAAAGGATCTTCGAAACCGAAGGACGGATCTTCGAAGCCGAACGATGGATCCTCGAAACCGTCAAAGGAAGGGTCGTCGGCCATGAGCGGGTGATTGAAGTTGATGTAGCCCGGGCTGAATCCGAATGATGGGTCTTCAAATCCGAAGGACGGATCTTCAAAGCCGAACGATGGGTCTTCGAAGAAAGGGATGGGGTTATCGAAGGTGTCGAAGCCCAGCGCAGCCACAACCGCCGGCGTGTCCGTAAGTCCGCCCTCGATGCCGCCGGAATTGACGGAGTAGAACGCGATCTCGCCGGTACCCTGCACCATCGCGTAGATGCTCGCGCCGTTGTTGTCGGCACGGATGGCTGGTGGCAGCACCAGCGCCGGCACGGCTTCGCTCGGGAAGACGGCAGGTATGCCCTGGGTCCCGCTCCGGATCACGAACAGGTTCGGGAAGCCATCCTCGTCGAGGGCGCTGATCAAGATGTCACCTGGTTGTGGGGTAATGCCACCTGCCGTGACTGCGGACGCTGAGGTCAGGATGCAGAAGGCCGCGAGCGCAGCGCCGGTCGATACTCGATGGGGTTTCACAGTCTCTCCTCCAAACCGTACGTTGTGAACTCTGGGCAGCGACTGAGTCGCACTGGCCGCGAGAGCACGGAGAACAAACGAGCCGCGTAACCCGTGATCCGCTTGCGCCAACTTCCATCGAAAATACCGCCGTTCTCTTCGGATCTGCCTCAGTGCCCCCTGATTTTTGGTGGTTTTTTGCTCGGCTCGGAGTCGAGCTCGGGATTTGCCGGGTCAGCAGGATGCGATGAAGTCATTCGCTGCAGGCATCGGAACCCGCCTCCCGGGGCGACGGCATCTGGCACAATCTGTCCATGCTCCAGTTCCAGAGTCGCGCGCGAAACCGACTTTGCACCGTGGCTCTCGCCGCGATGTGCATCTGGTCCTGCGGATGCACGCGCACGTCTCCGCCCACGCCTGCGGGTGTGATCGATGGCGTCGGGTCGGTCTGGTATCAGTGGCGACCGTCCGCCTTCGAACTCGCAGTCGCGAACGCCATCCGAGTTCGTCCGGGCTTGTGGCTGGCGACCGACCACGCCAGGCCTCGGTCCGGAGTTCGATGCGCAACAGGTGACGGGGCGCGAGATTCGGTTCCGGTTGAACTGGTCGCGTCAGTCGACCCTGTTTCAGGCCATCAGCCGCTCGCCCTGAGCGCGCGAGATTGGGCCCTGGTCAGGACGGTCGAGCATCGGACCGCACCATCAGCTCGGATCGCGTGGACGCGCGCTCCGGATGTGGGAGATCGAGTCTGGGTCGTCGGCGTCGAATTCGATGAGACTCTCGAACCGGGAAGCCCGTGGGCTGAAGTCAGTCCACGCGTCCATTCGGGGCGGGTTCGGAGATTTCCGAACTGGACAGTTCCCGAGGATGAGCGGGGTGGTCTGATCGCTTTCTCCCTCGACGAATCGGCACCCCTGAGCGGATTCTCCGGATCTCCGATCGTGAACGAGAACGGTGAGGTGGTCGCGATGTACTTGGGCCGGATTCGGAAACGCGCCGGTTGGATCGACCTCGACACGGTCTACGTCGCCCGCCTTCTCAATGAAGAGATCCGCGCCGCAATCGACTGACGCGATTCCGATGCTCCCTATTCGCAGGTCTGCCCGAAGCCTGACAAGACCAGGTTGAGGTCCGCCAGGTCCGTCGCGCCGTCGGCGTTGACATCGCCGTCGCACGGCTCGCCGGGCTCGACGGTGAAAAAGTACGCCGACCCGGAGTCGGTGCCGGCTCCATCGGTCCGGCGTGCGCCGACCGCGATGTGGTCTGCGTCGATCGCGACGCCGAACGCGAACTCGTCGTTGCTCGCGCCGTCGGAAGCGACGAGCTTGGTGATCTGTTGGAGGCTGACCATGTCGAAGAGGTAGGCGGCTCCCGAGTCACCTCCGGCGGGCTTGGCACCGGGCGCTCCGATCAGGAGATGCGATCCGGAGACGGACAGGCTCAACCCGAACGAGTCGGCGAGTTCGCCGTCGTCTGCGATGAGTTTGGCGATCTGACCGCCGGTGCTGATGCTGAACAGGTAGACCGCGCCCGCGGCGTTGTTGTCGCCGATCGCAGAGATGATCGCGGTATCATCGCTGATCGCGATCGCCGCCCCGAAGAGTGCGCCATCGCTCGGATCGTCGGCAGTGAGTTTGGCGAGTTGATCGCCCGTGGACGCGTCGAAGACATAGACCGATCCGGCGTTTGTCGCGCCGTCATCGTCGAAGAGAGCGCCGACGAGCGCGATGTCGCCGGAGATCGCGACGGCGTAGCCGAAGCGGTCTTCCGGTGCGCCGTCGTCGGGCAGGAGTTTGGAGGTCTGCAGCCCGGTCGCGACATCAAAGATGTATGCCGCGCCGGAGAAGACCCCGTTCACGCCGTGGGCCGGAGCGCCGGCGAGGGCGCGGTTGCCGGACAGGTCGACGGCGAAGCCAAGCTGGTCGCCGGGGGCGCCGTCGTCGGCGAGGAGCTTGGCGTTCTGCTGGCCGGTGGTTGCGTCGAAGAGGTACGCCGAGCCGGAGGAGTCGCCGTTCTCGACGGTGTCGTCGCCCTCGGCACCGACGAGGACGACACCCGCATCGATCGCGACCGCGTTGCCAAAGCGGTCGGACACATCGCCGTCGGTTGCGAGCAGCTTGGCGATCTGCTGCTGGCCGTTGCTGTCGAACAGATACGCCGCGCCGGCGTTGGCACCGTTCTCGCCCTCGCCACGCGCGCCGACGACGGTCGTGCCGGAATCCGCGTCGACTGAGTAGCCGAAGGCGGCGAAGCCGGAGGCGTCGTCGGCGACGATCGTGCCGGTCTCGGTGACGGTGGGAGGTGACTCACAGTCGGCGCCGAAGTTGGCGAGAACGAGGTTCAGATCGGCGAGATCGACGTTGCCTGAGCCGTCGGCATCGCCGAGGCAGGGCTTGGCGATCTCCAGTTCGACGTAGTAGGCCGACCCGGAGTTCGCGCCGCTCGGGTCGTCGAAGGGTGAGCCGAAGACGGCGGCGCCCGGGGCGATGCCGACCGAGTAGCCGAACTGGTCGCCCGCGGCCCCGTCGCTGGGGAGGATCTTGTTGAGCTGGTCGCCGGTTTCGGAGTCGAAGAAGTACGCCGAGCCGGAGTCGACACCGGCGTCGTCGTCGAACCGCGCGCCCACGGACGCGATGCCGCCGCCGATGCTGACGGAGTAGCCGAACTGGTCACCGGAGGCGCCGTCGGCCGGGAGGAGTTTGGCGATCTGAGAGCCGGTCGCGGCGTTGAAGAGGTACGCGCTGCCGGAGTTGGCGCCGTTGTCGTCGTCGAGCAATGCGCCGATGATCGCGGTACCGTTGGCGACGGCGACCGAGAAACCGAACTGATCCGATGCGGCTGCGTCGCTCGCGAGGAGCTTGGCGGTCTGCGTTGCGGTCGCGATGTTGAAGATGTACGCGGCGCCGGAGTTTGCGCCGTTGTCGTCTCCGCCGAGTGCACCGACGACGGCGTGGTCGGCGTCGATGCCGACGGCCGAGCCAAACTGGTCGCCCGCGACCCCGTCGCCGGGGAGGAGTTTGGCGATCTGGTCGCCCGTGGTGACATCGAAGAGGTACGCGCTTCCCGAGTTTGCGCCGTCGTCATCGTTGAGCGGGGCACCCACGATCGCGATGTCGCCGAAGATCGCGACCGCGTAGCCGAACTGGTCTCCGGCGGCGCCGTCACTCGGATTCAGTTTCCCAACCGGCGCGCCGGTCGTCGAATCGAAGAGGTAGGCCGAACCGGAATCCGTTCCGTTGTCGTCGTCGAAGCGTGCGCCGACGATCACAAAGTCACCGGAGATCGCGACGGACCATCCGAACTGGTCGAGGGCTGCGCCGTCGCTGGCGAGGAGTTTGGCGATTTGTGTGCCGGAGGTTATGTCGACGAGGTAGGCCGAACCGGAGTTCGTTCCGTTGTCGTCATCAAGAACGGCGCCGATCACGGCCACGCTCTCGGAGACCGCGATCGAGAAGCCGGTCTGGTCGCCGGCGGCGGTGCCAGCGGCGACAAACTTGCCATCTTCGTTGATGGTCTGTGCCGACACGACGCCGCTGACCGAACCGGCGATGGCCGCGGCTACGAGGATTGACCGTGCTCTCATCTCTCTTCACTCCTTCGAGGGGATCCAAGAGCAAGTCTATTGCTGAAGACCGACCGGGCGCGGAGGGCGCATGAGAAAACGGGCCGCCGGCCCGTTTCACAGGAATTGGGATGCCGTCCCGGTGGTTATCGGTCAGTCACACCCTGTTCCGAACGCAGCGAGGACTGCGTTGAGGTCTTCGAGATCGACTTCGCCGTCGCCGGTGGCGTCGCCCTCGGCGGTGCTTTGGCCGAAGTTGGCGAGGACGAGGTTGAGATCGGCAAGGTCGACTTCGTTGTCACCGGTGACATCGGGCGGGCAGACCGGCTCGTCGGAAACGGTGGCGACGGTGATCGCGGTACCGATGTCGGTAACGCCGTCGTTGACCGAGGCCGCGAAAACGACTTCGCCGGCGTCGTTGATGTCGGGGGAGGAGCCGAAGGCGGGCGCGCCGTCGAGGCGACCTATCGTGAGTGTGCCGAGGTCGGTTTCCAGTTGGGTGCCTTCGGTGGCGATCTTGACGAGCGTGGTGCCGTCGCCGACGTAGACGGAGCGCTTGCCGCTGCCGTCGAAGCCCCGGAACGTGACGATGCCGTTGTTGTTGATCTGCGGCGCAAAGAACTCGATGGAACTCAGGTCGGGCTCGGTCGCGGTTCGAACGATCTCGACGGTCGTTGTCCCGTCGGAGACGAAGATGCCGTCACCGCCGGAGACGAGACCGGCGCCGAAGACGAATCGTCCGTCGTCGGTGAGGTCGCCGGAGTTGCGGAAGCTTGAGTACGGTGAAGAGGAGTCCGCCCCGGTGTCGCTGGCGATGAGCGAACTGGTGCCGTCGGCGTTCCAGATGCGGATCTCGTTGCCGCCCGTGGTGAGCTGGACCTTGCCGGCGATCTGGTTGACGTTGTTGTAAGCCGGGGTGAAAAGGAAGGACCATTCGCTGGTCGGGTCGATTCCGTCGTCTTCGGCAAAGAAGGTGACATCGTTGGAGGGGTCAACGGTGGCGTAGGCGTAGTTTCCCAAGAAGCTCGCGCGCAGCGCAATGGTGCTCGCGTTATCGACATCGAGCGCGGTCCAGGCCGATGTGCCGAGCGGTCGGTTGGTGCGGTACGAGGCGCCGGAGAGTTGGCTGTATTGCCACACGCCCGGGGCGTTGTTGCCGAAGGTCTCCGGCCACACCAGGTAGTCGCTGTCGTTCATCGCGACATTCCCGATGATCGCTTCGGTATCGGCGGTCTGATAGACGATGCCGCCGTTCTGCGCGTTGCCGAACCAGACGCTCATCGCGCCGGGGCTGAAGACGCGAAGGGCAACATTGCTGTTGTTGTTGATGACCGGCTGGCTGTTGGAGATGGAGTAGAAGGCCGGGATGTTGAATCCGGAATCGGCACCCGAGCGGACCTGCACCTCGAGACCGTCGTAATCGGGAACCGAGGCGAGGGATGCGCCGGCGCAGGCGAGGAGTGTGGCGAGGGCCGAGAAGCGGGTCGTGGGCATGCAGATCTCTCTTCGTCTATAGGCGAATAGGCGTGCCGTCTGGCGAGACGGGCTGAAACACGAACACCAGAGTGTACCGCGCGTCGGTGCGAGGTCAGGGCACGGCGCGCTGCAGTTTCTCGCGCATCTGGTCGTTATCGGCCTCGCGGATCAGCTGTGCGTACATCGAACGCACGGCGTTTTCGCCGAACACCCGTTGGAGGGAGGGCGCGATCAGCGCGGCGTCTTCGTCGGCGCTCTCCTTGCGGATCGTGAGACGCAGCAGGGAGAGCTGCTCGGGCGTGACCCGGTCGATCTCCGGGCGCAGCGCGTGCCAGAGCATGGTCGTGTTGCGTGCAGCGGTACGCCGGTCTGCCGGCAAGCGCTCGTAGAGTGCGGCGAGACCGGCGTAGTCCCGCTCGTAAAGGTGTGAGAGCAGGGCCGTCTCGGCGACATCCGGGGTGAGCGACTCCGGGCGGGAGCCGAGCAGTGATTTGGAAATGCGGACGACGTTCGCGTGTTCTCCGAGCATGACCAGCGACGCGATGCCGTCGGCGAAGTTCTGGTCGCGGAGCGTGCTGCGCATCCGTTCGCTCAGGTTGACCGCACGCTCAAGTTCGATCGGTTCGCTGATCGGCTTCGGGATGTTCCCGAGCGTGAACAACGGGTCGCCGAAGTAATTGACCTTCCAGATCACGTCGGTGCTGTCGTATCGGAACGCGAACCCCATGGGGATGCCGGTGAGCACCCGCCCGGAGACCTGGGTTGGGGTAAGGAACGCGGCGAGGCCGGGCTCGTCGGCGCTGCCGTAGTAGACGAAAGCACCCTGGTCGAGCCAGCGCGCGCTGATTGAATCGGGGTTGCCCGGGACCTGTGCGCTGAATGAGTGGATGAAGTGCACCGCCGCGGGCTGTCGGAGGAACGGCACATCGTGGCCGTATGCTCGATCGCCCGCGAGGTCGAACCAGAGCGCGTGGCCTCTGGTGTTGACGAAGACGAGCCCGGCGTCAACGCCGGCGCGTTGGCGCATGCGCCAGATCCGGCGCCCCGCGTTCGGGCGCGGGTCGGCGAGCACCCGATCGAAGCCGGCCTGACGGAAGAAGCCCGCGGCTCGATCCATCGCGTACTCCGCCCCGAAGTCGCCTGCGTAACCGTCGAAGAACCAGACGGATCGTGGCTGGAGAAAGAGCGCACTCATGGCCCGGTACGCCGCTTCGGATTCGGATCCGAAGATCATGCCGCAGGCGGCCCAGGATCGCGCATCGTCGTGGCGTGCGAGGAAGTCGGTCATCGCCATGATCTTGTCGCCGATCTTCACTTTGGTCGGCATCGTGAGGCAGACGGTCACCGAGTCGATCGCGTCGCCGAGACCGGACCACGCGTAGCCGAGCGATCCGACCGCCTCGCGGAGCGAGCGACGCCATTCGATCGCCTCGGCCTGCGGCTCGACGATGTCGAGGGAGCGCGGGCGGTGGTCGATCCAGACGATCGGCTGGCCCCGATCTGCGCTCAGCGCGAGCGCGGCCGTCCACGCCGGGTCATCCAATGACGCGAAGATCACGCCGGGGGGGACAAACTCCAACTCTGCCCAGCGATCCGGAACGGGCTGGTTCTCCGCAGCACCCCACGCACTCGAGATGGACTGATAGATTGATTCCTGCGATGGTTCGTCGGCTTCTGTGGCGTAGTAGAGAATCTGCTCAGGCTGGTAGCCGTGGATGAAGCGGGCGATGTTGTGACGGGCGCCGGGCGTGCCGTCGTCGATGAGCACGGGGAAGCGTCGTTCGAGCGTCCAATGACCGATCGCGTCGGCGTAGGACGCGGCGTCCGCAGCGACCACGAGCGTCGAAACACGCTTCGCCTGATTGCGCATCCCCAGCACCCGCTTGCCCATCGTGACATGGGGCGGTTCGACGCTGGTGTCCTTTTCGGTCGGCGATTGCTGGGCCGGCGCGACCGCCGCGGTGAGCGGGAGCGCGAGAAGAGCGATAGCGAGACGGATGCCGTGCATGCCATCAGTTTAGGCGATGCTCAGAACGGCCCACGCATCGGGTTCACGAGCAGGCCGTCGCGGCCGGGGATGAACAGGTCGGCGATATCGATCGCTTCCTGAAGCGACTGCTTGGCTGCCTCGACGTCCACCGCCCGCTTGAGGACCTGGCCGTGCTCGAGGTGCTCGCTGGTGGGGATCGCGTCGCCGGTGACGAGCAGGGTGTATCGCTTGTGCGACAGGATCAGCCCGGTCATGCCCGGTGTTACACCCGGAAGCGGGAACAGATCGACGCCGGGTGCGATCTGTACAGGAGCCGCTTTGAAGCGCTGGAGCAGCGCGACCTCTCGTTTGAGCATGTCGGCGAGTTCGGTTTCGCCCTCGTCGGCCGCCGCGGCCAGTTGCCGGGCCAGCGGTACGCCGACGGCTTCGCGCTCGGTCTCGGAGATCAGCCACTTCGCGCCGTCGAACAGTTCGATCGACCGACGGGCGTCCGGGTGGAAACTCGTGAGAAACACGTGGGTGATGTCGGCGGGTTCGAGGCCGCTGCGTTCCTTCAGGCGTGCGCCGAGGACTTGTCCGGGCAGGCCTGGATCGACCAGCAGCGTGACATCGCCGGAGCGAATGAGCGTGGTGGTGGTGTGCCCGGTGCGCGGCTCGTCCTCGCGGGACCAGAACGGGTTCTTCTCGAGCGTACCGATGCTGATGACGCGGTGGTTCAGTGCCATGTGGTTCGCCTCACTCGGAATCGTGTTCAGTTGCCGGGTCCGCCACCGGTCCGACGGAGCACCTCGTGGTTCTCGCGTTTCTTCGCGAGCAAGGCATCGATGACCAGCGGGGGGCACATCGAGGCCAAAACGGACGGGTCCGAGCCCATCGCGGTGACCTGCCGGATCAGTGTCGAGCTGACGTAGGCAAACGACTGGCCGGCCATGACGAACGCGGTTTCGAGCCCGGACAGTTGGCGGTTCGTGACCGCCTGCTGGGCCTCGTACTGCATGTCGTTGAGGTTTCGGACGCCCCGAAGCAGGATGCTTGCACCGAGCTGTTTCGCGGCGTCAACGGTTAGGCCCTCGTAGGGCGTGACCGTGACCGGGGCGCCATCCGGCTCGTTGCAACAGAGCTGCTCGGTCAAGGTCTTGAGCATCCGCACCCGTTCGTCCACGGAAAACAGCGTCGACTTATCGGGGTTGCGTCCGACACCGACGATCAGCCGGTCGAACATCTGACGCCCTCGCTTGATGACATCGATGTGCCCCAGCGTCGGCGGGTCGAAGGATCCCGGATAGAGCGCGATATGGGACCTGACGCCGTTTGCGGCTTCAGAGCGGGATTCTGGCGGGCTCGGCATGCCTGCAGCGTACCCCAAACGTCAGGAACGGACCCGCTTCGAACCCACCGGTTGTCGGGGGCTTGCCGGGTCCGGAGCCGGATTGGACTCTTCAGTTGCGAACCCTCCCTGGTCCGCCCCGCGCCGGAAGCCTCCACTGGCGCGGGGCCTTCAAACGAAACCGCCCCGCTGCGCAGAGCACCGGGGCGCTTTCGTTTTTGGGCGGCAAGCAGGTTGGCCGGCGTCAGACCAGCTCGGGGACCTTGGGGAAGTCGACCTGCGTGTCGTTGACGTGGTTGAAGGTGTTGGTGAACACGTTCAGGGTGTACGCGACGATCAGGTCCACGACCGCTCCGTCGTCGAAGCCGGCGCTCTTGAACTGCTGGATGTCCTGGTCGTCGACGAAGCCCCTGGTCTCGATGAGGCGAGCGGTGAAGGTGACAATCGCGTCGATCCGGTCGTCGCCGATGGGCTCGGCTTTGCGGATCTTGACGGTCTGCTCCTCGCTCAGGCCCTGACCCTTGCCGATCGCGGTGTGGGCGGCGGTGCAGTAGTCGCAGCTGTTCTTCTCGCCGGTGATCAGGGCGATGGCCTCTTTCTCCTTGGCCGAGAAGGCCGAGTTCTCAAGGGCCTTGTTCAGCGAGAGGTACGCCTGGAGGCCGGACTCGGAGTTGGCCAGGCCCTTGAAGATGTTGAAGTGCTTGCCCTTGAGCGGGCCGTCGAGGATCTCCTTGACGGGTCCGGTGGCGCTGGCGGGATCGATGAGTTGCAGACGTGCCATGGATTGACTCCTTCGGAAGGCCGAGCGGGTGGTTGTCGCTCGACGTGAAATGGGAGAGGACGAAGAACGAGTAAGTGCGAGTGTGTGGATTTGACCAGCGATTGGTCAAGAAAACTTAACGCCGGAGCGTCACGGTCCGGGACGGGATGAACGGCCCATCGAAGTAGACTATTCCCAGCCCTCATGACAGATTCTCGCGCCCTTCGGGCGCATTCCGAACACACACCGCCTCGATCGCCTGGGCTGAGCGGAATCGGCCCTCCCCTTCGTAGTGGTCGCCACGGATTCCCGGCGCCATTCGCACTCGCCAACGCGAGCGATCAGCTCGCGCGGATGCACGAGATCTCGCTGTCCGCCGATCTGAGTTTTCGATCCGAACGCAAGCACGGAAGCGATGCCAGAGGCTCAGGGAGTACGCCACGATGATCGATTCCGCCAAATCAGTCCGCTCATCCCGCGCCGGCACTCTCGGTTCTTCACAAATTGAACGCAAGTCGAGCATGGAGCAGATCATTGCCACGCTCACGCGCATTGATCTGCACTGCCACTCGTCGGCGTCGAACAAGCCGGTAAACCGGGCTGTCGGCATGCTGACCAACATGCCGGAGTCGTACTCACCGCCGGAGAAGGTGTACGACCAGGCGATCGCGCGGGGGATGGATCTCGTGACCATCACCGACCACGACACCATCGCGGGCGTCATGACGCTCAAGGATCGCGGCTTCGAGAACCTGATCATCGGACAGGAAGTCTCGGTCCGCTTCCCGGAAGACGGGTGCCTGCTCCACGTGCTGGTCTGGGGGCTCACGCCTGATCTCGCCGAGCAGATCAACAAGTACAACCTGCGCGGCGACGTGTACGCCTTCGCGGACTGGCTGCGCATTCATCAGTTGCCGCACTCGTTCGCTCACCCGCTTTACGTGCAGAACGGCAAACTCACCGAGTGGCACCTCGAGCGGGCGGTGCTGCTGTTCAAGGGCTGGGAGACGCTCAACGGCGCGCACAGCGTGTCGCATCGGTCCGTGATCGAGCGGTACATGAAGACGCTCACGCCCGCGAAGACGCAGGCACTCGAGAAGAAGCACGGACTGCGATCGTACTGGTCGCGCCCGTGGGTGAAGTCGGTCAGCGCGGGCTCCGACGATCACGCGCTGCTCAATGTTGGTCGCACATGGACGGGCATCCAACACGAGAGCGGGCACAAACTCACCAGCATCGAGGTGGAGGGCGGTCCGGTCGCCACCGAAGAGTTCCTGCGTCGGCTCATGCTCGCGCAGGGCGTGGTCGGCGGCGTGGGCGGCCATGCCTCGCTGCTCGCGCACCAGCTCTCGACCGTCACCGCGAACTGGGCCGCGCGGCGCGTCTCCGAGCGCGGCTCCGTGCGGAGTCAATACATCACGGCGAAGCTCGTTCGGTTCGCCGGCATCGACATGCCCAGGCCGACCAAAGTCCGGCTGCTCGCCTCGGAAGCCAAACGCCGCACCGTGGGGCGTCTTGCCGGCAAACGGTCCCGCTCGCTCCCACTGCTGGACTCGCTCAGAGCAGAACTCGGCCCGGTGCTCGATCGCTTCCCGGACCTCAAGGCGAACCTCGATCCCTCGACATGGGCATCCGGAGCACCCGTCAGCAACCACGATCGCATGGCCGACTTCGCCGACGAACTCGGTGCGGCGCTCATCCGCAGCCTGCGCAGCGGCACGCTTGGTGCCATCGGCAGCGGCGACCGGCGCGAGGTCATCGACCACGCCCTCAGTTATCTTCTGGTGCAGCTCGCGCAGGTCCCGTACCTGTTCTCGCTGTTCCATCAGAACAAGGAGCGCGACATGCTCGAACGACTCGAACACTCGACCTCGACCCCCGGCGACGGCGCGAGCCCGCTCGATCGACCGCTGAAGGTCCTGCAGTTCACCGACACGCTCGGCGACGTCAACGGCGTGTCGCGGTTCATCCAGAATGTCGCGAAGCTCGCCCACGAGTCGGGGCGCGATCTCACGGTTGTCACCTCGACCCGCTTCGAGGTGCCGGACTATCCGAACATCAAGAACTTCGAACCCGTCATCGCCATGCCGATGCCGAAGTACGAGCAGCTCGACACGGTCGTGCCGCCGTTCATGAAGATGCTTCGGTGGGCCGAGCAGCAGCGCCCTGATGTGATCCATGTCTCGACGCCCGGCGGCGTGGGGGTGATCGGGTTCATCGCCGCCAAGATGCTGCGGGTGCCATTGGTCGGCACCTACCACACGGACTTCCCGAGTTACGTCGACAAACTGTTCGACGACCACGGCTTCACCAAGGCGACCGAGTGGTATATGCGCTTCTTCTACAAGACCTTCTCGCGCGTCTTCAGCCGCTCGGAGCAGTTCAACGAGGAGATGCACCGCGTCGGCATCAACGCCGAGAAGATGGTAACGCTGGCCTCGGGGATCGACACCAGCGACTTCGGCCATCGGTACGAGGACCGCTCGATCTGGCAGCGCCTGGGTATCGATCCCGACGGCGTCGACCCGTCAAAGCGGTTGAAAGTCCTGTACGTCGGACGCGTCAGCGTCGAGAAGAACCTGCCGATCGTCACGCAGTTCTGGAAGCGTGTCCGCTCGCAGTGTGAGAGCCGCGGCATCCACGCCGACCTGATCGTGATCGGCGACGGGCCGTATCGAAAGCAGATGGAGCAGGCCCTGCGTCACCACGGCGCCCACTTCCTCGGCTTCCGCAAGGGCGAGGAACTCGCCACGCTCTACGCGTCGTCGGATCTGTTCGTCTTCCCGTCGCTCACCGATACGCTGGGTCAGGCGGTGATGGAAGCCCAGGCCTCAGCGCTCCCCGCGCTCGTCAGCAATCAGGGCGGCCCGAAGTCCATCGTCCGCGACGGTGAGTCCGGGTTCGTCCTCCCCGGCGCGTCGACCGATCTCTGGGTAAACGCGATGCTGGAAATGCTCACCGACGACGAGAAACGGGCGCGGTTCAGCGCCGGCGCGATCGAGGCGATGAACGGTCGCGATATCCGCGACTCGTTCGAGCACTACTGGAGCGTGCACGAGGAGGTCCGTCGGGAAAAGCTTGCTTCCATCGGCGTTGTGCCCGGGACGGAGCCAGCCGTAGCGGAGCCGCCCCGGGCCTCGATTCCCGCGCCGGATCGCGAGTCCGAAGCGGTTGGCGCCGAGTGACTCGTTCGCCACTCGGACCGGGTACGCTCTGGCAATGCACGCCTACATTTTCGACATCGACGGCACGCTCGCCCGCTCCAACGACCTCGACGAACGCCTGTTCGCCCGGGCGATCGAAGAGGTGCTCGGTGTGAAGGGCATCTCGACCGACTGGGCGAGTTACTCCGAGACCACCGACGAGGCGATCACGCGGGAACTGATCGATATGCATCGCGCCTCTAAGGACGCCGACGCGCTGGTTGCTTCCACCCGGTCCCGCTTCATCGAGATGGTGCGAGCGGACCTTGCCGACCTGCAGCGGACGATCACACCGGTCGCCGGTGTGCCGCAGGTGCTGGATCTGCTCGCCGATCGCGAAGGGGCCTCGGTCGCGATGGCGACCGGTGGCTGGCCGGAGAGCGCGAAGCTCAAACTGGAAACGGTGGGCGTGGACTACAACCGGCACCACCTGAGTACCTGCGCCGATCACCCGCATCGGTACGCGATCATCCAGCATGCTCTGGCACGCATCGGTCGCGGGACCGACGGCGCGGTCTACTTCGGCGACGGAATCTGGGATGCACGCGCGTCGAGGCGGCTGGGCATCGGATTCGTCGGCATCGCGGCAGAACCCGGCAAGCGGGAGCGGCTGGAAGCCGAAGGCGTGACGGTCATCCTCGATGGATTCGGCGATATCGGTGAGGTGGTCGACGCAGCGGAGCGCGCGCTGTCGATCGCTTCAGCGTGAGCGCCGGGCCCGGAAGAACGAACGGAGCAGCGCTGCGGACTCGCTGGCGAGCACGCCCGTGATCGGTGTCACGCGGTGGTTCAGGCGCGGGTCCTCGGTCAGCCGGTACAGCGAGCCGGACGCCCCGGCCTTCGGGTCGGTGGCCCCGTAGACGACACGCCCCACACGCGCGTTCACGATCAGCCCGGCGCACATGGCGCACGGTTCGAGCGTCACGACGAGGGTGCAACGGTTCAGTCGCCAGTCACCGATCGCCTTGCAGGCTCGCACGATCGCGAGGTGCTCGGCGTGTGCGGACGGGTCGGCGTCGCACTCCCTGCGGTTCGAGCCCTCGCCGAGCACTCGGCCGGTCTCGGTTTCGTAGACGACCGCGCCGACCGGGACTTCGCCCGATTCCGCGGCCATCCGTGCGAGTTCGAGCGCCCGCTCCATCATCGCGACATCGGTCGGCGTTGGTGGACCGTCGCTCCGACGGTTGCGCAGGTAGCGTCTGAACGGCTTCACGGTCTCAGGCCTCTTCGTTGCCGTCGGTGGACTTCCCGGCGATAAGCGATGCCGGGAGGTAGCGCATCATCAGCAGGCCGAGTTCGAAAAGCATGTACAGCGCGGTGCCCAGGAGAAGCATCGACCAGGGGTCCTGCGGCGTCAGCAGCATGCCCAGGACCGCGCAGCCGAACAACGCGTGGCGACGGTAGGGGGTCACCGCTTCCGGGCGCAGCAGATCCACCCACGACAGCAGCAGCATGACCAGCGGCAACTGGAACGCGAGCGCGAAGACGATCCCGAGGCCGAAGATCAGCGAGATGTACTCGCCGATGCGGTACTCCTGCGCGATCAGCCCGTCCGATCGCAGCCGGATGACCCGGACCGTGTTCTCGCCGATGAATGTGCGTATCTCGTTCCGCTTCGGGTTCAGCCACATCGCGCCGGGTTGAAGATCCGCCAGCGGCGGATCGGCTTCGAGCACGGGCATCGCGTTGTCGTTGAGCATCGCGATCGTGACTTCGGCCGGCAAATCTCCCTGTGGCACATCCGAGGTCGCCAGGTTGGCCCCGAAAATGATCAGGAAGTAGAGGGAGATCGGGAGCAGGACCTTATAGAGGAAGGCCGCCGAGGCCGCGGTGAGCAAGACGCTCATCGGGAGCAGGAAGTAGACGAACCGGCGTTCGTTGGAATAGAGCCCCGGCGAGACGAACAGCCACAGTTGGTAGAAGATCCACGGCAGCCCGAGCAGCACCGCAACCCCCAGCGAGACCTTGAGGTAACTGACGAACGACTCGAGCGGGCCGGTTGCCAGCAGGCCGCCCGGTTCGCCGGCGTCGCGCATCGCTTCCATGACCGGGACGGTCAGCACCTCGAGCAGGGGGCCACCGACGAAAAAGCCCAGTATGAGCAAGGGGACTAGCCCGAGGATCGCGAAAAGCACGCGACGGCGGAGATCTTCGAGGTGATCGCCGAAGCTCATCGGGAAGCCATCGTTGGAGAGGGTGCGGTTCATGATCTCGTCGAAGACCCGGTTTCAGGGCAGGGCGGGCATCGTACGCTCGCCCGAGCGGTATCGCCGGGGATGTCGACCTCGCCTTGGCTGGCCCGCCGCGAAAAATTTCATCCGGTGCTGACCGATCGTCTGCTCGTGCGCGTCTCGTATGTCGGGCGGGGGCCCGTCTGAATCCCTTGGGTCCTGCATGAGTTTCCGGACGCAACGCATGAATCGAAGCGATCCGATCCCGTTCGCCCAGAACACCGCCGAGGCGCGCGCCACGGGGGGGATCGACCACGCCGAGTTGCGTGACCTCTGGCTCGCGCACCGGCGCTGGGTCGGCGCGATCCTGTTGGCCCACAAGCCGGCCAACGAGGATCTTGAGGATCTGCTCCACGAAGTCGCTCTTCGCCTTGTTCGCGCCGGGCACGAACTGCGAGATCCGGCTTTGGTCCGGCCTTGGCTGCGGACCGTGGCGATCAATGTCGCCCGGACCGCCGGGCGGAAGACCCGCGTGCGTCGTGCCGCAGCTCGGGACGTCGCGGACCGGGTCAGCGATCGGGCCAAGCGGAGCGACTTGGGGGACGCTCCGGCACCCGACCGACTCAGCGCTCGGGAAGAAGCGCATCGGGCCATGGCCGCTGCCCGAAAGTTGCCCGAGCACTACCGGGAGCCGCTGCTGCTCCGGGCGGTCCGGGGCATGAGTTACCGGCAGATCGCCGACACGATGGGGATTCCGATGACCACTGTGGAGACCCGCCTCGCCCGAGCCCGACGCATGCTCCGCGAGGAACTCGAATCCAGCACCTCCGATCGCACCGGACCATCCGGAGTCGCGACCGAGGGAGAAGAATCATGAACGATCAGCACCCCACGAACCACCACGCTGCCTGGGAGCCCGGTCGCATCGATGTCCTCATCGGGCGTGTTGTGGACTCCGAGGCAAGTTCCGACGACTGGAGCGAACTCGAACGACTCGCCGATGCAGACCCGCACCTGTGGGGACGCCTCGCGCGCGCTCAGCGTGCTCACGCGCGCCTAACCGAAGCGGTCGAAGACGAACTGCTGATTTCTGAATTGGTTGACCTGCCCGACCCCGAGCCGCTGCACCTGACGATCGGCGAGCGTCTCCAGCGATGGAGCGGTTGGGCCCTCGCCGCGGCACTCTGCCTGGCCTGGCTCCTCTCGCAAAACGTCTCGAATCAAAACTCGGTGCAGAATCGGGCCGGCATGCCCGGCGGCTTCGAGCCCGTCGTTGTGACCGAATCGACGCCCGATGACGCCTGGAACAACTACGTCGAGACCGCCCGGCTCGCGAACTCGTTCGTGGCGGAACTGTCCCCGGTTCTCGTGAGCACAACCCCGCTTCCGGGTGGCAACCAGGAAGTTTTCTTCGTTCGACGCTCGCTGGAACGCGCCACGCTGACAGATATGGCCCAGGTGCGCGTCTCTCAGGATGAGCAGGGGCGTCCTGTGCTCATCTCGAACCCTGAGCCGAACTTCGGCGGTTCGGGAGCAACCGATAGCGACGGCCGAACCGTCTTCCCCCTCTGACTCATGCTCGACTTCATCCGCAATCCGTTGAGAAGGAATCTACCCATGAACACTTTGAACAACCGCTCCGTGTGGCGCCGCCTCGGTGCCCCCCTGACCGCCGCGATGCTCCTCGCGAGCGCCGGCATCGCCGGTGCGGCGACCGAATCCGCCTCCGCCCCTGAGGTGAAGTCCACCTCCGAGACCGTCTCGGTGCAGAACATCACCGTGAAGGACGGCGAGAACCTTGTCGAGGTTCGCGTGATCGACGGTGAGGTCTTCATCAAGGTCAACGGCGAGCAGCGCCCGACGCGAAAGCTCTCCGGCGACTGGGAGAAACTCCCCATCACCGTTGAAGGGCGCGACAAGCCGATCGCCACCATCATCCGCGATGGCAAGAACGACCGCGTCGTTGTCATGGCCGGTTCCGCCGAGCGGAAGGACATCGAGAAGGCGAAGAAGAACATCGAGCTGCGTGAGCGAGAACTCGCCGAGGCCAAGAAGGGCGTCGCCCGTTGGAACGTCGAGGTCGAGGGGCTCGAAGATCTTGAGATCGAGGGCTACCGCGTTCTGGAGGAACTCGGCGAGGATTTCTTTTTCCCGGCGATGGAGGAACTCCAACTCGAACTCGAAAGCGAACTCGGCCCCGAGGCGTTGCGTGAGATCGAACTCATGTTCGGCGAAGCCGCTCGCGGGTTCCCCGGCGTGGCCGAGTTCCGGCTGGAAGGCCAGCCCAAGAGCATGATCGGTATCACGATGTCGATCGAATCGACGCCCGACGGCGAGGTCGTCATCATCGAGGACGTCATGGACGGCATGCCCGCGTCCAAGGCCGGTCTGCGATCGGGCGACCGCATCGTCGAGATCGAGAAGATCGGGCTTGGCACCGAGGAAAACATCCGCAAGGTGACGCGCGAGTTCGAACCGGGCCAGACCGTCAAGCTGCGCGTGTTGCGCGAGGGCGAAGAGGTTGAGAAGACCCTCGAACTCGCTCCTTACAAGGCCAACGTCTTCGGGCGCATCGGAACGGCAGGCGAGGCCGCGCCGCGTCAGCGATTCTTCACGATCGAGCGCGATGCGCAGGAACTCGCGGAACTGGACGCGATGACCGAGCGCCTTGAAGCGCAGATCGCTGAGAAGCGAGCCGCGATCGAAAATCTCGCGCAGCAGATGGCGAACTCCGGCAATCCGGAGGAGATCGCCGCAAAGATCCAGGAGGTCGCTCGCCAACTCGAAGCACAGGTCCGCAAGCTCAGCGAGCAGCAGATCCAGCAGCGCGTCCAGAGGGCAATGGTCGATCGGCTCCGCGCCCAGGACGGGAGCGGGGTAATCGTCGGACGTCTGGGCGATGGGGAACGCCCGCGCGTCTTCACCATCCCCGGTGCGCCAACCCCGCCGTCTCCCCCGGCGGCGCCCGGCTTCCGCAGCGCCCCGGGAGCAGAGGCGAACGCTCCGGATCCCAGGACCGTCCGGCGCATCGAGTCGCTCGAACAACGCCTCGATCGCCTTGAGCAGTCCAACCAACGCATCGAGGAGATGCTTCAGGCCCTGATGCGCCAGATGTCGCAGCCCGGTTGATCTCGCGGCCGAATCACGACCCCACGCAGCCGGGCGCGGTCATCCGATCGCGTCCGGCTTTTCCGCGCGCTCGCGTCAATCGGTACGCTAGTCACCGATGGAACTCACGCCGCTGCGTTACTTCGTCGCGATCGCCGCCGAGCGTCACATGACCCGCGCGGCCCAGCGCCTCGGCGTCACGCAACCGGCTCTGTCCGCGGCGCTCAAGCGCCTCGAAGCGGAAGTGGGGGCCGAGCTCTTCCACCGCACCGCGAAGGGTGTCGAGTTGACCGGCGCCGGGCGCGTGTTCCTCGAGCACGCCGACGATGTGCTCCGACGGGCCGAGGAGAGCATCCGCGCGGTCCGCCAGCTCGCGGGCCTCGAGCGGGGCTCGATCGCGGTCGGAGGCGGCGCCACGGCCACCGGCTACCTGCTCCCACCCGTCGTCGGTCAGTTCCGAAAGCAGCACGCCGGCATCCGCTTTTCGGTGCGCGAGGCGGCGAGCCGGACCGTCGCCGAAGCGGTGCTCTCGGGTGCGCTCGATCTGGGCATCGTGACGGTGCCTGCCGAGGTCCCCGGCGGCGCGGACCTCATGCAGGTCGCGTCGCTCGAAGACGAGCTCCTGCTGATCGTGCCGCCGGGCCACCGTCTGAGCGGCCGCAAGTCGTTCCGCTGGAGCGATCTGGAACAAGAGAATTTCGTGGGCTTTGAGGCCGGTACGGCGGTGCGTTCGGTCATCGACGAAGCGTCGACGCTGGCCGGCGTGACGCTCGATGTCGTGATGGAACTGCGCTCGATCGAAGCGATCAAGCAGATGGTGCGTGCCGGGATCGGCGTCGGGCTGGTCTCGCGCTTTGCGCTGCCCGTCGGCAGAGGCCAGAACGATGCGCCGGGCCTACGCTGTCGAGACGGACGCATCGTTCGGTCGCTGGCGGTCATCCGCCGGCGCGACCGCGTGCCGAGCCCCGCCGCAGCGGCCTTCGAAGCACTCCTCCTCGATCACCTCAAGCAGCGGAGAACCCCCCGGTGAACCAGTTAGCCGAGATCCTCACACTCGTCACGCTTTCGTCGAGCGCCTTCGCGCAACCGGTCTTCACCGGGTCCGACGCCGATATGCGCGTCGTGGCCGACCTGCGAGATTCGCATCGCCAGATCATGCACTCGACGATCACACTCCGCGACGTCGACTCGGGCGAGCTCGCGCTCTGGTACCCGCTGTTCATCCCAGGCAATCATGCGCCTTCCGGACCCATCCAGAACCTCGCGGAACTCCGTATTCTCGGGGCGGGTGATGAAGTCATCGCCTGGGAGCGCGACGCGACCGAGCCGGCCCGGATACTCGCGCAGATACCCCGATCGCTCGCGGGCGACATCACGGTTCGGATGAGCTACCTCGCCTCACAGCCGTGGCACATGAGCCGTTCGAGCGATTCGTACGGCTTCGACAACTTCGGGGCGGCGAACTGGAACACGCTGCTTTGGTATCCAGAAGGCGAAGACCTCCGGGATGTCACGGTCGATGTCGAGGTGATGCTTCCGGAAGGACACACCCACGCGTGGGCGCTCGGCGACACCGCCGTCAGCGAGGTGCCGTTCATGGAACTCGTCGACAGCCCGCTGATCTTCGGGCGCCACCTCAACACCTACGAACTGCCCGCGCCGGAAGAGGGCTACCCGCGGCACTTCATACACCTCGTCTCGGCCGAAGCGTCGGACGCCGAACTGCCTGACTGGATGATCGGGCCGCTGGCCGAACTGACGCGTCAGGGCCGGTTCATCTTCGGCGACTTCCCGCGCGACGAGTACCACTACCTGACCATGGTGGACTCCTCGCTCCGCTTCGGGCTCGAACACGGCGAGTCCACATTCATCAGCACGCGGACCGATGCATTCTCGGGTGCCGATCGCCCCGACGAGTACGAGGGCGGCATGGACCACCTCGGCGTGATCCCGCACGAGTACATCCACGCGTGGTGCGGCAAACTCGCCGCCCCGGAGGGGCTCGTCCGCGAGAACTACCATGACCCCGTCGACTCCTCGCTGCTCTGGGTCTACGAGGGTCTGACGAGCTACTACGACGACGTGCTCAGCGCTCGCTCGGGAATGATCACGCCCGACGAGTACCGCGCAAAGGTGCTCGGCGCGATCGAGCGCTACGAGAACCAGCCGGGTCGGGCCTGGCGGCCGGTCGTGGATACCGCCCGCGATGTGGTAAGCGTGCGTCGATCCAGCCCAGCGGGCAACGAACTGCGACGCGGAGCCGACTACTACGGCGAGGCAGCGCTCTTCTGGATGGAGGCCGACGCGATCATCCGCCGAGGCTCGAACGGTCGTCGCTCGCTCGATGATTTCTGCAAGGCCTTCTTCGATGTGCGTGTACAGCCGGTCGGTGACCAGACCACGTATGACCGCGACGATGTGGTCCGTGCGCTGCGTCGTGTTCACGCCGGGCAGGACTGGGACGAGCTCATCCGGGTCCGCATCGAGCGTCCGGTCGAGGATCTCTCGATGCAGTACCTCATCGACCTGCTCGGCCAGGAGCGGGCGTTCAGTGACCAACCGACCGAACTGCAGCGCCGATCCGAGCGCTCGGCTTCCGGTGTCAATCTCCGCTACGCCGCGGGTTTCGCGGCGACGGGCGATGGCCGCGTGACGCGAGTGGTGGAAGACTCGGGTGCGTCGAGCGCCGGTCTCGAAGACGGCGACCGCGTGCTCGCGATCGGTGAGCGCATCTTCTCGCGCTCGGCGCTGCTCGATGCGGTGGATCGAACGGCGGACACCCCCGGCGTGCTCGATCTCCTCGTGTCGCGCGGCGATCGCGTGCTCCGCATCGAGGTCCCGTGCGACGGCAGCCGGAGGTTCGTGCGCTTGGCCCCAAAAGAGGGTGAACCGGATCTCGTGAGAGCCATCGGCGAGCGGCGAGAACGCTGACCATCGCTGCGACCGAGTCTCATCAAGCCACACCTAAGTCATAACGATGATTGATTGAAACAGTAAGTTTCATCGCTTTGAACAATCATGGTTCCGCGCCGATACTCTTGCAGTACACCACCCGCAAGGAGCATCGCCATGGCCGACACCCATCCGTTCGACGCGAAGAAGACACTCACTGTTGAGGGCGACTCGTTCGCCTACTACGACCTCGGTGTGCTTGAGGACAAGCTCGGCTGCGACATCGCCAAGCTGCCGTACTCGATCCGCGTGCTGCTGGAATCGATGCTGCGCAACGTCGACGGCTTCGTGGTCACCGAGGACGACATCCAGAAACTCGCGTCGTACGACGCGAGGAATGTCGTGAAGGAAGAAGTCCCGTTCATGCCCGGGCGCGTGGTCCTGCAGGACTTCACGGGTGTGCCCTGCGTAGTCGACCTCGCGGCGATGCGCGACGCGATGAAGAACCTCGGCGGCGACCCGTCGATGATCAACCCCGATGTGCAGTGCGATCTCGTCATCGATCACTCCGTGCAGGTGGACGATTTCGCGACCCGTGTGGCCCTGACCATCAACGCCGAGAAGGAGTTCGAGCGCAACAACGAGCGCTACGAGTTCCTCAAGTGGGGACAGCAATCGCTGGCGAACTTCAGCGTTGTCCCGCCGGCCACCGGTATCGTGCACCAGGTCAACCTTGAGTACCTCGCCCGCGGCGCCCTCACGAAGAGTGCCGGCGGCGAGAAGACTGTCTACCCCGACTCGCTCGTCGGCACCGACAGCCACACCACCATGATCAACGGCCTCGGCGTCGTCGGCTGGGGCGTCGGGGGGATCGAGGCCGAGGCGGTCATGCTCGGCCAGCCCGTTTACATGTTGACGCCTGAGGTCATTGGATTCCGGCTCAAGGGCCGGCTTCCGGAGGGTGCAACGGCGACGGATCTTGTCCTGACCG
>Ga0070727_10000813_pt1 | contig 35693 bp, 21 predicted proteins | sample tdAd472_FD_66722 | JGI IMG/M metagenome (GOLD analysis project Ga0070727, IMG submission 66722) | Marine sediment microbial communities from the Atlantic coast under amendment with organic carbon and nitrate - tdAd47.2 | ecosystem: Environmental > Aquatic > Marine > Coastal > Sediment | place... | reverse complement strand
CACAGGTGCCAGCCAGCCTCGAAGCTGTTTCGTCAGTTGTCTCGCAAACAAAGTGCAGTCGTGTCATTCAGCCAGTGACAATCGGAGCACTCCAAAAAGTCCACCGTCATCCCGCTGGTTCCTCAGCGCGCATCCCACGGTTAGCGCTGCTGCTTGCGAGCAGCAACACCTGGGAAACACCTGCTGGGTTGGAAACAGCGATAAATCACTGGCACGCCTGTGTTCAGGGTGATCGTGACGTCGACTCGAACGAGTCCGGATTGTCAGGTCGCAAAGGCTGTGCCGGATGGGAAGACGGAAAGACTGGGGAGGATGGTGCGCGGCGACGAGGTGCGGTCTTCGTCGCTGCCAGGCTGCGTCAGCACCGATGGAAGCCCACCGGCGATTGGCCGATAGCGAAGGCGTTCGCAAGTCCGCTCGGCGAATTACTGTGCTCAAACGTTCGCATGCCTGGGCCGCAGTGTTCACACTAATAAAATGTTTAGATGCAAATGATTATAACATGACGAAACAGCAACGCCGGACAGTCGCGTAGTGAGTCGTTCCCCGCTAGCATCCCGCAGTCGTATCGAAAAGTGCCGGTGCGTTTGCCTCGATGCAGCGGCGTCCGAAGGTGTTTCGCTTTGTTGATGCGACTGTCCAGTTCGCTGGGGCGCGCTGGATTTGCACCGGGCATTCACAGCAAGGAGTTCGCATGGCTGAGTTGACGCGACGCGCATTCATTGGCCAGGCCGGGGCGGCAGCCGTTACCGCCTCAGCGATGGCGAGCGAAGACCTGGGTCAGGACCAGGTTTTCGAGCGTCTGAAGAAACTGGAGGGGCGCAGATTGCGACTATCCAACGATGGAAGGACGTGGACCGACTGCCGCCTGACCCGCGTCGAGGTTATCGGTGACTCCCCGTTTGCAGGAGCCCGGCGACCGTTTGCGGCGCTGCTGGTTGCTCCACGGGACGCTGACCTGAATCAGGACGTCTATGTGATCCACGACGGCCTGACGGAACAGTTCCGTCATCTGGTCGTGCCAGTCGACCGGACGGAGGAAGGTCTGATTCTGGAACTGAACTTCAGCTGATCTGACTTGTGTGGTTTGGCTGTCCAGTGCAACGCGGAGTCGCGTCGCCGGCGTCTGACTGAAACTCTCTGCTCACGTGAACTCACTGTTCGAGGGGTGACACATTATGGCGAATCCGTTTCTTGGCGAAATCATCATGTTTGGCGGTAACTTTGCTCCCCGCGGCTGGGCCTTGTGCGATGGCCAGTTGCTGCCCATCTCACAGAATGAAGCATTGTTTTCGATTCTCGGCACGATGTATGGCGGCGACGGTCGCACGACGTTTGGCCTGCCGGACATGCGCGGACGAGTCCCGATTCATCCCGGCAACGGTCCCGGTCTTTCCAATTACCGCCTGGGACAGAAAGGTGGCCGGGAACTGGTCACGCTCTCGGTCGCGAACCTGCCATCACACTCACACGATCTGAAGGGCGAGAATACCGAGGCGAACGCAATCGACCCGACCAGCGCCGTGCTTGCCAACGGCGAAATCTACAAGGCCAACGGGACTCCGAATGCGATCATGAAAGCCGGCTCCATCGGAAACGCTGGCGGGAGCCAGCCGTTCGATATCCGCCAACCGTATCTCTGCGTGAACTTCATCATCGCCCTGCAGGGAATTTTCCCGTCCCGCAACTAGTTGAAGCACGACTCCTCGCAAGTCGCACTTCGGCGTGGCGCGCTGGCCGGTTCGGATCAATCCGACACAGTCAGCAAGTGGGGTGGCGAGCTTCATGCTCATGCGGAGTTCTCAAGATGTCGTGTTCACACTCAGTGAGCGTTCGCTGCTGAATGTGTACTGGTCTTTATCGAAGAGGGAGTTGGCATGGCTGAGCTGACAAGGCCTGCCTTCATCGGGCAAACGGGGGCTGTAGCTGTTGCAGCGACCGCAGTTGCCGGTTAATCGCGTGGTCACGACCCCGCCTTCGAGCAGCTGAAGAAGCTGACGGGGCGAACGTTGAAAATCAGTCGTGACGGAAGGACGTGGACGAGCTGTCGCCTGTCCGCGATTGAGGTTGTCGGTGATTCGCCGTTTGCAGGAGCCCGGCGGCCGTTTGCGGCGCTGTTGGTTGCGCCACGGGATGCTGATCTGAATCAGGACGTCTATGTGATCCACGACCGCCTGACGGAGCAGTTCCGACACCTGGTCGTGCCAGTCGACCGGACGGAAGAAGGTTTGATTCTGGAACTGAACTTCAACTGATCTGAATTGTGCAATTTGTCTGTCCAGTGCAGCGTCGCGTTGTCGGCGTCTGACTGAAACTCTCTGCTCAATTGAACTCTCTTTTCAAAGGGTGACATGTCATGGCTGATCCGTTTATTGGCGAAATCATCATGTTCGGCGGCAATTTTGCTCCCCGTGGCTGGGCTTTCTGTGATGGCCAGTTACTTGCTATTAGTTCGCACAGCGCGCTGTTTTCGATTCTCGGCACGACGTATGGCGGCGACGGTCGCACGACGTTTGGCCTGCCGGACATGCGCGGACGAGTCCCGATTCATCCCGGCAACGGTCCCGGTCTTTCCGACTACCGCCTGGGACAAAAAGGTGGCCGGGAACTGGTCACGCTCTCGGTCGCGAACCTGCCATCACACTCGCACGATCTGAAGGGCGAAAATACCGAGGCAAATGCAATCAACCCGACCAGCGCCGTGCTTGCCAACGGTGAAACCTACAAGGCCAACGGGACTCCAAATGCGATCATGAAAGCCGGCTCCATCGGAAACACTGGCGGGAGCCAGCCGTTCGATATCCGCCAGCCGTATCTCTGCGTGAACTTCATCATCGCCCTTGTGGGTGTCTACCCGTCGCGTAACTGATCGGCGACTGGACTCGATTCCCGCGTGAGCATTGAGTCTGAGAACTTCAAAACAGAAACGGCCTGCCCGGTGTGTTCCGGGCAGGCCGTTCTGCTTTGCGTTTGAAGTTCTGGGGGGCGGTCGTGCCGGCCCTTGTTACTCGGCGTAGAACCGAGTGATCTCTTCTTCCGTAAGAGGTTCCTGAATCGAGTCGCTGACCAGGCGGGCGCGGATCCGCTGGTTGCCGGCCTGCGAGCCCTTAACGTGAACCAGGAAGGTGGCGGTTTCTCCGGCTGGCAGTTCCGGCAGCGAGCGGAAGACGACCAGACCGCTTTCGGCAATGTGTTCTGACGGGCCGGCCGCGTCGACGAGCGTCATCCCTGTCGGCAGTTCAATCGAGAGGCCGACGTTGCTGGCCGCTTTCGAGCCTTCGTTGCTGACGTGGATTTCATAAGCGGTCTCACGGCCAATCTCGATCGGGTCGTCGAGGTCGACGACTTCCAGAACGAGCGACGCGGTGCCTTCGATTTTTGTTTCCGTCTGTGCTTCAACAGCGGCTCCGTGTTCGGAAATGACTTTTGCGACCTGCACGAAATCGCCAGCAGTCGTCGGCTTCAGCCGCAGCGCCATCTCGACGGTTTCGTTCGGGCCAACGCTGCCGACGAACCAGCTGACCGTGCGGGTTGCGGCGTCGAACTTGCCACCGCGTCCGGCCGAGAGGAACTCGAAGCCTTCCGGCACGAGACACGTTGCCCGGACATTGCTGGTAGTCGCCTGCCCGCTGTTGCGAACGGCGACTCGGTACTGAGCATCGCGTCCGACGTAACGGAACGATGGGCCGGCCACCGCCAGTTGCAGGCTGGGAGCCAGGACGTTGACTTTCGACGTCGCCGACTGACGCAGTTCTGCTCCGGCACGAGCTTCCACCTGCACGGCGTGTTCGCCGCCAGCAGTTGCTGCCAGAGACAGCCGAACGCTGCGGCTCTCGCCAGGATTCAGCGAGCCGACGTCCATCTTCAGCCGCTCGCCCTTCGCGTGTTCAAGGCCTTCCGGAACTTTGACTTCAATGACCACGTTCTGAGCAACGCCCGTCCCGGGGTTGCTGACGGTCACAATGTGCGGAGCCGGTTCGCCAATCATGACCTGATCAGGTCCCTGCATGACGAGTTTGATCATCGGTTCTTCGACGTTGAACAGCGTGGTAGCCGCCGTCGTGAAGCGGACGTTGGCGTTGGCGGCCAGTTCACCGCGCTGGCTGGGGATCAGCGAGATCGAGATGCGGCGTTCGTCGCCCGCGTCGAGATTCTCAAACCGCCAGGCGACAGAGCGTTCGGCCGAGTCCGGCTGCGGAATGGTTTTCGTCAGACGCACTGTCGCGGGAAACCATGCTTCCACGACGACGTCGCTCGCGGCGGCCTCGCCACGATTCGCGACAATCAGTTCGACCACCGATTGCTGTCCGATGCTGATGTCGCCCGCCTTTCGCCATTCGATGCTGACCTGTGGCTGGCCGTTCGACAGGTTGGTCAGGACCCGGCGCGGTGCTTCGTCCTGTGGTCTGCCGACCGGCTGCAACGCGGCGACGTTTGCTGGTTGAAACGGTTGAGGAATGCCCGCCGTCTCGGGAGCAGGAGTCGTTCCGCTGATCGGCTGCACGACATCAGCTTCGTCGGCTGGTCGAGCAAACCCGGCTGTCTGAATCGCGGCGCCCGAGAGCGGTTTGTCCTGAGCAGGCATCTCAGCCGCGACTCGCTGGATCTGACCGGCTTCCTGCGGGGCCGCCGGAAACGGACGCGGAACGATGCCGGATGGCCGGTCAATCGCCGGCGGCTGCGGTGATGCAACCGGCTGATTTGCCGCCGTCACGGGCGGAGCCTCAACGCCGAAAAGTTCGCGGTGGTAGTTCTTCAAACCCGTTGCTGGTCTGCCGGCGTCTGAAGTCCGGGGCTGAGTGGCAGCCTGACGCGACGCGGCCGAGCGGCGATAGCGGAGCACGCCCGGTTCGGAGGGGGTGACCTGCGGAGCCGTCGGGGCATCTGGATTCTCGACCACAAACTGCAGCCGACTGGTCGGAACGTTTCCGCTGCTGCCACCGACGGGCGGTGCCTGCTGAGCGGAGACGACTGTCATTGCGGTCGCGGTTGAGGCTGTCACGGCCAGGGCCCAGAGAATCCGTCGCATGGCTAACTACTCCTTGAATCGCCGAGCCTGCCGTCAAAGCCAGGTTTCATCGAACGCGGCAGGCGCACGGGAATCTGTCTGTTCCTCCGCTTATCGACTTGGCGGACTGTCCGGCTTGAAACGATTCCGCAGAGTTTTCCGGTTTTTAAAACTGGTAAATCTGGGGTGTCGCATCCTGTTTGAGCCGAAACCGCACGCGATGGTGTGTCGCGAACAGGATTCGCGCTCCTGAGCAACTTCCGGCGAATACTCGATCGGAAGCGACGACTTCGCTGGGCTCGCTGTCAGAAAATCGACTGGTCCAGCACGCCGATGAACTCCCACCGCCAACACATCCACCGCACGAGCCCCGTCCTGCATCACAAATCGGCGGAGGCTCTCAGAACTGTCTAGGAGCGAAATCGCGTTTCGATCTATAGTCCGCGCGGGTTCCGGGGCATGGCTGGCGGGCACGGTTGCATGCGTGCCGCAGGGCGGGTCGGCTGGAACTCCGTGGATTGGGTCTTTGATGCCCTCCGACCCCGACAATACTGAGTCCTCACAGGTGGAAAGGCGTCCCGAAATGAGGCTGTTCTCTGCGCTGACCGGATTAATTCTGCTGACCGCGAGCCCCGTGTTCGCCGACCCCGCTCCCGAACACGAAGCCCAGCGCGAACAGGCAACGCAGGCCTACTCCGCCGGCAACTGGCAGCAGGTCATCGAGACCGCATCGGCGATTCTCGAAAAAAACGACAAGGACAATGTTGCTCTGCACCTCCGCGGCAGTGCCCGCATCGAGCTGGGCATCGCGATGGGCGACGCTGAATCGATCCGGGCCGGCATCACTGACGCCCGCCAGGCAATCAGCACGGCGACCGACCCCGACTTCAACTACTACCTGCCGTATCTGTACGGTATGACGAGCCTGACCCGGCTTGAGGATCAGCCGCAGCACGCTCAGGTGACGGTCAACATCGCCGGTCAGCTGCTGCAGACGGCGTCGATTACGGCGGAGCAGAAAGCGAACGTCTTCTACCAGCGAGCCCTGGCGTTTGCCGCGATGAAGCAGACCGCGAACGCGACTCAGGATTTCAAGTCCGCCATCGCCGCCTTCCCCGAACATCTGGCCGCCTACATGGCCATGGCCGATACCTACGCCGAAGCGAACCAGGATGCCGAGGTGCTGCAGACTTATCAGGAGGCTGCCGCCGCGTTTCCGAAAGAACCGCTCGTCGACAACAACCGCGGCATGTTCCACATGAACCGCAAACAGCTCAACGACGCCATCCGCGCCTTCAGTGCAGCTCTGCAGAAGAACCCGAAGTTTGATGTCGCGCTGACCAATCGCGGCTACGTGTGGCTGGAAGGCGGACGTCCGGCGGAAGCCGAGAAAGACCTGCTGGCTTCGCTGCAGCTCAACCCGAACCAGCCGGCTGTCCGCAGCATGCTCGGCACGGCGAAGCTCGTTCAGGGCCGCTGGCAGGAAGCCGTTCAGGATTACGAGGCCGTGATCAAGGTGACGCCGAACGATCCGATCGCGCATGCCGACATGGGCTTCGCGAAGTTCTTCGGTCGCGACTATGCCGGAGCACTCGCCGAGTTCAACGCCGTCAGTCAGATCTCACCGGAAGCCCGCTTCATTGATCCTTGGCGCACCTGGACCCTGATGAAACTGAACCGGAAAGCCGAGGCGACGGGCATTGCCAGCTCCAGCCGCAACAAGGCAGAGAAGGATCGCAACTGGATTGACTGGGTGATCCTGTACCACATTGGCGACATCACCGACGCCGACCTGATCAACCACGTCGAGAAAACTGAACCGGCGATTCAGACCGCCCAGCTCTGCGAAGCCCGGTTCTTCATCGCCGAGCACCAGCTCATTCAGGGCCAGCGTCAGGAAGCGGCCAACAGCTATCAGCAGGCTCTGGCGACGAACAAACGTGAACTCTCCGCCTGGCGCGGCGCCAGCTACGCTCTGCGAAAGTTCCAGTAAGACTCGACGAGCGATCGTTAATCCGCGAAGAACCCGGTGTCTCCCGACGCCGGGTTTTTCCGTTTAAAGTCGCTGATCGCTCCGCGATCGAAGCGTCTGCCGACGGGCGACATCACACGTCCGGACAACAATCAACTCACCAGTAGCGTCCCTCTCGCAAACGTTTCGTTCGCGGAGCGAACAACGACAATCGGAGACTCCCCATGGACCTCTTGAAAACTCTGACGCAGACCCCCTCCGTGCCCGGCCGCGAAGACCGCATTCGCGACGTCATCGAGCAGACGGTCCGCAGCCTGAACCTGTTCGACGAACTGCGCACCGACGCGATGGGGTCGTTGATTGGTCTCCGCAAGGCGCGCCCGCAAGACGGCGCGGCCAGCAGTGATCCACCGCTCAAGGTCATGCTCGCCGCCCATATGGATCAGATCGGGTTTCTCGTGCGACACATCTCGGATGACGGCTTTATCCGAGTGAACCCGGTCGGCGGCTTCGACACTCGCAACCTGTTCGCTCGCCGGGTCCGCATCTGCACGGCCAGCGGCGACATTCCCGGCGTGATGAACCCCGGCGGTCGGCCGATTCACATCGCGACAGATGAGGACAAGAAGAAGGTTCCAGAGATCAAAGAGTTCTTCATCGACCTGAGCCTGCCCGCTGATGACGTCAAAGCGAAGGTCCGCATCGGCGACATGGTCGTGCTTGATGGACCGTTCGAGGAGATCGGCAGCAGCGTGGTGTCGCAGTGTCTGGACAACCGAGTCGGCTGCTGGGCTCAGATTCGAGCGATCGAAAATCTGACGCATCACAACTGCGACATCTACGCCGCGTGGACCGTGCAGGAAGAAGTTGGCCTGCGAGGTGCCTTCCCGGCCGCATACGAAGCCGATCCGGATCTCGCGATCGCCTGCGACACGACGCTGTGCTGCAAAACGCCAGGCGTGCCCGACGAAGAACGTGTGACCGTCGCGGGAGACGGCGTCTGCCTGCACATTATGGACAGCTCAATGATCGGCGACATCAAGTTGATCGAGGAGATCGAAGCCGTCGCCGCTGGGGGCAGTATCAAGTGCCAGCGAGGCATCCTTCCGCGCGGTGGCCAGGACGGAGCCGCCATCCAGCGAACCCGCCGAGGCGTCCGCACCGTCGCCTTCGCCTGCCCAATCAAGTACATCCACACGGTGACCGAGATGGCTCACCGAGACGATCTCGACGCCTACCATCGATTGCTGACGGCCTGGCTCGAGACCGTCTGATTTCGCTCAGGTTCAAGGCGCTGTGCTCAGTCAAGCTGTGCTCAGTCAAGCTGTGCTCAGTCAAGCTGTGCTCAGTCGAAGAGTCAGCATTTCACCCTCCTTCCGGGAGGGTCGGGCTCTCAGGCCCGGGGAGGGCCGGCTCTGTCTGGTGGACGGGGCAACGTCGCCAGGGGAGCCCCCTCTCCGCGGCTGAGACCGCGACTCTCCCGCAAGCGGGAGAGTGAAATGCACTGTAGCGCGTACCGAACCTTCCATATCGACCGAACCTTCATTCGCGCTTGCTGTTCGGTCGTGAGCGGAACGGGCACAATCGACTCCGGGAGCAGTCGAGTTTTCCAGAGTTGGTGTAGCGAAACTCGCGGAGAGTTCCGGCCCGAGGAAAACCCGAAAGTCTGCGCGACTTTCGCTACGAGACCTCGACAATCGGCTCCTGATCCAACCTCAACTTCTGGAGCCGTTTTTCATGCGCCGCATCTTCGCCGCCTCTACTTCTGCGCTTGCCATCCTGCCTTCGCTCACTGTGGCCTTCGGTCTGTCTCTTGTTCCATCGCAGATCTCCGCCAGCGAGCCATCGTCCAGACCCACCGGCGAACTGATCTTCGAGGACGACTTCAACCGTGATGAATCGACGCCTGACAAAGAAGAGATCGGCAACGGCTGGACAACCAACAGTGCCTGGCGGGCGAACGGTAAGAAGCAGGTCGACCTCGCCGACGGCGCGATGCACGTCACGCGCGTTCCCGAGGCCGACCACGGTGTCGCGATCTTTCAGAAGGTCGAATTTCAAGACGGCATCGTTCAATTGCGGTTCAAGCTCGGCAAAGGCGACGACCTCGGTCTCGACTTCGTCGACCGCGAACTGAAGACCGTTCACGCCGGCCATCTCTGCATCGCCCGAGTTCGGCTGGACCGTCTGCAACTGACGGACTCAAAGACCGGCGTCATGGACAACAGAATTCGGGAACGCCGTCTTGCCGGTGACAAGTCGCCGGAACTGGCCGCGCTGTTGAAAACGAAGACGGCCAGTTTTCGCCTTAACCTGAAGCCGGACACCTGGTACGAACTCCGCGTCATCGTGACTGGCGACGTCATGCGGGCCATGATCGATGGCAAGGTCCTCGGAGACTTCCAGTCCCCCGGCATCGGTCACCCGACCAAGCGAATGATCACGCTGGCCGTCAACAAGTCCGCCTGGGTCGACGACGTCAGAATCTGGAAGCAGAAATAGCCGCCGGGTCGCGACGCGATTCAAGTCCTCGCAGGATCGTTCCTCGCAGGTTGTTTCTTCGCTGTGACGTTGCCGCGAGACTCTGACAGGCCGCTTGAGCTGGTTGTCGCCATGCCGGCGCATTGCCCGTCGGACGCTCCCACTGCGGCAGTTCCTGCGATGCGAATGTTTCTTCACTTCGCAGTCCCCGCTGCTCTCGTGACGATCTCAACGAGTGCCCGGTCGAGCGGGGACCCGCGGAACGCACCGATTCACGAACTGGGATTTGGACGTCGGAGCTTTGTCGCTGCGGTCTTACGTCGGAACTACTGGATCAATGTTTGTGCTGCTGCGACCAGGGGTTGCTGCCGTAGGCTCGGCCCTGGTTGAGGAATCTGTCGTAGCGGTCTTCAGCGGTTTTGCGGCGGCTCTTTTTGCTGGCCTGCTCCCGCTTCCACGATGTGGCGCGCTGCCAGCGGACGAACGTGCGGAACATCTCGATCAGCGCGATGGCTCCAATGACGATCGCCACCCAGCCGTACGTCGACCACGACACGGTCCCGGTGAAGTCGTTGAGCAGGTACGTGCCGCCCAGCCCCAGGGCGACCAGTGAGAGGCCGCCATCGACCCACATCTTGCGGCTGAGCCGTCGTTGTGTGTGTTCGGTCAGAGCGTTTCGCGCGGACTGATTGGCGACGTCGCGGAGCGATGTCATGGCCAGACGCCGGGCCAGGTCGCGGCTTTTCTGCCGGCGCTCGGCGTCGTTCTGCGACTCTTCGACGGCAGCGCCGCGAACTTCAGAGCGATCGATTTCCGGAGCCGTCGGTTCGACAGCCTTCGCCCATTGCGGCTCGACGATTTCCGCTGGCGCGTCGATCGAGTGGTCCTGTTCGTCAGCGGCATTCTCGTCTGCGGCGTCGCCGGCGGCGGCTGTGTCGGGTTCGGAGTTGGCGTCGGTTTCGGGCTCCTCGGCCTTGACGTAATCCGGCGCGTCGTCGCCCGGTCGGTCTTCCTTGTCTTTCCGATCGATCCCGAACATGGACGCGAGGATTGAACGATACTGCTTCGCTTCTTCCTCCTCGTCCTTCGCACCTTCCTTCACCTTGCTGGCCAGCTCGGCGATTTCGACCGGCTGGTTCTTCTGCGACTTTTTCTTGTTCCTGCGGCGGCGTCGCGAGCGGAAGAAGCCCCTCGGTCGTTCTTCATCTTCTTCCTCGTCGCCGTCCAGTTCTTGCAGAGCCCGCTGAGCCTCTTCCCGCTGATGGGCGAGTTTTTCGCGTTCATGACGCAGCGCTTCCACTTCGGCTTCGACTTCCTCGATCCGGTCCGTCAGAGAATCGTCATCGGACTCGGCCAGCGAATCCTCGGTGCCAAACTGCAGTTCGGATTCGTCGAAGTCGAGGTCCAGCGCGTACTCGATCGAATCGTCATCGCCGACGATCGGCTGGAAGACGTCAACCGTTCGTGCCTGCTCGCGGGCCAGCTGGTCGCGAACCTGCGAGAGTTGAGTGACCATGGCGGAGAGCTGCTGCCGTTCGATGTTCCGCGCCCGGCGTTCGTGCACGAGTTCCTGCATCGCCAGTTCGTAGCGGCCTTCCGGGTTGTCCTCGCCGGTTTCCGTGAGTTCGCGGTTGAGTTCGTCGCGGCGGCGGTCCAGCTGGGCTCGTTCGGCCAGCAGGCCTTCCAGCTGTCGGGACATGACCGCGATCTGAGCCTGCAGGCCCTCGCGGTTGGCTTCCAGAGAACGCGTGGCCCCTTTGATCTCGGCTTCGCGTTGAACGAGCGCACGCTGCTGATCGGCGAGCCGGCGGCGTTCGGCGGCGAGTCGTTGCCGCAACTGCTGCATCTCTGACTGCCCGCTCTGGAAACGCGATTCGACAGTCCGCAGCTGGACGCGTTCGCCTTCGCGAAGCTGCCGTTCCTGGTGCAGTTCGTCGAGCGCCGCTTCCAGCCGCAGAGCCAGGTCGCCCGCCCGGCGGCTGACGGCGCTGCTGTTCGAGACGAGCTGTTCCCGTTCGCTGTCGAGTTTCTCCCAGTCGCCTTTCAGCTTCTCGCGGCCCGAGCCAATCGTTGCTCGCAGTGCTTCGAGTTCCTGCCGTTCCAGTTCGATTTCTTCGCGCGCCCGGATGAGGTCCATCTCGCGCTGCGAGAGCTGCACCTTCAACGTCGACAGTTCGTCCTCCCGCGCCGACACGCCCAGGCGGTACGACTGCACCTGTTCGGATTCCGTGGCGACTCCCTGTCGCGCGGCGGCGAGTTCTGCACGCTCGGCAGCGAGCTGGCGTTCCAGCTCGGCGATGCGGCCGCGTTCGGAGTCCCGATCCTGACGTTCGGACTCCAGTTCGCGCAGCGCGGCTTCCACGCGTTCCAGAAGCTGCTGCTGAGCTTCGTCGGGTTCGGCGTCGCCCGTCATGATCCGCTGTTCGAGTTCCGTGATGCGGCGCCGGTCGGCATCGCGCTGTTCGCGTTCGGTCTGCAGTTCGCGGAGTGACTCTTCCAGCCGGGCCGTCAGTTCGACTTCCTTTTCAGCCAGAGTGCTGTGCTGTACGGCGAGTTCGACCTTGCCGGATTCGAGCTTGTGCCGCTCGGTGCGAATGTCGGCGTGCTCGCGGTTCAGCTCGCCGAGTCGCGACTGCATGGCCTCGCGGTCGTCGTTGAGCGCGGCCTTCGCATCGGCAAGTTGTGACTCCAGCAGTTCCAGTTTCTTCTTCAGCGCGTCGACGTGCTGCCGGTCGGCGACGACTTCCGCCCGCTCAGTATCAACACGAGCGAGGTCGGCATCGATTCGCGTTTTCTCCGCCTCCAGCTTTGCCTGCTGCGATTCGACCTTCGCCTGCTCAAGTGCCAGGCGAGCCCGCTCGGCCGAGACTTCGACCTTCTCGCTTTCCAGCTCACTCTGCAGTTCCGTGATCTGCTCGCGCTGCTCCTTCAACTGGTCGGCGTCCTGCTGGAAGAGTTCGCGTTCGGCGTCGAGTTCCTCGCGAGCGGTGACCAGTTCGCGTTCCTTTTCGTCGAGGCATTCGCGCTGCGCGTCGAGCTTCTGCAGTTCCGAATCGAGCTGCGCTTCGCGGAGTTCGACTTCCGCCCGCTGTGCTTCCAGCTGCTCGATTTCCTCGAACAGCTTCTCCTGTTCGGATTCGAGCGCTGCCTCGCGTCGACCAATGGCGGCTTCCAGCTCGTCAACTTCCCGCTGCCGCTGATCGATCCGGGCGGTCTTCTCCGCCAGTTCCTCGGCCTGCTCGGCGATTGCAGCTTTGTCGGCCGCGAGCGTCGCCTGTTCTTCCTCAAGGGCCGCCAGCTCTTCGTCGATTCGCTGTCGCTGCTCGGCAATCTCCGAGCGTTCGGTGTCGAGCTGCTCGCGGTCTTCGTCGAGCCGCCGCTTCGAGCGGTTCAGCTCTGCCGTATCGTTCGCCAGAACGTCGCGTTCTTCGTCGAGCTGCTTCCGGTCTTCCTCAACCTGCATCCGCCCGAGTTCCAGATCCTCCTCGCGGTCGCGGAGATCCTGTTCGCGTTCGGCAATGTCGTGTTCGAGTCGTCGTTTCGTGGCGTCGAATTCAGTCTGTGCTTCGTCGAGTTCCGTTTGCAGTGCGAGCAGCCGTTGTGACTCGCCGGTGACGCGCTGGCGTTCGTCCGCGAGCTTCGTTTCCAGTTCCGTCCGGCGTGCCTCGAACTCCTGCTGCTCGCGTTCCAGTTGCCCGCGAGCCTGTTCCGCCTCTTCCTGCAGCCGCGCGAACTCGACGCGACCCGCGGCACGGACTTCATCTTCATTCAGCAGCTCTTCGCGCTGCCGCTCGACTTCGTCGCGGTCATGATCGATTGCCTGTCGGGCTTCTTCGAGTTGCTGTTCGCGAGCCGTCAGTTCTTCACGCTGCGTATCAAGGTCCGACTGTTGTGCGGAGACGGCCTGGCGGTCGAACTCCAGCCGTTCGGTTTCCTGGGCGATGCCGTCCTGCTGTTCGCGCAGTCGCTGTTCCAGCTGTTCGATTTCCTGCTGCCGGTCGGCCAGTTCGGCCATGCGGTCATCGAAGTCGTGACGACTGGCTTCGAGCTGCTGACGTTCGATGTCCAGCCGCTGCAGGTCGGCCTCGATCTCTTCCCGCTGCTGCTGGAGCTGCAACTCCTCGACGTGAAACGCTTCTTTGGCAGCTTCAACAGCTGACTGCTCGACGCCGGCCCGCTCCTGTTCCTCCGCCAGCTCGCGACGCAGCGTGTCGAGCTTCGCTTCCTGCTCGCGCAGTTCCGCCTGAGCTTCCTGATACTTCTTCCGGTCGCGTTCCAGCCGTTCGCGGTCGGCCTTCAGCGACGCGTGGTAATCGTCGAGGGCCGACTGAGCGGTCGCGTACGCCTGCGACTTCTCTTCAAGCTTGGCCTTTTCGGTGGCAAGCTTCGCTTCGCGCTTCTGCAGTTCGTCCTGTTGAACAGCGATCTCGTCGCGTTCGCGAGTGATCTCTGCACGCTGCTCGTTGAGCTGTTCCTCTTCCGCCTGCAGTTCGGCGCGGCTCTGCTCGAACTCGCGCTGCGCGTCTTCGAGCTTCGACTGTTCGTCCTGGCAGCGAGCCAGCTGCACGGTCAGCTCGGAACGTTCGTCGTTGATCCGCAGCTCGTTCTGCTTGAGCCGTTCGTCGAGTTCGGCCAGCCGCGCGTGTTCGGCATCAAACTCCTCGCGAGCACTGTCGAACTGCGACCGCTCGGCACGCAGCTCGTCGATCTGCTGTTCGAGTTCGCGGCGTTGCTCAGCGAGCTGCGACGATTCTTCCTGCAGGCGGATCTCGTCCTGCACAATCTTCTGTCGTGTGGCCTCGACATCGTCCTCGGTCGACGACGCGCGTTCGGCGAGTTCCTGCACGATGGCACGTTGCTGCCTGAGTTCCTCGCGTTCTTTTTCAGTGCGTTGTTCGGTCTGGGCGATCTGTTCGCGGAGTTCGGCCAGTTCGCGTTCGCGGCGTTCAATCTGTCGTTCACGCTGCCGCAGTTCGTCTGTTTTACGCCGCGATTCTTCCTCGACTTCCTTCAGTCGCAGCTGCAGGCCATCGGCGTCGTGATGCGACTTCTCTTCCCACTCGCGCTGTTTCAGTTCGAGCTGTCGGCGGAGTGCGGCGAGTTCCGCCTGCTCGTCGCTGATCGATTTCTCCATCGTGTCCGCGCGGAGGATCCGGTTCCGCAGAGATTCCGACTGCTGGTCGAGATCACGCTGCCGCTCCTCGACTTCCTGCTCGCGGCGTTTGAGCGTGTCTTCAAGTTCGCGCGTCTTCTGCTGCAGCTCGCGCTCGCGACGCTCCATTTCGTCCCGCAGAGACTCAACCTGCAGCTCCTTCGAATCGAAGTCCTGACGCTGCGACTGCAGGTCGGCTTCCTGTGTTCGGAGCTTCTCTTCGCGCTCGGCAAGTTCGGCCTTCTGCTGCTGCAGGCGGGTTTCCAGATCGAGCAGCCAGTGCTCCTGTGAGGACGCGTCGACGGACTTGCGTTCGACTTCGTTGAGCTGCTTGATCAGGTCACGTTCGCGCTCGCTGACTTCCCGCGTTCGCCGCGCCAGAAACTCTTCCTTGCGGGATGCTTCGGCAAGGCGGTTTTCCAGCGAGTTGCGCTGTGATTCGAGCTGTTCTTCCCACTGGGCGATGTCGTTGTTGTACCGCTCGATCTGATCTTTGAGCGTCGACTCGCGCAGCCGCAGCGAGTCGGCCAGTCGTGTGAGCTGCTTGCGATAGGCTTCGTGTTCGAGGTTGTCGCCGTCGAGCGCGCCGGCCTGTTCCGTCAGTTGCAGCAGTTGCTGGTCGAGTTCCTGCTCGCGCGATCGCAGTGATTCTTCCTGATCGGCGAGACGGCGTTCCCGGTCGCTGATTCGCTTGAGCTGAGCGCGCGCTTCATCGCGTTCCACGGAAACCGTTCGTTGACGTTCTTCAAACGAACGCTGCTGTTCGGCGAGGTCTTCCCGCTGCTGGTCAATCTCCCGACGGAGCCGTTCGAGGTCGTCGCGTTCGGCGTCGAGCAGCTGGCGTGCGGAGTCGCGGTCTTCGTCCGAGAGGCTCGATGTTTCGTCATGCAGACGTTCCCGCATGCGTTCGAGCGATTCCCGCTGCTGTCGCAGTTCCTGTTCCCGCTGCTCGAACTCACGCTTGCGATCGTCGATCTCGCCCTGCTGCCGTGCGTACTGGCTGCGAAGTTTCTCAAGTTCGCCCTTTGTTCGCTGAAACTCTTCGCGCTGATGTTCGAGTTCCAGTTCCTGATTGGCAATCTCCGCGCGACGGCGATCGAGCAGCCGTTCCTGATTCCGCAGTTCGTCCTCGCGCTCTGACTGGTTGTTGCGGACGGACTGCAGTTCGGCGCGCAGCCGTTCGATCTCCTCGCGCTCGTGTCTGAGTTCGTCGTCGCTGCCGGCCAGCGCGAGCAGTTGCGCGTCGAGTTCGCGGGCGGCCGTCTGGCTCACGTCGCGCGTCGAGAGTTCCGACAGCCTGTCTTCGAGTTCGCGGAAACGATCATCGAGTTCCTGTTCCCGCGAGCGCAGTTCCTGTTCGCGCGAATCGAGTTCCGTCGCTTCGTACTGCAACCGGTTCTGCTGTTGCGCGAGCTGTTCGCGCTGTCGTTCGAGCAGCCAGTCGTCTTCTCGAGACTCGGCCTGAGCGTCGGCTCCGCCACTGCTTCCCGTGGCCTGATCGATCTCGTCGGGGCGGGCGAGCCGCAGCCGGAACTCAGCCGGTCCGATGGCGAGCCGGTCGCGCTCGGTCAGTTCGACGATTTCGCGAACCGGTCGGTCGTTCAGCCAGGTACTCTCACCGAACTCCTTCAGAGTCGTGCTGTTCGGGCCCGAGACGATCAGGCAGTGCTGCGGTAGGATGCCCTGCGCTCGAACGGTCAGCGTGCAGGCTCGCGAAGAACCAATCGTGCACTGCGTTCCCGGCAGCAGCAGGATCGAACTGAGCCCCAGGTGCTGCTGCATCGGCTCGATGATGAGCACGTCGCGCACCGGACGGACGGAACGAACCAGAGAACCGGAATTTGCGAACTGATCTGCCATACCGACTTCCCAACAGGCTTGTTGACTCGGTTGGCTGTGAGCGGCGTCGCCGAATTGGTCGGCAGCTCGCAGTCACAGCGCAATTGCGGCGGAGGGACTTCGCCGTCATGGCATATACCCGCGCGGAAAAGGGAGTCAAAAAACGGGCGGCTGTCCGATCGATAAAGCCCGAAACAGTCCGTCTCCCGGCACGATCGATCCCGCCGTAGCGCGAGTGGCAGCATGTTGAACTCAGGAAACACGATGCTGCGAAACGTCACCAGGTGCTCTAACGCGACATCGCGAGACATCCACGCGACCGCAGCGCAAGCCATTGAGCACTCGATCGTGGTGCGTTGAAGTAGCGGCAGGACGCAAGCCCTCAGGTTTTCGATGTGCGGATCTAAGTTGGGTGGCCGGGGCTGGAGCGAGTCACGAGTGAAGCCCCGGTCGCCGTCATCGACGGACACACGTCGTCTTCAGCAGGCAAAGTTCCAGAGCTGCCTTCGCAGGCTCAGTCCAGCTCCCCGGATTGACCCATCGTTCGTGGGATGCGGACTGAAAGAACGCTGGCCAGACATGACAATGCCGCCGTAACCCGCGCGCTCGACACGGCCCTTTTCCCGCGACCACGCCACGAGAATCAACCGCTGAAGTGAGACGGCACTCTGGGGCACTCGGGCACGTTCTTGAAGCCTCTGTGAATCTCTGCTCGCCTCTGTGGCTTGGCGCTGGGGCAGTGGCTTGAATTGTCGAGGCTTCCTTCGCAGGCTCAGTCCAGACTTGGCCCCCCAACGGTCGCGGGCTCGACAACGAGCCTCGGCCACCCGGACTGAAACAACCGATCGCAAACGCCTGCTGGAATGCTCGCTATGTCCGCTCCCGTTCTGACCAACACGTTCTTTCTTGATCCGCAGCCGACGCCAAACATCGAGACTCCGTATCGACGGATTCGGACTTCGTTGCCAGCTCCGGAAACGGTTGAGGATCTGCGGAAGGCGGCTTCTCTGTTTCCTGTCGTGAACTGCTATCAGCCGCCTGTTATCTGGGATTCGGCGGACGGGTTTACGATTCGGGATCGGGCGGGGAATCAGTGGATCGACTTTACGTCGACCGCCGTCATGACGAACACCGGGCATGGGCATTCGGCGATTCGCGACGCGGTCGCCCGGCATGTGTCGGGTGGCGGGTTGATGGGGCAGTTCAGTTTTGCCTCGGACATTCGCATTGAACTGGCCGAGCGGCTGGTCGGGATCGCGCCGTCGCACTGCGACAAGGTCTACTTCTGGACGGTCGGGTCGGAGGCGATCGAGTGTGCTCTGCGACTGGCGCGCGAACGCGGGCTGCAGCGATCGCCCGAATGCTTCCACATTCTGACGCACCAGGCCGACTATCACGGCTGGACGCTGGGAGCACATCAGATGTCCGGCGACTCGGCCCGCAAACCGTGGCTCGCGACACCAGACTCGGCGATTCACCACCTTCCGTTTCCGCGAGTGACCGATGAGGGATCCGAGTCCGTCGACTGGACGGCGTTTCTTGAACAGAACCTCGCCCGCATGGCCGAGCAGGGCATCACGCCGGAGACGGTCTGCGGCGTGTTCATCGAAACGCTGCAGGGCTGGGGAGCGGTTCCACTGCCGACGGACTATGTCCAGGCACTCCGCCGCTGGGCCGACGAGCACGATGTCCTGCTGATCTTCGACGAGGTGCAGACCGGCTTCGCTCGCACCGGTCGGCTGTTCGCGCACGAGCATTACGGCGTGCGGGCCGACCTGATCTGCATCGGCAAGGGCCTGACGTCGACACTGCCACTGGCCGCGGTACTCGGCCCCGGCGACGTACTCGACCTGCTGCCACCCGCCGAGATCACCACGACGCACGCCGCTCACCCGGTTTCGTGTGCCGCCGCGCTGGCGAACCTCGACGTCATCCTCGACGAAAACCTGATCGCCGAGTCCGAGCGCAAAGGCCGCATCGCCGAGGCCGAACTTCGAGAACTTGCCGGGCGATTCCCGCAACTGATCGCCGACGTCGAGGGTCTCGGCCTGCTCCGCGGGATCCACATCCGCCATCCGCAGACCGGCGAACTGTGCCGCGAAACGGCTCGCGATCTGACCTGGGAAGCGGTCAAGCACGGCGTGATGCTGTTTCAGGTCAACCGCCCGTCAATCAAAGTCTGCCCGCCTCTGGTCATCGACGACGAAGCTCTCGTTGAAGGCATTCGCGCGCTCGGCGACGCGTTCGAGAGCTTCCTTGAAAGTTGTTGACCGCTCCGCGGTCGAAACGAAATCCTGACTTCCGGAAGATGCGAGCCCGCTCTTAGCTGGTCGCGCGTGGTGAGAGTGAGGGCTTTTCAGAATGCTGGCGGCAGGAGTGTCGCGTTTCGATCGCGGAGCGATCAACGACTTTCTCGCCAGTGCGCATTCACTCTCCCGCAAGCGGGAGAGTCAATACCGGAGCGCGGGTTCACGAACCGGGATGTGTCGAGAAAGACCCGAAGGGAGATTGATTGCCGGTCGCGTTTCGATCGCGGAGCGATCAACGACTTTCTCGCAACAACTGCGGTTCAGGCCACGGCGATTTCCTGCATGCCGAGCGTCACGCCTTGCAGCCGTCGCTCGTCGACGGTCACGCCGAGGCCCGGTTCGGCCAGCGCAGGAGCGGAGCCGCCGCGGCCGAATGTCAGGTCTTCCTGTGTGAGGCGCTCCTTGACCAGAAAGCGGTCGTAGCTGCCTTCCAGAAACCGGATGTCGGCGACGCTTGATGCGAAGTGGCGACCGGCGGCGGAGAGGATGCCGGTCTCGCCGACCTGGCAGCCGAGTTGGTAACCGAGCCCCGCCTGATGGGCGGCGGCGGTGATCTGCAGTGACGGCAGCAGACCGCCGCACTTCGACAGGCGGATGTTGAACAGGTCGCAGGTGCCGCACTCGATCGCCTGCCGGGCGTCTTCCAGACTGCACAGCGATTCGTCATGCATGATCGGCACGGGAAGCTTGCCGCGAAGTTCGCTCAGGCCGCGCACCTCTTCATGCGGCACTGGCTGCTCGACCGACGAGATTCCGAACGGCAGCAGCGGCGCGAGTTTCGCTTCGAGATTCCCACACGACCACGCTTCATTGGCGTCGAGCCGGACGTCGATCGCGTTGCCGAGGATTCCGCGAACGCGTCGCAGTGTGGCTTCGTCGTCGATGCCTTCCGTGCCGACTTTGACCTTCGTCTGATGAAAACCGTACAGCCGGATCAGCCAGCTTTTGATCCACTGCTTGCGCGCAGAACTCGACGTGATCACCGCGCTGTAGCGAACGCGGTCCTGCTTCTGCCGAATGCCCGCCGCCGGCCCGTATAGACGAGTCACCTCCGACAGCGGCTGCTCAAAGTGTCGGCACGCTGCGTCAAGCACGCTCAGTTCGACGGCGCAGCGGATCGAATTTCCGAAGCAGTCGCGCGGATCGTCGGTCGGTCGCGTCAGCCGCAACGTCTCGCACATCGCGATCGCGTCAGGCAGGGACGACAGTTCGGTTCCGAGCTGCTCGGCCAGCGGCGTCGCCTGCAGAAGTGGAAACGCGGCGTCGATCGTCTCGCCCGTGACGTACTCGCGCGGCAGACCCTCGCCCCAGCCGATCGTGCCGTCCTGCAGTTCGCAGCGAACGATCAACGAGTCCGTCGACCGCCGCGCATGCGACGCGTGACGGATCGTCGTCTTCAACGGAATCCGTACGTGATAAGCAGTCAATCGAGCGAGTCGAGCCATCGCCGGATCGTAGCGGCCTCCTTGCCGAGCAGAAGTGAGCGGCTCGGGGACAGGCAGGAATATTGAGCGCAGGAACATGTTGTGCGCGCTGGCAGCTCTCGCAAACTCGAAGTTTGAGACAGACGGAATCGTCCCGCCGTCAACGGCGATCCCGTCACCACAACATCGCCGCCGGAGTTCTCGCAGCCGTCCGGATATTCCTGCCCTTTCATCTTCCTGTCGCCTGTCTCGCAACTGCGTCGGTCAGACTGTGATTCCTGCTTCGCCATCGAAACAGACTGCGCTGCTCACGCCAACGATGCCGGGCTCGTTGACCCGGCATTCCGAGTTCGCAATTCTGCAACGACGAACCTGCACTTCGAATTTCCCCGTCCATGCTCGTCTGGAGTCCTTCATGTTGCGTTGCTCTCTGCAGTTTGGCCCGCTTCTCGTTCTGAGCATGGTTCTTGTGACGAGCTGCGTCGCATCCACGGCAGCCGCCCGTGAAACGCCCAACGTCGTGATCATCCTCGTCGACGATATGGGTTACGGAGATCCCGGCTGCTTCAATTCGCAGTCCAGGATTCCGACGCCGAACATCGACGGGCTGGCTCGCGACGGGATGCGGTTTACCGATGCTCATGCGCCGGGACCGTTGTGCCATCTTTCACGCTACGGGCTGATGACGGGCCGGTTTCCGTTCCGAGCACAACCGGGCAAGTGGTCGAAGCAGGCGACGATTGCTCCCGAGCGAATGACGATTGCGTCGCTGGCTCGGTCGGTCGGTTACCGCACGGCAATGGTCGGGAAGTGGCATCTGGGCTTCGACGAGAACGGCTACGAGAATCCGCTGCCCGGCGGCCCGGTCGATCGCGGGTTTGATTCCTACTTCGGGATCCGCGCCTCCACTGACATCCCGCCGTACTTCTACATTCGCGGAAACACGGCCGTCGCTCCCCCGACGAAGCAGATCGCCGCAAACAACAGCGACGACTGGAGTCCGATTCAGGGAGCGTTCTGGCGAGCGGGCGGCATCGCGCCGGGACTCGAGCTGAAAGACGTTCTGCCGAAGTTCACCGACGAAGCGATCTCGGTCATCGAGTCGCACACCGTTCAGAACGCCGCTCAAAAGGCAGCCGGAAAGAACGAGCAGCCGCTGTTTCTGTACCTCGCCTACCCGGCACCGCACACGCCCTGGCTGCCGGCCGCGGAGTTCCTCGGCAAGAGCGGGGCGAGCATGTACGGCGACTTTGCCGTCATGGTCGACGCGATGATCGGCCGCGTGCTGAAGTCGCTCGACAAAGCTGGCATGAGCGACGACACGCTGGTCATCTTCTCGTCCGATAACGGCCCGGTCTGGTACGACGAAGACACCGAGCGCTTCGGTCACGATTCTTCGGGAGGCCTGCGCGGAATGAAAGCCGATGCCTGGGAAGCCGGGCATCGCATGCCGTTCGTCGTCCGCTGGCCGGGAAAGGTCAATCGGAGCAGCGTCTCGCAGCAGACGATCAGCTTCACCGACTGCCTCGCGACACTGGCCGACTTGTACGACGTGCCGCTCAAAGCCGAAGACGGCCCGGACAGCTTCAGCTTCCTGTCCGTCCTGCGCGGCGAGCGACCGGAGGATCACCCCGTGCGACCGTCGCTGGTGATGCAGTCCGGCGGTGGAGCGATGACCGTCCGCATGGGCGACTGGAAACTGATCGACCGCCTCGGATCCGGCGGCTTCTCGCAGCCTCGCCGAGTCAAACCCGAGCCCGGCGGACCGACCGGCCAGCTCTACAATCTGCGGGACGACCTGGCCGAGACGACCAACCACTTCGCGTCGCAGCCAGAGGTCGTCGAGCGTCTGCGCGCTGAGCTTGAGCGAGTCGTTAAGGCCGGTCGATCGCGACCGGAACGGAATTGAGGAGCGGCAGAGGCCGCCGATCAGCGTCCGAACCCCGTATTGATCGCATTTTCGCAGGGGTCGTATACTCCGGGTCCTTTCGATCGGAGGCGGAGCCTCTCCCTCCGGCCGATGGGGTTGCGGCGTCACCAGTTTCTCTCCCAACGCAGCAGCCCGCTCTGGCCCTGTCGAATGGATTCGACAGAACGATTCTCTCCTTTCCGAACAAATCCGGAGTGCCCGTGAAGGGCCGGTTCCCGCTACCCGCGAGGTCTCGGCGGATCGTTCAGTGCGCATTGCTGGCGCTGGCGACACTCGCGGTGCGCACCTTGCTGACGCCGGAAAATCTGACGGCGGTCGAGTACGCGCCGGTCTCCGGAGCCGCAGAAGGCTCGGAAAATCCGCTCGAACAACCGATCCGCATCTCGGGCGACATCGCGCATCAATGGCGATCTTCTGACGGAACGAACGTCTCAGTCATTCGCGGCAATGCTCGCGTCGAGCAGGGCGAAACCGCTTTCACAGCCCGGCAGCTCGTCATCTGGCAGAACCAGCATCAGGGCCGCGAGCGGATCGAGGTTTATCTCGAAGACGATGTCCGGATCGTCCGTCCGGACATGACACGACCGCAGACGTCGTACTTCGTCGAACTGTGGACGCAGGCCGGCACAACGTTTCAGGCCCGCTGGCCGCGCGAGTACGCCGAGCCGATTCGCGATCCGCTGTTCGAACGAGCCAGCGAGCGGCGGCGGTCGTCGGGCGGTTCGGTGCGGCAGGCTCAACATCTCGAACTGCCGCCGCCCGGTTACTACTACACCAGTCGACGGCTCGAAGATTCGCCCGGCCCGCAGCGACGCTTCCGCATTTACACGCGGACCGGCCAGCCGATCTCACTGAAATGGGAACGTTCGACAACGACGACTCCCGTCGAGCAGATCGGCATCGGGACGGGCGGCATCAAGCTGAACGTCGACACGCCGCGTGCTGACGGCCTGCCCGATCCGAATGCGATCGAGCTGGCGGCTGACAACCTTGTGATCTGGACCGCGGACCAGGACTTCAGCGAGCTGACGCAGGGTGGGGAGAAGTTTCAGACCCGCGATACGCCACTGCAGGTTTACCTCGAAGGCAACATCGTCATCCGCCAGGGCGACGCGACGCTGAAGGCCGACCGTGCCTACTACGATGCGCGGGAACGCCGGGCCGTGCTGCTCGATGCTGAACTGAAAATGTACGTGCCTCAGGCCGGCACCGTTGTTCGCGTGCGGGCCGCCGAGATCCGTCAGCTGGCCGAACGATCGTTCCACGCCAGAAATGCCTGGCTGTCGGGTTCGTACCACGGCAAACCGGGTTACCGGGTCGAGGCCAGCGACATTTATCTTGAGCCGCGAGTCACCGATCCATGGGTGCAGTCGCAGGGCGGCTACGTCGATCCGGTCACCGGCCAGTTTGAAGACGGACAGGTCGACTGGGTCACAACGCTCGATAACCGCTTCGTGCTGAACGACACGCCGCTGTTTTATCTGCCGTATCTGGCCGGCCCGGCCGAGGACCCGCACATTCCGATCAAGGGTTTCTCCATCGAGTCCAACAGGCAGTTTGGCACGGGGATCAAGACGGCGTGGGATCCGTTTTACTTGCTCTCACGCGAGTCGCCGGAGAATCTCGATTCGAGTCTGCTGATCGACTATCTGTCACGTCGCGGCCCGGCCGGCGGGTTCGAAGGCGACTATTCTGGAACGGACATCTTCGGGCCGGGCGACTCCTACGATGGCCGGTTTCACGGTTACTACATCAACGATTCCGGCACGGACCGCCTGGGGATGGATCGTCGCAGCCTGAATCCGCCCAGCCAGAATCGCGGGCGACTGTTCTGGCAGCACCGGCACGATTTCCCGCACAGCGTGTCGCTCTTTGCCGAGTCCGGTTACGTCAGCGATCGCAACTTCCTGGAGAGCTTCTACGAGAACGAGTTCGATCGCCAGAAGGACAACCAGACCCGGCTGATCCTCGAACAGAAGCTGCAGAACCTGTCCTGGAGCCTGCTCGCCCAGCCAGAGGTCAACGGCTTTGAAAACAACACGGAGTGGTTTCCCAAAGGCGATCTGTTCGTGCTCGGCGAACCGGTCTTCGGCGGACCGGTCACGTGGACGAGCCACTCGTCAGCCGGCTACGCACAGCTGAATCGCGCCAATAATCCAACCGATCCTGCCGACACCTTCACGCCGATTGGTTACTACGCAGCCCGCGAAGGCGTGGTCTCGATGTCGCGGCACGAACTGGCAATGCCGTTCAACGTCGGACCGGTCATCGTCGTCCCCTTCCTGATGGGCGAAGCCGCGTACTGGGGCGATGACCTGACCGGCGACGATCGGCAGCGACTGGTCGGCATGGCGGGTGTTCGCGGCAGCCTGTCGATGTGGCGAGCCTTCCCGCAGGTCTGCAGCCGCATCTTCAATCTCAACGGCCTGGCCCACCGGATGGTCTTCGACTTTGAGTACGCCTACACGGACTCGACTGACAACATCACGGGGATCGCTCAGTACAACGAACTCGACGACGACGCTCAGGAACGCTTCCGACAACGGTTTCCGGTCAACACCTTTGGCGGCCCGGTTCCAAACTTCCTGAACGAGCGGCGTTACGCGATTCGAACGGGAGCCGGTTCGCTGGTGTCCGTGCCCTACCACGAACTGATTGACGACCTGAACGTGCTGCGTTTCGGCTGGCATCACCGCCTGCAGACGAAGGTCGGCCCGCCGCACGACATGCGGATTCGCGACTGGATGACGCTGGACCTCGAAGCTGCGTTCTTTCCCAATGCTGGCAGCCACTCGCTGGCCGGTCGGGATTTTGCCGAGGACTTCGGACTGCTGTCGGCACGCTATGCCTGGCTGCTCAGCGAGCGGACAGCCATTCTCGCAAACGCGATGTACGACACGTTCGACGGCGGCCAGCAGCTGTGGAATGTCGGCGTGCTGACCCAGCGCAGCGCTCGCGGCAGCCTTTACGCGGGCCTGCGACAGGTGAAGGCTCAAAGCCTGGAAAGCCGCATCGCTACAGCCAGCGCCAGCTACCTGATGAGCGACAAGTGGATCGCGACCGGCAGCACCGCTCATGACATTTCCAACGGATTCAACCAGGGCCAGACGCTGACGCTGACCCGCATCGGCGCCGACTTCCTGGTTCACTTTGGATTCGGATACGACCGCAGCAAAGACAGCGTCGGAGTCGCCTTTGCACTCGAACCGCGCTTCGGACAACGGACACCTTACTCCAGCCAGATGAACTCGCTGCTGGGGCTCGACCAGTTCTGATCTCGCACAACCCTCTGATCAGCGCCGGCTCGGCGCGAGAATCTCATGTCGTTTCCTGAAACTTCTGAATCGCCTGTCTGTCGAGAAAGTCGCGGAGACTTTCGGCAGCGCTGGCCGAAACTCTGCGCGAGTTTCGCTACGCCTGCCTGCGGTCGGGCAGGCGGCCTGGAGACTGGAAGTCGAGCTGCATCCCCCGCAAGCCGCTGGTCATGCATCGCCGTGCTGACGTTGCTGCTGGCGCTGCCGGGCTGCGTGCATCGTCGGGCGACGATTCGAACCGATCCGCCAGGAGCGCAGGTGCTCGTCGGCGATCGCGAGATCGGCTATTCGCCAGCGTCGTTCGACTTCACCTGGTACGGCACGGAAGAGGTCACGCTGCGAAAGGACGGCTACGAGATCGAGACCCACTACGTGAAGATTCCCCGACCGTGGTATCAGGTCCCGCCGCTGGATTTTGTGTTCGACAACTTTGCCCCCGGGCGCATCAAGGACCGGCACGACTTCCACTTCAAGCTGCGACCGAGGCAGCTTGTCCCCGCCAACCAGCTGCTCGAACGCGGCAACGCACTGCGGTCAGAGGCGCAGCTCACACAGTAAGCCAGGCGCGCCGGGCCGAGCGAGCATCGAGCTGCGAGCAATGTCAGACCGTCGCAGAATTCCACTCTCCCGCTTGCGGGAGCGTCGCGGTCTCAGCCGCGGAGCGGGTCTTCGCAGGGACGACGAACGTTGTGCTCTGAGAGTTTCCTGAACAGTGACGACGACGTTCGTCAAATTCACCCAGACGCGCGCGAGCGTCAGAAAAGCTGGCCACGTCCAGGCATCGCAGTCCCCTCCCCGCGGCTGAGACCGCGACCCTCCCAGAGGGACAGTGACTGCACGCTTGTACGGACAGGAGAACAGGAGCGCCTCGGTCCGTTATTGAAATTCGCGAGCGGCAGCGGGGACTGACGGGGCGATACGATGCGGCCTACTCGACGTGGACGATGACGCAGGTGACGTTGTCCTTCGAGCCGCCATCCAGAGCAGCCTGCACGACGTCTTCAGCCGCTTTCTGCGGGTCGTCGATCGAGGCCAGCAGCTGATGAATTTCGTCGTTGCCGATTCCGTCGGTGACACCGTCCGAGCAGATCAGGTAGCGGTCCCCGGATTGTGGTTCAACCTCTTTGGACTCGGTGCCGGTTCCGCCCTCTTTCGATCCCAGGTACCGGTACAACACGTTTCGATAGCGATGTGTGGCCGCGTCTTCCTCGCTGATCGTACCGGCGTCGACGAGGGCTCGGGTCAGTGAGTGGTCGGTCGTGAGCTGCTGCAGGTCGCCGCCACGCAGCTGGTAAACGCGACTGTCACCGATGCCGCCCACGAAGAACCTGCCGGCCGAGGCCACGATAAACGCAATCGTCGTCCCCATGTTGTGGTAGGCGGGGTCGATTTCGCTGAGCGCCAGGATCTCAGAGTTCGCTTCGGTCACCGCCCGGTCAATACTCTGCGAGACCTTCTCACCGGTGTCCGCATCAAAGTTGATCAGCGACCGCAGCCGCTTCGGAACGATGTCGGTCGCCAGCTCGCTTGCCTTCTCACCAGCCGCCTGTCCGCCCATGCCGTCGGCCACAATGAAGAAGCGCCCGTCGCCATCAACCGCGCAGGCGTCTTCGTTATTCTCTCGGAAATTGCCGGTAACACTGAGGTGACCGAATTTCAGGTTGAGCATTGGTCGCAATCTGTCAGACGGAATCGTCGAGGTCTTGAAGGGAATGTCGGCGGACCTGATGCGATCACCTAAGGCAGAACAGCCTGCATCACATCAGTGACTCCCAGAGGAGTCGGGCAGATCAGCAGTTCGCCAGCTTCGAAACCAGCCGACGAACCCAGATAACGGTTCTGCCCTTCCACCAGCCGGAACACGCGATCTTTTTCCGGCGGAAACTGAGTCTGGTAGGCCCGCACGGAACGCAATTTTAGGTCGATTGTCTCCGAAATATCCACGACAAACGAGCCTGAGCCGCCAGGCGGTTCCAGCGATCGCAGGCCGAGCGGATACCAGAGTTGTTTTTCAACGACGTGAACCGGCAGCCCGTCGAACTGATCGTCCCATTTGGACAGCCGCGAATAGAAGACGCCGGCATCGGTAATCTGAGATGCCTGCCAGTGGTCGGGCGATGCCATCGGTGTCTTGCCAGCGATGCCCAGCACCAGCCGCGGCCGATATCGGCGAAAGACCTTCGCCAGCTCGACGCGCGCTTCAAAGTTGTCGAACAGTTTGCGGTTCGGCAGGTCGAGCGTGACGCGAACGGCTGCTCCCAGAATCTCAGCCGCCACCCGGGCTTCTTCGAGCCTGACTTCCGGTCCCGGACTTCCGGGAGTCGGCTCGCCATCGGTCAGATCGACGATGCCAACCCGGTATCCCTGGCGGGCGAGGCTGGCGAGCGTGCCGCCAATCGCAATTTCCACATCGTCGGGATGTGCTCCGACCGCGATCACGTCGAGCGGTTCGGGGAGGTCAAGTCGAGGTCCGTCTTCCGTCATGTCGTTTCCGGATCCTGTCGCCGGTCAGGCGTTCTGACTGCCGTCGTTCTGGTCGGCGGGTGCTGGCGTTGTGTTTGCCGCTGAGTCAGCAGCGATTTCCGATTCGCCGAACGTCACCTCAATGATGGTCGTCACACCAAAATTCTTCGGGCTGTAACCCTTGCGAAAGTGCACGCGCCAGACGAGTTCCTCGCCGCTGCCCAGCACGTCGCCGATGCCGTCGGGTGTTGTTGGAATGTAGGTTTCAAGCTGGCCTCCCGGCGGAATCTCGTGCTGCAGTTGCTGGCCTTTCAGATTCCAGTCGCCGGACGTGTTCAGGTCATAGACCATCAGCCGCGTGCCGGATTTCGACTTCTGAGATGCCCGCGCCAGAAAGATGTTGGCCCGCACGTTCTCAAAGTCGCGATCGTCGCGTTGAAAGACGAGTTCGTCGAGCGGAGCGATCGCCTGGTCGCTTGAGACGTTCTCAAACTTCAGCCACAGCTTGAGAACTTCGGGACCGTCCTCCCTGGTGCGGTTCGAGCTGGCGTCGTAATGCTCAAACTGAATCGGCCCGCGCGTGACCCGCGTGGCCGTCACTTTCAGATTTCCGTACCGCTGAGTTTCTCCGAGCGTCAGCAGATGGCCGGGCGGCATCTCGACGTCTTCGGGCACGAGCTTGTAGACGATCTTGTCGTCCTTCTTCGGTGGCTTGACGTCCGGCAGGCTTTCGAGCTGGCTGGTCTGCGACGTTGTGAGCAGGTAGGCGAGAAACAGCGCCGCGATCGTCGCCGCACTCGCCCAGCTCAGCACGAGCACGTACTTCGATCGGGGCACGCTGTCCGGCTGCGCGGCGGCAGGCGGCTGATATGCCGGGACGGGCTCCGAAGCGGCGGTCGGTGCTGGAGCGGCGACCGGCGCTGAAGCGGTCGGCGCTGAAGCAGCAGCACTGTCTACGATGCTGGCCGGTGACGCATCGGCAACGACGTCGGCAACCGGAGACGCTGCAACGGCTGCCGGGAGCGCGTCCGGCGGACTCTCCTCAGCCCCGGTTTCAGCCGTTGCGACGGTCGGGCCTGCGGGGTCGGTCCCTGCTGCGTCAGATCCCGTGGCGTCGGACGGAGTCGCCTCGTCCTGGGACGCAGCTTCTTCATGAATCGGCGGCGTGGCCGGCACGAATTCGCTGACCGTCGTCATGCTGCCGGCGTCGCCGTCACCGAAATTGAAGTCGCCGCCCGCAAACGGGTTCTCGTCCGCCGTCGCGGATCCGAATGCTGCTCCAAAATCCGGCGAGTTGCCTGCAAAGGGATTGTCCGGACTGGTCTGCGCGGACCCGTCATCAGAGTTTCCGGAACCGCCGTTCGCTGTCTCCCCGGTCGTGGCCGTTTCGAGAGTCGCCTCATGCGACATGCCTTCGTCGGTCCCGGGATTGAGAGCGGGAATCTCGTCCTGAGTTTCCAGCGCCGCAGCCGGGATGTCGGCCGGCGACGGAGTCTCCTGCGGCGCGGGTTCCTGCTGTCCAGCCGGTTGTTCAACAGGCGGCGCGGCCTCGGCTGCGGGGTCAACGTCGACGGGGGACTCGGTAACGAGCGGAGGCACTGTGTCCGCAGGAAGCTCCGCAGCCGCAGGCGGCTCGGCGAGTGTGTCCGAAACGGGGGGGATCTCCGGGAGAGTGCTCGCCGCTGAGACCGTTTCCTCGGCCCCGGACTCATCGGTTGCCGGTGCGTTGAGCGCCGAGTCGTTCACGGTTGGAGACGGGGCGTCGGCGATCTCTGCAGCAGCAGTCGCTGGCTCATCGTCGGGGACAGAATTGACCGGAGCAGATTCTGCCGGAGCAGCCTCGGGGATCGCCAGGTGCGTCCCGCAGTGGGGGCAGGCGACAACCTGGCCGGCCTGTTCGACCATCAGCCGACCCTGGCACTGGCTGCACGACACTTCAAACGCCATCGGCTTCTCCGCGGGCCCCGGCCCGTCCTGCGATCCTGATTTCCGTAAAAAAGGCGGACAGGCATCAGCCGTCCGCCAACTCGGTCCACGCTATTCTGGCCGGGGTGATTCCGTCCCGCAACCTGACGGAATCCGCTCCGAACGGCACGACTCCCAGCAGCGGGACATCTATGCGGGATGACAGTTCGTCCGCGTTCGTCCTCCCGGCCGGCGTCTCACTGAGCCGGTCACCGTCCGATAGAAGAATGCCGCCGACACGCAGACCGCGCTGAGCAGCACATTCCAGCGTCAGCAGCGTGTGGTTGATCGTCCCCAGCCCAAGCCGCGCGACGATGATCAGCGGAAACCCGGTCCAGCCGGCAAAATCCGCGACGCTGGACGTTGCCGTCAACGGGCACAGCAACCCGCCGACGCCCTCAACCAGCATCAGGTCACAGCGGCCTTCCCAGTCAGTCACCGTCCGGCGGCAGAGTTCGTCGTCGAGCGTCCCGTCCTCGAGGGCGGCAGCCACCGGGGGCGCGAGCGGAGCCAGAAAACGCTGGCGACAGATTCGCTCCCGGTCGTCGATCTCAGCTGCCGCGGCCAACTGCTCAATGTCCTGCCAGACGGGCACCCCAGCGACGAATTCCGCTCCGCTGCAGGCCGGCTTGCAGACGCCGACCCGGACGCCGTCGTGACGAAGTTCGCGCGCGATCAGCGCCGTCACAAAGGTCTTGCCGACGTCCGTATCCGTGCCGGTAACAAAGAGGCCACGCATCGCTGCTGTGTCTTCCAGGACGGCTATTCGCCGTCGTCCCGCACGGACACCTGCAGAGCGCCGAGCATCTTCGTCAGCCGGGTTTCCTTGGTGTTAATGAACAGCACGTTGTCGAGCACGATCGCGCGGCTTTCGTGCCGGGCATGCAGAATCAGTCGTCCCGAACGCAACAGGGCATACTCGAAGACGTCATTGATCTCCTTATCGATCCGCAGATTTGGAGCCGGGTACCGTTTCAGATCGCTCAGAAAACCGTGGTGATGCAGCAGTTCGTTCGGTCGGACTTCCCAGTAGTCAAAGCGGACGGCCACCATGATCGCCAGATAGAAGACGAACAGCACGGCGGCGAAGAGGAAATAGAAGTTCGAGTTCGCAAACGGTTTCAGTGCGTGGATGACATTGCCGACGACCGGCACAAGGTCCGGGTTGAAGTGAAACAGCAGATACAGCCCCATTACTGTCATCGCCACAAAGAAGAACAGGGTCAGCGACGTTGTCCGCGGAAAGTCGAACGTCAGCACGACGAGATTCAGTGTCAGCACGCCGAGGAAGAACAGCGAAAACAGATGCGACCATTCCGTTTCCTGATTGCCGTTGATCGACGTCAGGATGCCGCACACCACAGCGGCAATAAACGTCGGATAGAGAAAGACCAGCTTCGGATAGGAAACCAGTAAGATCTTCTTCGGAGCCTCGGCCCGTTTTTCCTGTGCGGGGCTCGCGGCTGATTCCGGAGCAGGTTCCTGCGGTACTTCCTGAGGTGTGTTCTCTTCGGACATCTGTTCTTTCCATCAAGGTCGGAGGCTGAGATCGGCTGGTGACTGGTGGGCCGCTCGAACGCCAGCAATGACTTGAAATCGCCCGCTGGAAAAGCGAGCACGACGCGTTGAGTTCCGGTCGCGAAACGTGATCCGCAACCGCGACGGCTGAGCATCACAGGAATCGGCCTGGCCGACAACCGAATACGCCGAGACACGGAACCTGCGACCGGGCAACGGCACTTTGCCGATCCGGCTCAGCGGCGTCAGCTCGGCGGGATTCGGTCCGTGGCGTCAGTTCTGCGGGATCCGGTCCGTGGCCTCAGCCGACGGTCGTCGAATCCACCGTCGCCGCTGCTGTCTGAGGAGCGTCCTGTTCCGCAGCGCGTGACTGCAGGACGAACGGAGCTGCTGACTGAGAATGGTCCGCGCCGCGGTACGCTCCAAAGTCGCAGAACAGAAACCGCTTGATCAGCCGATACGCGAGACTCTTTTCCGGAATCTCATGCCCCGGATTGAACTGCGACGTCCGGACTTCCATCGCCCGCAGTTCTGACAGTGCCGTCTTGCGAACCGTCGCGTCAGGAACGTCGTGCAGCACGACCAGTTCTTCCAGCAGGTCCGGGCGTTCCAGCACGATGCAGCCGCGCGTCGTTTCCGCCGACAGTCGCCGGAAGTCTGTCAGGAAGGGCGAGTTGAATTTCTCGTGCAGCGATTTGGATTCATCGCGTATGTTGTCCGCCGCGAACTGAATAATCGGGCAGGGTTCGATGCCGCCCCACGGATTGATGTGATGGCTGATCCCCGTCGCCGCCGGACACAGCGCCTGGCCTTCACCATCAAAGTACGCATCGATAATCGCGATCGGCTTCTTCGCTCGCATCTCGACGACGAACCTGCGAATCCGCAGCTGGTCCTCGGGCGTCAGGCACAGCTCCGGCGACGCGTCCGGCCCCATCGGTCGATAGACGTGGAACCAGGTGTAAAGCACGCCCATCTCGATCAGGCGGTCGAGCCATTCTTCTTTGAGCGTGTCGTCAATGTTCGTGTTGCAGACGCTCGTGCACACGCCGGTGAAGACTTTGTTGTTCAGACAGTTCTGAATGCCTTCCATCGTCTTGCTGAGCACGCCGCCTCGTCCCCGGCGTTCGTCGCTGACGATCTCGTTGCCCTCGACGCTGATCAGCGGCGTCACGTTGCCAAGCCGTCGCAGCGTCTTTGCAACCTCGTCCGTAATGAAGTGCCCGTTCGTGAAAACCTGAAAGTAACAGTCGGGATGCTGCTCGATGATCTGCAGCAGCTCCGGGTGCATGAACGGCTCGCCGCCCACGATGCCGAAGAAGGTGTTGCCCATCTTCTTTGAGTCGGCAATCAAGCGGCCCATCGTTTCCACGTCGAGCTTTTCCTGCTTGGCGGCGACATCGACCCAGCAGCCCTGGCAGCGCAGGTTGCAGCTGTTGATCACCGACACGTACAGAAACGGCGGAAAGTAATCGCCGCGTTTAAGCCGCCGCTTGAACTTGACGACCGACAGCGTCCCCTTGATGCCCATGTTCCAGAGGAATTTCCAGAGCAGCCGCTTGTCAGTTTCCAGCAGCGCGCGTTTCGCCATTCGCAGATACATCGCAGGTCCCGTCGGGGCGATCCCCGTCAGCAGGTGGGCGGTTTTGCAGAACCCGTGATTGTACCTGGGGACTGCCGCATTGAAACCGGAGACGGAAAAGGCGGCCCATCGGTCCCCGGCAACCGGAGCAGGTGCGGACCTTGTGTCGTCTCAAAGACTGGTTCCCGGCAGACTGATTCCGGCATTGCTGCGGCTCTCGCGCCGAGGGAGTAAAATCGCGAGGTTTGCGACCGACACTCGGGAAACATTCCGTTCCGTCAAGCAGCCCGACCGCCCGGCCTGAAAACGCCGGACGACAGAATCTCACCGAGATCAACCACAACTTTTTCACACTCGATTTCGTCACGCTTAATCGATGGCCGCAGCTTCTCAACCGAATGACCGACCGGCACTCGCCGCGGCGACGGCCCCTCATCTGATGGATGCCGGGTCGACGACGCGGCGGATGATGGCCGACGTGCTGCTCGCGCTGCTGCCTGTCGTGGCGGCATCGGTCTGGCTGTTTCGAGGCGACGCCGTGCGAGTCGTTCTGCTCTGCGTCGGCGTTGCGTTCGCGACGGAAGCGATCGTCTGCCGAATGCGAAACCGCAGACTCACGTTGAACGACGGCAGCGCGTTGATCACGGCGCTCCTGCTGGCGCTGAGCCTGCCGCCGCGACTGCCGACGTTTGCAGTCTGCCTCGGAACGTTCGTCGCGATTGCGCTGGGCAAGCAGGCCTTCGGAGGACTGGGACACAATCTGTTCAACCCGGCAATGGTCGGTCGCGCGTTTCTGATGGCGTGTTTTCCTGCGGCGATGACACAGTGGTCGCTGCCAGCGACGGCCCTGCCGGAATCTGCACTGGCGGTTGCCGGCGCCGCTCAGACCGTCGATGCGGTTTCTGCAGCGACTCCGCTGGCGGCCGCGAAGTTCTCGCACGAGTTCACAGACCTCGGGCCGCTGCTGACGGGCAACGTTGCCGGCAGCCTTGGCGAGACGTCAGGGATCGCGATCATTCTCGGCGGACTGTGGCTCCTCTTTCGACGAGCCGGGGACTGGCGGCTGACGCTTGGAATGCTCGCCGGAGTCAGCATCGGCGCACTTGCCGAACTCGCACTGCGAGGTGGCGAGGCAAGTTTCGGCTGGCTGTCACATCTGAGTTCCGGTGGCGTGTTGCTCGGCGCTTTCTTCATCGTGACCGATCCCGTGACGACTCCGCTGAGCCAGCGCGGGCGCTGGTGTTTCGGAGTGTTTGTCGGCATCGTCGTCATGGTGATTCGGCTCTTCGCCGGGTACCCCGAAGGCGTGATGTTCGCCGTGCTGCTGGGCAACGCGGTGACGCCGCTGATCAATCAGTGGACGATGCCCACTCCAGTCGGCGGCCCGGTCCGGCACCACGAAACAGAAGGCGGGGGGATCGAATGAGTCGCTGGCTCAAACAGTCCTGGCTGGTGCTGCTGCTCGCCGGCTCGCTCGGAACGGCGCTGGCCGTTGTCGAACAGTCGCTCGAAGGCCGCATCGAGCAGCACGCGCGCGACCGGCTGACAAAAGCGGTCCTCGACGTCGTGCCCGGCGGAGTCCGCAGCGAGCAGGTCTCGACTGACGGGCAGCCGGTGTTCGAGGTCTTCGACGAGATCGGAAACCTGCGAGGCCGTGCAGTCGTCGCCGAGTCCGCCGGATTCAGTGACCGCATCCGCCTGATGGTCGGGCTCTCGACTGACAACTCGATGCTGCTCGGTATCGCTGTGCTCGAATCGCGCGAGACGCCGGGACTTGGTGAGCGGATTCGCGAGCCCGCGTTTCTCGAGCAGTTCGCCGACCGGCCAACCAGCGTTGAACTGCAGGCAGTCAAACCTGGGCAGTCAGCCGAGCAGCCGATCGACGCAATCAGCGGCGCGACGATTTCCTCGAAGGCCGTGACGCGGGCGGTCAACGAACGCATCGCTGCCGTGTTGCAATCTCAAGACGAAGCGGCGTCCGTCGACACAGTGACTGAAAGTGCGAGCAACGGAGGCCAGCCATGAGCGACGCGGCTTCGATGCCAACTGCCAGCCACCGGCTCGCTCGCGGAGTGCTGCCGGAAAACCCGGTCTTCCGGCAGTTGCTGGGCATGTGCCCGGTGCTCGCAGTGACGAACTCGCTGGCTGGCGCTCTGACGATGGGGCTGGCGACCACCTTTGTGCTCGTCTGCTCGAACGTTGTCGTTTCGATGTTGCGGAAACAGTTGCAGCCACATCTGCGGATTCTGGTCTACACGCTGACGATCGCATCGTTCGTCACGATCGCCGACCGGTTCCTCGCGGCGTTTCTGCCGGACATGAGCCTGCTGCTCGGACCGTACATTCCACTGATCATCGTCAACTGCCTGATCATCAGCCGGGCCGAAGCCTGCGCGTCGAAACAGGGACTGGTCCCGGCGATTGCCGACGCCGTCGGACAGGGCGCTGGGTTCGTGCTCGGACTGTTGAGCCTGGGCTTCGTGCGAGAACTGCTGGGATCGGGATCGCTGTTCGGAGTTCGCGTGCTGCCGGAAGCCTGGCCCGAATGGCTGATCATGGTGCTGCCGCCCGGCGCGTTCCTGACGCTCGGAATGCTGATCGCCATCGTCAACTGGTGGGACGGGAGGCGTGAGCAATGACCGAACTGATTCTCATCGCGATCTCGGCGGCGATTGTGAACAACGTCGTGCTGACATACTTCCTGGGCGTGTGCCCGTTCCTGGGAGTGTCGCGGCG
>Ga0070727_10000812_pt1 | contig 35697 bp, 31 predicted proteins | sample tdAd472_FD_66722 | JGI IMG/M metagenome (GOLD analysis project Ga0070727, IMG submission 66722) | Marine sediment microbial communities from the Atlantic coast under amendment with organic carbon and nitrate - tdAd47.2 | ecosystem: Environmental > Aquatic > Marine > Coastal > Sediment | place... | reverse complement strand
ATAAAATCACTGCCGATAGACATCCGTATGGTCGTTTCCAACCATCAGACGTTTGAGCAATTTTCAACCGTCAATGGCCTGCCCTTTCACCATATTCCTGTGACCGCAGAAACCAAGGCGGAGGCTGAACACAAGCTCGTTGATCTGATCGAGCATGAGGAAATCGAACTCATCATTCTTGCGCGCTATATGCAGGTGCTCTCAGATGAATTTTGCGCCCGCTATTCCGGACGTATCATCAATATCCACCATTCACTGCTGCCCAGTTTCAAGGGTGCCAAGCCCTATCATCGCGCCTATGAGCGCGGTGTAAAGATGGTCGGTGCGACCGCGCATTATGTGACTGCCGATCTCGACGAAGGCCCGATCATCGAACAAGGCATCACTCCCGTGCTTCACAACATGCTGCCTGATGCACTGGTCGCCAAAGGCCGGGAGGTCGAGACGACCGTCCTGTCCCACGCGGTTCAGCTTCATGCGGAGCGTCGTGTGTTTCTCAATGGCAAGCGAACTGTCATTTTTTGATGAAACCTCATATTATATAAGGTCAGGCAGTCAGTCGCGCAGCATGCCAACGCAAATGCGCATCCATGAAGGTCGAGATAAAATAATAGCTGTGATCATAGCCAGGTTGCATGCGAATCGTTACCTTCTGCCCGACCCGGTCACATGTTTCCTGCAGCAAATGCGTCTTGAGCTGCTCAGCCAGAAAATCATCCGCATCGCCCTGATCAACCAATATGTCATCAAGGCGCGCACCATTAGCGATCAGCGCACATGCATCATATTCTGTCCAAGTTGATGGATCATTGCCAATATAACCGGTCAGAGCTTTTTCCCCCCATGGGCAATTCATCGGCGAAACAATTGGTGAGAATGCAGATGTCGAGCGATACTTGCCAGGGTTGCGCAAAGAGATGGTGAGCGCGCCATGCCCGCCCATACTATGTCCCATAATGCCTTGCCGCATCATATCGACCGGGAAATGCCTCTCGATAAAGCCGGGCAATTCCTGCTCGATATAATCGCGCATTCTGTAGTTGCGCACATAAGGCTCTTGCGTGGCATTGACATAAAAGCCCGCGCCCAGACCAAAGTCATACGCTCCTTCTGCATCATCGGGTACAGTGTCCCCTCTCGGGCTGGTATCCGGCGCGACAAAGATTATCCCTAGCTCTGCGCAAGCAGCACGAAACTCGCCTTTTTCGGTTACGTTGGCATGGGTGCAGCTAAGCCCTGACAAATACCACAGGACCGGCATTTTGGCGCCGGGAGCATGGTCCGGTACAAACACGGAGAAGCGCATTTCTGTGCCAGTGGAGGCAGAGGCATGTTCATACACGCCCTGGGTGCCACCGTGGCTGCGGTTGGTAGAGACCTTAACTATACCCATTAATACACCACTACAGAGCGGATCGATTCACCCGCATGCATCAGGTCGAAACCCTTGTTGATCTCTTCGAGGGACAGAACATGCGTGATCATCGGATCGATCTCGATCTTGCCGTTCATATACCAGTCCACGATCTTGGGCACATCGGTGCGTCCCCTGGCACCACCAAAAGCCGTGCCGCGCCAGTTGCGCCCGGTGACAAGCTGGAACGGACGGGTAGCAATTTCCTTACCCGCTTCGGCCACGCCTATGACGATGCTGGTGCCCCAGCCGCGATGACAGGCTTCCAGCGCCGTGCGCATCACTTCGGTGTTACCGGTGCAATCGAAGGTGAAGTCCGCGCCACCATCGGTCAGCGCCAATATCTCAGCGATCACTTCATCACGTGATTTGCCCTTGCCGTTGATAAAGTCGGTCATGCCGAATTTGCGGCCCCATTCCTCGCGGTCCGGGTTGATGTCCACGCCGATGATCTTGTTCGCGCCCGCCATCCGCGCACCTTGCAGCACATTAAGGCCAATACCGCCCAGTCCGAATACGACGATATTATCGCCCACCTGCACCTTCGCGGTGTTCACCACGGCGCCAACACCTGTCGTAACGCCGCAACCGACATAGCAGCTCGTCTTGAACGGCGCGTCCTCACGGATTTTCGCCACGGCGATCTCCGGCAGCACGGTGAAATTCGAGAAAGTCGAGCAGCCCATATAATGATGGATAGCCTGGCCCTTATAGCTGAAGCGGCTGGTGCCGTCCGGCATAAGCCCCTGCCCCTGCGTCGCGCGGATCGCGGTGCACAGGTTTGTCTTGCCGGAAAGGCAGCTTTTGCACTGGCGGCATTCCGGCGTGTACAGCGGGATCACATGATCATCCGGCTTTACGCTGATCACACCCTCGCCGACTTCGCGCACGATGCCTGCACCTTCATGGCCAAGAACCGAGGGGAAAATCCCTTCGCTGTCCAGCCCGTCGAGCGTGTAGGCATCTGTATGGCAAATGCCCGTTGCCATAATCTCAACCAAAACCTCGCCAGCCTTCGGTCCTTCCAGATCCAACTCTAAAATTTCGAGCGGTTTTTTCGCTTCAAGGGCAACGGCAGCACGGGTCTTCATCGAATCATTCTCCTTGTCATCCTGCCCATTTAGCATTTACACCTCCCTGCAATAAAGATAGCTTTTAGAAAGACACTATCACTAGAGAGTTATAATGATTGGTGCATGGGACGGAATAGACGAATTTGTCGCAGTCGCTGAAGCCGGGAGTTTCACTGCCGCCGCCGATGCATTTGGCGCTTCAGTAACTCATATGAGCCGCGCGGTCGGGCGACTGGAAAATCGCATCGCCGTACAGCTCTTCAACCGCACGACACGCTCTGTACGTCTTACAGATAGTGGTGGAATGTTCCTCGAACAATGCCGCCGCATGATCATGGACCGGGACGAAGCGATCGGCCTTATCAGCGACAGCAATGCGCCTCGCGGCGAGCTGCGCTGCACATGCTCTACCGCATTGGGCGAACGCTTTCTCGTTCCTATCCTGATGCGCTATGGCGTGCTCTACCCAGAGGTGAATCTTCATATCGAGCTGACAAACCGCCTGGTCGATCTGGTTGCCGAGGGCTATGACCTTGCGCTGCGCACCGGTCATTTCGACGATAGCAGGCTGGCGCAAACAAAAGTCGCCAGCCGGACATTCTATACATGCGCGTCGCCGGAATATCTCGACAAAGCGGGCCGCCCCGTCCAAGTCGATGATCTGAGCGAGCATGCATGCCTGATGGGATCCGGCTCGACCTGGCACTTCTCAATAGGCGGGAAAGAGCGCATTATGCGCCCCAAGCCAGTTTGGCGATGCAACAGCGGCGTGTCGGTTCATCAGGCCGCGCTTGCCGGAATGGGTATCTGCCAGCTTCCCGAATTTTATGTAATTGACGCCATTAATGATGGTCGGCTGGAGCTTGTTCTGGATGAATATCGGGCGGCTACGGAGCCTATATGGGCTGTATATCCGCAGCGACGCTATCTGCCGTCCAAGACGAGCCATCTGCTCGATATGCTGCATGAGGAGCTGCCCAGACTGATAGGCTGATGCCCATAAGGAAATGCTGTCGAGCGTGGGTAGACAGCACGACAGGCCGATCCTATGCTTGATGCTCCGCATATTACATCATCCACCTGCCCCCATGGAAGCGAAACGCATCATATGGACGAAATAATCGCTGTCGATGTCGGAGGCACCAATGCCCGTTTCGCGCGCACCACATTTGACTCCGATGGCACACCAATATGTGGCACCGTGCGCAAATATAAAGTGGCCGAGCATGAAGGGCTCGCAAGCTGTTGGCAGGCTTTTGCGCGAGAAGAAAATGCACCGCTGCCGCCCCGTGCATCCATCGGGCTGGCAACCGCAATCCAGCCGGACATTATCGACCTCACCAACAGTGACTGGGTAATTTACCCGCAAAAGCTGGCCGAAGAGCTGGGCGTTGACAGGCTGGAACTGGTCAATGATTTCGAGGCTGTGGGCCATGCGATCACGCGCCTGCCCCGGTCCAATATGGAATTGCTGTTCGGGCCGGACAGGCCCTTTCCTGACAATGGCGCGGTAACGGTGCTGGGGCCGGGCACCGGTCTTGGCGTATGCATGATAGCCTATAACAATGGCACGCCCCATATTATCGCCACCGAGGGCGGACATATCGACTTTGCCCCGCTCGACGAGACCGAGGTGCAATTGCGCGCGCATTTTCTGCGTACCCGCACACGCATGTCAACCGAACGCATTGTGTCCGGCCCCGGCCTCAACACTATATATCAAGGGCTGGTCGCCATTGCCGGAGCGGATGCGCCACCGCTCAGCGATGCAGACTTGTGGGACGCCGCGCTCAATGCCCGCACGCCGCTGGCGCACGAAGCTCTGGAGCGGCTTTGCCTTGCTTATGGCGCAGTAGCAGGAGACCTTGCCCTTGCCCATGGCCCCAGCGCTGTCGTGTTGGCGGGCGGCCTCACGCAGCGCATGAAAAGCCATCTTCTGACCAGCGGCTTTCATGATCGCTTTACCACCAAGGGCCGCTTTTCCAACCTGATGGAGCAGACGCCAGTGCGCCTCGCCATGCATGACGAGATCGGCCTGTTTGGCGCGGCGGCGGCTTATGCCGCGAAGCATCTGTGAGGCGAAATTCATAGCCATGCTGCGGCTGATCGCCATGATGCGTAACCCGACGATTGTCCGCAATGCGTTCAAGGTCTCGGCCTTTGTCGGCACTTGCCTTAACCTCATCAACCAAGGCCCGGTGCTCTGGGATGGCGGCGACCTTTCCATAGGCAAGCTATTGCTCAACTATGCCGTGCCCTACCTTGTTTCCAGCTATAGCGCAGCGAAGTTCGAGCTGGGCAAAGGCGAATAAGAGCGTCGCCAGCAGGCATCACCCCAAACGCGACAATGCCGCTTGTAGCCGCTCCGCTTCCGCTGATTTCTCGGCATGATCGGCGCGCGCCTTTTCCACCGCTTCCGGCTTGGCCTTCTCGACGAAATTGGGATTATTGAGGCGCCCTTCCAGCGCCTTGGCTTCCTTCGCTACAGCCTCCAGAGCCTTGGCAAGGCGGGCTTTTTCCGCCGCAATGTCGATCACGCCTTCGAGCTGAAGAGCAATCGTAGTGTCAGCGACCGTGACCTGCATGGTGTTACCTTTACCTAGATCCGCATCTGGCATTTCCAACCAATTAATCCGGGCAAGTTTGCTGATTGCTTCCCAATTCTTCTTGAGACGCTTCATTGTCATTTCACTGCTCGGCACAACATAACACTCCATCCGAATACCCGGTGGAACATTCATTTCGTTGCGCGTAGATCGCACTTCTCGAACCGCTTCGATCACTAATTCAATTTCGGCCTTGGCTTCAGCATCCACCGCCGCTTTGGGCTGCGGCCATTTGGCGACGATCAGGTCGTACTTCCGTTCACCAAGCGCGTGCCACAGCTCCTCGGTGATGAACGGCATGAACGGGTGGAGCATCACCAGTATCTGGTCTAGCACCCAGCCCGCCACCAGTTTCGATTCCGCGTCCATCTCGCCCTTTTCGCCATCCACAAATGCGGGCTTGATGAGTTCGAGATACCAGTCGCAAAACTGATCCCACACGAAATGATAGATGGTGTTCGCCGCCGCATCGAAGCGCAGTTCGGCCAGTGCCTTGTCGAGCGCAGCCTGACATTCCACCACCGCGCCGATGATCCATGTGTTGACGGCTTGGGCAGCGTGCGGCGCAGCCAATGTGGTGGAGGCCGTAATGCCGTTGCTCATCGCAAAACGGGTCGCGTTCCACAGCTTGGTCGCGAAGTTGCGATAGCCCTCGACGCGCTTGTCATCCATCTTGATGTCGCGGCCCTGACTTTCCATCGCCGCCATGAAGAAGCGCAGCGCATCCGCGCCATATTGATCGATCAGGCCGAGCGGATCGACGACATTGCCCTTGGACTTGGACATTTTCTGCCCATCCGCCGCGCGCACGAGGCCATGGAGATAGAGCTTCTTCCATGGGGCTTCTCCCATGAACTCAATCCCCTGCATCGCCATGCGCGCATCCCAGAAGAACAATATATCGAAACCGGAAATGAGGAGATCATTGGGGTAGTGCTTGGCCAAAAGCTCCCCCTCCCTTTCAAGGGAGGGGGCCGGGGGGGGGGTATCTGCGCCAGAAGTCCCCACCCCAACCCCTCCCCTGAAGAGGAGGGGCTTTTCCTGAGTGGGCCAGCCCAATGTCGCAAAGGGCCACAGCGCCGACGAGAACCATGTGTCAAGGACGTCGCTGTCTTGCCATAATCCGAACTTGCCCTCGTGCATTATTTTGCTCGCCTCGGCACGCCGTGAAACAAACACAATCTTATCGGGGTCTACCTTATATTGCTTCGCTGCTATAAGACGCACTTCATCTTCGTTTACACCAACAAATGTCGAGTGATCCCACGCTCTTCCCACCATTTGGAATAGCGGTGTTGAGCTATCGCTCCAAACACCTTTAGGCCCATACCAGGCCGGTATCCGATGCCCCCACCAGAGCTGCCGCGAGACACACCATGGCTGGATATTCTCCATCCAGTTGAAATAGGTCTTTTCCCAAGACTTCGGCACGATCTCGATTGCGCCGCTCTTCACCGCCTCTATCGCGGGCTGTGCCAGTGTTTCGGCATCGACATACCATTGATCGGTCAGCCATGGCTCGATCACCACGCCGCCACGGTCGCCATAAGGCGTCTGGATCGTGCGCGGTTCAAAATCCTGTTCTACTTCTTCGCCGTCCTTGTTCTTGACGATATGCGGGATCAGGAAGCCTTCCGCTTTCATCTGCGCGACGACCTTGTCCCGCGCCTCAAAGCGATCCAGCCCCAGATAATCCTCCGGCACCAGCCCGTCGCTCGTCTGCACAACGCACGCATCAGCATCGAGCATGTTGAGCATCTCGGCGGACGTGATCCCGGCGCGCTTGCCGACATCGAAATCGTTGAAATCATGGCCCGGCGTAATCTTCACCGCGCCCGATCCCAGTTCCGGGTCAGCATGTTCGTCCGCCACCACCTTGAAACGCCGTCCGGTGATAGGCTGGAGTATCTCCTTGCCGATCACGCTCTGATAGCGCGCATCCTCCGGGTTTACCGCGACCGCCATATCGGCAAGCATCGTCTCAGGACGCGTGGTCGCGACCTCGATATAATCCTGACCATTATCGAGGCGAACACCGTCCGCCAGCGGATATTTGAAATGCCAGAAGCCGCCCTTTGTTTCGCGCGTTTCGACCTCAAGGTCAGAGATTGCGGTCTTGAGCTTCGGGTCCCAGTTCACAAGCCGCTTGTCGCGGTAGATCAGCCCTTTTTTATGCAGATCAACGAACACCTTCACCACAGCCTTGGTGAAATGCGGGTCCATGGTGAACTGCTCGCGTGACCAGTCCATCGAGCAGCCAAGCCGCCGAAGCTGACCTGTTATCGTGCCTCCACTCTCGGCCTTCCATTCCCAGACCTTTTCGATAAACTCTTCTCGGCTGTAATTGCTGCGCTTGTCCTGCCGCGCTTCCATCTGGCGCTCGACGACCATCTGCGTTGCGATGCCCGCATGATCGGTGCCGACCACCCAGAGCGCATCCTTGCCACGCAGGCGTTCATAGCGGACCATGATGTCCTGCAGCGTATTGTCGAGCGCATGACCGATATGCAGGCTGCCGGTGACGTTCGGCGGCGGATTGACGATAGTGAAGGGCTGTGCGTCCGGGCGTTCGGGGCGGAACAGGCCGCCCTTTTCCCAATGGTCATACCAGCGTGCCTCAATAGAGGCGGGATCAAATGTCTTGGAAAGCTCAGTCATGCCATTGCCCATAACGCCTATGCGCCACAGGTCAATTCGCAGCCGCAATATGCATAAGACTCAGCGCTGAAAAATCAGAGTGAACGCCCGGTGATGCGGGCAATTTCCTTGGCAACCATACCTTCGACCAGCGTCGGCAGATTAGCGTCCAGCCACTCTTTCAGCATCGGCCGCAGCATTTCGCGCACCATGCCTTCCAGCGTATTGCCATCTCCGTCTTCAGGTTTGACAATCATCGAGGACAGCGCAGCCAGTGAAGAACGCGCCGCAATCTCGCTTTCAACCGAGACAATCATATTGGCTGCTGTATCATCTGACTTCGAATTGGCCTTTGTTTCTTGCGACTCGGTAGCTGGCTTCGTTTTCGGTGCGACTGCGCGCGGTTTTTTCGTGTCCGGCTCAGGCATAGCTGGAGTTGCAGGCTGCGCTGCAGGCTGTGCAGCGGCAGTTTTCCCGACATTCGGCATTTCGTCCGTCAGCTCCAGCACTTCATCAACGTAGGAAGAAGAATCCTCAGCACTATCGGCCATGCTCGCAACGACCGCTTTACGATGAGTCATCCGGTCCGAATCGCGACGGCTGGCAACAGAATCCGCATCCTCGCTTATTCCGGTCACCAAAGCATCGCTGTCTTCAGCAATGATACGTTTTATGGAGGATAATATCTCCTCCATGGACGGTTCCTTGCTCATATCGCCCATCTCAGTTCACCTGTCGAATGCCCACATATATCGGCGCGCACCATGGCAGTTTATGGTTAACTGTCAAGTTTGTACACACTTGTAAATCGGCTTTATCCACAGTCTTACTTAAAAGACGAACTCTGCGGCTTTTGCTTCGAAGCCCGGCGCCATTGCCATATCCATGTCGGCATGGCTGATAAAACCTGCGGTATCGCCAGCTCTGCGCCCTGACGACAGGCGCGATACGCCCCTGTCCAATAGCCCCATGGCTATACGGCCATTGTCAGCAAGTTGGCGGAGGACCACGTCAGGTAACTTTGTCACCGCGCCATCGATGATCAGCACATCATAAGGCGCACCCTTGCTCTGCCCTTTGGCCGCCACGCCCTTGCTCCATTTTACATCAGCATGCACCGCCCTGGGTCGGGCAATATCGGAAACCACCGTCACCTGCGCACCCATATGCTGAAGTAACGCAGCGCTATAGCCTGTAGTATCGCCCAGCAGCAGCGCCTTATCGCCAGCGCGCACATGCGCAACCGTCAACAAGCGACCTGTGACCAGCGGCGGGTTCATCGTCCGTCCTGCGCCAAGCGGAATGGCGCGATCAACATAGGCAGTATCGCGCCGCACCGCAGGCACAAAATCCTCGCGTGCAACATGCGACATAGCCGCAATCACGGCCTCATCATTAACGTCGCTGGTCCGAAGCTGGCTCGCCACCATAGCTGCGCGCATCGCCGCAAAATCAACCTCACCCAAATTCGCCTCCCGAATCATGACACGCACATGCCCGCGCGCCGCGCTATGACTTCCCTCTAGTCCAAGCGTCCGGCCTTCGTCCAGCCTTTGGCACGCTTATTGACCGGTTATTGCGCCGCTATTGTGCGGTCCAGCCACCATCAAGCGAAATATTGGTGCCCGTGATGTTTGATGCAGCATCAGAACATAAAAACAACGCCGTCTCGGCCACTTGCTCGACCGTCACGAATTGCTTCGTGGGCTGACGTTCCAGCAAAACATCGTTCATGACCTGCTCGCGCGTCATGTTGCGGGCTTTCATCGTGTCGGGAATCTGGTTTTCCACCAATGGGGTCCAGACATAGCCGGGCGATATGCAATTGGCGGTCACGCCATCGGTCGCAACCTCCAGAGCGATGGTTTTGGTGAGGCCTGTCAGGCCATGCTTAGCCGTAACATATGCCGATTTATAGGGAGATGCGGTCAGCGAATGCGCCGATGCAGTCTGGATAATCCGGCCCCAGCCCTTTTCCTTCATATAGGGCACAACAAGCCGACTCGTATGAAAAGCTGCTGTCAAATTCAGGGCGATAATGAGGTCCCATTTCTCAACCGGAAACGCCTCAATAGGTGCGACATGCTGTGTACCTGCATTATTGACGAGAATATCCACACCGCCAAACTCATCAGCCGCCTGCGCCATCATCGCCTCGATCGCCACCACATCGGTAAGATCTGCGCCATTATAGAGCGCGCGGGCGCCGCTTAGCTGTTCCAGCGCAACCCGCTCTTGCTCGATAACAGCAGGATCACCAAAGCCATTGATGATAATATTGGCGCCCGCCCCAGCCAAAGCCTTGGCAGTAGCCAGCCCTATGCCAGATGTTGAGCCAGTGATAAGAGCGGTTTTGCCGGATAGACTAGTCATAATGGCTCCTTGTTAGAATCGAACAACATGCAAAATCATATTGCAGTGCAATATAGCGCTTACACCCTTTCGCCAAGTGGCTTGCATTTCGTCGCCAGTCGCGCAAGCTATACATAAAGCGGACAGTTGAAATGCCGACCACAAGCGAAAGGAACGCCTGATGCGCCTCGATGACGAACAGGAAAGCAGCAATTTTGAAGTTCAGCGTGGCGGACGCCGAGGCTTTGGCCGCGGTCTTGGCGGCGCAGGCGGCGGCGGCGGTAATCTGATCGGCATGCTGCTCCCTTTGGTTGGCTCCAAATTCGGCTGCACCGGCATCGCGATACTGGTCGTCGTCATGATGGTAATGGGCGGTGGTGGCGGGCTGGGTTCCTTGCTGGGCGGCCTTGCCGGTGGTGGCACGAGCATGTCTCCACAGCAGCAAACCCAACAGGCCGACCCGGGTGAACTCACAGACATTCAGCGCATATCGCTCAAGGTTCTGGGGTCCACCGAACGGCGCTGGCAGGAAATCTTTCAGGCATCAGGGTCAAACTATCCTGCCCCCACGCTCGTCTTCTATAGCCGCAACGGCATGTCAGGCTGCGGCGCCGCGCAATCCGCCATGGGTCCATTTTATTGCCCGGCGGACCAGAAAATCTACATCGATACCGAGTTTTTCAATGATCTGAAAACACGCATGGACGCGCCCGGAGACTTCCCGATCGGCTATGTTATCGCGCATGAAGTCGGCCATCATATCCAGACGGTCACCGGCACCGCCGACAAGGTACGCAAAGCACAGCAGCGCGCCAGCAAGGAAGAGGGCAATGCCCTGCAAGTGCGCATGGAACTTCAGGCAGATTGTTATGCAGGCGTGTGGGCTGCGCGCGATACCAATCTGATGGAGCCGGGTGACCTGGAGGAAGGACTACGCGCTGCGCATCAGATTGGCGATGATACGCTGATGAAAGCAGCGGGGCGCAGACCTGTGGAAAGCATGTTCACCCATGGCTCAGCGCAGCAACGCATGACATGGCTCAAACGCGGGCTGGACACTGGAAATCCTGCAGCTTGTGACACATTCCAGTAAATATTGCTGCTAGTGTGGTTTAGGGATCTGAAGTTCGCTCAGTGCTTGCCGAATAATGCGGCGAACTTCAGATCCGGATCACTAGGTGGTGTTGATCCTAAGGCATGAAAAACCGAGGGTGCCAGAAGCCGTAAAAATATTTCGACTCCTTTTATCTCGCGGTGCCTGATTGCCTTTTGGCAAGAATCTGAGATCAGAACCTATGCACAGCCGGGACCAAGACAGGCCGGGTTCACCTGTCGGGCAGGCTTGTGGTTGCAATAGCCCGGCGAACATATTCCTGCATAAGCTTGTGACCGTGGTCCGTAAGGCGGGTATGGTCACGCCCCTCGCCGCGCTGCATAAAACGCGCATTGACGAGGTCATTAATGATGCTCTCTGCCTCCGACAAATGCATGCGATTGGCCATCGCAACAGCCGTGCGTGTCAGCACAGTGCCTTGTTCGCAAGCAATGAGCGCCGTTAGCATGATATCCATGACACGGTCCGACATCACTTCATGATTAAACAGCTCAGTACGCCTGCGATTAAAATCATGCAGCTTGACAGCCTGCTCTTCCAACACAGTATCTTTATGGGCTTGTGCACGACGAAGCCGGGTATCAAGCTGTGTGTCCATGGCACCGGCACGACCAATATTATTGCCCGAATAGGCCATTTTCTTTTCTCCAGTTTCGGGTGGTCATTGGCATGCGACCCGACAGCAGCACAGCTTTTTACCAATGACCCTTGCTGTGCTGCCTATGGGCTTCGGGAAGGCACATTCGGGATGGGTGTTAAATATGATTCTGTAACAAAAATGTCATGTCCCGTAGTTGGAGGACAATGAAACTGAATGTAAATCTGTGTAAACAAAATATAAAAAGGGCCGCCGGAAGTCTCCGGCGGCCCTTTTGAAATATTATTGCGAAAATCGCGTCAGTCTTGTGTCAGAAAGTCCGGCAGACCGCCTGGAGCGTCGCCTTCCTTGCTTGAAGACTCTGAACGCGGACCACGGTCACCACGGCCCCCGCCACGACGACGATCACCACGATCACCTCCGCCGCCACCGCGACCACCACGGTCATTGCGAGGCTCGCGTGGAGGACGGGTATCTTCCAGCTCTTCACCGGTTTCCTGATCGACAACCCGCATCGACAGGCGCACCTTGCCGCGATTGTCGATTTCGAGAACCTTGACCTTGACCTCCTGCCCCTCGGACAGAACGTCAGTGACCTTCTCAACGCGCTCATTCTTGATCTCGGAGACATGGACGAGGCCATCCTTGCCGCCCATGAAGTTCACGAACGCACCAAAGTCGACCATATTGACGACCTTGCCATTGTAGATCTTGCCAACTTCGGCCTCTTCCACAATGCCCTGGATCCACGCCTTGGCTGCTTCGATCTGGCTGATGTCGGACGAGCTGACCTTGATCAGGCCTTCATCATCAATATCAACCTTGGCGCCGGTTTCCGCAACGATCTCGCGGATCACCTTGCCGCCTGTGCCGATAACATCACGGATCTTCGACTTGTCGATCTGTATCGTCTCGATGCGCGGTGCATGTGCTGACAGCTCGGAGCGCACTTCGCCCAGTGCCTTGCTCATTTCACCAAGGATATGCGCGCGGCCTTCCTTGGCCTGTGCCAAAGCTGCTGTGAAGATTTCTTCCGTGATACCGGCAATCTTGATGTCCATCTGCATCGTGGTGATGCCTTCGGAGGTGCCAGCAACCTTGAAGTCCATGTCACCCAGATGATCCTCGTCACCGAGAATATCCGAGAGAACCGCAAATTCCTTGCCCTCAAGAATGAGGCCCATGGCAATACCCGATACCGGGCGCTTGAGCGGCACGCCCGCGTCCATCATCGAGAGCGAACCGCCGCACACTGTCGCCATCGACGAAGAGCCGTTGGATTCGGTAATGTCGGAGAGCACACGGATCGTATAAGGAAACTCATCCTTGCTCGGCAACACAGGGTGCAACGCACGCCATGCCAGCTTGCCATGGCCAACTTCGCGGCGGCCCGGCGCACCGAAGCGGCCTACTTCGCCAACCGAATAGGGCGGGAAGTTATAATGCAGCATGAAGCTCTCATAATGCAGGCCGTTAAGCCCGTCGATCATCTGCTCAGCATCTTTGGTGCCCAGCGTGGTGGTGCAGATAGACTGCGTTTCGCCACGTGTGAACAATGCCGAACCATGTGTGCGCGGCAGGAAGCCGACAATCGCCTCGATCGGGCGGACCTGTGTGGTCGTGCGGCCATCAATACGCTGGCCATCCTTGAGGATCGCACCACGCACAATTTCCGCTTCCAGTTTCTTCATGGTCTTGTTGGCGACCATCTGGGTCTGCGGGCTTTCCTCAGCAAAGGCTTCTTTCGCCTTGGCGCGCGCTTCGTTGAGCGCATTGGAGCGCGCAGACTTGTCGGTGATCTTGTAAGCCGCCGCAATATCAGCGCCAATCAGGTCCCTGAGCTTCGCCTTCATGTCGGCAGTATTGTCGGTAAGGTCGATTTCCCACGGATCTTTCGCAGCCTTCTCGGCCAGCGAGATGATCGCTCCGACAACCTGTTTACACGCATCATGCGCGAACAGAACCGCGCCAAGCATGGTCTCTTCCGGCAGCTCTTTCGCTTCGGATTCAACCATCATCACGGCGTCCTGTGTCGCCGCAACAACAAGATCCAGCTCGCCTTCCTTCACCTCGTCCAGAGACGGGTTGAGCTGATACTCGCCATCCTTGTAGCCAACGCGCGCCGCGCCGATCGGGCCCATGAAAGGCACGCCGGAAATGGTGAGCGCCGCAGAAGCCGCGACCATGGCGACCATATCTGGTTCGGTCTCGCCATCATAGCTGAGCACCTGACAGATCACATTGATCTCGTTGTAAAAGCCTTCGGGGAACAGCGGGCGCACCGGGCGGTCGATCAGGCGGCTGGTCAGCGTTTCCTTTTCGGTCGCGCCGCGCTCACGCTTGAAGAAGCCGCCGGGGATACGACCGGCAGCGGAATATTTTTCCTGATAGTGAACGGTGAGCGGGAAAAAGTCCTGCCCTTCCTTCACGGATTTGGCAGCTGTGACAGCGCACAATACCACGGTTTCGCCATAGGTCGCGAGTACCGCGCCATCGGCCTGACGGGCGACACGGCCCGTTTCGAGTGTCAGGGTCTTTCCGCCCCACTCGATTTCTACTTTTTTCATATCAAACATTGCATTTCCTTCCACCTGCTACGCCCTATTGCGCAGCGGGGCTTGCGATTTGCGAGCAAGGCTGGCCCGCAGCAGCACGAGAGCATTCTTTCCGCCCTCTTAACAACAAGGGAAGCACCGAATTGTGATCCCCTTGGAATCGAAACGGCCCCAGACCGGGGCCGCTCCTTGATGCCGGTCTTACTTGCGAAGGCCCAGCTTTGCGATCAGGTCCGTATAGCGGCCATGATCTTTTTTCTTCAGATAATCGAGCAGGCTGCGGCGCTTGTTGACCATCATCAACAGGCCACGGCGGCTGTGATTATCTTTATGATGTCCCTTGAAATGCTCGGTCAGGTTGGTGATCCGTTCAGTCAGGATCGAAACCTGTACTTCCGGCGAACCGGTATCGCCCTCGGCGCGGGCATGTTCTTTAATCAGCGCTTCCTTGCGCTCAGCAGTAATCGTCATTCAATTTCTTCCTTCGACATCAGGTTAAAACCGCGCACCACCTTGATCGCATGACCATCTTCATGGTCCGTGGCATCCACCAGCGCGACAGGGGTTTCCCCATCCATCGCCAGATGAAGGCCCGTGGCTGCGGCGATCCCTTCGAGCACCTTCCCCTGACGGAGAGCGAGCGCATCGGCGGGAGTGACGGAAAGAGCCGGGATGTCGTCCAGCCCTGCCGTCAACGGCAGCAAGAGCTGCTCGATGGCGCGCGCACTAGCAGATTGGTTCCATTTGTCCAGCGAAATCGCGCTTTTCAGGGTGAACGGCCCTGCCTTGGTGCGCCGGAGCATTATTACATGCCCCACAGTGCCAAGCGCCAGTGCAATATCCCGTGCGAGACTGCGGATATAGGTGCCTTTCGAGACATTGGCGGTGAGGGTGATTTCGTGCAGAGCCCCATTCGTGTCGAGCGCAGTCGAGACACGCTCCAGACCTGCCTCTTGACTTCGCTCGAGGCGAACCGACAGAGAATGAATTGTCACGGCACGCGCCTTGAGCACCACCTCTTCCCCTGCCCGTGCCAGATCATACGCGCGGCGCCCATCCACCTTGAGCGCGCTGTAAGCAGGCGGCATCTGCTCTATCGGACCAGTAAAGCGCGGCAGCACCGCTTCAACCGCGGCCAATGCGGGCCGCACATCGCTTGTGGCGATCACTTTGCCCTCAGTATCGAGCGTATCGGTCTGCGCGCCAAAGCGGATCGTGAAATCATAAACCTTATCGCTGTCGAGCATCCGCCCTGCCAGCTTCGTCGCCTCCCCAATCGCGATAGGCAACACGCCGCTCGCCAGCGGATCGAGCGTCCCGCCATGGCCCACTTTGGTTTTGGGTACACCCGCTTCGCGCAACACACGTTTGGCCGCACCTACAGCCTGCGTACTGCCCAGCCCATGGGGTTTATCGAGGATCAGCCATCCATGTAGTGGGCCAGCGCCACCCTTGGCTTCACTCATCGCCTGCCAAATCCCGCGCCACCTTTGGGTCACGCAGCAATTGCTCGATATGGCTGCCTTCGTCGAAGCTCTCATCAGCGATGAACTTGATCTTCGCCGCATATTTCAACTTTACGCGCTTGGCGACCTCGCGCTGAAGATAGGCAGTGTTGGTGCGCAGCGCCTTGAGCACCGCCTCTTCATCCTGTCCCAGCAAGGGCTTCACATAGGCCGTGGCATGGCGCAAATCCGGCGTCATCCGCACTTCCGTGACGCTGACCATATGCTTGGCGAGCACATCATCATGCACATCGCCACGCATCAGGATTTCCGACAAAATATGCCGCACCTGCTCGCCCACGCGCAACACGCGGACGGAGGGGCCTTCAGTTCCAGTCATAAGCAGCTAGCTCCGGGCTGGCGAATATTAATCCAGCGTCCGCGCACGTTCCTCGACCTCGAACAGCTCCAGCATATCGCCGGGCTTGATGTCGTTGGTGTCTTCCAGAACCGCGCCACATTCCATGCCAGCGCGCACTTCCGTGACGTCGTCCTTGAAGCGACGCAGCGACGCGATAACCGTCTTGGAAACGATGACATCTTCGCGCGTAAGGCGCGCATTGATCCCCTTGCGGATAACACCATCGAGCACAAGCAGACCTGCCGCCTTGTCCTTCTTGCCAGCCGGGAAAGCTTCCTTGACCTCGGCGCGACCGACAATCGTCTCGATACGTTCTGGCGCGAGTTGGCCAGCCATCTCGCCCTTCACTTCTTCGAGCAAGTCATAGATCACATCATAATAGCGCAGCGATACCTTGTCGCGCGTAGCCAGCGCCCGCGCTTTGCTGTTGGGGCGCACATTGAAGCCGATGAGTGGCGCATTGGTAGCCGCTGCCAGAGTGACATCGCTTTCCGTAATCGCACCCACGCCGGCATGCAGCACACGCACCTTGATCTCATCGGTTGATGCGCGGGTGAGAGAACCGATAATCGCTTCAACCGAGCCCTGCACATCCCCCTTCACCACGACCGGATATTCAATCTGGCTGGTGTTCAGTGCAGAGAACATATGTTCGACGCTCGCCGGTGCCGCCGTTGTACGCGCCTTGGTAGCCTGTTCGCCACGATAGGCAGCAACTTCACGGGCACGCGCTTCATTCTCGACAACCGAGAGCTGCTCGCCTGCAGACGGTACGCCGGACAAGCCCAACACTTCAATCGGCATGGACGGACCCGCTTCCTTAACCGGCTTGCCCTTGTCATTGACCATCGCGCGCACCTTGCCGCTCTCCTGGCCCACCACAAAAGTATCGCCTACACGCAAGGTACCACGACCCACCAAGATGGTCGCAACAGCGCCGCGCCCCTTATCAAGTTTCGCCTCGATAACGCGGCCTTCTGCAGCACGATCCGGATTCGCCTTCAGCTCCAGCAGCTCGGCCTGCAGCATGATATTCTCGATCAGATCATCAAGCCCCTGCTTTTTGAGCGCGGAAACCTCAACATCCTGCACTTCGCCACCCATTTTCTCGACCATGATTTCATGCTCAAGCAGGCGCTCGCGAACACGCTGCGGATTAGCGCTGTCCTTATCGCACTTGTTGATCGCAACGATCATCGGCACGCCAGCAGCCTTGGTGTGATTAATCGCTTCAATCGTCTGTGGCATCAGGCCATCATCAGCAGCGACCACGAGGATAACAATATCGGTGACATTGGCCCCGCGCGCACGCATTTCAGTGAAAGCCTCATGGCCCGGTGTATCAAGGAAAGTGATCATATCACCACCCTTGGTCTTCACCTGATAGGCGCCAATATGCTGGGTGATACCACCCGCTTCGCCTGTGACGACGTCTGTGCCGCGCAATGCATCAAGCAGCGAGGTCTTGCCATGGTCAACATGGCCCATGATCGTAACGACAGGCGCCCGGGGCTGTAGCGTATCTTCTGCGTCAACATCCTTGTCGGTGTCGATTTCGATATCCGCCTCGGACACACGCTGGATATTATGGCCAAATTCTTCAACCAGCAGTTCCGCCGTGTCCTGGTCTATGGTCTGGTTGACGGTAACCACCGTATCCATTTTGAACAGAACTTTGACGAGGTCCGCGCCCTTTTCCGCCATACGGTTAGCAAGTTCCTGCACCGTGATCGCTTCAGGCACAATAACATCGCGAACCTGTTTTTCACGTGGCTGCTTCGTGCCGCCACCTGATGCACGGCGATGTTCTTTCTCGCGGGCGCGCTTAAGCGCAGCCAGTGAACGTGCACGGGCGCTATCGTCGCCTGCAAGAGCACGATTAACGGTGAGTTTACCAGACTGACGGCGATCATGATCGCCACGCTTGGCGCGTTCAGGCTTGCTTGGTTCAGGGCGCTTGGGCGCTGCAACAGGCGTGAAACGACGCGGCGGCGGCGCTACGTCACGGGGCTGCTCAACAGCCTCATCCTGAACATCAGGCGTTGCTGCTTCTACTGGTTCCGCTGTTTCCGCTTCGGTCTTTTCCTCAACAGCGGCTTTCTGAGCCTCTTCTTCCGCGCGCTTATTCTCTTCGCTCCGGCGTTTTTCTTCCTCGCTGGCGGCCTGACGTTGCGCTTCCTCGCGACGCCGCGCATCTTCCAGCGCCGACATACGGGCTTCTTCGGCTTCGCGCAGGAGCTTTGCCTGCTTTTCCTGACGGCTCATCAGATCATCACTGGTAGCCTTGGGCGCTTTTTTGGGTGCAACAGGTGCGGCCTTCGCAGGGGCCGCCTTGGCTTTTGGTGCCGGCGCTTCTGCTGCTGCAGGGGCAGGTGCGGGTACGGGCGTCTCACCGGGCTTGCCGATGACACGACGCCGCTTCACTTCCACAACCACCGTATTCTTACGGCCATGGCTGAAGCTCTGCTGAACCTGACCAGACTCCACCGTCCGCTTGATACCCAGCGGTTTGCGGCCCAGGATCGGCTTGTCTTCCTTGCTGTCACTCATCGACTAAATTCAACCTTCTATTCTTCAAACGCCAAGCGCGGCACAAACCACAGGGTTCCGCCGCCTATTCATCATGCCCGGTGGACATCTCCGCCGACTGCGCAAGCGACGAGGCGTCACAAACACCCCCGTTAGCGCATCCAGCATAGCTTTGCCAGCGACTTAGCATAGCATGCAAACGCTCTGCCGCCTTGCTGTTCGTCACTGCTATATGAACGACATTCTCCCGTCCCATAGCTTTAGATAATGCGTCGCGGCCCACAGGCAAGTGCTGGCCGGTCCTTGCTGTGCCTTCCGCTTCTTCGCCAACCCGCCACGCCTGGTCAAGTTTGCGACAGCCATCAACCGCAGCGTCAGCGGCATGCATCAGCATCCGCACTTGCCCCCGCCGCGCTGCAACCTCTATTTTTTCTGAGCCGGTCAACAGGTTGGAAGCACGCGCTTCCAGTCCCAATCGGTCCATCGCCTGCTGCTCAAGCGCCCTATCGAGCTGCGTGACCAAATCATCAGGAATAATAATATCGCCAGTCTTGAAGGCACGGGCGAGCGCACCTTTGAACTTGCCATTTACAAGTGCCGTTTCCAGCGCATCTCGCGCAACGCCGAGCCACGCCCCCCTGCCCGGAGCCTTGGCACGGACATCAGGCATGACTTCACCATCAGGCGAAAGCACCAGACGCACGAGATGATCGGGCGCGGCATGTTCACCAGAGAGAATGCAGCGACGCTCGCTCATGCCAGCGCCTCCACATGGTTCATGCTTATCTCAGCGGCAGGCTGATCATTGGGGAGTTTCCGCAACATCTGCGACCTCCCCGGTTTTTGGCGCGGCGGCGTCTTCATCATCAAACCAGTGCGCACGCGCCGCCATGATGATTTCATTGCCCTGCTCTTCGGACAGGCCATATTCACCCAGAACACCGCCCTTATCTTCGACGCTTTCCTTGCCGCGACGACGCTCATTCTGGCGTTTCTTCGCAATCAGTTCATCGGTCGCGAGGTCAGCAAGATCGTCCAGCGTCTTGATATCGGCCTTGCCCAGAGTAACCAGCATGGCCTCGGTCAGATAGGGCATCTCCGCCAGAGCATCCTCAACACCCAGGCTTTGCCGCTCTTCGCGTGCAGCAGATTCGCGACGCTCAAGCGCTTCGAGAGCACGGTTCTGCAGTTCCTGACCCAGCTCTTCGTCAAAGCCTTCAATCGCGGCCAGTTCTTCCAGCCCGACATAAGCAACCTCGTCCAGCTCGCCAAAGCCTTCAGCCACCAACAGTTGCGAGAGGGTTTCGTCAACGTCCAGCTCGTTCTGGAACATTTCAGACCGCTCGACAAATTCCTTCTGGCGCTTCTCGCTGGCATCCGCTTCGGTCATGATATCAATCGCCTTACCGGTCAACTGACTGGCAAGACGGACATTCTGGCCACGACGACCAATGGCGAGGCTGAGCTGATCGTCCGGCACAACGACCTCAATGCGGCCCTCATCCTCATCGATAACCACGCGCGATACCGTCGCGGGCTGAAGCGCATTAACAACAAAAGTCGCCGTATCTTCGCTCCAGGGAATGATGTCGATCTTTTCGCCCTGCATTTCCTGCACGACCGCCTGAACACGGCTGCCCTTCATGCCAACGCAGGCGCCGACAGGGTCGATGCTGCCATCATGGCTGATCACACCGATTTTGGCACGACTGCCCGGATCACGCGCAGCGGCCTTGATCTCGATAATGCCATCGTAAATTTCCGGCACTTCCTGCGTGAAGAGCTTTTTCATGAACTCAGGATGCGCACGGGAAAGAAAAATTTGCGGACCACGATTTTCGCGACGCACATTAAGTATGACCGAACGCACACGATCACCCACACGAACGACTTCGCGCGGGATCTGCTGATCGCGCCGGATAACGCCCTCGGCGCGACCCAGGTTGACGACGACATGGCCAAATTCAACCGACTTGACGACACCGGTGATAACTTCACCAACACGATCCTTGAATTCTTCATGCTGGCGCTCACGCTCGGCATCGCGAACCTTCTGGAAGATCACCTGCTTGGCGGACTGCGCATCAATACGGCCCAGGTCAATAGCGGGTAGCGGATCGACGATAAAATCGCCGATTGTGGCACCGGGCTGGAGCTTTTGTCCCTGCTTCAGGTCAACCTGCTTGAAATAATCCTCAACCAGCTCCACCACCTCGACAACACGCCACAAGCGCAGGTCGCCCGTGTCCGGATCAAGCTTGGCGCGAATGTCGTTTTCTGCGCCATAGCGGGCACGCGCAGCGCGCTGGATCGCGTCTTCCATCGCCTCAATGACGATAGCACGGTCGATCATTTTTTCCGTTGCCACGCTGTTGGCAATGGCGATCAGCTCAGCCTTGTTGGCGGAAATGGCGGTGGCCATCTTACTTATCCTTCCGTTTCAATCTCATCCGCTCCATCTGAGGAAAGCGGCATAGTAGCAGAAATTAGAGCATCCGTCAGCACCAGCTTGGCACTGTGGAGGTTAGAAAATTCGATTTCGACACGGCCTGTCTTGGGATCATCAAGCAATATGGTCTCGCCATTTGTTCCGGCCAACAGCGCCTTATATTGCTTACGGCCATTGACAGCCTCAACCATATTCACCCGCGCTTGCTGCCCGGCCCAGTCAGAAAAATCCTTGATACGCGTCAACGGGCGGTCGATCCCCGGCGAGCTGACCTCCAGCCTGTACGCCTCCTCAATCGGGTCTTTCCCGGCTTCTTCAAGCGCATCGAGCATATCAGACAAGCGGCGCGACAATGCCGCACAATCATCAATGTTGAGCTGGCGAGTCTCAGGTCGCTCAGCCATCACCTGCAGCGTCAGATCATCGCCGCCAAGCATCTTCACGCGCACCAGATCAAAGCCCAAAGCTTTCGCTTCAGGCTCAATCAATTGCGTTAATGCGGCCAGCTCGACCAGATGCCCGTCCTTCCCTTATCGCTGTCTGCCCAACTCACTCGAATAGCACGGAGCGCTGCTGCCGGAGCGTTTCCGCTCCGACCTAACAACGCTACCGATGTCAGGAGATGAACGTGCATTACTCCAATATGCACGCGCTGGCAATCCACTTCATGCGTTAAAAACTAATCGCCTCGCACCGCCTGCACAACAGGTTGGGACGTCACCGGATAGCCCAGCCCCTCCGGTATACACAGATGCAGCTCACCATTTCTCTCTTCTGTCCATGGCGTCACAAGCTCTACAGGGTGCGCGCGCGCATGATCAAGCAGAGCGTCAATCGTGCCATGCTGCGCAATCCGTTCCAGATTACGCCGAGTCGGAAAAATAATCTTCGCTTTGCCAGCATCGGCATAATCCAACACCTGCTGCGCACTATACCAGCCTAGCGCCGCCGTTTCACTGCCATCGGCTACGGGCGGTTCATGGCCCTTGTCAGCCCGGGCTATATAAAAACGCGTATCATAGCGCTTCATCTTTCTGTCCGCAGGCGGGCACCAGCGGGCAAACGGTGTAAGCGCCTCAAAATCAAACTCGAGGCCATATATGCGCATACAGTGCGCAAAGCTCTCTCCTGCCGCGAGCGAGCGCCTGACATCCTCAATAACATTCCGTGCAAGATATGACTGTGCCGCAACACCTAGCCCGCACTCTTCAATGGTCTCACGGACCGCTGCAATGCGCGCAGCGGCGTCCTCCATGGCAAACGGGAGATCAAGCAACTGCGCATGCTCCTTGTCCGCATCATCAACCGCCCCTCCCGGAAACACCATGGCGCCCGCAGCAAAAGCCATGGAGGAGGCGCGCTCGGCCATGAGCAATTGCGGCGCACTGCCCGCAACACCGTCTTTAACGATCACGAGCGTCGCTGCCATACGAATTGGAATGTCTGTCGGATCAGCCTGAATCATAGCTTTGCTATGATCTGCAATACCCCTGCCCGTCAAGTCGGCTGGCAAGCAGAGAAAGCTATCGCAAGAATGGCTGGGGTGGCAGGATTCGAACCTGCGCATGCCGATACCAAAAACCGGTGCCTTACCGCTTGGCTACACCCCAATGAGGCCATCAAAACGCTTTTCAGCGCCTCTTTCGGGGGGACGTATAGCGCCTTCGCCACGAAAGGGAATATCAGATTTGCAATATAACGGACAAACATCTCCCGAGCGGCAACAATTGATATGGCTCACGGCTGTTCACGCTTGCCAAAGCCGGCGAATATGGCCAACAATGCTGACCTATGCCAACGCCTGTCTCCACAGCATCCCCCCTCTTCCTGCGTGAAGACGAAATCCGCCGCGGTATCGAGCTGCTCTATTTCGGCTATAGCAACATGACGCACTCTATCGATGAGGGGCTTTCAAAGCAGGGCCTTGGCCGCGCCCATCACCGTGCGCTTTACTTCATAGGGCGCCAGCCCGGCCTGACAGTGAGTGACCTGCTCGCGCTGCTGGCCATCACCAAACAATCACTGGGCCGTGTGTTGAACGAGTTGGTCGAACGCAAGCTGGTCGAAGGACGACAGGGCAAGCAAGATCGCCGACAAAAGTTACTGTACCTCACAGCCCAAGGTGAAAAGATGGAGGCGAGCCTGTTTGATGCACTGCGCACAAAAATGGCGGCGGCTTATGTGCAGGCGGGGCAAGGCTCGGTCACCGGCTTCTGGCATGTCCTTGAAGGGCTTATCCCTGAGCAGGACCGCTCCATGGTCGCCGCACTGCGCGACAATGAATAAACGCTGCAGCTGACGCTCGCGTATCGCGTTATTGGGCCAATTTTTCCAGCTCCACACCACGATCTCGTGCCGCGCGCAGGGTCTCGACCATAAGCCTGACCAGACGATCATCCTGATCCATCACATCCAGCCCCTCGCGCGTCATCCCGCCCTTGCTGGCGACACGATCCGCCAAGGTGGCGGGGTCGACATCAGCGCTGGCGGCCAGCGCTGATGCGCCCTCAACCGTTGCGACCGCGAGGCGCAACGCCTGTTGGTGCTCCAGTCCTATCTCGGCGGCGGCCCGCGCCAACGCATCGACAAAGCGGAAGACAAAAGCCGGGCCACAGCCCGTCAATGCCGTGATCAGGTTGAACTGGGCCTCGTCATCCATCCACTCGACCAGTCCCAGTGGGCCGAGCAAACCCTCGACCATGTGCCGGTCAATATCATGCGTGTCCGGGCCAGCGAAAAGAGCACAAACACCCTTGCCCAACGCCACCGGCGTATTGGGCATGATACGGATAATGCCGGCCTGCTCGCCAAGCGCGCCTTGCAGCGTGGCTATACTGAGCCCCGCGAGCATCGAGATAATGACATGCCCTTCTTGGAGCAACGGCGACAGGCCGGGCGCGATATCCGGCAAAAGCTGAGGCTTGATGCCCAGTGTAATGACAGAGTTCTCCGGCAATTTTTCGGGCAAGGTGGGGCGCAAGGCGATACCCTCGAAAATATCCTTGCGGCCGGGATCAATCACTGTGACCAGAGAAGGGGAAAGCCCCGTCTCAAGCCAGCGCGAGAGGATAGCCCCTGCCATATTGCCGCAACCGATCAGCAGCAATGGCCTGTCAAATTGTTCCAGTGTCATAAGTGCGCTCAAGCCTCGCCGCGCGTTTCGATCATGCTGGCGACAATCGCCTCTGCAGGTGTTTTGTCACCCCATAGCACAAACTGAAATACCGGGTAAAACCGCTCACATTCATCCAGCGCCGCTTCAATGAGAAGCTGTGCCTGCTCCAAACTCAGCATATCGCTGTTGCCAATCAGCGCGCCATGGCGGAACAGAACAACTCCACTGTTCGACCATAGTTCAAAATGGCCAAGCCAGAGCTGCTCGTTGATCAGGCCGATTGTTTCATAAATAGCGATACGTTTTTCATCAGGGACGCGAATATCGGGCAGGACGAGCAGCTGCAAAACCTGATCTTCCTCGCGCCAGATTGCGCGAAACTCATATTGCGTCCAGCTTCCCTGCGTGGTGGCGGCAATCTCATCCTCGCCATTGACCTGATAGGCCCAGCCATTAGCCTCAAAATAGCTTGCAAGCATATCCAGCGGTTCGGCTTCGTTGCCCTCCTGCTCGAATTCGTCATTCCCTATCATGATATATAGCCGTTTGCCTTATCGCCATCTCGCAGCAGCAATATCATCTTGGCAGAGATATTTATACTGCAAATCAGTGGAAAAAACTGTGGGTAAGTTGTTGATAAAATTAAGCGAGGTTTAAGCGCCTATCGGCCACCACGCTTGTTTTCGTCACGGTTTTGGGGTTTTCCCGCTTTCCAGCGCTTCAAGACGTGCCTTGAGCTGCTCCACTTCTTCACGGGCAGTGGCAGCCATTTCCTTTACGGCTTCAAACTCCTCGCGGCTGACAAAGTCCATGCCGACCATCCACTCACGCGCTTTTTCGCGTGTGTTGGACTCCAGTTCGCGTCCCATGCCCGCCAGGGTTCCGGCAGCACCATTAATAACCTTGCTCAGATCGTCGAAAAAGCGATTTTCGCTCTGCATATATGCCTCAAATATCGTGAAAACTATATATTGGTGCTCAGACCCGGCGCTGCAATACCTGTTGTCTCAGGGTTCAGTTGATCAATGCCCTGCGTCAGTATCGCAGCGAAGATAAGCCAGCCAAGATAGGGCAGCATCAGCAATGCTGCTGCCGGGCGAATACGCGCAAAGAAAAAGGCCGTAAGCGAAGACAACGCAAAGATGAACAAAATCAGCCAAAAGGCTTCAGTCACCATATGCATACGAAAAAAGACCGGAGACCATGCATAGTTGGCAATAAGGCCCGCTATGAACAGCAGAATCGCAGGCCCCCGGAACTTCGCGCCACGGGCATGCAATATTACCGCCACAGCCAGACCAAGCAGTACATAAATGATCCCCCATGCCACAGGAAAAATCCATGCGGGCGGCATAAAATAGGGCTTTTCAAGCGCTGCAAACCAGCGGTTTTGATATCCATTATTGGCAATCTGGCCAGAGAGAAAACCCAGAAAAGTGATTATAGGAACGGTGAACAACGCCCAGCGAATATAGGACATGCGTAACTGGTTCTGTGAAGCGATCTCATTCATTCAATCCATCTTCCCGCACATTCTAGCCGCAACTCAGGCCGCGTTCGATTTTGATGATATCAAAATCAGCGCCGCGTTTTTGCATCGTGGCATGATTTCCGATCCATGAAATATATAATTTCACCCGAAACCACATCAAAGAGCGAAAGTCCTTGCCGAATCCCCTATCGCCCATAAGGCAACTTTGAGGGCTTTTTTGCTGCACTGCAAGAGGTTCACCTGCTTTCGTGCCTACTCAGGCTTCCCATTATGGGCCGCAATGAGAAATTCTACATTGCCCTCAGGGCCAGTTATCGGGCTTTTTTCAACAGCTTCGACACGCCATCCTTGCGCTTCAAGCCATGCTTGCACCTCAGCACAAACACGCTCATGAATCGCCGGATCACGAACCACCCCGCCCCGGCCGACCTCATCACGCCCGGCTTCAAACTGTGGTTTGATAAGCGCCAGCAGGCGTGCCGAGGCAGTTGCAAATGAAAGTGGACGCTCCAGCACCTTGGTCAATGCGATAAAACTTGCGTCGCAAACGATGATGTCGATTGGTTCCGGAATATGCTCTGGCGTCAATATGCGCGCACTTGTCTGTTCATGCACAACCACCCGCTCGTCGCTGCGTATTTTCCACGCCAGTTGGTTGGTGCCACTGTCAACCGCATAGACGCGCGCAGCGCCATTGGTGAGCAATACATCTGTAAATCCGCCGGTCGAACTCCCGACATCCATGGCCACGGCACCGGTCACATCCCAGCCGCAATGCGCCAGCCCGTGCGCCAGCTTGATGCCGCCGCGTGATACCCAGGGGTGATCGCGCCCACGCACTTCGAGCGCCGCATCATGCGCCAGCGCCTGCCCCGCTTTCTCGATTTTACGCTCCCCGCTAAAGACCAGCCCAGCGAGCACCAGCGCTTGCCCGCGCGCACGGCTTTCGACCAAGCCACGCTCGACAAGAAGCTGATCTACGCGCTGCTTCTTGCCGGCTTTACTCATAGCGCTGTGTCAACACGCCCCAGCAGAATCGACGGCGTCAAAATCTGCGGCAATTCTTCCGCTTTTTCAGCGCCGGCTGTATACCAGAGATACAGTGGCACACCCGAGCGGCCATGCGTATCGAGGAAACGGGTGATGTCGGGATCACCATTCGTCCAGTCACCGACCAGCGTCCTGACGCCCGCCTTTTCAAACGCAGCCTTCACCTCGTCACGCTCGATCGCTCCTGCTTCATTCACCTTGCAGCTGAGGCACCAATCGGCTGTAAAATACAGAAACACAGGTTTCCCGCTTGCCCGCGCCTGCGCCAATGCGGTTTCGGAAAATGCATTTTCGGCCTGCCCGCTGGCTGTGACCGGTGCGCTACGCATGTGCAACAGCGTCACCCCTCCGGCCAGCACGGCCATACACGCAAGACTGGCGACCCAGCCCGCCTTGCCATGAGCTGCTCCACTCTGATCAGCCCCATTTTGCCGGCTTCCGAGCCACCAGAGGATAGCACCAACCAATAGCGCTGCAACTATGCCAGCGACCAGCCCTTCGCTGCCCGCCTGCCGCCAGAGCAGCCAGAGCAACGCCGCCGCGGTCAGGAACATCGGCAGGCTGAGCCAATGCTGCAAACGCTCCATCCATGCGCCAGGTCGCGGCAAGCGGCTGCGCAATGCAGGCACATAGGCCAACACCAGAAAAGGCACCGCAATGCCCAGCCCCAATCCGGCAAATATCATCAATGCAGCCAAGGGCGGCAACACCAGAGCCGCTCCCAGTGCCGTCGCCATAAATGGTCCGGTGCAAGGCGTCGCGACGAAGGCCACCAGAACGCCGCTCCAGAAATCTCCCTTCAGCCCCCGGGCGGTGGCTAGTTCACCATCCACCGATACTGGCGCCAGACGGAACAATCCCGTCAGATTACAGGCGATTGCCAAGCATAATATCAACAGTGCCAGAATGACCAGCGGGCTTTGCAGTTGAAAAGCCCAGCCAACGCTGGTGCCCGCTGCGCGTAACGCCAGCACCGCACCGCCCAGGGCCATGCAGGTCAGCATAACGCCTGCTGTATAGGCCCATGCCTCTGCGCGTGCATGTGTTGACGATGCAGTCTCACGCATCAGGCTCATCGCCTTGACGCTCAATATCGGAAACACACAGGGCATGATGTTAAGAACAAGTCCGCCGGCAATGGCGCCAGCAAGGCTGAGCAACACTATACGCAGGCTGAACATATCGGGGCCGTCACCTGCCGTCGCTATGTCTGCCGCAAAGGGTGGCATGGCTACCGCCCCGGCAGATGCCTTAACCTCCACGCCCTGATCCGGTCCGATCCGCAATATGCCGCGTAAGGACGCTGCGGGAGCAGGGAACGCGCGCAGCGCGATAAACAGTGTATCGCCTTTACGTATAAAGTCTTGTGGCGCAGCATAGCTTTTCGCCCCTTCATCAAGCGCAAAAAAATGCGGCTCTGCCATCTGAGCTGATGCGGGGAACGGCACAGAAAGATGTATCCCCCCGTCTCCAGAGTCCTCAAATAGCGCCTGTCCGCTTAACGGGCGCGGTAAAGCACGGCGATATTCATCAAACTGCACGCGATTGGGCGGAGGCGTTTCAGCCTGCTGCGCCACTGTAAGATCCAGCGACAGCGCCCCTTGTTCGGGCACACAAATACTATCTGTACAGGCCAGCCAGACCGCCTTGGCCCGCAAGGGCAGGCGCGAACCGGGCGCCGCATTTTCCGGCACGCGGAACTCGGTCAGGACGGCATAGCGCGCCTCATAAACATGGTTCATAATACCGCTGAAAACCAATGTCTCCGGCACAGGGTAATGCAGCGCCCCTGCCGAGGTGCCTTCGGGCAATGTCCAGTCCAGCTCAAGCGCCTTGCCCGCATCGCCGGGGTTTTCCCAATAGCCATGCCAGCCCGGCTCCGGAGTCATGACGATAGCGAGTGTGACTGTCTCACCAGGAGCAGGGCGTGGGTTTTCTGCCTGCAGTTGCGCGCGGATATGCGGGCTGTTTTGCGCAGATTCTTGGGCATATACATACCCCTCCGCTATGAAAAGGGCAGCAACTAGCAACAAAATATAATGAAAAAATTTGCGCATACAGCCTCAACAAAATCTTGCTAGCGGCTAGGCTGTGCCCAGCGACGAGTCAAGTTTTGCCCGGCAACGGGCGTACCTCAGGCGCGGCGGGCAACGGGCTCCATGGTGCCGCCATAAAGCCGCATGACTTCCTCGGCTGCGACTGGCCTGCTATAGAGAAAGCCCTGTATCTCTTCGCACCCAATATCCATCAGATAATTGCGCTGTTCATCCGTTTCCACACCTTCAGCAATCACATGCAGGTTGAGCGCACGCGCCAGTTTGACAATAGCCTGCACCACAGCGCGTGATTCCGTTTCGATACCGAGATTGGCAATGAAGGAACGGTCGATCTTGATCTTGTCGATAGGATAGCGCTGCAAATAGCTGAGGCTCGAATAGCCGGTGCCGAAATCATCCAGCGCAATAGAAAAGCCCATCTTGCGCAATTTCATCAATGTATCATGGGTGACAGGGTCATCGCCCAGCAACAAGCCTTCGGTAATCTCCAGTTCGAAATTGACCGGGTCAACATTGCACTCCTCGAGCAACTCCCGCACCCGCTCATGAAAATCCCGCATACGCAATTGACTGGCCGAAATATTGATAGCGACCTTTAGCCCTTCCCATTTTTGGCTGGCCTTGAAAGATTCGCGCAATGTGAACAGGCCTATTTCATTAATAAGGCCGCATTCTTCAGCAATTTGAACAAACACAGCCGGCGAAACATTGCCCCGTTCGGGATGATGCCAGCGCAACAGGGCCTCCACACCAGTGATGCGTCCATGCTTGTCTGCTTGTGGCTGATAGACCATGCGCAAATCGCCATTGGCCAGAGCATCACGCAGATCAGCCTCAATCTCCCGGCGCATCCGCATGGCTGCGTCCATTTCCGGCTCGAAGAAGCAATATTGTCCGCGTCCATTATGCTTGGCCCGGTACAAGGCAAGGTCAGCATGGCGCAGCGCCTCTGCGGCTGATACGCCGCCTTCCATGACAATGTTCACACCCAGTGAGCAAGACACATGAACGCGTCCGCCCGATAATTCTATCGGCTGCAAAAAGGCTTCTATTATGCGCGCGGCCAACCGCGATGCGGCCATTGGCGTCGCATCAAGCTGGACAATCGCAAACTCATCACCTGAAAGCCGTGCAAATGTATCAGACCGGCGGCATATCTCTGCAACACGCCGCGCTGCCGCACAAATGAGCTCATCTCCCATCTGGTGCCCATATGTATCATTAACCTCCTTGAACCGGTCAAGATCAAGGCAATGTACGGCAACAGACCCTTTTTCACGCCGAACATGATCGAGCGCCACGCCCAGCCTGTCAAAAAAGAGCACACGGTTAGGAAGCCCGGTCAGTGGATCATGATACGCCAGATGAGAGGCACGTGCTTCACTGGCGATCAACTCTTGCGCCGCGCGCCAGCTGCGCCGTTGCATCACATAGATCATAGCCATAAAAATACTGACAACCAGAAAGGCGGGCAGCATTAATGTCTCGGCCAGCTCCGTGCCCGGCTTGTCCGGACGCCAGAAAAAAGTAGCCACATATTTGCCAAGATCATCATTGATATCAACCTGCGCCACATCTGGCATATCATGCATCTGCAACTGCCGCAGCTGAAGCTCGGGCCGGAGATAGCGCTGGCCAAACTGGTTCAAAAACTGCTCATCAAGCGGTTTGATGGCGATCACAATCGGCGCAGTTTTAAAGAGCGACTGGACGGTTCCAAAATCAGCCTGCACCAGCGAGGCTACCGCAATATATACCCTGCCATTAACCCGGATGATATTATGTGCATTGGCCGGAGCGCTGAGTGACCAGACGCGGCCTGCCTTTGCCTTTGCGCTTTGCGTCCGCTCCTTTTGCCGTACCCTCTCAACGGCCCGATGCATGGACCGTGCAAAAACCTGATATGAGCCAAGTGGTTGCCGCTTGCCCTCATGCGCTGCAAAAAACAGACTGTTATTATGATCAAGTACAAAACTATAATCGAAACCCGCCGTGTCATACATGAACTGGCCAATGTTATTGGCAGCCCAGTCCGTGTCCTTGCGCTGGAGGTGATCAAGCGCATTATCCCATATTGTCTGCGGCGTAATACTCTTGTGTATTTCAATGACTTTGCCCGCAATGCCGTTGGCGATCAGTGATTGTTCTCGTTTTTTTGCGACTGCATCAATCTTGCCGGCCATAAGAAAGCCAGCAGCGAACAGCATGATTACCGCAATGATGACCACTATGGTCAGCGGTCGAAACAAATCATTAGCCCGCGTTTCTTTCACCATGAAAATATAGTTCCGGGAGTTAAGGACAGTCAGGAAATATACTTCATATTAGTAAATATACGGTGCACTAATTACATAGGCATTCCCATATTTTTATATAAATTATGCAATAATAGTGAACAGTTATTTTGTTATTATATACGTATTAATCCGTAGCACCCCATAATGTCGATGCCTGCAAAAAGCCGCGCTGCCCTTCCACATCGAACAGGCACCAATCGCCCTTACAATCCCTGACAGTACCTACAACGCCTTTTTCAACATGATAGATGAGCCGCGAAGCCTTGGTACGCCCTTCATATATAGCGCCCTTCTCAGCGATCACCATTGCAGCAGGCGCACTGCTTAACAGGCGCACATGCATCCAGCCCTGCGTGCCATCAGGATCTTCGACCTTGCGCCAGTTATTGTGTACCTGAACCACTTTGACGGGCAGCCCTTTGCGACGATATATCCAGCTCGCGGGATAATCCCTGCTCGGACCGACGCGCATGCGCGCTTCACCCACAGAGATCGAGGCCCAATATGGCGTGGGTTTCGCCTGCGCATACAGGCTGTGCGGCAACACACAGGCGACCGTCATCATGAAAGCAAATAGCATCCGGCTGCAAAATGGCAGATGCGTGCCGAATATATATCCCATCCTGTTCATCATGGCCCTGCGATACCGGTAATCCGGTATGATATTCAACCTATTTACCGATCATATAGGGTCAGGCCCCATTAATTTCGCGGTCATGGCGTTCAAATGGCGAAGAGATCGGGAAACAGGGTGATGGTGCGTTATGGCTTGACCTGATCCACCCCATGGGATTAGCGCGATATGCATGGCAAAAAAACCGCGCCCTGCCCGCCCCAGAGTGATCATCACCCGTCGCCTGCCTGCTTCGATCGAGGCACGCATGACCGAACTATTTGATACGGTTCTCAACCCGACAGACATACCGATGGACCGCGAGGCACTGGCCGCAGCGATGGCAGATTGCGATGTACTGGTGCCTACTGTGACGGATAATATCGACGCCGAATTGCTTGCCAACGCACCGGAACGGCTTCAGATGATCGCCAGTTTTGGCAATGGCGTTGACCATATTGATCTGGCGGCGGCGCGCAAAAGGGGCATTATCGTCACCAACACACCGGGCGTGCTGACGGACGATACGGCCGATATGGTGATGGCATTGATTATCGCTGTACCCCGTCGCCTTGCCGAAGGCGAGAAACTCATCCGTTCAGGCGCATGGCAGGGCTGGAGCCCATCCGGCATGCTCGGCCACCGCATTGGCGGCAAGACACTCGGTATCATCGGCATGGGCCGCATTGGTCAGGCTGTTGCGCTACGCGCCGCGCCTTTTGGCCTGAGCATATATTATCACAACCGGCATCGCCTGCCAGAAAGCGTAGAGCGAGCCTGCCGCGCCACATGGGTAGAATCCCTCGATGCGTTACTCTCCACCAGTGATTTCATAACCATCAACTGCCCACTCAATGACGACAGCCGCGGCATGATCGATGCCCGGCGTCTCGCCCTGCTCAAGCCCGACGCCTATCTCATCAATACATCACGCGCAGAAGTATATGATGAAGAAGCCTTGATCGAAGCGCTGGAGGCTGAACGCATTGCGGGTGCCGGGCTGGACGTCTTTGCTCATGAACCAGCGGTTGACCCAAGGCTATTGGGTCTCTCCAATGTTGTTCTGAAGCCGCATATGGGCTCGGCGACTTTTGAAGGCCGCGAAGCAACCGGAGACAAGGTGATCGCCAGTATCCGCACTTGGGTAGATGGTCATCGCCCGCGCGACCAGGTGCTCGAAGGGCTGATATAAACTGCGCCAGAATGACTGACTATAGTCTCGACAATATCTGCTGAAAATGTAACTCTCGCGTGATGCGGGAGAAGGAATTACGGCTGGCACTTATCTGCTATGGCGGCATCAGCCTTGCCGTCTATATGCATGGTATCACCAAGGAGATCTGGCATCTCGCGCGTGCCAGTCGTGATTTTCATGAAGGCGGCCCGCCGGACACGTCAGGCAATGTTCTTTCCGTCTACAAGGACTTGCTGCACGAAATTGAAACCCGGAGCGAATTGCGAGTGCGGGTCGTGATCGATATTGTTGCAGGTGCCAGCGCAGGTGGCATCAACAGTATTTTTCTTGCCCAGGCCATTGAAACAGGACAATCGCTGGAACCTCTCACTGATCTGTGGCTCCAGAATGCCGATGTCGAACAACTGCTCGACCCAGATGCCCGCCCGGCCCAGCGCTTCACCAAATTCTGGGCCCAGCCTCTGGTATGGATAGCAGCGCGCAAACGCGGCGATGCGGTTGAGCGGACCGTTTCACCCGAAACACGCGAAGAGGTGCGTCACAAGCTCTCCAGCTTCATTCGCTCGCGCTGGTTCCAGCCTCCTTTTGGCGGAGCAACCTTCACCAATATGCTGCTCGAAGCCTTTGATTCCATGGCGTCCAACCCCCGCGACCGCCCGCTCCTGCCACAGGCCTATCCGCTTGACCTGATCGTTACAGTTACGGACTTTGAGGGCTATCCGGAGATGCTGCGGCTCAACAGCCCTGCCGAAGTGATGGAGATGGAACATCGTCTCACACTACAGTTTCGCACCAAGCGGCGCCAAGGATCGCTCGCCGATCCTGCCGAACTGGCCTTTGCCGCGCGTGCCACGGCGAGTTTCCCGGGCGCTTTTCCGCCCTTCACCGTCAAAGAACTCGATAAGGTTCTTGCCAGACAAAAGCGCTCATGGTCAGGGCGTGACGCGTTTCTGGCGCGCGTTCTCCCCAAACATAATGCCCTCAAGCGCGCGGAAGATGCCGTCCTTATTGATGGCTCGGTGCTCAGTAACGCACCGTTTGCACCCGCTATTGCTGCGCTGAAAAACCGCCCGGCCCGGCGTGAAATAGACCGGCGCTTTGTCTATATCGACCCAAAGCCCGCGGGCCGCGCATTCGCCCTCACCCGTTCCGGCGAACAGCGCGGCGAAGCGGACGCAAACGCCGCAACCCCTCTGCCCGGTTTTTTTCGCACAATATTCGGTTCGCTCAGCGATATTCCGCGCGAGCAGCCGATCCGCGATAATCTCGAAGCTATTGAATTGCGCTCCCGCACCATCCGGCGCATGAACCGCATCACTACGGCACTGCGTGCAGAGATAGAACGCGAAATCGAAACAACTTTTGGGCGTACATTATTCCTCGATCGCCCAACGCCAACACGCCTCGCAGCATGGCGCTCCAAAGCGCAAACACAGGCCGCTATCAGCTCTGGTTTTGCCTATCCGGCCTATGCGCATATGAAGCTCTCCGGGTGGTGGAAGAAATTGCAGCCATGCTCTTCCGACTTGGCGGTGATGGCAGCCCAGGCCTGCGCGAAGCCTTTCGTCAGGCGGTTTGGTCACATATACGCACCAGTGGCCTTGATCTGATGCGCGAAGAAAAGAAAGGCGGCGCACGCCCCGAGATCATCGCTTTTTTCCGGGATCATGATCTGGGCTTTCGTATCCGCCGGCTGCGCTTCATGGCCCGGCGCCTGACCGAAGCGATGGACAATCATGACCCTGAACTGCAAGATGCCTTAGGCGTGATGCGCAAGGCGATTTACACAGCTCTGTCCATTTATCAGGAATGTGAAGCAAGTGATTATTTTTCTGAAATAATGGTCCGCAGTGCAGAGGCTACAGCTATTGACCCCGCACGCGCCGTGCTGGAACTTTCAGCCGCACGTGACCTGAAGGAAAAAGACAGCATAGTAGAGGAACTGCTGGCGCAAGCCTTGTGGGAACTCCCCAAAGGCGAGCGACGGCATATGCTCCTTACCTATCTCGGCTTTCCTTTTTACGATATAGCTACACTGCCCATGCTGCAGGGCGAAGGGCTGGATGAATATGACCCGATCAAGGTCGATCGTATCTCTCCCGAAGACTGCCATGCCCTGCGCAGCGGCGGTGCGGCTGCCATGCTCAAAGGCATAGAGTTCAACAGCTTCGGCGCCTTTTTCAGCCGCGTATACCGCGAAAATGACTATCTCTGGGGCCGTTTGCACGGTGCCGAACGGCTGATCGACATAATACTCTCAACCGCGCCGCTCAAACAGGACGAAAAGCAGGCTTTGGCAGCGCGCTATCGCAAGCGCGCCTTCGCCGCCATCTTGGCGGAGGAAGAGCCACGATTACCGCATGTGGCTGATCTGTTTGGCGAACTTAAAAGCACTATGGACAGTCATTAGGGTCAGGGCGGTTCGGCATTCAGAAGATGCCGTGGCGGAAATGCTGGTTTTCTGCGGCCCGGAACGCAGCGTACTTTGGGGTACGTGAGCACCGGAAGCGCAGAAAAGCGGCGTTTGCAGACCGCAGGGCTGAATGTCGACCCGGCCTAGGGTCACCCATTAATTCCGAGGATCATGGTTTGAAGCGATTGGCCGCTATACGAGGAAGAAAAGTGCAGGAAATGTGGGAGCATTTTCAAGCTTTTCTGACGTGGCAGAGCGGCCAATCGGTCAAA
>Ga0070727_10000811_pt1 | contig 35763 bp, 30 predicted proteins | sample tdAd472_FD_66722 | JGI IMG/M metagenome (GOLD analysis project Ga0070727, IMG submission 66722) | Marine sediment microbial communities from the Atlantic coast under amendment with organic carbon and nitrate - tdAd47.2 | ecosystem: Environmental > Aquatic > Marine > Coastal > Sediment | place... | reverse complement strand
CGGATGAGTCTTTAGGCAAGTATCTCGATACTGCAACCGACGTTGCCACCGCGTTGCGGGACGGCGGCCCGGTCGTCGCACTCGAGTCGACGATCATCAGTCATGGCATGCCGTATCCACAGAACGTCGACACCGCACTGAAAGTGGAACAGACGGTTCGCGACAGCGGTGCCACCCCGGCGACGATTGCCGTACTCGGCGGCCGCCTGAAGGTCGGATTGACCGACGAAGAGATCGATGACCTTGGCCAGCGTGGGCAGCAGGTGATAAAGACGAGCCGGCGCGACCTGCCGTTTGTTGTCGCGAGAAAGGAAGACGGCGCGACAACGGTCGCCGCCACGATGATCATCGCTGCGATGGCCGGCATTCGCGTGTTTGCAACTGGCGGTATCGGTGGAGTACATCGCGGTGTGGAAGACACGCTGGACATTTCGGCCGATCTCGAAGAACTCGCAAGAACCGATGTCGCGGTGGTGTGTGCCGGCATCAAGTCCGTCCTCGATGTCGGCCGTACACTCGAGTACCTCGAAACCAAAGGCGTACCGGTTGTCGGCTACCAGACGGATATGCTGCCTGCCTTTTACACGCGCTCGAGTGGCTACCCGGTCGACTATCGCGTGGACGACATCGCCGAGATCGTGCACGCCCTGCACGTCAAGTGGAACATGGGTCTCGGCGGCGGCATAGTTATTGCGAACCCGATTCCGAAAGAGCACGCGCTCGACGATGATGAGATTGAAGATGTTGTCGCCGAGGCGATAGCGGAAATGACCCACACTGGTATCACGGGTAAGGACGTCACGCCGTTCCTATTGGCGAAGATCGCTGAACGCACCGGTGGCAGGAGTCTTGCGGCCAACATCGAACTCGTGCTGAACAACGCCAGACTCGCAGCGTCAATCGCTGCCCGGATCGCCAGAATCTAGTCGGAAAGGATCTGGTCCAGGCTCTTCCTGATCTCCGCCGCCCAGTACGGCGCCCGGTACGCAGCTCTCTGAGGATGACTGAGTTCCCCTTCGTCCTTCGGGAAATCAGGCTTGGGCAGGTCGTAAAGATTGAAATGAATATTCCGGTCATGGTCGATGAGCAGCAGTCCGGGCGTACCCCACACTTCGAATAAGTTTGCCACATCGTTACCGTTAGCCAGCACGGTGAAGTCATAGCCTGCGTTGCCGATGAATGCGGCGGGATTACCTTTGTCATCCCGGAAGTGCACGGCGAGCACGCGCACCTTGTCGCCGTGTTCGAGGCGAATACTCTGGATATGCGGCATCAATGCCTTGCAGTAGGGACACCAGGTGGCCCAGAACAACAGAATGACGGGTTGTTCGGCAGCAACGTCGCTGAGAGTGATTGACTCGCCGCTCAGGGATTCGAGCGTGAAGTCGGGGGCTACTCGTCCGTCTGCGGCAGAGGCCGCGCCGGACACCAGGCACACGAGGACCAACAGGAAACTTAGCGATCGCATGGACAGGAAGACCTGACCCGCGGGCGGCTTATTACAGACGTGTTGTGAAAACGGGCGTACTAGTGAAGAACGATGTCCATCAGGACATCGTGGATCACCTGGGTGGCGATCTCGACCAGTAACACCTTGCCGTCGACGATAATGCGCTCATAGCCCCTGGGTGGAGCCGGCAATGTCTTGATCAAACCGTCCGGCAGATGCTGCTTGGCGATCCCCGGAGGCAACGGTTTGCCGCGCTGGAGGTTCTTCGCGATACCTGGCGGCAGGCCCTTATTCTTTTGCTTGCCGTTGCCTTTATGCGAACTCGACCCGTGCTCGCTATACCAGGCGCCGATTATCCTGATTTCGTCGTCCGAGAAGACAACGCTGACGCCGATCTCGGCTGATGCCTGGAATGCCAGGCCAAACAGGCTGAGCAGCACGAATGCAGTGGCGAGAATTGTCCGTTTCATGGGCCTTGCCCCTGTTACAGGATCGATACGGCCAATTTATAGACAGCACATGGCGGCCGGATGTTAACCCGGTCACATATCGGTCTTCTCGATCCACTCACGAACGGTCGCCTCAATGTACGGCAATGGCGTCGAAGCGACCTGCAGCACGGTATCGTTGAATTCACGAATGTCGAACTTGTCGCCGAGACGCTCCTTCGCCTCCGCACGCAATTCGAGAATCTTCAACATGCCAAGCTTGTACCCCAACGCCTGGCCCGGCCACACAGCGTAACGTTCGATCTCACTAACCGCGGTTGATTCCTCGAGCCCTTCGGCATCGATCATGTACTCGATCGCCAGTTCGCGGCTCCACTTCTTCGCGTGCATCCCCGTGTCGACTACCAGGCGTACGGCACGATGCAACTCGGCCTGCAGGCGACCGAGATCGCCGTAGGGGTCGCCGTCGTACATACCCATCTCGGCGGCGAGCTGTTCCGCGTACAGCGCCCAGCCCTCACCGGCCGTGTTGGACCAGATTGCCCAGACGATGGGTGGCACGTCCTGTTCGACGGTCATCGCGAGGGCCGTGTGGTGTCCCGGGATCGCCTCATGATAGCTCAGCGTCGGCAATGCGAATCGCGGATGCATCGCCGTATCGCGGACGTTGAGCCAGTAAATACCGGGCCGTGAACCGTCGGGCGCCGGTTGATTGTAGTAACCCGTTGGCGCCGAGTTCTGGCTGAATTCCGGTACGGGCCGCACTTCGACCGGGTGCTTCGTTTGGTTCAGGAACCAGTCCGGCATCACTTTCTTAATGCCTTCGACTTGAGCGCGCGCGTCGGCGAGCAGGGCTTCCCGGCCTTCCGCATTGTTCGGATAGAGGAAGCGCTCTTCGGCGCCCAGCTGTTGCATGCGCTCGCCAACCGTGCCCTCGGCATAGCCCTCGGCGCGCAGTATGGCGTCCATCTCCGTGGAAATGCGTTCGACTTCGTCGAGGCCGGTCTGGTGCACGTCGGCCGCGGTTCGATACTCATCCGTCATGTGGCGGACCATGGCCTCGTACAACGCCGCACCGTTCGGAACCCGCCAGATACCTGCATCGTGCGGTGCCGATCCTCGAATCTCGCCGAGGAAATCCGCGATGGCCTGGTAAGCCGGAATAACCTGCTTGTCGATGACGGCCAGTGCCTGCGCCGCATAATTCGCCGCGCCCTCGACCTCCGCCGTATCGAGACGCTCGATGAACGACACGTACATCGCATTTTCGCTCGCCGGCGCGGCGATGAACGACTCCACCACAGCAAGGGATTTGTCTACGACGAAGTCCGGCGGTATCGCGCCTTTTGCTACAGCGCTGCGCACATTCTCCAGAGTCCCGTCGAGTGCGCCTTTGACCGCGGCCAGACGTACGAGGTAAGCCTCGGCTTCCGCGGCATTCGTCACGGGTTGCTGGTTATTGAGGAAGTTCGGGATACTGACGGTGGGCCCGGACAACTGGTTGATCGTGTACGGCAGAAACCAGAAACCGAAGCCGTCTATCGTCGTCCCGAAGTCGACGACGTTAGCAGGCTCGAGTGCGCCCTCCATCAAGGTCGTGACCGTCGCATGGACGCGGGGCCGGTTGCCGCTCAACGACGTTGCATTCATTGCCTTGAGCCTGTCGAGCGCCGCGCCGATTTCCTCCCGCCGCCCCGTCTCGCCCTGCAAGGAGCGGCTCATGAGCCGGTGCGCCGTTCGCGGCACGACCACTTCGGAGACACCGAACTTCGTCGCCAGTTCCGGGCTGTGATAGAAGAATGCCCGCGTCAGGTCATCGAGCGCCCGGTCGAACGCGTCATCCGGCGATTCGGTTTGTGCGGTTTGGCTGGCTGCCTGCGACTTGACGGGAGCGTCGCTGCCCGGTCCGCAAGCGGTGAGCAGGAACAGTAAGGTCGCTACGAGAGCAGCAAGTCGTTGCATGGTCGATCCCCTTGAATTTTTTCGCAGTATACGTTCGACGCATTATGAGTAAATGCGTTTCATGAGCGGGCCCATCTTGCGCATGCCCACCATCGCCATCGTCGTGAGCATGCCGGACATCATCGCGCCCGTCACACCGCAAGTCAGCGTGTCCTGCCCCGTGAGCCACAGCCCCGGAATCTTCGTCCGCGGCCCGAGCCAATCCTGCTGCAGGCGCTCGGTCGTGTGATCGAGACCGTACAGCTCGCCACGTTGATATCCGGAAAACCAGTCGGTCGATAACGGCGTCGACACTTCGTAGTAGTCCACCTTGCCTTCGAGTTGCGGCAGCTTGTCGTACAGGTGACGCATCAGGCGCTCCCCGAGTTCGTCCTTGAACGCATCGTAATCCTCACCACGCTTGCCCCAGGTGCTACCTTTCCACTGTTCGAACCACTCGTAGGGTGCTGGCGCGACAATCTCGATCGTCGCCGTGCCGGGGTGCCGGTTCAGGTAGTCGGGATCCTTGGCTGACGGAAACGAGATGTAGACGACTGGAAACTCGGCGTTCTTGTCGGCGATGAAGGTATCGACGGCCGCGTCAAAGTCATTGTGCGGGTAAATCCAGAAATTGGTTTTCGGGAGCCCCAGTTTGTCCGCGGTTCGCTGCAGACCTATGTAGACACCGAGGTGCGCGAAGCTCGGACGAACCTTCTCGAGTTTTTCGGCATACCCTGATGTGGCGACAACATCGTCAGCAAGCAGTCCGTTGAACGTATTGGCAATGCCGGCCGAGGAAATGACGCAGCCGCACTCGATATGGTGACCGTCAGCCATCTCGACGCCCGTGACCTTGCCGCTTTCGACGAGGATCTTATTCACGAGCGCGTAGGTAAAGACCTCACCGCCAGCTTTCTGGATCTTCGGAATGATACTTTCGGCAATGCGCCAGCTGCCGCCGACCGGATAGAAACCGCCGTATAGGTAGTGCCGCGCAATCATCGCGTGCACCATGAACGCCGACTGCTTCGGCGGCAGGCCCATGTCGCCCCACTGGCCGCAGAGCGTGGCGACCAGGTCCTGGTCATCGGTGAGCTCGCTCAACACGTCATACGTGTTGCGGTACATGCAATCCGGCGTGCGCCACTTGACGATTGGCGCCGCGACGCTGCGCTGCCAGGGCTTCAGCGTTCGTTCCATGCTGCGCTCGCTGAGTGCACCGCTGACCTGCTGTAGCAATTCCATGTAACGGTCGATGGCTTCGACCTCGTCCGGGAACTGCCGCACGAGGTTGTCACGAAACTGCTGTTTGCCGGCTATCGCATTGAAGACCTTGTCGCCGACATAGAAGCGGTCGTACTCATCAGCCATCGGCGCCCACTGGAGTTTGCCGTCAGACAGGAAATCGAACATTCGGCGTGTGCGTGTCTTCGTACCGACATCGCCGATGTAATGCACGCCGACGTCCCACTCGTAGCCGGCACGCTCGTATGAATGCGTGTAGCCGCCCGCGGTGTAGTGCTGCTCGAGCACACAGACCTTCCAGCCAAGCTCGGAGAGTAAGGCGGCCGTTGTCAGGCCACCCATGCCGGAGCCGATGACAACGGCGTCATACTCGGGTGCGAGTCTTTTGGCGCGGTAGCGGTAACCGATACGGAGCGTGCTGGGTTTCATCGAATGTCGGTCGACAGAATTATTCGCCGAGGCTTTCCTTGAGGCGCGCCACCTCGGCCTCGAGCGCACTGACCCGCGCCTCCAGATCTGAAACACTGGATCGGGCCGGGGACTCCGACGTCCTGGCTTGGGTTGCCTGGGCCGCCAGGGCCTCGACATCGACGGGCCCACAGAACAGGTGCATGTACTCCGCATCCTTGCGACCTGGCGTACGCGGCAACTTGATGGCCAGCGGTTCACCCTCGCGATCGATCAGGCTTTCGAGCGCGACAACGACTTCGGCGTTGTCGGCGAACGTGTGCAGACGACCACTGCGAGATCGTAGCTCGCCCGGTGTCTGGGCTCCCCTTAGCAACATCAGGCAGACGATGGCTCGTTGAGCATCGTCGAAGTGCAGATCGCTGTAACGCGTGTTGCAAAATCGCTGCACGTATTTTTCGGTGCGACTCTTGAAGTTCTCGTCCACGCGAACGAGGTGTTTCTCACTCAGGTCACGAACCGTGTGTTGCACCTCGCCCTGGGTCAGGTTCATCACGGGATCGCGCGAGGATTTTTGATTACAGGCGTTCGTCAGGGCATTCAGCGTCAGCGGATACTGATCCGGCGTGACGACGGACTTCTCGATCAGGCAGCCGATGACTCGGGCTTCGACGTCGTTCAGCTCTGGCAGCACAGTGGATCCTCGCTGTTGGAGTGTTTGCTCGAATTTGAACCGTACTTTGGAGCAAAGGCAGCGGGCGAGCAAGGACTCGATTCGTTCGCCGGCAGGCTGCTAGACTGGCGGCCTGTGCTCGACGGAATTCGCATGACGAAGAAACTGAAAAATGAGACGGCCCTGTTGAACGAAGCGCTGCGCCGAGTCATGGAAGATGCCGCAAGGCGTGGCATCGTCGAATTCGAGGCTACGGACTCCCGTAACCTCAAGATCGAATACGCGTACCGCCTGTTGGTTCACGACAAGAAGATCGCACCACTGCCGCCGAATCAGAGGGAGATTCCCAAGATGAAGCATCGCCTGGCCATGTGGGTTACCCACGAGTTGCCGGACGATCACGAATTGCTGCGGTAACGATCAGGGCGAAAGTGACCCTGAGTTCAGCGAATCAGGGCCACTTTCACTCTATATCTATTGCATCGCGACAGAACTCCAGAGTGAGCTTTCCTCACAAGATGCTATTTCGCCCCATTTCTCGTCCACTTTGGCGGCTTCCGAACCGGGATAGCCATCCTCGAACATGCCCCAGGCCGTCGCGCTCGGCATGACCATGATGAACAGGAACTCGCCGTCATCTCCCTCACCCGAAATCGGATAATTGAGATACACCTTCATCTCCTCTGCCCCCTGGATCGTTCTGGCTGCATCTGCCCAGGCTTTCGATAATTCATCAAGGTTGGCTCGCGTCGCGTCATTGTCCAATTCACACTCCCAAACCTGGAGCGTGACATCAGCCTGGACGGGACCGGCTAGCACCAAAAGCGCCAGGCCGACAGTAATAAATGTCAAAGCGTTCTTCATTATTATTCTCCTCTGGTAGATTACTGAGTTTAGAAGAGATGGCCGGAATCGCCAGTCGGTTCAGAAATCAGATGAAGAATTCGTCAATCATCGCCTGGATTTTGTTTGCCCTCGCGGGCAACGAGTGCGCGATCGCCGAAGGCAACCTCGCACGAATTGTTCCGGCAACCGGCTACGCATGGCCGCAGGAACAGCGGTCTTCCTGGCCCACGGACGCGTGGCCAACATCAGCGCCAGGCGGGCAAGACTTCGATGCCACAAAACTGGCCGATGCACTTCAGCGAGCAGAAGACGACGATTTTTTTCGCGCGCTGCTCGTGGTGCGAAATGGTCAACTGGTCGTCGAGGAGTACTTCAACGGCGGCGCCCGTGATCAATCGACCGAGGTCTGGTCCGTCACCAAGAGCTTCATCTCGGCGCTCATCGGCATCGCAATTGAGCAAGGGCACATTGAAAGCCTCGACGACCACATGGTCGACTACCTCCCTGACTATCCCGAGTTCGGAGACCTCACGATCCGGCACGTGCTGACTCACACGACCGGGCTCGAGTGGACAGAGGAAGGTGATGACTTCGTTGGCTGGATAGAATCCGACGACTGGATTCGCAATGCCGCCGGGCGAGAGCGACTCCACGAACCGGGCACGATGCTGCTATACAGCTCCGGCAATTCTCACTTTCTATCGGCCCTGATCGGAGCGGCTACGGATATGCCACCTGGTACATACGCAGATAAGCACCTGTTTACGCCTCTCGGAATTCAATTTGAACGCCGTCCCGCTGACGATCGGGTCGAGGCCTGGGAAGACTTCCTCATCCGCACCCCACACACCTGGAAACTGGATGCTTCGGGCACCGAAGTCGGAGCATTCGGGCTAAGCCTGACAGCGAGAGAAATGGCGAAGTTTGGCTATCTGTTTCTCAACAAGGGCCGTTGGGACGACAACCAGCTTGTGCCGGAGAGATGGGTCGAGGAGTCCACGCGTGACCATATTCTTCGCCGCAGTAATTTCGGCTTCGGATATAACTGGATCGTGTCCCGGCGCGGCGGACACATTGCTTTCAACGCAGACGGCTGGGGAGGCCAGATCATTTGTGTGGTGCCATCTCTGGATGTGGTAGTCGTCATCAAGTCCGATGCCGAAAGCCCCGGCAGTCACGCTTATTACGACATTCTCGCGCGGATTATCGAGGCGACCGCTCCGATGTAGGTCTGCGCCCCGCCAATTTCCTCATCGGCCCCTTGGATCGGGGCCGCGATTCACGGACAATAAGCCCCTTTTCGGCCCCGGGCGGGCCGATTCCCGATACGAGAGAGAACCCCCGTGCAGAAAATAACTTTTTTAGCCTTGGCGCTATTGCTCGCCGCGTGTGCAAAAGAACAAGAACCTGTAGAAACGGCCGCCGAAGAGACATTCGACGTCCAGGTTGATCGCTTCGCCGACGTCGAGGTGCTGCGCTACGAAGTGCCAGGCTTCGACGAGTTGTCGTTGCAGGAAAAGAAGCTCGCGTACTACCTGTCGCAGGCGGCGCTCGCGGGCCGTGACATCATTTACGATCAGAACTACAAGCACAATCTACGCATCCGCAAACTGCTGTCATTAATTGTCCGTACTTACCGTGCTGACCGTGACGCCGACGACTTCCAGAAACTGCTCGAGTACACCAAGCGCGTGTGGTTCTCACACGGCATCCACCACCATTACTCGTCGGACAAGATACTGCCGGAGTTTACGCCGGAGGAATTCACAAAAATGGTGGCCGGAAGTGACAGGTCGAAGTTGCCGCTTGATGAAGGACAGACGATCGGCGAAATGCTCGACATGCTGAGACCGATCATGTTCGACCCGGACGTCGCGCCGAAAAAAGTCACGCTCGATCCGGACGTGGATGTCGTTGTCAACTCGGCGACCAACTATTACAGCAATGTGACGGCCGATGAGGTAGAGGCGTTCTATGCCGCCAAGGTCGATGCCGATCCATCGCGCCCGGTGTCCTGGGGCCTCAACTCTCAGCTTGCCAAAGTGGACGGCGAGATCGTCGAACGCATCTGGAGCATCGACGGTATGTACGGCCCGGCGATCGAACAGATCGTGTACTGGCTGGAAAAGGCATCAGGCGTCGCCGAGAACGATTTGCAGAAGGCCTGGATCGACAAGCTTACCGCGTATTACAAAAGCGGTGACCTCGCGGACTTTGACGAATTCAACATCGCCTGGGTTGCCGATACGGACTCCCGCATCGATGCCGTCAACGGTTTCATCGAGGTTTACGGCGATCCGCTGGGCTACCGCGGTGCCTGGGAGTCGGTGGTGTCGGTCAGAGATCTCGTTGCATCGGAGCGCATCGCCACGATCGGCGCCAATGCGCAGTGGTTCGAAGATAACTCCCCGCTGCTGGACGAACACAAGAAGAAAGATGTCGTCGGAATCTCGGCCAAGGTCATCACGGTTGTCATGCAAGGCGGCGACCTGACCCATGGCTCGACCATCGGCATCAACCTCCCCAATCCCAACTGGATTCGCAAGGACCACGGCTCCAAGTCCGTGACGCTTGGCAACATTATGGAGGCCTACGAGTTAGCCGCGGCCGCCGGTGGACTCAGTGACGAATTCTTGCTGACCGAGGAAGAGAGAGCACGCAACAAGGAACATGGAGCCCTTGGCTCACTGCTCGACGTCGACATGCACGAGGTCATCGGTCATGCGTCAGGACAGATCAACCCGGGCGTTGGCACGCCCAAGGAAACGCTGAAGAGCTATGCGTCCGCGCTCGAGGAAGCGCGTGCCGATCTCGTCGCGATGTACTACATCATGGACCCGAAGCTCGTCGAACTCGGGCTGATGCCGTCGCTCGATGTCGGCAAGACTGTTTACGATTCGCAGATCGTCAATGGCCTGCAACTGCAGTTGCGCCGCGTAAAGCTCGGCGACGATATCGAGGAAGCGCACATGCGCAACCGCCAACTGATCGCGGGCTGGGCGTACGAAACGGGACTCGAGGATAACGTCATCGAAAAAGTCGAGAAGGATGGCAAAACCTACTTTACTATCAATGACTACGAAGCCTTGCGCGGCATCTTCGCCGATCAGTTACGCGAAATTCAGCGCATCAAGTCGGAAGGCGACTTCGAAGCCGGCCAGGCATTGATTGAGACCTACGGCGTCAAAGTGGACCGCGCCATGCACGAGGAAGTGCTCGCACGCGTCGAACCGTTGAATATCGCACCGTACCGCGGCTTCATTCAGCCCCGACTTGTCGCAGTCGAGGAAGATGGCGAGATTGTCGACGTGAAGATCGAGCCCATGGAGAACTTCGTCGACTGGATGCTGGAGTCAGAGGAGAAGTACAGCTTCCTGCCTGTGACCAATTGACGCAGAGCTTTCAACATTGAATCCGCTGGACTATGCTTGTCTCACTTGACGTAACCGATAACAAACAAAATAAGCACTGTGTGATACCAGAGGGCAGCTTCGGCTGCCCTTTGTTCGCTCCGGGGGAAACACCTTGGCTACGCACGACAACGATTGCTGCCAGGCATTCGCGGACAGTTATGACCTGAGCCGCCTGCCCGCGATGCGCAGAGTCGAGGAAGCCGTCCTCGGCTGCGACTACGGCGGCACCAGTTGGACGACGCGGCAACAGGCGATCCAGATGATCGCAATGCTGGGTATCGGGCCAGGCCGGCACTTACTCGATATCGGTTCCGGATCCGGATGGCCGGCACTCTTTGTCGCGGACCGGAGCGGCTGCGACGTCACGCTCGTCGATATTCCACTCAATGCGCTCGACCAGGCCAGAACCCGCGCTAGCGATGATGGCATTGGGGAACGGGTTAACGCTGTCTCGGCGAGTGGCGCCGCCCTGCCTTTCGACGATGCCACATTCGACGTCGTGAGCCACTCCGATGTCTTGTGTTGCCTGCCCGAGAAACTGGAGATGCTCCGCGAGTGCCATCGTGTGGCGAAAGACGGCGCGATATCTCTGTTCTCCGTCATAGCGATTCCACCGGACTTGTCCGACGCTGATCACGATCGCGCGATCGAGGCCGGCCCGCCATTCATCGACGCCCCCGGGGACTACGGTGACTTGCTGAAGAAGACGGGCTGGCGGGTAACGGAGCAAACTGACGTTACGGCGGAGTACCGGCAATCTCTCACCACACTCGTCGAGGCCTTCCGCAACGACGCTGATCTCTGCGATGCGCTCGGTGATGACAAGATCGACGAATCCCTCGCACGACGCCAGGAACAGGTCGATTCGATTGATGCCGGACTCTTGAAGCGCGAGATCTTCCTCGCAATCGCCGGCTAGTTCGCCGTCTTCACGCGATAGAGCTGCGCCGGGCGGTGAGCACCGTCCCGCTTTTCGCCTCCCGTCGGTTCGAGTAACCCGAGCGAATTCACCTTCTTGCGAAAATTGCGCTTGTCTACCGAGACACCGCTGATCGTTTCGTACGCTCGCTGCAGTTCTGACAGCGTGAATTCCGCCGGCATTAGTAGCTTTGCGACATCACCGACATCGAGACTGTCCCGCAGCCTTTCCCTGGCGCGCCGCAGGATCTTGTCGTGATCGAACGCGAGCTCGGGTAGCGCATCGATCCCGAATAACTGCGCCTCGGCCGCGTCGCTGCCAGCTTCGATCTGCAGACGGTCAGTTGGTATCAGCGAGATGTAGACGACGGTGATGACCCGCTCCCGCGGATCGCGATCGGGATGTCCAAAGGCGCCGAGTTGCTCGAGAAAACCGGCCTTGATCCCGGTTTCTTCACGTAACTCCCGCAGTGCGGCGCGCTTCAAACTCTCGTCGATCTCGACGAAGCCGCCCGGGATTGCCCATTTGCCCGTGTGTGGCCACTCGCCGCGTTTGATAAGCAGCACCTCGACGTTCCCGTCGCGCGCGGTGAAGACAATGACATCGACCGTGACTGCGGGGTGCGGATACTCGTAGCTGTAGCTCATGTCCACATATTAGTATCTAATATACACTAAGTCTAGTGTATTTATGACACTTAGTGCTCAGATCACAGCCAACGTCGTACCCTACGCTTGTAGTCCAGGTACTCCTCGCCGAACGCCTCTTCGAGCATCCCCTCCTCCATGGCAATGAAGCGGTAACGAAGCACGAGATACATGAGCGGCACCGGGACGAATGCCGTCGCGCTGCCAAGCAGCCACGCGACACCGACCAGCAACAACAACATTGCGACGTACATCGGGTTTCTCGAGTATTCGAAGAAACCGTCGGTAACGAGCATCGTCGACTTCTCATAGGGCATGACCGTCGTGTCGTGTTTCTGAAATCGCCGGGCCGACTTGCCGACGATCCAGATGGCCGCGAGGACCGGCACCATGCCGAGGTACCTGATCATCTCGGGGACGACCGTCTGCACCGGAAAATAGCGGTTCAACGCATAGCCCGACACGAGAGCCAGCAGCAAATAAACGAGCGGGTACATTCGGATAGTGCGCATGGCATCTGATTGTAATGCTTCCCACCGATCCTGCTATGCTTCGCCGCCACGCGTCATCAAGAACAAGAAGGAAAAACAATGAAACGTCTTTTCGCACTCTTCGCCGTCCTCTTTACACTGTCAGTTGCCGCAGCTGCCGACAAAGGCGACAGCGACAACAAGGACGCAGAAAAAACGCCCGAGGCAAAGCAATACGTCACCGAACATGAGGCACGCGTCGGTGGCAAGAACATCGAGTACACGGTCACGGCCGGCACGATGTTGATGAATAACGACAAGGACGAACCCCAGGCATTGGTCGGTTTCACGGCTTATGTCGCCAAGGGCAAGAACCCAGTGGAGCGTCCGATCATGTTCGCTTACAACGGCGGGCCCGGCTCGGCATCGATTTGGCTACACATGGGTATCCTGGGACCGCAGCGCGCGGTGGTTACCGACGCCGGGTTCAGTAACAACGGTCCGTACCGCCGCGTTAACAATGAATACAGCATCATCGACGAGACCGATCTCGTCATGATCGATCCGGTCGGTACCGGCTTCGCCAAAGCGGTCGGCAAAGCCGAAGGCAAAGACTTCTGGGGCGTCGACCAGGACATCAAATCGGTGTCCGAATTCATCGTTAAATACCTTACCGAGAACGGCCGCTGGGCCTCACCCAAGTACATACTCGGTGAGAGCTATGGCGGCATGCGCTCGGGCGGCGTGGCCTGGTACCTGCTTAACAATCACTTCGTGGCGCTGGACGGCGTTGTTCTCGTCTCGCCATTCATGGAGTTCACATCGGGCTTCGCGGGAATGGGTATCGATCTTCCGCATGCGATGTTCCTGCCCACTTTTGCAGCAACGGCTCGTTATCACGGCGCACTGGACCCAACTCCTCCGGACCTCGGGGCGTTCATGGCGGAAGTTAAAGACTTCGCGCTAAATGAATACGCACCCGCGCTGCTTGCGGGCAACGCGTTGCCAGATGACGAACGCCGCGCCGTGCTTGCAAAGCTGTCGCAATACACGGGTCTTAGCGAGGAATACTGGGACCGCGCCAACCTGCGTATCAACGAGAACCGCTTTACTAAGGAACTCATGCGCGAGACTGGCACCACGGTCGGCCGTGTCGACTCGCGATTCGCCGGTAACATGATCAACCAGGTTGGCGAGAACGCCGTTTACGATCCGATGCTGTCAGCGATCGGTCCCGGCTACCTCGCGGCCTTCATGGACTATTACCAGAACGACCTCGAAGTCGAGGACATTGGCAATTACACGGTGTTCGGCAACATCTTCCTGAAATGGGACTGGAGCCACACTCAGCCGGATTTGCAGGGCTTCAAGTTGCCGTTCCCGAATACCGCCGTCGATCTCGCGTATGCCATGCGGCAGAACCCGTCAATGCGTGTGCTCGTGCAGCAGGGTTACTACGACCTGGCCACACCGCATCTCGCGACCGAGTACTTCATCGACCATCTCGAGATACCCGACGAACTGCGCGGCAACATCGAGTACGCCACCTACGAAGCCGGCCACATGATGTACATCCACGAGCCGTCGATGGTGAAGTACAAGGAAGACCTGGCGAGGTTCATCCGCAAGGACGAGTGATCTAGCCGGCCATCCTGGCAAGCACCGCCGCTTCGTCTTCTGCGCTGGGCCAACGCCGCGGGTTCGCACGACGTTCGTCGCTTTGTGACATCCACCACTCGTGCGTGTCGCGCACGGTGTCGGCAAAGGATCTGAATGTCAGTCCTGCATTTTGCGCCGCGCTCGAGTCCGCGTGGATTGAGTAAGGCGGGTTGTAGAACATCGGTGTCGAAATTCCGAGTTCCTCGATCAGTTCCCTCGTTGGCCAATGCAGTGTCGATTGCGCGGTCGCGGACAGCCGCAGACTCCACATGAAATTGTTCCGGCTCACTACCTGACCTGGCGCAGTCGCGTTGTATGCGCCCGGTGTGTCGTCCTCGGCGAGTCGAATCAGCCAGTGGCAGAGATCGCGAACGTCGATCCAGTCCACTGCGAACCCGGGGTCCGGCGGACAGACTACGTCGCCCCCGCGCTGGAAACGCTCGACCCAATAGGTGAAACGATCCGTGTGATCACCTGGACCCACGACGTAGGTCGGACGAACGACTGTGCACGATTCGCCGTAAATCGCCTGGACGATGCGATCGCACTCCGCCTTCAAGGGTCCGTAGGTCTCACCGGTAATTTCCTCGATTTCAGGCTCTGGTGCGGGATGCATCGGGCCCGCGTTGTCCACATGGTGTTGCTTTTCAAAGTCGTAAACGGCAACTGTCGACGTGTAGATATAGCGGCTGCAACGGCCCTTGAGAAGTTCTGCGGAGTCGCGCACATGCCGCGGCACATAGCCCGAGTTGTCTATGACGACGTCCCAGGTCCTTTTGCCTTCGAGCGCTTTCAGGCCTTCACCGACTCTTGCGTCACGGTCACCCGAGAGTTCTTCGACTTTGTCGCCGAACAGGCCGGACTTATTGCCACGGTTGAAGATGGTGACGTTGTGGCCACGATCCAACGCATAGTTGATCTGGTGCGGCCCGAGAAAGCCAGTCCCGCCCAGGAAGAGAATGTCGAGCTTTTCATCCGCGGGCGTGATCGCTGCACTGGCTCCGGCGGCGGACGCGCCCAGTATGGCGGCACTCGCGCCGATGAATTCTCTGCGTGTCGTCATCTGGTATATCCTTTGTTGTTGTTCAAGCCAGGCGCCAAGCATAACAAGAACCGGGGGGATCACTATGCAACGAAGAAGGCTATTGAAAACGCTCGGCGGCGGCGCACTGCTCGCATCGGTATCGGCGTGTGCACCGACACCGTTCTCCGATCCAGAATACCAACGCCCGTACTCGCGGAGGCCATTCGCCACACCACGTATCTCCATGGACTCCGTGATTCGCGTCATCGTCGGCCACCGTCCGTATCGCCCGGCGGGTTTCGTTGTGAAAAGCGAGCAGATGGATGCCAAGACCGTCGTGCACAACTACGGGCATGGCGGTTCCGGAATCAGCCTGTCCTGGGGATCGTCCGCACTCGGAGTCAGGGAGACGGCAGGCATGCAGCCGGGGGATGCCGCGGTCATGGGTAGCGGCATCATGGGACTGACCAGTGCACGCCTGCTGCAGGATGCGGGCTGGAACGTAACTATCTACTCGAGGGACCCGGCACGGCACACGACGTCCAACGTCGCGGCCGGCGAATGGGGACCATTCGGTGTGCATGACCCAAAAATCTCATCCGAGGCATTCAAATCGCAACTCGACTGGGCGGCACGCATATCTCATCACGCGTATACCAACCTGACCGGGCCCGACTACGGCATTCGCTGGCTCGAGTCCTACGAGCTCAGTGATTCACGACCGGGCGACTATATATTCGATGAGGACGTCGCCTCGTTCTATCCCTACGGCAGAATCCTGGGTCCGGGAGAACATCCCTTTCCGACCCCCTACGCGCGGCATTTCGTCACGATGCAAATCGATCCCGGCGTCTTGCTGCGGCGTATTACCCGCGATTTCCAGCTTGCGGGTGGCAAATTCGTCGTGCGGAATTTCGGCAGTGTTCCTGATGTCTTGTCGCTCGCCGAACCCGTGATCTTCAACTGCACAGGCCTCGGCAGCCGCGAGCTGTTCGGCGACGAAGGTCTCACCGCGGCCAAGGGACAGCTCGTGTTCCTGCCGCCCGACCCGGCCGTGGATTACATGACGTTCGGTGGCGGCCGCGGGATGCTGCACATGTTCCCCCGCTCGGACGTCTTGTTGATGGGGGGCATCTTCAAAGCCGGCGATTTCACGACGCATGTCGAGCCCGACGAGACCGAGCGCATTGTGACCGAACACCAGCGCTTGTTTTCGGCGGTGGGGTAAACACCCCGACCCCGCCAAATAAGGGCTTCTCTTAACATAAACCGCCTGTAAAAAGTCTCTCATCGGCCTATAATGGGCCGCAGCAGAATTGCTGTTAAAACAATAACTCGGGGATAAAAAAGAAACCCCGGCCAAATAAGTTCCAGTTGGAGGGAACGCATGAAATTCAGGATCAGCACGGCAATCGCCTATGCGACTGCCGGTCCGCTTGTGGTCACCCTCGTGATCGGACTTACAATAACGCCACGGCCAATCGTCGCTGACGAGCTCGGCTTCGTTACGCCCAGCCCCAATGTCAACATAGTTGGCACAACGCCGAATATCAGTACCGCCAGTATTCCTGACTTCTTTCGCTTGCAGCAGCATGAGCCAAGCTGCAAACAGTCGACCGACAATCCCGCTAATGTCTTCTGCGGCATGAACGATTGTCGTGCAGCAAACTGGGATGACGTACAGGGTGACTGCTGGATCGGCGTCGCGCAAAGCAGGTTTTTCGAAATATGGACGAGCCGCTTGATGTCCGGCTACAAACTGGACCCCTACGAATCTCTCGGGATGGGATTTGCGGCGGATCCTTCTGTCGCCGAGATCGTGGGAAACCCGACGGGCATGATGCTTCTGACATTTATCGCGAGTTATCGTGGTGAAAATGAAGGTATCGTCGGCGTCAAGCGCTACGTCGAGAGCCCGTTCGAAGACGGGGAGCCGTACGTTCCTATTGACGAGCCAGTGACCATCCTCGCAAGAGGGTCGGGGGGACGATTCCTCGACAAGGTCGCATCGATTTCCATCGTCAGTGAGGAAGACCCACAGACAACAACGAGCGAGACCGTTAAAGCTCAGGGGATCGCACAAGACATTACTGTGAATAGGGTCGACAGCTTGCATGTCGTCGCATACTCCGTATTCACTGGCAACGGCGAGCCCGTCAAGATCTATACGCAGTATTCAACGGATGGTGGCAAACTATATTCGAAACCGATTAAGATTTCTGAAGAGCTGAACACCGTAACCGGCGTGCACCTCGCTTACCTTCCGGGCGAAGGTCTCTCGCTCACTTATCGTGCCAGCCGCGACTCGAACCAGGCGGACACGATCGTGCAGTCATTCTCGCCAATCAATCGGCTGGCACGAAACTGGAGCAAGACCCGGGATCTTTTCGAAATCTGTCCCCTGGACCAACAGGCCACCGGCCAGACTTTCCGCCATTTCACATTCCCCTGGGGCGCCGACAATGGCGAACGTCTATGGGTGTTCTCGGCGGACAAGGTCGACGAGAACGGCCGCCTCATCAGCCAGGGCCAATGCACCCAGGTCCCGGGGGCACCGCCGCGTACCTACCCAGGGGTTTCGAAAATTGTTGGAATGTCCTCCACGGACGGCAAAAACTGGTTTGGCAGTGCCGAGATTCCGGATGAACCATTCATTCTGACCGGTGATAGTCCGGGCTATCATATGTTCCCCTTCGCCGAGGGGGCCAAAGGGCGTGTCGACATAGGCTTCTGGAGCACCGCCGAAGAAGATGCAGTACCGGGTCTCCGTCCTCCGCCGGCGAACGGACAAGCGGAGCTTCCGCTCGTCTACGACTACATAGGTGCCGATGCGGGTGGTCTGTCGCGTGTATTTCGCAAAGCCAGCATATTTGCCACGCGCATAACAGGATGTACTGCGACAGGCAGTGGTGGCTGCACACCGCGACAGCCAAGTGACGACGGTTTTGAATCGCCGGTGCGAATTTCGCAGTACCAGAGTGTCTTCCTGAATGGCCAGCTCCAGGACGTTGAGGCGTATCGCCTTAATCTGAGAACACACGGTAGTGGCCGCCTGGCCTATACCGGTGACTACGGCAGCATTGCGACCCCGGCGTTCCGCCGTCTGCCGCCGGACCTGCAACATCCGTTTGGGCGCGTAATAAAAAACAGCCTGCCGCGGCAGCCGGAAGAGATTGACTTCAGCGACTCGCTGGACGTGATTTTCGCGTGGGGCGAAAATCGTGACGTGTTCGGCGCATTCGTGCCCGATCCGACCGACCAGAACGCTCAGTTGTTCTACTCACGGCCGGCAAATGCCACGCCGGGACTTCAGGCGCCGGGGTTGCAAGCCAGGTCGGAGAACAGTTCCGGGCCCGAAAAGGAGCACATGCCGGCAGCGGCCGGGATGCAAACGGAAGCGGTATTGATGGCCGTTGGCGAACCTGATGACCAGCTCGGTCAGCCTGCTGATGCCGACGAAGTCGACTGCTCGGCAGCGCAGAATTTCAGCTCGGCGCGGGACACCAATGTGTATGCCTCGCTCGTAGAGGACGCGCCGTCGCTCGTTGCCCTGACCCAGGGCAGGCAAATGAATACTGTCCAACGGATGTTCCCTCTCGTGGTCAGGTTTCCGGGTGAAGATGGCGACCCGAGTACGCCCGAGCCTGACCCTATCAACATCTGTATTGTGATCGTCAATCAACCGTTGGATGGTGGTCCGTTAGGTGCCGGCCGAGCGTCGTTCGATCCGCTGCCCGCGTTCAACGATCCTTCCGGGCCATATTTCGCGCCGCGCATACGTCTGACCGTACCGGTATTTCCGCTTTCGACAGCGTCGCGCGCAGCGTTCGTAACGAGCAGCGACCCTGAAACGCGAATTACGGTCAACGCCTACGAAGGCTCCTGTCCGGAGGAACCCAGCAATGCGTTCGGAGCTTTCATCGGCAGCGCCCAGGTAGGCAGCGGCCAGGTATTCAACCCGCTCTTCTGCCGGGAGAATCCGAACGACTCGGGGTGCCAGGACCCGACGGGGGATCCATTATTCGTCGAGACCGACGAGACGCACAATATCAGCCTGTCCGGCTTCCAGTTGCAGGAAGAGGTTCTCGAGGCCCCCGGCCTGCAGGCGCTCCAGTATGGGAGCCCCGGTTTGCAGGCGGAAGGCTACCCGGCGCCCGGGTTCCAGGCTGACTCCTCGGCGGCGCCAGGATTGCAGGCCCCCGGATTCCAGGCGCAAACCTACGATGCGAACACACTGATTAGCCCGGGGCTGCAAGCTCCGGGATTCCAGGCCGCGAGCCTGGCTGACGCCGTGGCAGATGATACGGACGAGGAAAAGGTCTACTACCAGGATCTCACAACGATCGTCACAACGAACGCCCTGGTCGCTTCGACATATTCGGCAGATATCGCCGTGCTCGGTCTCAACCCTGATGAGACCGAGGTGCAGTTGATTGCCTGGCAACCAAACGTGCACACTGCGACTCAGGTTGTGAATGGCCAGTGCGAGGCAGTTCCAGAGGCGGACAATACGGTCATTGCGGCTGTTGACCTCGGTTCACCGGGTCTGCAGGCGTTCGCGCCCGGCGACACGACGCTGAACGAAGTATCGTTGCCGTTTGCGTTCGACCCGGACAACCAGAAGCCTTATAACGGCGAGATCTCGTTTTTCGGCAAGCCCGGCGACCTGGTTGGATTAACGGCGAGGCTCTGGGTAACGGGGCAGTCGAAGGACACGCTCGCGCGCTTGTATGCCTGCAGCACGATGGATCCTCCACCCAGTGAACTGAACTGCAAGCCGGAGGAAGTCGAGCACGGCTCGTTCCTGCTTGTGCCGCTGGGAGCCGCGGCGCACGGCTGCAACACTCAGGACGTAAATAACAACGATCCGACATTGGATTGCATTAGCGCCAATTCGGAGAAAATCACGCCGCCGGACCTGTTCCCGCCGGAGTTCATTCCACCGGACCAGGGCACCTCGACAGTCGAGGCCGAAAGTGCCGACGGGACAGTTATAAGCACGCCCGGGACCGTGCCGAGTGTCATTACTGTCACAGACGACGATCCTGACTTGAATGTGTCCTGCAGTTCGGCAACGTTGACTATCAACGACGATGAAACCCTGTTCCCGATTGGCGATACGCTGGTCAGCTGCGACGCCGCCGATTCGTCGGGCAACGAGTCCAGCGCCAGCATCACGATTGCCGTCGTCGACTCATTCGATCCGACCATTACGGTTCCCGCCGATATCCTGGATGCTGCAGCGACCGGACCGACGGGTGCAGCAGTGGATTTCAACGTATCAGCGACCGACGAGATCGACCTGGATCCGGATATCGCGTGCACAATTGACGGCGGCACGCTGTCTGTTAGTTCCGGCCACATCTTCCCGCTCGGGACAACGACGGTCACGTGCACAGCGACAGATCAGAGCGGCAACACGGATGTCGACAGCTTCAGCATTACGGTCGTCGATATTGGAGCGCCGGTAATCACGGTGCCACAAGTAGAAATTATCGAACAAGCAACCGGACCTGCAGGAGCCATCGCAACGTTCGAGGTATCTGCGACTGATGTCGTCGACGAAACGGTTGAAATCGAGTGCAAGGATGGCGATGGCATCGTCGTTACATCTGGTCAGACGTTCCCCCTGGGAATTACGACGATCAGCTGCACGGCGACCGACGACGCAGGCAACAGCGATCCTGGCGAGCCGTTCGATGTAGTGGTCGAGGACACGCAGGCGCCTGAATTCGACAATTCCCCCTTGCCCGATATAACGGGAATCGAGTTCGGTGAAGCAGTGATCTTCGATGCGAGTGCTACGGACCTGGTTGACTCGGACGTAGACGTCGTCTGCGAATACAACACCGGAACTGTCGTTGAATCCGGCGATACATTCCCGACTGGCAACACGCAGGTCACCTGTACAGCAACGGATGACGGCCGATTCGGCAATGGCAACCCGCCGTTGAACAGCGTCAGCGAGAGTTTTTCGGTATCAGTGCTGCTCGGCGAAACAGGCGTGGTGCCTACGCAGAACCCGAACAACATCAAGACCGGCACATCTGTTCCGTTCACGTGGGCGTGGCTCGATGAAAACGGTTCCCCGGTATTTGTCAGCGCGTCAAACCAGGCCTTCGAGGTCAGGGACGGGACATGTGACATGCGGGGCGAATTGATCTTCAGGGAAGACCCGGGCGGCAGTGGCCTGCGAGTTAAGGCGGACAACACCAACCAGTTCAATTTCCAGGCTGTTTACGACGGAAACGACTTGCCTGCGTCTCGTCAGGGCGTCCCCTACTGTGCGATAGCCCTGCGGTTCGAAGGTGGCGTGGTGGTGCAGGAACAGGACGGTGATTTCAGGCTGAAGCTATAGTCTCTACTGCAGCCGCTCGCGAGCGTCCGTCGGCAAAGGTCCCTCGCCTGACCAGCGGTCGAGGAACGACCGGTAGTTTTCGTTAGCCGCGGTTTGCATTTGCAGGCCGTCCTGCGCGCGCGCCGTCCAGTACGGCAGCGTCGCCAGGAAACGATATGTTGGCGTGTCGTCGAGGAACATAGCTGTGGCCTCGCCGCGCCGCTCGAAGGCGACCGTGAACTCGTCCAGCGCCTCGGCATATTGTTCAGCCGCCAGGTATGACCGGCCAAGTTCAAAACGAGTCAACCACAGGTCAGCTAGCTTGTTTGCCTGACGCATCGTGTCGATGCTCTTCACGTGATCACCATCATCTCGGTGGATGATGCCCTGTAACATCAAACCGTAGGCACGTGTGTGCACGGGCAGCTCTTGTTGCATTTCCTCAGCGATCGCCTGTGCCGCATCTCTGCGGCCTGCTTCGAGATAAATCCGCGCTGCTGGCACTCGCCTGGAATCACTGCTGGACAGACTCAGTGCGGTATCTGCCGATGCTGCCGCAGCACGGGTATTGCCTGAACCGAGCTGTGCTTGTGCGATCGCCAGGTGCTTGATCGAAGCCGCAGTCTTATTGTCATTTGCGAGGTCCGTCTGAATTGCTGCCGTCAGCGACGCTGATGCAGATTCGAAATTGCCTGCGTAGACATCGATATCACCCAGCCCAAGAGCAGCGAAAGAGGCGCCATGCTCGCTCCTTTCGGCCTCTGCCATGTGCTGGTACGCCTCCTGGGCTGCATCGAGATCGCCTTTTGCGATCGACGCTATCGCAAGCGGCAGGTAAGCGGAACCGTATTCCGGCGAATCCTGAATAAGGCTCAGAGCTTCCTGCTCCGCCACGTCGAAGTCGCTTGAGTACATCGCGTACAGAGCGTAATTCGCGCGATACAGCCGACTCTTGGGGTAGATATCCAATATCGCCCCGCCTTCCTGTTTCGCCCTTTCGAAATCGAGTGACAAGAACGACGCCACGGCAAGATTGTTGTGACCAGCAGCATCAGCTGGGTATTTCTCGACGAGATTGGCGAAACTCTCAACGGCTTTTTCGTAGTTGCGCGTGACTGCAGCATAGTAGAGACCGAGCGTCCTGTAGCGCTCGCGCTCCGTCATCGTATTCATCAGGGACAGTGCCTTATCCCAGAGCTCTTCGGCCTCCTCCTGCCTGCCGAGCTTGAATGCGCTAAGCGCCCAGCCGGAGTACGCCCGTCCGAAGTTAGGATCCTCTTCGACAGCTAACGAAAAATTGTCCATTGCCTGCTCGTGCTCGCCGGCGAACGAGTGGTCGATCGCTGTTGTGTAGTGCTTGGCTGCCTGCAGCGAGGCCGCAGTGAACGTTTCACTTGTCGCGTCGCCGGCGGTCGCGATGGATTCATCGCCGAGTTCCTCTCGAATCTCGGCCGTTAGTTCCCCGATCAGTGCCAACACATCGGCCTTCGAATTCGCTGTGCCGGACACGTCGGCAACCGGCTCGCCGAGTTCAGCGTCAATCGCGATTACGCCAATTTCGTATCCGTCCCCTTTCGACTCTACGATGCCGTCAAGCACAAGGTCGACATCCTGGCGCACTGCCATGAGCTGCGCGAGTTCCCGATCAAGCACCTCACCAAGCTCGAGCGTCTTTGCAGTAGATAGCGCCAGGGCACGATTGTAGCTCGTGACAAAGGAGGCACCCTCGATACCAATAAGCAGCGCTTGCTCAAGTGATCCGTCGAACAACGGGTCACCAGTCCGGTTAACGAAATCCGCGATCAGTACGGAAATCGGTTCCCGCTCTTCGACGACTTTCGGGCCGCTGACGATATTCATGTACACGGAGAAAATCAGCGCCACCGACAACACGCCGATTACGACGAAATCCATGCGACGGCCGCCGAAGGGCACCACGATGGTATCTGTCGGATCCGCCTGGACGTGGATGCCAGACTCCGAAATGTCGTAGATCCAGGCCAGCCCCAATGTGACCGGAAAACCGATCACCGCAACGATGATCACCGCCTGCAGCGCCCAGTCCGGTGCTTCGAATGCGTCGAAGAAAACGCTCGAGACTTCGATCAGAATCCAGGCGACACCGACATAAAGGCCGGCGGTGCGAAATACCTCCCGACGTCTGAGTTCCCTGATGAATTTATTCATTCTTGTTGGTCGCTGAACTGGCGCGAAAACAAGTCTAGCACCTCGCCAAGTCGAGGTCCTACCCCTGCCGCATCGAATCGAGCCGGCTAGTTCGGGCGATCCTCGTATGGAAAAAGGTGTCCGACTGCCAGGTCCCAGTCCATGGTGTCCCCTGCGTACCAATTCGGCACACAGGTGTCAGCATCAATACTCGGGGCCCGATCCTGTCGCTCGAACCAGTCATACAGGTCTTCGCGAGGATCGATGTCCGGCAGGGTCACAGAGCCCGATATCGGTTGACTGCGAGCGTCCCTGAATACGAACTTTCCATCAAGGTGACGTTCGCACTCAAAGCCTCCTTCGTGTACCAGCCGATGATGGCGTCGGCAAAGCTGCACGAGGTTACTCATGCTCGTTTCACCCCCATCGGCCCAGTGCTCTATGTGGTGCCCATCGATAAATCGCGTATTGGTGCATCCCGGAAAGCGGCATCCCTTGTCCCTGAAACGTAATGCCCGGCGCATTGCCGGTGGAATCGTTCTCGATCGCCGCCCGATTGACAGTGGTTCGCCATTTTCGCCGTCAATCACGCCGACTACCGTGCAATCGCAGCCGATCCGACGGGATGTTTCCGCGGTAACGTGCGGGCCGCCCTCGATGTGGGCATTTTCGACCTCCTGTGTTGAAGATGTTTCCGCGGTCGGCGTACCCCTTGGGTAAACGTGGACCACGACCTGGTAGCGATCGGCTGTCGAGGCCGGTACCGGTTCGGTTTGCATGTAGGTTTCGGCAATCTCCACCAGTGCGTCGGCATGGCGTGCCGAATACGTGTCGGGTTCGGACGTTTCCGCGGTAACGTCGCTGTCCTCGTTCTCCTTTGCTTCCGTCGCCATCTCGAGCGCACGAAGGATCAGCGCACCCTGCTCTGCCGGAAACCGGGCCTTGATCACCAGGCAGCCGTCTTCATCGTGGAAATAATAGAGCTCACGATTCTTGTGAGTCTCGTTGGCGTTATCCAGATCCTGCAGCCGCTTGCAGCGCCGGTATTGCGAGACCAGCTTCTCAACATGATGTGCCGTGCCGTGATTCGCGATCATCAACAGGTAGTCTTCGTTGGTTTCATCCGCGATACGGGTCATCGCCCGCACCTTCGAATAACTCACCCGTCCCTTCCTGAACGCCTCACTGATCAGTGGCAGATCGACCAGCGCATGTGCTACCCGCACTTTCTCCCGGGCCGCATTCATGCCGATGCCGCACTTGAAGTTCAACCAGTGGGCACAGGAGCAAACCCCGCCGACCGCCCAGTACTCGTTCTCGTCGAATTCGCGAATCTTCAGTAGCAGCTGATACGTGGCGGCGTAGATATAGCTGCAGAGTTCGGTGATTTCGGCACCGAGCTTGTCGCCCTCCACGTACTTGCTGTGAAGCGGGTGATCGATGGGCTGCAAAGAGGCATTCATGCACATCTCCGTAGGCTGTTCTTGGGGGCCTGTATGTTTGTACAGTATAGTGATAAGTACATGAAATTACAATGAAAATTTGGTCTCACGGGCCCGAAGACAGGCATTCGTAAACCATCAGGCGTTCCTCAGGCGAATGGCGGACCGAACCCTAAACTGGCAAGCAACGGATTTCCGAACGCAACGAAGGAGCAGAAAAATGATCGATACCAATGATCGCCGACATGACCGCTGCACTGCTTTGAGACTCTGGGGCCTGGCCCTTGCCGCGGCTGTGATTCTCTGTGAAATCATCGTGCTGCTGTCGGCATAGCTCAAATGCATTTATGTGAAGCGAATCTACCGCTGCAAAACGCAGAAATGAGGCTCCTCGGAGTCTCGTTTTGCGCTATTGCGTACCCTATGGGGATCGCCTATCCTGCCGTGATACTTAGGCTTTTGCCTAACTAAGCTGGGGGAAAACAATGACTAACAACACTTTTTTGCGTGGGGCACTTGCCCTGATCGCCACGTCGCTGGCACTTCCGGTATTTGCACAGGGGGGCACCGATACCCCAATGCTGGAGGAAATCACGGTTTTCGCTACCAAGCGTGCGGAGACTCTGCAGCAAGTCCCCGTCGCGGTGTCGGTTATCTCCGCCGACGTGATGAACGAAGCCAATGTCCTCGACATGAAGGACCTTCAGTTCCTGGTTCCGTCGTTGCGCGTAAGCCAGTTGCAGACGAGCGCTAACCTCACGTTTCTGATCCGCGGTTTCGGTAACGGCGCCAACAACGCCGGTGTAGAACCGTCGGTCGGTGTCTTCGTCGACGGTGTGTACCGGTCACGCTCCGCATCCAGTCTTGCAGATTTCCCGAACCTCGAGCGCATCGAGGTCATCAAGGGTCCGCAGAGCACGTTGTTCGGCAAGAATGCCTCTGCCGGGGTCATCAACGTGGTCACGGAAAAACCATCGTTGGACGCCTACTCCGGCTCCGCTTCGTTGACCTACGGCGATTACAACCAGGTGGTCGTCAAGGGCGACATCAACGGGCCCATGTCCGACACAGTCGGCTGGAGCCTTTCCGGCAGCTACAACCAGCGCGACGGCTATTTCACCAACCTTCAGACGGGTGGCGACTTCAATGAGCTGAACCGCTACGGTGTCCGCGGCCAATTGCTGTTCGCACCATCGGATACCTTCGAGGCGCGATTGATTGCCGATTACGAAGAGGTCGACGAGACATGCTGCGGCGTCGTGCACCTCGCCGGCGGTGTATCCGTCATCGGCATCCAATCGCCGGGGGTCGGTGGCGATATGTTGTTAGGTGAACCCTTCTCGTACAACGGCCTTTATGACTGGGATGGTAATAACGAGGTTGATAACAGCGGCGTATCCCTGCAACTGGACTGGGACCTCAACGATAGCGTGACGCTTACCTCGATCACGGCGGTCAGGAAACTGGAACGCTATGACAATGTCGACAGCGACTTCACCACGGCCGATCTACTCAGTCAGACCGCCTCCAATCTGACCGATACGACGCTCGACACCTTCACGCAGGAACTCAGGCTGGCTGGATCGACCGAGCGCATGGACTGGTTGGTCGGTGCCTTCTACTTTGACGAAGACGTCGAGCAGAACAGCGGCGTATGGTTCGGTGCTGATGCCCGGCCCTATGTCGATACCATGACCAAGCTGCTCGGAGTCCCGACCGGGGCCTACACGATCCCGGAGGCTCTCAACCCGGCCGTGCCGTCGCCGATACTCGCGCTCGAAGCGGCATTGTTTCAAATCAATCCCGGCCTCGGATTCGGTCCCGGCTCATCCTTCGCTGAGGGGACGGGTACGCTCGAGGCAGCGACGCTGTCCAACCAGGCGATATCGCTGTTCGCACAGGTCGATTTCGCCCTGACCGACCGCGCCACGCTGACCCTCGGCATCAACTACACCGAGGACGAGAAAGACGTCGCGGTCAGCACCGTAAACGATAACGTTTTCTCTTATCTCGACCTCGTCGACGTCGGCGGGCAATTGATTTTCGCGCAGGTCTTCCAGACGCTGGTTGGCGATGGAACGTGCGGTGTCATTGGCCTGCCGGCCTGCCAGACTATCGCGCAGGGGGCAGCGGCCGCCGGCCAGGGCGTATTGTGTTCGGATGTACCCGCCGGCACGCCCTGTAACCCCGTACTGCCGTTACAAGTGGTTCAAATCCTGCCGCCGTTCGTCAATTTCCCGAACTCGGTCGAGCCGGGTACATCGAAAGACGACGCCACGACCTGGACCGCTCGATTCGCCTACGATTTCAGCGATCATCTCAACGGCTATGTCAGCGCCGGCACCGGCTTCAAAGCGACGTCGTGGAACCTGTCGCGAGACTCCCTGCCCTTCGAATCGGACATCCAGGCGATCACCGATGCGGGCCTCGCCGTTCCGAATATGTCCGCGGGCACGCGCTATGCAGGACCCGAGGATTCCACGCTCTACGAAGTGGGCTTCAAGGGACACTACGACACAGTCTCGTTCAATGTCGCGATCTTCGACCAGGAGATCGAGGGATTCCAGGAGAATGTCTTCCAGGGTACGGGCTTCGTACTGCTCAATGCCGGCAAGCAGTCGACGACCGGTGTGGAAGTCGACCTGCTGTGGGCGCCGACCGACAATTTCGAATGGTCGATAGCCAGCACTTTCCTCGACCCGGTCTATGACGATTACCAGAATGCGCCCGGCGTTGGTGGCCCGACTGACCTGAGCGGTACCAAAGTACCGGGCGTCAGCGAAACCAACATCAATACCTGGGCACGCTTTTCGTTCGATATCGGTGCGAGTACGTCCGCTTTCGTGCGCGCTGATTACGTCTACGAGAGTGAAACGCAGGTTATCTCGAACGTGCCCGAGAGCGTCGCGTCGCGAGAAGTCAATATGGTCAATGCGAGCTTTGGCTTCCGCTGGCAAAATGGCTTCGAAGCGACGGTGTGGGGCCGCAACCTGACTGACGATGAGTTTCTGCAGAGTGCGTTTCCGACGACATTCCAAAACCTGGCTCAGCCATTTAGCTACAGCGGTTACCCGAACCAGCCGCGTACGTACGGCGTGACGCTGCGCAAGTACTTCGACTGATCGACGCTGCAAATCAACCATCCAAGCGGGCTCTCATTTGAGAGCCCGTTTTTTTTTGGTCCATAATGCAGCCGAACCATGACGGATTTCGATCTCACACCGGTCAGTACCGACGCACCCAGCGAGCCGATGCTCAGGAAGGGCATTGGCCTGTGCCTGTCGGGTGGCGGCTATCGAGCGATGCTGTTTCACCTCGGCGTTGTGTGGCGGCTTGCGGAACTCGGGTACCTGGGGAGCGACGAGCGCAGCGGCAAATACGGTGAACTCGGCTCCCTGCAGCGTGTGTCATCGGTCTCCGGCGGTTCAATAACCGCTGGCGTACTCGGACTGGCGTGGGAGAGGCTCGACGTTGATGCTCCCGGGCTATCGGAGCGCTTCCGCGAGCTGGTTGCAGCACCAATCCAGGGCTTCGCGAGCCAGTCGACCGTGAATATTCTCTCGGGTCTTGCCGCGGTACTTGTGACCAGTGTGAACAAGCGCGTCGTCCGCATCTACCGCAAGCGACTCTACGGTGACGCGACGCTCCAGGACCTCCCGTCGACCCCTGACTTCGTCATGAATACCACCAACCTGCAGTCGGGTGCGCTATGGAGTTTCTCGCGACGCGCCGCACGCGATTGGCGCGTCGGTCGAATCGAAAATCCGCAAGACACGATCGCCAGAGTTGTCGGAGCCTCTTCGGCATTTCCGCCTTTTCTCTCGCCGGCACGCTTCAAGTACAGGGACGAGGACTTCACGCCCGGCAGCGGAGACGGCTTGCAGGGGCCGCCGTTTACGACCCGGCCCTTGCTGACCGATGGCGGCGTGTACGACAACCTCGGGCTTGAAACGGTATTCAAGAACTACAAGACCGTGATTTGCTCGGATGCCGGCGCCGATCTCGCGGCCAAAAAGAAGGTACCTGGCGACTGGGTTCTACAGGGCTTCCGGGTCGTGAAGACCATTAACAACCAGGTGCGAAGCCTGCGTAAACGCATCCTGCTGACCTCGCTCGTCGAACACGACCGTCACGGCACTTACTGGAGCATGCGTACCGACATTCGCAAGTACCCGGCCCCGGGCAAGCTACCCTGCCCGTTCGCCCGAACGCAGGAACTCGCCAGTATCGCCACTGACCTCGCGGCGAAAGACCAGAATACGCAACGACGTCTGATCAACTGGGGATACGCATTGTGCGACGCCGGCGTACGCAGCTGGGTCGAGGAAGGCTTGCCACCGCCCGTGGACTTTCCATTCCCGGCTGACGGTGTCTGAACACTCGTGCCGGTGAGTTACGACTGGGCCGACTTAGTTACGACACTGTGAATCGCTAGTTCATGTAAACCGCGACAAAGCGCATCGTGATCTCACCGTTGGCATTCTCGACCGCGAGATCCTCGCCCCTGATCGTGAAGTGATGTGCGTTTTCCAGTGCCTGGAGAAACGCGTTTTCCTGATCCATGCTGCCCTCGCACATGCGCCGCGTGCCCGCGATCGGACCGAAAGATAGTCCGTCGCCACTCACGGCGACCGATCCCATGAACTGGTTGCAACCGGAGTATCCGCTAACCTGATCGGCGCCTTTCAGGATCATGTGCAACTCCTTTCCCTCGCCCGGTTCGACCGGGCCATCGTTCAGCTCCACCAATTTCCAGTAGGTGTTGGCCAGCGTTACGTCAGGTTTGACGTCTCGCACGGCAGTCGGCGCCTCACTCTGCGCCTCTGCGCCGCCCTGCTCGTCCGACGCGCATGCCGCGAGGCAAAGAATGATTGTAGATATTGGCAGTAATGTATTGATTTTCATTAATATCATCCTTCCACGATTGATGGCTCAGCGTATGCAGTTTGGCACTGTCTGCCAAAGAATGGATTATCAGCACCGGTAAACCAATACCGCGCATGCCGCACTAATTCGCCAGACAAGGATGCGATTACTTTGGCAGAGAAGTCCGATGTTGAGCTGGTCAGGGAATTCAAGGCGGGTTCTGCAAGCGCTTTCGACGCAATCGTCGGGCGCTTCCAGGACCGCGTCTACCGGCTCGCCTGCGTGTGGCTTTACGACCCCCAGAACGCCGACGATGCGACACAAGAGGTTTTCCTGCGCGCTCACAAAGGGCTGCGGCGATTTCGATTTCGGGCCGCACCATTTACCTGGCTTTACCGGACGACGCGCTATGTATGCAATGAGTTCAACCGCCGCCGAAAAACGGAGCCACTTGACGACGAGCCCGCTGACAGCAGCAATAGCCCGGACCGGCAGGTCACACAGTTCGACACCGCGGCGCGCGTGCGCGCACTGGTCGCCGGACTACCGGAGCGCCAACGCGAAGTCGTCATCTGCCGCATATTCGAAGAGCTGTCGGTCGCCGAGACCGCGAGCGCGATGGGCTGCCGGGAAGGAACCGTCAAGGCGCTACTGCACAAAGCCACGAAACGGCTCAGGATCGACATTGAATCAGCAGGACTGACTTTATGAGCGATGACATCGACAAACTGCAACAGGACTATCGCGAGATTCGCGCGCCGGAGCATGTCGCGACACGTATTTGCGCCGAGGTAGCCGACCGTGACTCGCCCCGTCGCACTTGGCTGCCCGCCCTGGCTCCGATCGCCGTAGCGGTAGCCGCTGTGACGGTTGCACCACTCCTGATGCAGCAGGAGCCTGGCGATGAGACCGTCGCACCGAAACCGACATCCTTGTCGACGCTTACACGTGTGTCGTCACTGAAGCCCGGGATGACGGCGCCAAGCCTGTCCAGCATGAAAAGTGTCAAGGTGCCGGCGTTACCGCGGAAACCGAAAACCGAATTGCAGGAACAACCACAGACCCATTTCGATATTGAGAATGAACACTTGAAGGAGAAAGATCATGCGTACAGTTAAGACAGTCATCGTGAGTATCACGGCAACGCTGCTGCTCGCGATTGCGCCGGTATCACATGCGCAGTCACAGGATGACCTCGCCCTGATGCAGACGTTCCTGAATATCATGACCGACTACCTGCATATCATCGATGCGACGCACGGTATCGTTTCGGACCCGGAGCGGGCGGCGATCATGCAAATGCAAAAGATCCAGGAAGCTTATGAAGAGCGCGGTGAGAAGGCGCGCGTGGCCGACGTATTGCGGGACATACTGAAAAACAGCCGTAATCCTGCGATCCGCAACGCGGCCTACATCAAGCTTGGCGACATCCTCAAGGAGACCGGGCGCACTGATGAGGCGATCGCACTGCTGCGCGAAGGCCTCAACGAGAACATCAACGCATCGAACTAGGGACTCGAAACCGTAGGAGCAACTCTAGTCGCGATCGCAACTGGTTCCGCTTCTGCGGTGGGATTCTTCGGCCTCAAACTCAGGCCAAACAATGGCCTTAACAACGGCGTGCGCCGAATCACTAACTCGTGCAGCACGAGGCAGCCCCCGAGCGTTGCGATGAGCAGAAGCAACGGTTCGACCACCGGCCCGAGCGCCAGCTTCGACAGGTAGACACCGGCAACGACCGTGATCGTCTGGTGCAGGATGTACCAGGGATACACGGCCTCGGTGGCATAGGGCAGCCACTTCATCGGCCGGTTCAGCAGGTGATGCCCCCAGCCGAGTACGGTCACGATCCACATCCAGCGGTTGGTGTAGACGATGAAAGCGCTCGCCTGGTCGGCCCAGAAACCGGAACCATCGACGAACAATTCGCGTTGCACGAGCAACAGGATGAACGACGTCACGGCAAGCGGCAGCGTAATCTTGCGCATACTCGCGAGTTCCGACCAGATACCGGCGTCGCGGCCGATCAGGAAACCGTACAAGAAGAACGTGAAATACTGTGCATGCGCGTACCAGTCATCGACCAGCGCATGGCTGATGTACGGAAAACGCGGGTAGATGAAATTGCCGTAGATCATCAGCGGAATGATCGGCACGAGCACCAACCACGTGCTGCGTAGTCCCCGGAATTCATTTCTGACCGCACCTGCGGGACCGTCCAGGAGTTTCGCGACGGGAATCAGGATCAGCGTGTAGCAGAGCAGGTACGGCAGATACCACAGGTGGTTCCAGGTCCAGACGGCGATCTCGACGCCATCCCAGGCATTCGCCGGGAATTCCTGGAATGTCAGGTAGCGCCACATGAACTGCAGGAACCCTGGCTCAATGACACCCTTGCCAAGTGCCTCGAGGTAGGCCTGCGGGGGCACGATAATCGCCATGCCGAAGACGAGCGGCACAAGCAGCCGCCAGACGCGCCGGGCGGCAAATCGACCGGCCGAATACTTGCCCCAGACAAAATTCACGGCCAGCCCGGATATTAGAAAAATCAATGGCATACGCCATTGATTTGAAAGGAGCATCGGGAGCTGCAACCACTCCGCCTGGTGCGCCGATTTGACGTGCCAGCCCCAGTCGGCAACGTAGAACATGCCCACGTGGTAGAGGATCAGGAGGCCGAATGCGAAGACGCGCAAGGCGTCGATATCATGTCGTCTGTTCATGGGCCGAGCATCCCCCTGGAGCCCGCGGTATTCCATGCGCAAGTGTCTGACGGTGTGCGGCCTGTGACGAGCGGCGGCTGAGGGGGACGAATGGGAGACATCCATCGTGGTCGGACGGTAGGATTGCGCATCAGGACGGAGGACGGGGACGTGACACTCGAGCGCTACATGGCAACACGCCGCCGGTGGGAAGTGGCGGGCATCACGCTGATGCTGTTGATCGGTTTCGTAGCCAATGTCGGTATCGTGCTTATCGAAAATTCCCGCTTCGAGGCGACCAACGAGGCGTGGGAGATCATCACGTGGGAAGGTACGAGCCACCTGGCCATGGGCCTGATCGTGCCGCTGCTCCTGTGGTTCGACCGGCATTTTCCGCTCAGGGCCGATACGTGGCAGCGGTCACTGCTTGCGCACGGCCTGTTCACGGTCGCCTGGTCACTCGCACACGTCACGTTGATGTACTGGTTGCGAGTTGCAACTTACAAGGCTGCCGGCCATGTTTACCACTGGGGCGACTGGTGGGGCCAGTTCGGCTACGAGTATCTCAAGGACTTCCGAACCTATTTCATATTTGTCACAGTGATCTACCTGTACCGCTTCGTGCTCCGTCGGCTGCAGGGCGAGGCCGGCTACCTGACCGAAGGCAAGGAAGAGTCAGCCGCGGAAGAGATCACCGATCGTTTTCTCATCAAGAAACTCGGCCGCGAGTTCCTGGTGCGGGTTGCTGACATTGACTGGATCGAGGCGAGCGGCAACTACGTCAATCTGCACGTCGGGCGCCGCGTTTATCCGCTTCGCGAAACGATGGCCGGGATTACAGATCGTCTGAATCCACAGGGGTTTCAACGCGTGCACCGCAGCGCTATCGTCAACCTCGACCGCGTTACCGAGATCGTGCCGTTCGACTCAGGCGATGGTGAGGTGCGGTTGAGTTCCGACGCGCTCGTGCTCGTTAGCCGGCGCTACAAGAAAGAATTGCGCGAACGATTGGCCTGACTGTCAACGCGTGTCGATGAACACTTCGCCGCTGCGGGCGTCCTCGATCCACAGTGCCCGCTTGCCATCCGACTTGCCGGCATGCAGAACGTAGGTATGGCCAAGGATCAATTCGCCGCGCGCACGTGCCCTCGACGCGTCAACGAGTACCGGGCGGATCGTTATCCCGATATTGGCATCGTCCCGTTCGTGCAACGTGTACTTGCCCGGCACGAGCTGGATGGTGCCGTAATCGGAGCGCCGCAACTCGCGATCGCGAATCGTCACGTCCTTCACATCCGGCCCGAACTGCAGCGTAACGATCGCCATGTTCGAGCGATCCGGGCCCACCCAGGTCCGGTAGACGTTCTCGCCCTTCTCCGCGCATGCGGCGAGGACAACGGCGCCCAGAATCAGTACCAGCCTTGTCTTGTAGCTCATGCTGCGCATTATAGGCGCTATTGGAATCCCACTCGCCAAAAAGCCCGTGGAATTGACCGGCAAAGCCAAACGCTTGCCGTAACCGGACAATAATGACCACGCCTGCATCCGTAGGATGATCACATCGCGGCAACCATCGTGAGGTGAAATGTGAGCAGGATTGCTGGAATCGTAGGCTGTAAGGCGGGCTGGTTCGTGTTGCGGGAAACTCCGCTGCCCGGCCCGTGGCACTGGTTCACTGCGCCGACGTTCGAAAAGGCAATGCAACGCCTCGAGAGCTACGACGTCGTCGCCATCGACATCCCCTTGAGCGTGTCGGAGGCGCAGATCGCGGCATCGGACCACACGGAAGCGAACATTCACGACCGCTATCGGCATCCGGCAGAAAAAATTCGCCAGGTGCACGATTACATGCGCGCCAATCCGGGTGCCGCACACTTCATGTTCGAAGTGCACCCGCGACTGAGCTTCCTGGAACTCGAAGGCGGCGTGATGTTGCCACACAAGGAGGGACGAAAACTCCGCTTCCGCGACCGCTTGAGTTACCTCTGCGACGTCTACCCGTCGAAAATTCTGTACGACGCGGTCACCGAATATTCGCGTACGGATATTGCCAAGACCGACGTCCTCGATGCGTTTGCCATGCTCTGGTCCGCGAAACGCATTGCGACGAGCCGTGCAGAGCGCCTGCCGAGCGCACCGATCTACGACGCGCGCGGTTTCGACATGGCGATTTGGTATTAGAATGCGGGGCTCAGTAACGGAGCCCCGACCATGTCAATTCGTCTGCTTGTTGCGGTAGCTGCCGCTTTTTTTGCTCTCCCCGCCCTCGCGGATACGATCGCGATCATTGGCACGGGTGACGTCGGGAAGGCACTGGGCCCGGCTTTTGCCAAACAGGGCCATACGATCGTCTACGGTTCGCGGAACCCGGACCGCGGCAAGGTCAGGGACCTTGTCGAAATGTCGGGTGACGGCGCATCGGCAACGACGCCGGCCGAGGCCGCAGCGGGAGCCGACATTGTCGTGCTGGCCGTTCCCGGCCTGATGGTCGAGGAGATCACGCTCGGGCTCGGCGACCTGTCGGACAAAATCATCATCGATCCTACCAATCCTCTGCAGCGCAGCCTGAACCGCTTGGAGCATGGCGTCGACACGTCAAATGCGCAGATCATCCAGGCGGCGGCGCCCGACGCGCATGTGGTGAAAGCATTCAACACACTCAACTGGAAGACGATGGTCGATCCATCGTCGGCTGGCGGACCGGTTTCGATTCCGCTCGCCGGAGATAGCGGGAAAGCCAAAAAGAAAGTTGCCGAACTCGTCACTGGAATGGGGCTCGAGCCGATCGACGTCGGCAGCGTGAAAGACGCACGTTGGGTTGAGGGCATGCTGATCCTGTGGATCAACAATCGCTACGGCAGCATGCGCGACTCGTTCGATTTTCACCTCAGGCAGACCAACTGATTTGTAACCCATCGCGTTCCTTTCGCCTATAAGCACGGGTATACATCCGGAATCGACCGATCATGCGAATCAGAATATCAAGGCAGAGCCTTGTCGCAGTAGTGGCACTTTTCGTCACGTCTGCAGCTTGCGCGCAGACTCCGCACGGCAGTTACGAGGCTTTGTTCCAGGCTGCCATCAATGCGATCACCTGGGACTTCCA
>Ga0070727_10000809_pt1 | contig 35812 bp, 36 predicted proteins | sample tdAd472_FD_66722 | JGI IMG/M metagenome (GOLD analysis project Ga0070727, IMG submission 66722) | Marine sediment microbial communities from the Atlantic coast under amendment with organic carbon and nitrate - tdAd47.2 | ecosystem: Environmental > Aquatic > Marine > Coastal > Sediment | place... | reverse complement strand
GGTCCGCCGGAGGCCGGTCCGCCGGAAACCGGTCCGGCCGGAAGGCGGCACCGGCGGCAGATTGCGCCGATTGCCCGCGCCTCGCCACTTTTCGGCACGCAAACCAGCGAGCCTACCCCGATTGGCACAATGGGCCGGTGCCCGCCTTTGGCCGCATCGAGGCAAGCGTCCTGATCGTGGGGCTTGCCCCTGGGTTAAAGGGCGCCAACCAAACGGGCCGGCCCTTCACTGGCGATTATGCCGGCGACCTGCTGTACCGCATGCTGCAAAGATATGGCTTCGCCCAGGGCAATTACGGCGCAACGGCTTCGGACGGGCTCGAGCTTTGCAATTGCAGAATTACGAACGCCGTGCGTTGCGTCCCACCTGAAAACCGACCGACCACGGACGAAATCAAAACGTGCAATGGGTTCCTGCGCGACGAGATCGCCGCCATGGCGAAACTTGGCGCCCTGCTTGCCCTGGGTCAAATTGCCCACAACGCCATTTTGCGCGCGTTGGATTTGAAGCGCAGCGCGTCGCCTTTTCGCCATGGCGCCCGTTACCCGCTTGGCAATGGCTTGCAACTGTTCGACAGCTATCATTGCTCGCGCTACAACACGAACACGGGCCGGTTGACGGAAGAAATGTTCGAAGCGGTGATCCGCGACTTGCAGAAACACGTGTCGGGCGTGTGAAAAAGCGTTACCCGTAACGCTCTTCTTCCCAGGGGTCGCCTTCATTGTGATAGCCGCGTTCTTCCCAAAAACCGGGACGGTCTTCGGCCAGAAATTCAATGCGGCAGACCCATTTCGCGCTTTTCCAAAAATAGCGCTTCGGAAGAACGACGCGGACAGGGCCGCCATGTTCCCGCGCCAGCGGTTTTCCTTCCCAGCTATGGGCAAGCAGCACGTCGTCGTCATCGAAATCGGCCAGGGACACGTTCGTGGTGTAGCCATCGAAGCTGTGAAACAGAACAAACCGCGCTTGCGGCAGGGGCCGGACGACGGAAAGCAAGTGCCGGGCGCTGACCCCCTTCCAGGAATTGTCGTAACGCGACCATGACGTCACGCAATGAATGTCCGAGACGCTTTCGACCTGAGGCTGGGCCAAAAAGGCGTCCATGTCCCAGGCAAGAGGCTCGGCAACCTGCCCGTCGATACGCAGATGCCATTTTTCCGGCGCAACCGAGGGCTGCACGCCAAGGTCCAGAACGGGCCAGTTCGAAACCTCTCGCTGGCCCGGCGGCAGGCGATCGCGCACCGGGTCTGCCGTCTCGCCCGTAAGCAGACGTCCCTCCTTTGCCCATGCCTCCTTGCGGCGAACGAGCTTTTCACGAAGCCCGCCAAGCAAATTCGGTTTTTTCTCCGACATCTTCAGCCTCGTCTTTTACAATTTCCCTTTGATGAGACGCTCTTTCTGGCGCTGCCAATCGCGCGCCTTTTCGCTGGCCCGCTTGTCGGCTTTGCGCTTGCCCTTCGCCAAGCCCAAGGACAGTTTTGCAATCCCGCGAGCGTTAAAATAAATGGAGAGCGGCACCAGGGTAATCCCTTCCCGCTTTACCGCTCCCAAAAGGCGGTCCATCTCGCGGCGATGCACCAACAATTTACGCGGGCGCGTCGGCCGGTGGTCTTCGTGGCTGGCCGGCGCATATTCCGAGATGTGCAGATTGAAAAGGTAAAGCCCGCCCGCTTTCTCGGCCGCATAGGCATCGTTCATGGAGCAACGGCCATTGCGCAACGATTTGACCTCGGGCCCTGTCAGCATAATCCCCGCCTCCAGCGTTTCTTCGATCGCATAATTGTGGCGCGCTTTTCGATTTTGCGCCACGTAGCGATCGGCGGAGGTGAGCGCCCTTGGCATCGCGCTATCCGGCCAACAGGCCTGCCGTTTCCAGCGCGGTGCGAATCCGTTTCTGGTTCGCCTGCGAAACCGCAACGAGGGGCAGCCGCAATTCGCCGGAACAATGCCCCTGAAGGCTTGCCGCATATTTCACCGGACACGGATTTGTCTCGACAAACATCGCCTCATGCACCGGCGCCAGCCGGTCTTGAAGGACACGGGCGGCGGCATGATCCCCCCGCATCCATGCCTCGTGCATCTGGGCCACCCATTTTGGCGCGACGTTTGCCGTGACGGAAATACAGCCATGGCCGCCCTCCTCAAGGAAAGCCAACACCGTGACATCCTCGCCGGAGAGCTGACAAAAATCTTCTCCAACCACGCGGCGCGTCTCCGAGGGGCGCCCAAGATCGGCGGTGGCGTCCTTTACGCCGACGATATTTGGCAACGCCGCAAGCCGCGCCATGGTCGCCACGGACATGTCAACCACGCAACGGCCGGGAATGTTGTAAATGAGGATCGGAAAATCGACGGCGTCGTGTATCGCCTTGAAGTGTTGATACAACCCTTCCTGGGAAGGCTTGTTGTAATAAGGCGTGACGACCAGCGCCGCATTGGCACCGGCCTCCTTGGCGTGGCGCGTAAGCAAGATCGCCTCTTCCGTCGAGTTTGAGCCGGTACCTGCAATAACCGGCACCTGACCCTTGGCGACTTCGATGCAAAGCTCGACGACGCGCATATGCTCGGCGTGACTCAAGGTCGGCGATTCGCCCGTCGTCCCGCATGGCACCAGGCCATGGGTTCCCTGCCCGATCTGCCATTCAACGAAGGCGCGATAGGCGGTTTCGTCAACAATGCCGTCGCGAAAAGGGGTTAGAAGCGCGACAAAGGAACCCTTAAACATTTTCTGCTACCAAATCCTAGCCGATCCGCGGAACATAGCCCCCCCACTCCGTGGCGGCAAGGGCGGGGGTAAATGTTGAAACACGGCCATGGCCGTTATATGGATGTGGCCGTTTCCAACGTCCCATTTTGGTGGATGCGCAAGGTTCTGCTTCAAAAGCTTCCCCTCTTTCCGCTGGCGTATTTTTCTGCCTGCGGCATGGCGTTCGGCGTTTTTCTTTTCGCCCTCCTAGGCTTTGCGCCAGCATCGGCGAAAGCGGCAGACGGCGCCGAGGAAACGCCCCCTGCCCTTCTTTCCGTTGCCGATTTTGGGACCTACACGCGCGCCTTCGCCGAAGCCAAGAAAAAGCGTTGGAAGAAGGCCCGCGTTCTCGCCGCCCTCGCCCACAACCCATTGCCGGCAGAAGTTATCCAATGGCTTTACTATACGCAGCCAGGAGCGAAAGCGTCTTTCGACGAAATCGCCACTTTTCTTCGACACCATCCGGATTGGCCGCGTCAGCGCCTGCTTCAGCAACGCGCCGAAGAGTCCATGCCCGAGAATTTGCCCGATGAGGCCGTCTTCGCCTGGTTTGCCGACTACCCGCCGGTGACAACCCGCGGGCGCGTTCTTTTGGGCGAGGCCAATTTGCGGAGCGGCGACCGCAACGCCGGAAAGGTCTATTTAAAGGAAACGTGGCTTCGCTACAATTTTGCCCGCCATGAAGAACGGCGTTTCCTTGCCCGACATAAAAAGCTTTTTGACAAAGCAGACCACGCTGCGCGGACCGATCGTCTTTTATGGCAAGGCCGCCATAACGAGGCCAAGCGCATGCTGTATCGCATCGATCCCGATCAGCGCAACCTGGCCATTGCACGCATCAGTTTGATGAAACGGTCCTGGGCGGTCGACAAGGACATCGCCCGTGTGCCGGAACATTTAAAGGCCCATCCGGGTCTTCAATATGAGCGCCTTCGTTGGCGGCGGCGAAAAGGCAAAACCGAATCGGCGCAGGAAATTCTTGAACACGCGCCCGTGGATTTGGGCCGCCCGGAACATTGGTGGCGCGAACGCGTGTTCATCGTTCGCCGCCTGTTTCGCGAAGGCTATTATTCGGAAGCCTACCGCATCGCCAGCAAGCATGGGCAGACGGAGGGCGAAGGCTATGCCGAGGCGGAATGGCTGGCAGGGTGGATTGCCCTGCGTTTTCTGAAGGACCACCGGGCGGCCTTTGGCCATTTCACCAATCTCTACCGTGGCGTCCGCTATCCGATCAGCCGCGCACGCGGCGCCTATTGGGCGGCCCGCGCCGCAGAGGCCATGGGTGCCCGAAGCACGCAAAGCCGCTGGTACCGGATCGCCGCCCAATATCTCACGACTTATTATGGGCAACTGGCCGCAGAGCGGATAAACGGCAGCGGCATGGTTGTCCTTCCGCCATCGCCGCAACCCTCGCCGGAGACCATCGAAACGCTGGAGGCGCATCCGCTTGCGCGCGTCGTCCGCCTGCTTCATGAAATCGGCGAGAAAAAACCCCTTCGGGCCTTCGTTCTGAAACTCGCCGACCTGGCTTCAACGCCGGAAGGCTATGCCTGGCTCTCCGACCTCACCCTTTCGCTGGGGCGGCCCGACCTTGCTGTCGCCGTGACGAAGCGGGCGCATCGCCAGAATATTTTTCTTTATGAGCGCGGCTACCCGACCCTTGCGCTGCCGGAAGGGGGCCCGGAGCCTGCCCTGATTCTGGCCGTGACCCGGCAAGAAAGCGCGCTCGACAAAGGCGCTATAAGCTCGGCGGGCGCACGCGGCCTGATGCAGCTTCTGCCGCGAACGGCACGATCCGTCGCACGTTCGATTCGCGTGCGTTATTCCCGAAAGAAGCTTTTGACGGACCCCCAATACAATTTACAACTGGGCAGCGCCTATCTTGGAAAATTGATCGAGGATTTCGACGGCTCGTACATTCTGGCGCTGGCCGCCTACAACGCCGGACCGGCCCGGGCACGGCGATGGATTCGCGAGCTTGGCCATCCCAATGAATCCGGCGCCGATGTGATCGATTGGGTCGAGTCCATTCCTATTCACGAAACGCGAAATTACGTGCAGCGCATCCTGGAAAACCTGCAGGTCTATCGCGCCAGAATGAACGGCGGAAACTTCCTCCTACGCGTGTCCGAAGATTTGAGGCGTTAGGACCTAGCCATAAATCAGCTGAGGCAGCCACGTCGCCAGCGTGGGAAACATGGCCAGAAGCCCAAGCGCAAAAACCTGAATGACGATAAAGGGAAGCACGCCGCGATAAATATCCATTGTCGCGATGCTTTTCGGCGCAACCCCTCGCAGATAGAAAAGCGCAAAACCGAAAGGCGGCGTTAGAAACGACGTCTGCAAATTGACGGCCATCATGACCCCCAGCCAAACCGGATCGACCCCCATTTGAAACAGGATCGGCGCAACAATCGGCACCACGACAAAGGTGATCTGGATGAAATCCAGGAAAAAGCCGAGGATAAACATCACGATCATGACGAGGATCATCGCGCCGATCACCCCACCCGGAAGTGCCGTGAGGAATTCGCGCACCATGTCGTCGCCGCCATATCCTAAAAAAACGAGGGAAAGAAGCGACGCCCCGATCAGGATCACAAAAACCATCGAGCTGATTTGCATCGTCGAGCGCAACACTTCGCGCAGAATATCGGCGGCGAAGATACGCCGCAGGCTGACAAACGCCCCATAAGCGATCAGCAGGCAAAGCGCCGCCGCCAAGGCCAGAACGGCTTGATCAACGCCTGTCGGCGCCGCTTTGCCGAGGTGCAGCTCATGGACAAAGCTTAAAACCACCAGCCCGATAAGGCCGATCCCGGCGAGATAAACGGCAACGCCCCGTTTTTCATCGAGCCGGAAGCCGGCAAGAAGAATGGCGCCGACAGCGCCGACGGCGGCCGCCTCCGTTGGCGTGGCAACACCGGTGAGGATGGAGCCAAGCACGGCAACGATCAACATGACCGGCGGAATCAAGGAATGCAGCACACGGCGGATCAGCATCTGCCTGCTAATGGCGGCGCGTTCCGCTTCCGGAATGGCGGGCGCCGCCGCTGGGTCAAGCGCAGCCTTGCCCATTTGGTAAACGAGATAAAACCCGACCAGCATCAAGCCCGGCAAAAGCGCGCCGGCAAACAGATCGCCAACGGAAACCGTCCTCGGGGAAAAATTTCCCAACGAAAGCTGAGCCTGCTGGTAAGAGGAAGACAGCACGTCCCCCAACAAAACGAGCACGATGGATGGCGGAATAATCTGACCGAGGGTTCCGGCCGCACAGATCGAGCCGGCGGCAAGCTTTGGGTCATAGCCGCGGCGAAGCATCGTCGGCAAGGACAGCAAGCCCATGGTGACGACCGTCGCACCGACGATCCCGGTCGAAGCCGCCATCAAGGCGCCGACGATGGTAACCGATATCCCAAGACCGCCGCGAAGCGAACCGAACAGCATGCCCATCGAGTCGAGCAATTCCTCGGCAACGCGGGAACGCTCGAGCATAACGCCCATGAACACGAAGAGCGGCACGGCAACGAGGACGTCGTTCGTCATCATCCCGAAAACCCGCTGCGGAAAAGCGGTCAGGAACACAGGATCGAACACGCCAAGAAAATGGCCGATGCCAGCGAAAAGCAGAGCCGTGCCGGCCAAGGTGAACGCAACTGGGAAGCCCGCCAACAGGAAGGCGCAGAGCGTCACGAACATGAGGATATTGAGAACGTCCCCCATGAATTAAAGCTTCCTCGGCTGTTCCAATTTTGTTGCTTCAAGGCCCATCAGCACGGCCACCGCGTGCACAGCCATCGAAATCCCCTGAAGGAGGAGAAGAACGGCAAACACAGGGATAAGCGTCTTTAGAAGGTAAACGGCCTGGATGCCGCTCGTTTCCCGCGAGCCTTCGAGGACGGCCCAAGAGGCGGTGACATAGGGCCAGGCGATGTAAAAAAGCGCAACCAGAACCGGAATCAAGAAAAGGAAAACGCCCGCCAGATCCGTCAGCGCCTTGCGCTCCGGCAGCGCGTCACGATAAAAAATATCGATACGCACATGTCCGTTGTGAAGAAGCGTATAGCCCGCGCCCAGCATGAAAAGAAGGCTGTGCATATACAGGATCGACTCTTGAAGCCATATCTCGCTTGTCCCGAAAATGTATCGCATCAGGACAACGACAAACTGGACGCCAGCCATGGCCAACGCCAGCCAGGCCGTCTTGCGTCCAACGCGATCGTTGAAACGATCGATGGCTTGCGCGAGCCTTATGAGAAAAGTCATGGAATAGCCTTTGACACTTCTTCAAGCCCGGTCTTTGTATAGGGGAAATAGGCAAAACGTGCCAGAACGCATCTTGCGCCCCCCGGCTTAAGCCCCGGCAAAGCGAACAAGGAAGGAACATGGCGGATTCCGAATATCGAGAGCGGCATTTCACATCCCAAGACGGATTGCGTCTTTATTTCCGGGACTATGGCGATTCATTGTCGGAAAAGACGCCCCTGCTTTGCCTTGGCGGGCTGACGCGAAACTCCAGCGATTTTCACGACCTGGCCGTCCGCTTGAAGAAGGACCGGCGTATCCTTGCACCGGACTATCGGGGCCGCGGACGATCCGAGTATGATTCGAATTGGCGCAATTATCACCCGCGCGTTTATTTAAGCGACATCCAACATTTGCTGGCAGCGACCGGCGTGCATCGGGTGATTGTGCTTGGCACCTCCCTTGGCGGCATTCTGGCAATGGCGATGGGAACGGCCATGCCAACGGCCATGGCCGGCGCCATCCTGAACGACGTCGGTCCCGACATTCATCCGGAAGGCCTGAAACGCATCTTAATTTACATATGCAAAGACCGGCCACAGCCGAACTGGCAAGCGGCGGCAAAGCATCTCGAGGCGCTGATGCCGAAGCTTTCCATCAAGACGGCGGAGGGCTGGGAACGGCTTGCGCGCAGGACCTATCGCGAAGGCGCCGATGGCGCCCTGCATTTCGATTGGGACATCGACATCGCCAAGCCGATACAGACCCCTCAAGAGCCGCCTCAGGATTTGTGGCGTCTCTACCGGTCCATCCGGCATGTGCCCACCCTGGCGCTGCGGGGCGAGCTTTCCGATATTCTGACGGAGGAAACCTTCGCGAAGATGGCGGCGGAAAAACCGGATCTCGCGCAGATCACCGTGCCGGGTTGCGGCCATGTCCCCCTGCTCGACGAACCGCCTGCCCTTGCAGCGATCGAACGCTATCTTGAGGAACGCAATCCGAGCTAGCTGGACTGGCCGGAATAGCTCGTATAGGCGGGCACGGTGTCGGCGTCGGTTTCCTTCGGCGCTTCAATGGCGACCGAACTGACCCCCATCGTTTCGACGGCAGGCCGATGGGCCTCTACATGCCGGCAAGCCCCTTCCAGATAGGCCCCCGCATCGATCGCCAGCGTCTCATGCATGACGTCGCCGATCACACGGGCCGTTTTCATCAAGGTCACGGCCCGGGCGTTGATCTGACCGGTAACGGTACCGCGAACCTGCACGCTTTCCGCGTCCACGTCGCCCGTAATTTTCGCCGTCTCGCCAACCGTCAAGGTTTGGCTGCGAACGTTGCCCTCGACGACGCCATCGATCTGCAGATCGCCATTGCTGATAAGATCGCCGGAAATTTGCAGGTTTGCACTGATAATGGAAGGAATCGAAGGGTCCGAAGCGGCACTTAGCGCGCCGTTCAGCCTATCCTTCCCAATTTTTGAAAACATGTTTTCCTACCTTGAAAAACTTTATCGGGTTGTAAGGCGTCCCATTAACGCGAATTTCGTAATGCACATGCGGTCCGGTGCTGCGGCCCGTGCTGCCCATCAAACCAATCCGTTCGCGAAAACCGACACGCTGGCCGTTCTTAACGATCACTTTGTCGAGATGGCCATAACGGGTACGAATTCCGCGCCCATGGTCGATCTCGATCATTTTTCCGTATTTGCCGTTGCGGCCGGCATAGACAACGACACCCGGCGCCGTGCTGAGAATGGGCGATTTACGCAGGCCGGAAAGGTCAACCCCGTAATGCACGGCGGGACGGCCATTAAACGGGTCTTTGCGGCGGCCATAGCCGCTTGCGATGTAAAATTTATCCGAAGGCGTCGCCAGGGGAAGCGTCCGCAGCAAACGCTGCACGCCTTCCCAACGATCGATATGCATGTCCAACCTGGCAAGGTCCGTACGGAAGGCCTCTTCCGGCACACGGTCCGGCCTTAGGGCCATGAACGGGCCGCCCCGGCCAAGTTTTGCCGCCTCTTCTTCCGAAAGGACGCGCTCGACATCAATGCCCAATCCGGAAATCAGTTTCTTCGTTTTTCCGAGATCTTTCCGGGTCCGGCTGGTAAGCGTGCGGACGACGTCATGTTGGGACGTTTGGATATCCGCCATCCAGGTCTCGAGCTGGCGGTTCGCCTTGAGAATTTCATCCAGGCCGACCTTATGCGTTTCCTCGCTTGCGTCAGCCAAATCGCGACTTCCCTTGGCCTTGGCAATCGCCTGCGGCTCGACAATGCCGAGAAGGTAGCTGTGATTGGCTTCCAGACTGCGGGCAGCCGTCGCGAAACGGGCCTGGGAATCAGCGTATTGATCCAGAAGCGCACGATAGGCGAGCAAGGCTTCGGCAATGCGCTCGTTCTTCTCAGCAAGGATGCGATCCTTGGCAAAAAAGGCATGGGTCGCATAGCCGCCCCATCCGGCCAGCACCAACGCAAAGACCAGGACGGCAAGCTGCAGGCCACGGGAAAGGCTTACGTAGCGGACGCAGCCTTCCGAACGCAGAATGATTTGCCGTTCCGGAAAAACCCGGCGATGAAGCGCGGAAAATTTAAGAATCAGGGATCGCAGCAAACGCATCCGCAACGGCGCCTGGCGCGAACCGGCTTTGGCGCGAAACACCAACCAGCGACGCGTCATACGCGCGCGCGCGGTTTCCAAGAAGCCCCGAATGGATTCGATTCTTGCCGCCATGCAGTCTCTTAACGTCCACATCCCCCGCCTCGAATTGCGAGAGGCGATAAAAGCTAAGCCCTTAAAGTTGATAACTTCTTTTCATGAAGACCCGTCCGAAAAAACTACCCGCAGGCGGACCCCCATTCAAGGGCCAACTGCACCACCTCGACGTTAACGAAAACGTAACGAAAGGGCCTTTTTTAGAGAAAACCGAGAAACTACCGTGGCTTAGCGGTTTAGCCGCTGCGCTCGGAGGCAAAGCTGGGCGAAGGGGCCGCGCTCCGGTTTGCCGCCTGAAAGGCGTCAATGTGCTGAAAAAGCTTCGTGAGCGTCTCTTCCCCAAGATAGGGATTTAGCAAAATCGCCCGCAACCACCGCCGGCCGCGGAATTTCGGGATCGAAAGGAAGGTGTTTCCCTCCTTCAGCAAGGATGCCTGCAGCGCCTCGTTCCAGGCATCCCAGGCGGCAGGTGGCACCTCTTCGGGCACGCCACGGAAACAAATGACGTTGAGTTCCGGTTGGGTGGCAAGTTCGAGAAAAGGCCGCGCTTCCACTTCCTGCACGAAGCGTTCCGTCAACCGATACGCCTCGTCGATAAGATGCGAATACCCTTCCTTGCCGATATGTTGAAGCGACAGCCAGAGCTTCAAGATATCCGGGTAACGCGTACCTTGAACGCTGATTTCGCCAAGATTCAACATGTCATCCGGGTCTTGCATGTAGGGCGCCTGCACACGGAAGCTGTTCTGCAAACGCTGGGCATCCCGAAACAGAACCATGGCGCATGTCTTGGAAACGTAGAGCCATTTTTGAGGATTGAAGGAAAGCGAATCGGCATGCTCGATTCCGTCCAGGCGGCCGCGCTCTGCCTTTGACAGAACCAGCGCGCCACCGAAAACCGCGTCCACGTGGAACCAAAGCCCATGCGTCTTGGCAATCCGATGAATCTCGGCAAGCGGATCGATGCTGCCCACCACCGTCGTCCCGGCAGTTGCCACCACACAGAACGGCGCCTTGCCCTCCGCTTTCGCCTGCAAGATCGCCTGCTCAAGATCGTTCGTGTCCATTTTTGAATCGGCCGTCATCGCAATCGGGATCACGGCGGACGTGCCAAGCCCTAACAGCATGGCGGCTTTTTGGATGGACGTGTGCGCCGCTTCGGAAGCGAACAGCACCGGCTGGCGTTCCAACGCGGCCACGCCCTTGCCATGGGCGTCGAAAGCCAAATTGCGGGCAACCGCCAACGCCTGAAGATTGGCCAGGCTGCCACCGCCCAGCAATACCCCGCCGGCGCGCTCTCCAAGTCCGAAGAGCCCGGCGATCTCTTTCATCAGCAACGGTTCCATGCGGGAAAAGATGGGCGACATTTCAACGCTCAACATATTGTTGTTCAGCGTTGAAGCGACGAAGTCGGCAAGAACGGACATCGTCGTTGGCATCGGGTCCATATGACCGACATAGCCCGGATGCGCCGCGTTCATCGAGCCCGCGACGATCGTCCGAAGCGAAGCCAACAAGTCTTCCTTCGGAACGGACGTCTCCGGAATGGCGAACGACGCCGGCAGATCCGTTTTCTCCGGCATGGGCGGGCGGCTTAACGCGTCCGTTGCATGGGAAAGCACCAGATCCAGCACTTCCCGTGCCAAGGCGTCGATCTCGGCACGGTTGTCGCCGTGGGGATCAATGAAGGCAGAACGGGGAAGCTTCGAACGGTCCAAAACGGGCCCTCCAGCCAAACGGTTAAGCGGGGCGGAATATGCCCCGGCGGGGGCCGATCGACAAGCGGGAATTTTGCATCGCCGAAGAAAAAATCCCAGGATTTCCGCCACTTTTATCGGAAATCCAATGACAGCGCCCGCCCCGGCGCGTATTCTCAGGCCCGAAAGCGAAGCGGAGAACGCCTTTGACGACGCCCCCAGCCGACCCACGACCGACCGTCTACAGCTTTGCGGGCCTTGTCCCCGTTGTCCATCCCGAAAGCTTCGTCCATCCGACAGCCGTCCTGATCGGGGACGTGCAGATTGGGCGGGGCTGTTACATCGGGCCCGGCGCCTCCTTGCGCGGGGATTTCGGCCGGCTTTGCATTGGCGATGGCGCAAACGTCCAGGACAATTGCATCCTTCACTGCTTCCCAGGCAAAGAGACGGTGATCGAAACGGATGGCCATATCGGCCATGGCGCCATCCTCCATGGATGCATCGTCCGCCGAAACGCGTTGGTCGGCATGAACGCCGTCATCATGGACGACGCCGAGATCGGCGAAGAGAGCTTCGTTGCCGCCATGTCCTTCGTGCCATCGGAATTTCGCGTGCCGCCGCGAAGCCTGGTGGCGGGAATCCCGGCAAGGATTCGCCGCGAACTTACGGAGGAAGATATTGCCTGGAAAAGCCAGGGCACGAAAGAATATCAGGAGCTTGCCCAGCGTTCGCGCGAAAGCCTGCACGCAGTGCCTGCCCTGACGGAACCCGAGCCCGGCCGCCCGCGCCTGCCGGAAAGCGACACGAAGCCGTTGCAAAAAAGACGCCGCTAGCGTCCGGCAAAAAAGACGCCGCTAGCGTCCGGCAAAAAAGACGCCGCTAATCTGCGTCTATTTTTTTATTTCGGGGCGCAGCGATTTGCCATCCGCCTGCTTTTGTTTGATTTCCTCGACCGCCTTTTCAAGGGCCAGGAAACGTTCCGGCGTCGAAGGATGGGTTGCCAGGAAACCACCCTGCTGTATGGCCTGTGGATGCGCCGCCGCCATCCGCCGCCAGAAATACGGCGCCCCCTCGATCTCGATGCCGCTCAACGCCATGATGTAGAGGCCGACGTAATCCGCCTCCGCTTCGAATTCCTGGCTATACATGCCGGCCGCCAGGCGGGAAAAGGTTCCCTGGGTGTTCACGCCGCCGATCGACGCCAGAATATCCGCAAAAAGCCCCACCATCGCGTTGCCCCGCTTCGAGGAAATATGTTCCATCGCGTTATGGGCAAGCTCATGGGCAATTACGGTTGCCAATTCGGTATCGGACTGCGCAAAGCGCACCATGCCACGCATGAGGACGATGCGTTCCCCATCGGCAAACGCGTTTAGGGAGTCGTCATTGGCCAACAGGACCGGATAATCGCAGCCCATTTCCGGGGTGATCGTCAGATGAATTTCTTCCTCGCCCCGACGAACGTCGAGCGTGAAGTTTTTACTTCCCTTTGCCGCCTCGCTATAGAGTTTGGAAAACGCCTTGGGAGCGTCCTCGCCTTTTGGCACCGGCGTGCCATTGATCTGTAGCAGAAGGTCGCGCTCGCGAAGGCCGGCCTTGTCGGCGGGCGCCCCCGGCACGACCAAAGCGATCCGCAATTCCTCCCCATCGCCGAAGACGGTCTTGGCGGCCGTGCGAAACTCTTCCGGAAAATGGAAAATGCTTGAAAAACTGGCCCCGACCTGCGGAGCGATTCGCTCGCCGCACAGCGGCTTCCCCCCAACCAGGACAGGGTAAGAAACGGCAAACAAACGCCGTTTGTCTTTGCGAAATTCCGTAAGTGCAATTTCGCGCTGCTTTTCCGCTTCTTTTTCGGCAAGCTTCGGATCGACCGCAACGCGCTGCGTCGTCGGCGCGCAAGCCCCCAGAAAAAGAAAGAACACGGCAAGAAAAGAAATCGCACGCACGGTGGTTGCGCCTTTCAAAGCAGGCCAAGCTCGCGAAGCTCCGCCGCCATTTCCGGTGGTAAATCCGCATCCGCGCCGCTCGAACTCAAATCGGCCGGGGCCGCGTCCGCTTCGAGGTAGCGCCAGCCCTGCTGTGGTTTTCTCGGATATAGCTGGGTCTTCACCAGGGTCGGATCAAGCTGAATTTCGCAATAGCTGCGCCCCTCGTCGTCCGTTTTCCGATCGATGCCAAGAATGCATTGGCGCGCACGGATATAGCCTTTGACGATCCAATAGATGGAACCGCCATCCAGAAGCGGTTCCGTTCGCTGCGGCGTATTGCGCGTACGCATGCGCAGCGGCTTTCCCTTGCGAGAGCCCATGCGTTTCTTTTGAACGGCGGCGAGGTGATCAAGATCCTCGATCCCAACCGCCATCTTCACGAGGTGAAGGGACATGGCGGCATTTTAGAGGGAAGCCCCTTGCGAAGGCCAGCGCATAGGCCCGAAGCAGGCAAAAATCAGCCGATGCGCGCCCCAATGGCACGCAACTCCGCCACCACCTTCTTGGCGAGCGGGTCCTTCTCGTCTTGAAGCCGGTCCCGGATGATTGCCTGCATGGCCTGCGCATGCGCTTCCATCAGGCGAAGGGCCGCGGCGTCCGGTTTTTTCTTTGTCCGCAAAAAATCGCAGAGCGATTCACCGATGCGGGTCATAAGCGGATAGCTGAAACTGACGCCCTGGCCCTTAATATTATGCGCAATATCAAATATTTCTCGTAAATGATTCGCCTGGGCCTCGCCGGAAAGGGACCCCACTTCCTTCAAGAGGTTTTCCATCCGATCCAGGTCCGGGCCGACCCACTCCGGGTAGGATTCCTGAAGCTGCGCCACCGCCTCTTCGGCGCGGCGCAGCGCGTCCATATCCATTTCCGCGCCGGTGGTGCCCGTGACGCCAAGTTTCGCCCCCAGCAGATTCGACGGCGGAATGACCTGAATGTTTTCGCGGTCGTCTTTCATGACCCTTCCTCCTTCATGCTTATTGCATCAGCAGCTCGTTGATATCCGCCTCGGATAGGCCTTCCTGCGTGTTCTCTTGAACAAGCCGCGCCCTTTGAAAATCGCTTTTCAGACGGTCCTCCCGGAAGCGACGGCGATCCGGCCCGAAATAATGCTTCTCGCGCACGAAGGCAGGCGGGTTGTGAATGACATTGATAACGCGCTGGTAAATGGCTTTTGCTGAAACCGGCTTGGCCAAAAAGTCCGTTACCCCGACATCGACGGCGGCACGAAGACGGCCAAATTCCGTGTGCCCCGTCAGCATGATGATGTGGACATAGGGGTTTGGGCTGTCCTTCGCGTTCCGAACCAGGCGCGTAAATTCCAGGCCGTCGAGCGGCGACATGGCAAGATCCGAAAAAACGATGTCGGCCGGGAAATTGCGAAGCTCCATGAACGCATCCGCCCCGTCCGAAGCCTCGCGAATGTTGCGCACACCCAGCGAATGCAGGATCGTCTTGATCAGGTTAACCATGTGCTTGTTGTCATCGACAATCAGCACGTTCAACCGTTCGAAATCAATGCCCGCCATTTCCCACCCGGTCCTTTGCGCGCGCCGGCACGATTTCGGCCCGTGCCGGCTTTCCGCCAATGGCAGCCAGGATAGGAAATACACGTTTATCTTTAGTAAAGATTAGTCCCGTTCAACTATAACGTGTTGAAAGCCCGGACGTTAGCTCCGCTTGCGGAGCGTGGCAAGGCCGGCCCGGGAGCCGATTTCCCGGCCGAGGGCGTCGGAGACGAATTTGCTGGCATCGACGGCACGGTCGAAATCGACTCCCGTTTCGATGCCAAGGCCATCCAGCATATAAAGCACGTCCTCGGTGGCGACGTTGCCGGTGGCCCCCTTCGCATAGGGGCAGCCCCCAAGGCCGGAAATGGAGCTGTCGATCACGGCGACCCCTTCTTCGAGCACCGCATAGAGATTGGCGAGGGCCTGGCCGTAGGTGTCGTGAAAATGCGCGGCCAGGTTTTCAACCGGCACATATTTGGCGACCGCTTCCACCATGCGCTTTGCCTTCACCGGCGTACCGGTGCCGATCGTATCGCCAAGGGCAATTTCGTAGCAGCCCATCTGGTAGAGCTTTGCCGAAACGTCGGCGATGACGTCGAGAGAAATGTCCCCTTCAAAAGGACAGCCAAGCACGCAGGAAACGGCGCCGCGCACGCGGATACCATGGGTTTTTGCCGCTTCGCAAACGGGGGCGAAGCGCTCGAAACTTTCCGCGATCGAACAATTGATGTTGCTTTGGGAAAAGCTTTCAGACGCCGCGCCGAAAATCGAGATTTCCTTCACGCCAGCGGCAAGGGCACGTTCGAACCCTTTCAGGTTCGGCACCAAGGCCTCGTAGCGTACGCCGGGCACCTGGCGGATCCCGGCGAGAACCTCGGAACTATCGGCCATCTGGGGGATCATCTTCGGGGAAACGAAAGCCCCGAATTCAATCCGCTTTAGGCCGGTTTCCGAAAGCAAGTTGATAAAGTCGATCTTGACGGCGGCGGGAATCGTCTGCGGCTCGTTTTGCAGCCCGTCCCGGGCCCCGACTTCAAGAATTTCAACCGATTTTGGAAGCGCCACGTTCGCTTTCCTCCTAGCGTTCTTTTGAAAAGTTTATCCGAAAGCGACCCAAAACGGTATCACCAACCGCCCGTTTCCAGCCAGCGCTCCACCTGGTCAAGCCGGTCCACGCCCCAGAACCCCTCGCCATCCACAAGAAAATAGGGCGAACCGAAAACGCCCTTGGCCATGGCCGCTTCAATCGCCTCGCGCAGGCGGTCCTTGACGGGCTGCGACGAAATGGCCGCCAGCAACGCCTTGGCATCGACCCCTTGGGAGGCGGCCACTTCCGCCACCGCCTCGGGCGAAGAAAGGTCGCGCCCCTCGCCCCAGATCGCGTCAAAAACGGCGTTGGCAAACGCCTTCGCAAGCGCCGCGTCCTGATCGAACAGCCAATAATAGGCCCGGCTTGCCGCCAGGGAATGGACCGGCAAGGTTGCCGGAGCCTTCAACGGAACGCCTTGCAGCCTGGCAAAGCGATGCATGTCATGGATGGTGTAGTCGCCACGAAGGGGTTGCTCGAAAAGCGAGGCCGAGCCGGTTATTTTGACAGCCGCGCCCACCAGAAAGGCGTGCCAGGCAACCTCTCGCCCATGGCGCTTCGCGGTCCCATCGATGCGTTTGCTGGCCAGATAGCCATAAGGCGAACCGAAATCGAAATAGAACCCGACCGGATCCATCGAACGCCCCTTAATGCAGGCGTTCGACCGCTACCGCCGTCGCTTCGCCGCCACCGATGCAAAGCGATGCGACGCCCCGCTTGAGGTCGTATTTCTGAAGTGCGTTCAGCAGCGTAACGAGAATCCGGCACCCCGACGCGCCAATGGGATGGCCCAACGCGCAGGCGCCGCCATGCACATTGACCTTGTCGTGAGGCAGGTCGAGATCCCGCATGGCCGCCATCGCCACGACGGCAAAGGCCTCGTTGATTTCGTAAAGATCGACGTCCTTCGCGCTCCAATCGGTTTTTTCAAGCAGCTTCTGGATGGCGGCGACGGGCGCCGTCGTAAACCAGGCCGGGTCCTGGGAATGGGTTGTGTGCGCGACGATCTTCGCCACGGGCTTCAACCCCTGCTTCTCGGCTTCGGAAAGCCGCATCATGACAACCGCCGCCGCGCCATCCGAGATCGAGCTTGAATTCGCAGGCGTCACCGTTCCGTCTTTGCGGAACGCCGGTTTCAATTTCGGAATTTTGTCGAGATTTGCCGTTTGCGGTTGTTCGTCCAGCTTCACGACGGTCTCGCCTTTGCGCGTTTTAATGGTAACGGGCATCACTTCGCTATCGAAGGTGCCGTCATCGCCCGCCTTCTTCGCGCGCTTCAGGGATTCGATCGCAAAGTTGTCCTGAGCCTCGCGGGTGAATTGATATTTCTCCGCCGTGTTCTCGGCAAAGACGCCCATCAAATTGTCGCCGCCCTTGAACGGATCCTGCAGGCCGTCGAAAAACATGTGATCGTAAATTTCACCATGTCCCATGCGAAAACCGCCACGCGCTTTCATAAGAAGGTATGGCGCGTTCGTCATGCTTTCCATACCGCCGGCAACCATGACGCTGTTCGTCTCGGCGCGAAGCAGATCGTTTGCAAGCATAACGGCCTTCATGCCGGAACCGCAGGCCTTGTTGATGGTTGTCGAGCCAGCCGCTTCGGGAATGTCGGCATTGATCGAGGCTTGCCTGGCCGGCACTTGCCGGCAGCCGGCGGGCAACACGCAACCCATGATGACTTCTTCGACGCTCTTTGGCGCGAGGCCAGCCTTTTCCATCGCGCCCTTAATGGCGATGGCGCCAAGGTCCGGGCAACTTACCTTCTGCAAGTCGCCCTGAAAGCTGCCCATCGGGGTACGCGCCCCTCCTACGATAACGATTGGATCGCTAGACATGTTTGCTTGATCTCCTTTCGCGCCCCGATGTTTCTCATCTGTCTGAATAGGTATGCCTTCGCCGGCCTGGTTTCCGCAACAAGATTCCGCGGCAAGATATTCTCCTGTTTTCTCAAAGGCTAACCGACCGGTCCCGTCAAAGAATCAGGAGCGCGGCAAGCCCGAGAAAGGAAAAAAAGCCTACGACGTCCGTTACCGTCGTCAAAAACACGCTGGACGCAACCGCCGGGTCCACCCCCGAGCGCGCCAACCCAATGGGAATCATCGCGCCCGCAATTCCGGCAATGACAAGATTAACAACCATTGCCAGCGCCAGCACGGTGCCAAGAAGCGGGTCGCCAAACCAAAGCCAGGCGATGCCGCCCGCCAGCACGGCGAACAGAACGCCATTAAAGCCGCCGACCAGGGTTTCCTTGCCGATGATCCGCCACGCATTCGTCATGGTGAGTTCGCGCATGGCAAGGGCGCGAACGGCCACGGTCAGGGTTTGCGTGCCGGCGTTGCCGCCCATGGAAGCCACGATCGGCATGAGGACCGCCAGCGCCACCAGCTTGTCAATCTCGGCATCGAAAAAGGCAATGACGATCGACGCAAGAATGGCGGTAAGGAGATTGATGAACAGCCAGGAGAAACGCGAGCGCGTCGTATCGAGAACGGCGCTGTAGATATCCGTCTCCCGAACGCCACCCAGTTTCATGAGGTCTTCTTCCGCCTCTTCGTCGATCACGTCGACGACATCGTCCACGGTGATGACGCCGACGATGCGCCCCACCCCATCGACAACCGGCACCGAGACCAAACCATATTGGCGGAAGAGATGGGCAACCTCCTCCTGGTCCATCGTTGCGGGCACAATTCTTGGCGTCTCCAACATGATTTCCGTAACCGGCACCGGGCGTCGCGTCCGTAAAAGACGGCTTAAGGAAATTTTCCCCACCGGCTGATGGGAAGGATCGACGATGAAAATGTCGTAGAAGTCTTTTGGCAGGGAATCGGTTTCGCGCATGAAATCGATCGTCTCGCCCACCGTCCAATAGGAGGGCACGACCACCGTCTCGCGTTGCATAAGACGCCCGGCGCTTTCTTCCGGGTAGGTAAGCCCCTCTTCAAGGATGGCGCGCTCTTGCGGGGGAACGGCCTGAAGAACTTCTTGCTGCTCTTTGAGATCCAACTCCTGGATGATTTCGACCGCGTCATCGCTTTCGAGCTCGACGACGGCAGCGGCCGTCTCCTCCGGACCCAGATGTTCGATAACTTCTTCGCGGACCGTCTCGTCAAGATGCGTAAGCACCTTGGCATCGAGGGTGGGGCGTAAAATTTCGACCAGGGCTTTCCGGTCATCGCTGGGCAGATGTTCCAGCAGATCGGCGACGTCAGCTACATGCAACGGCGCGATCAGCTCACGGACGCGCGGCGCATCCTCTGCGTCCAACGCATCGGCGACGGCACTGTCAAGGGCCTGGGTCCGCACGAAGCTTTCCTGATCTTCCTGGGCCGGGGCCTCTTGCCGTTTTCTCTCTAAATCTTCCGAGACCATGGCATCACCCTTCCCGGAACGATCCGGACCTGCCGGTAGATGGGATCAAATTCAATTGATAATGGTGCGGTCGAGAAGAGTCGAACTTCCACGGGGTTTCCCCCACAGCGACCTCAACGCTGCGCGTCTACCATTCCGCCACGACCGCACATTTGCGCATGGCCCTTGCCATACGCCCCCCGGGGGAATACCAAATCAAAAAATGCCGCGCAAGGACACTCTACCCTCAAGGCCCTGAGGCCGTTGCCGAGAATGAAAATGGAATGGCGCTTTAGCGACACACCGATCCCCTATTCCGAGGCGATTTCCGCCATGGAAGCACGCGTAGCCGCCATCCGCGAGGCAGGCGCCCCGGAATTGGTATGGCTGTTGGAGCACCCGCCGATTTATACGGCCGGCACCAGCGCCAAGGCGGAAGAACTGCTCGCGCCGGACCGGTTTCCGGTCCACCAAACGGGCCGAGGCGGCAAATACACCTATCACGGGCCCGGCCAGCGGGTCGGCTATGTGCTTTTGGACTTGCAGCAACGCGGCGCCGACATCCGCGCCTATGTCCACAATCTCGAGGAATGGGTCCTTCGCACCCTCGCCCGCTTCGACGTGCGCGGCGAACGGCGCGAAGGGCGCATTGGCATTTGGGTCGATCGCGGCGGCGGCCGGGAAGACAAGATTGCCGCCACCGGCGTGCGCGTGCGGCGCTGGGTCACCTATCACGGTATTTCCCTGAACGTGGATCCGGCCCTGGAGCATTTTCAAGGCATCGTCCCCTGCGGCATCGCGAATGCGAATTACGGCGTGACATCCCTTGCCGACCTTGGAATTGTCGTCACGGCGGCGGAAGTGGACCTCGCCTTGCAAGAGAGCTTCGCGGAAATCTTCGGCGAAACTTAAACCGTTGCGCGCGCCTCGAAACCGTCCCCGACTTCCATATCCGTTGCCTGAACTTCAATTTCCGTGACTTCGGCAACCGGCGGGCCAAGCCGGCAAGCGGCAAGCATGTCGGCGACGTTGGCCTCGGCACCGGCAAGGAGTGCTTCGACCGTGCCATCCCGGCAATTGCGGACCCATCCTTTAAGGCCGCGCCGTTTGGCCGCGTCCATCGCCCACATCCGATAGCCGACGCCCTGCACGCGCCCATGAATTCGCAACAGGACTTTCTTCATGGCGCTATTTGTTCAAAAACGCGCGGTAGGCAATGGCAGCGACAACGCCCCATGCCAAATTGACAAAGAGGACAACCACCGGTGTCATCTCGCCAAGGGCAAGCCCCGCCACTCCCTTTTCCGCCTTGTAGGGGAAAACAATGAAAAGCTGCACCGAGGCAGGCGCAAGGCCAAGGAGAAGGCCCCGCTTCCAGGGGGCCGCGGAAAGCAGGGGCGCCAATAAGAGGCCGCCCCAAAGCCCGCCCCAAACCAAGCGCGGGTAAAGCCAGGCGGGGGTGAGTTCCGGCGCAATGGCAACCCCCAGCGCCGCCGTCACGCCGCCAATGCCCAACGCCCACAGAAGCAGGCTGTTCGCCAGGCCGCCCAGGGCCCCGGCGCTAAACGCAAGGGCTAGTTTTTTCAAGAAAGGGGCAGCCATGGCATTGGCTATGCCTCGAATTCGAGGATCACCTGATCGACCGCCAGACTGTCGCCGGCTTTTGCACAGACCTTCGAAACGGTGCAGTCCTGTTCGGCCCGAAGAATGTTTTCCATCTTCATTGCTTCGACGACCGCCAGCTCCTCGCCTGCTTTTACTTCCTGCCCCAGGGTGACGGGCACGGTAACAAGAAGGCCCGGCATCGGCGACAGCAGAAAACGCGAAAGGTCGGGCGGCTCTTTGATCGGCATCAAAGAGGCAAGCGCGGCACCACGTGTCGTCACAACCAGCACGTCGTTTTTCGCCCCCCCATGGGTCAACCGAAAGCCGATCCCATTGCGGTCGATCTGAACGGTGATGGGGTGTGCGTTGACGGTGCCGCGGAAAATCGGCGAGCCAAGCGCCCACTGGCTGCGAACGGCATAGGTTTTCTTGTCGATCGTCACATCAAAGCCGTCGAGTTCCGGCTTCAACCGAACCGGATAATGCGTGCCGTTGAACAGAACCGTCCACTCCAGGCCCACTTCCGCTTCGTGATGGGGCATCTGGCCGTTGATGCTGGCTGCGCGCTCCATGAAACGGTGGTGAATCATTGCCGCCGCGGCAACCAGCGCCTCGACATCGTCATCGGGAAGGTCTGCGCCGCTGAAGCCGTCTGGAAATTCCTCGGCGATGAAATTCGTCGTCAGCCGGCCCTCCAGAAAACGCGGCCGCGCCATGACGGCAGCGAGAAAGGCAATGTTTTGGCCGACGCCGCGGATGTAATATTCGTCCAAGGCCACGCGCATCCGCGCGATGGCGGCGTCGCGGTCCACCCCATGGGTGCACAATTTGGCAATCATGGGATCGTAATAGACGCTGATTTCGCTGCCTTCTATGACCCCGCTATCGACGCGCACGCCCTCGCCCACCGGTTCGCGATAGCGCGCAAGACGCCCGATGGAAGGAAGAAAATTGCGAAACGGGTCTTCCGCATAGACCCGCGCTTCCATGGCCCAGCCATGCCATTTCACGTCTTTTTGCTGGATGGCCAGTTTTTCGCCGGCCGCCACGCGGATCATTTGCTCAACAAGGTCGATACCCGTTACCAATTCGGTGACGGGATGCTCGACCTGAAGACGCGTATTCATTTCAAGGAAATAGAAGCCGCCTTTGGCGTCGAGAACAAATTCGACGGTCCCGGCCGAGCGGTAATCGACTTTTTTCGCCAAGGCGATCGCCTGGGCGCCCATGGCGTCACGGGTTTTCGCGTCGATCGCCGGGCTTGGCGATTCCTCGATTACTTTTTGATGGCGGCGCTGGATGGAACATTCGCGCTCACCAAGGTGAATGACATTGCCATGGGCGTCCGCCAGCACCTGAATTTCGATGTGCCGGGGGTCGTCAATGTATTTTTCGATAAAAATCCGGTCGTCGTCGAAACTGGATTTTGCCTCGCTCTGCGCCGAGCGGAAACCGTCGCGCACTTCATCGGCATTGCGGGCGATCCGCATTCCCTTGCCGCCGCCGCCGGCCGACGCCTTCACCATGACCGGGTAGCCGATTTCCTTGGCGACCTTCAGAGCCGCGTCCGCGTCCTTCAGAATGCCGATATGGCCTGGGATGACGTTGACGCCCGCATCCTGCGCAATCTTTTTTGATTCAACCTTGTCCCCCATCGCCGCAATCGCACCCGCCGGCGGCCCGATAAAGGTGATTTTTTCCTTCGCCAGCGCCTCGGCAAAGGCCCGGTTTTCGGAAAGAAACCCATAGCCGGGATGAACGGCATCCGCCTTCGTATCCTTCGCCGCCTTGATGACTTTTTTAATGTCCAGATAGCTTTCGGCAGAAGGCGGCGCCCCCAGGCAAACCCCTTCGTCCGCCATCAACACATGGGGCGCGTCCTGATCCGCCTCGGAATAAACGGCAACGGTACGAATACCCATTCGTTGAGCCGTGCGAATAACCCGGCAGGCAATTTCACCGCGGTTGGCGATCAGAATTTTTTTAATCATCTGCGTTGGACTTCCTAGCGCATGTTTCCCATCGCCCGGCAAAGCTTCCCGATAAAGAGGAGGCCGACATGCCTAAAGCGGGATGTTCGAGTGTTTTTTCCAGGGGTCTTTGACCCGTTTGTTTTTCAGCATCGCAAGCGATCGACTGATCCGCCGCCGCGTGCTGTGCGGCATGATGACGTCGTCGATGAAACCACGATGGCAAGCAATAAACGGGTTGGCAAATTTTTTCCGGTATTCTTCGGTGCGGTTCTCAAGCTTCTCCGGATCGCTCGCATCCTCCCGGAAAATAATCTCGACGGCGCCCTTCGGCCCCATGACGGCAATCTCCGCCGTCGGCCACGCATAGTTCACGTCGCCGCGCAGGTGGCGTGAACTCATGACATCGTAGGCGCCCCCATAGGCCTTGCGCGTAATCACGGTCACCTTCGGGACCGTCGCTTCGGCAAACGCAAACAGCAATTTCGCGCCATGTTTGATAATGCCGCCATATTCCTGGCTGGTGCCCGGCAAGAAGCCCGGCACATCCACGAAGGTCACGATTGGGATGTTGAAGCAATCGCAGAAGCGGACGAAACGTGCCGCTTTGCGGGCCGAATCAATGTCCAGGCAGCCTGCCAGCACCATCGGTTGATTGGCGACGAAGCCGACGGTGGAACCATCGATGCGCCCAAATCCGATCAGGATATTCTTGGCATAATCCGGCTGAATCTCGAAAAAATCGCCCTCGTCGGCAACCTTCAAGATCAGCTCTTTCATGTCATAGGGCTTGTTCGGATTGGCCGGTATGAGCGTGTCGAGCGATTCCTCGATGCGGTCGGAAACGTCGGAGGTGGGATAGGTTGGCGGCTCTTCGCGATTCGACGGAGGCAGAAAATCCATGAAGCGGCGCAATTGCAACAAGGCCTCGACGTCGTTTTCAAAAGCGAGATCGGCAACGCCTGAACGCGATGTGTGCGTAACGGCGCCGCCAAGTTCCTCATGGGTAACCGTTTCATGGGTAACCGTTTTGACGACATCGGGGCCCGTAACAAACATGTAGGAGGCGTCCTTCACCATGAAGATGAAATCCGTCATCGCCGGAGAATAAACGGCGCCACCGGCACAAGGCCCCATGATCAGGGAGATTTGCGGAATGACGCCGGAGCCGTTGACGTTTCGCTGAAAGACGTCGCCATAGGCCGCCAGGGAAGAAACGCCTTCCTGAATGCGCGCCCCGCCCGAATCGTTCAGGCCAATCACCGGCGCCCCCACCTTGATAGCCTGGTCCATAATCTTGCAGATTTTTTCGGCATGGGTTTCGCTTAACGAGCCGCCGAAGACGGTGAAATCCTGACTGAAAACGAAAACCAGCCGGCCGTTGATCGTGCCATGGCCGGTCACGACGCCATCGCCCGGGGTCTTCTGCTTGTCCATGCCGAAATCGTTGCAACGATGTTCGACGAACATGTCGTATTCCTCGAAGGAATCCGGATCGAGAAGAAGTTCGATGCGCTCGCGGGCGGTAAGTTTCCCTTTCCCGTGCTGGGCTTTTACCCGTTTTTCGCCGCCGCCGGCGCGGGCAGCGGCGCGTTTGCGTTCAAGTTCCTTGAGGACGTCCTTCATGGGTTTCTTTCTGCTAAATGGCCGACTCTTGGCTTTTCCAGGACGGGCGACCCCGATTCTAAAGGAATATGAAGGTCTTGTGACGGAAGCTACCCGACGCGCGACGACCCGTCAACCACTTGAAAGGGCTGCATAATCAGAGAGTTGGGGGCGCCGGCGGCCGGCTGGCGGCCAGTGCGAGAAAGCGCTCCACCGCCATCATATTTTCACGCAAGGCGTGCCGCCGCGCCGCCGCGTCGGCGTCCTCTCCCCATTTTTCGATCTGAAAATCCTCGTCGAGCTGGGAAAGCGTCCACGCCGTCGCGCCGTCGATCCGCTCTTCGACCAATGCCAGGCCCAGAATTAACGAACTGCACATGGCAGTCAGGCTGCGCAAGGCCGTCAAGCGAAGATCATCGAGATCGGAAATGGCCGCCTTCAGAGCCACCAACGCGGCCGCCGGCTGTTCGATGGCGTCAAGTTCCGTCGTCACAACAAGCGGCGCCTGGAAACGTTCCGCCGCCCAATCCAGAAGCGGCTGCCACGCCTCGGCCTGGCGTCGCGCAAGGGTCTCCGGCGTGGCGACCCGATAACACAGAAGATCCGTCGTTGCGTAATTCAACATTTCCGCAACAACCGCCTCACGCTCGGGCCCCACGTAATCCAACGCAAGCGACGCAAGATTCGTAAGCGGCATCGCATGGGGCACGATTTCTTCTTCCTGGGCTTCCCATTCCCCGGCAATGGCCGCGACCAGGGCCAGAGGCGAAAGGGCCATAGCCGTACCGGCGGGGGTGCGGACAGGCTTGCCGTCGAGGGTCAGCACAAAGCCCCCCTCGCACGCATCCGCGTCCGCCTGTTTGTAAAAACGCCGCACGAAACGCCCTCCGTTAAGCTTTAATACCCTATATTATTCAAATAGATAGGAAATTTCTTCCAGGCCCTGGCAATGGCGGACCGCCGTCGCATCCCTTTTCCCAAAACCTTCTCTATGATAGCAAATTCCACTTCGCCGAAACGAAGAAACGGTCGCCGCCTGTTCCCCTTCACACAGATGCCACGCAAACCATGAACGCATCCGCCTCGGACACCGGCGCGCGCCGCCGGCTTATCGGATTGGCCCTTGGCAGCCTTGCCTTTGTGGGACTGCTTGCCCTGCCGCCGCCGGACGCCCTGACGCCCACGGCATGGCGCGTGACGGCGATCGGCGCGCTGATGGCCGTTTGGTGGGTAACGGAAGCGCTTCCCCTTTCCGCCACGGCGCTTTTACCGATTTGCCTGTTTCCCTTTCTCGGCGTCACCTCCATTGAAGCGGCGACCTCCCCTTACGCGCACCCGGTTCTTTTTCTTCTGCTTGGCGGCTTTATCATCGCCCTGGCGATGGAGCGGTGGAATCTTCACCGGCGGATTGCGCTTCGCATTCTAAGCCTCGTCGGCACCCGCCCCGCCTATTTGATCGGCGGCTTCATGGCAACCACGGCCGGTTTAAGCATGTGGATCAGCAACACCGCAACCACGGCCATGATGCTGCCGATCACCCTTTCCGTCATCGCGACCCTGCGCGAAGAAGCCACCGAGAACGCCCCCCTGGACGATGCCTTCATCGTCGCCCTGCTGTTAGGCATCGCCTATAGCGCAAATATCGGCGGCCTCGGCACGCTGATCGGCACGGCGCCAAACGCGCTTTTTGCGGCATTTCTCTCGCAAAATTATGGCATCGACATTGGCTTTACGGCCTGGATGACGGTCGGCATCCCCTTGGCCCTCCTTCTTCTTTTCCTGACCTGGCTTACCTTGACGCGATTTCTTTTTCGCGTCGGCCGCGCGCCGATCGCCGGCGCGGACATGCTGATCCGCCAAGAGCTTCTGGAACTTGGACCGATGAACCGGGGCGAAAAATTGACGGCCGGCGTTTTCCTGATGGTCGTCGTGCTGTGGGTCTCTCGTCCCGTCCTCGATTCGCAATTGCCGGCTTTCGCGATAACGGACACCGGCATTGCGATTTTCGGAGCGCTGCTTCTTTTTCTGCTGCCGGTGAATTTGCGGCGGGCGGAGTTCGTTCTCGACATCACATGGGTCAAACGTATCCCATGGGGGGTCTTGCTGCTCTTCGGCGGCGGGCTTTCCCTTGCCGCCGCCATCGGCGATAGCGGTCTTGCCGCTGCCATCGGCGAAGCCATGGCCGATATCGAAACGTTGCCGACACTGCTTGTTATCGCGGGCGTCGTTGCCGTGATTATTTTTCTTACCGAACTCACCAGCAACACGGCAACGACGGCGACGTTCCTGCCCGTTGTCGCCGGTTTGGCCATTGGCATTGGGGAAAACCCCATTCTGCTGGCATTTCCCGCCACGGTGGCGGCAAGCTGCGCCTTCATGATGCCGGTCGCAACGCCCCCCAACGCCATCGTGTTCGGAAGCGGCATGCTGACGGTGCCGCAGATGGCACGCACGGGCTTCGTGCTGAACCTTGCCGGGATTTTCCTGTTGACGCTTTTTGCCTATGCGGTGATGGGCCCGCTTTTCGGCGTGGAAATCGGCGTCCTGCCGGAATGGGCGCAGGGCACCGGCTAGAAGGGGTTTTTGGCGGCTTTCGGGTCGAAGCCAAACGCATCCCAACTTGTCTGCAAATCGTCGGGCAAAGGCGCCGTGATCAACACGCGGCCTTTTCGGGGATGCGTAAATTCAAGCTCGACGGCATGCAAATGCAATCGCTTTGCAATGCCCTTCCCTTCGAATTGCGCCTCCATGCCGCCATATTTGATGTCGCCCAGGATCGGCGTTTCCTTCTCGGCGCAATGGACCCGCAATTGATGCGTCCGCCCGGTCAGCGGCATCAGGGCCAGCCACGCCACCTTCTGGCCCGCCTTGTCCAGCACCGCATATTGGGTCTTTGCCGCTTTCCCTGCGATATCGGCGGTGACACGCTCTTTCTTGCCCACCGGTCGCTTCGCAAGGGCCATGGCGATTTCCCCCGCTTCCGGCTTCGGCACGCCACGAACCAGAGCCCAATAGATTTTACGAACGGTCTTTTCACGAAAGGCCACCCCCAGCCAGACGGCTGCGGCGGCGCTTCGCGCAAGCACAAGGACGCCGCTCGTATCCCGATCGAGGCGGTGCACGAGACGCGGGCGTTCTTTCTTTCCAAAACGGAGGGCTTCCAGCATGCCATCCAGATGCCGCGAGGTTTTCGTCCCCCCCTGCACGGCAAGCCCGGATGGCTTTTGGATGGCAATCACGTCTTCGTCTTTATAAAGGACGCTTTCACGTAACCATTTCGCATCCAGTGCAGAAATCGGAAGCGGTTCGCGTTTTGGCCTTGGCCCTGAATCCGCCGAGAAAGGCGGCACGCGAATTTTCTGCCCGGCCTCCAGGCGAAACCCCGCCTTCGCACGTTGTCCATCGACGCGCACCTGGCCCTTGCGGAGCAGTTTCTCAAGATGAATATGGGAAAGTTCCGGAAAATGCCGCCGGAACCAGCGATCGAGGCGAAGGGCTTTTTCTTCTTCCTCGACGATGCAAATGCGAACCCCGCTCATCCAACCAGATGGCGCATCAAAAACATGCCCGCCCCCAAAGCCAGAACCGCAAGGCTAACGGAAAGGAGCGCATAGAGAAGTGCCAGCCAGAGTTCGCCGCGTTCAATCAGATAGACGGCATCCAGCGAGAAGGTGGAGAAGGTCGTAAACCCACCCAGCACACCGACCACCAGAAAAGCCCGCCACACCGCGTCGACCTGCCAGGCAATCGCCAAACCCTCGATCAGAATGCCGAGAAGAAAAGAGCCCAATACGTTCACAAACAGCGTCGCATAGGGGAAACCCATGCCGAGAACCTGCGAAACCACGCCCATGGCCAGATACCGGCCGATGGCGCCGACGGCGCCCCCCAACCCGATGGAAAGGATTAGCTGCATCTTTTTCCCCTATTCCGCTTTCTTTGCCATTCGCTCGCGCAGCGCTTGCCACCCGTCGAGGCGCGCCTGCAGGGCCCGCTCATAACCGCGATCGAAAGGCCGGTAAAAGACTTCGCGCGCCATGTCGTCGGGAAAATAATTCTGTCCGGAAAGCCCCTCCGCCGTGTCGTGATCATAAACGTAGCCTTTGCCATAACCCAGATCCTTCATGAGGCTGGTTGGCGCATTCAAAATGTGGGCGGGCGGCATGAGAGAGCCGGTCTTTTTCGCCGCCTGGCTGGCCTGACCGAACGCCTTATAGGCGGCATTCGATTTCGGTGCCGTCGCCAGGTAAATGACGGCCTGGGCGATCGCCAACTCCCCTTCCGGCGACCCCAAAAAGGCGTACGCATCTTTTGCCGCCAATGCCTGATGAACGGCCTCCGGCTCGGCAAGGCCGATGTCCTCGATTGCAAAACGAACCAGGCGGCGGACAATGTAGAGAGGGTCTTCGCCCCCCGCCAACATCCGCGCCAGCCAATAAAGGGCTGCGTCCACGTCGGAACCGCGAAGGGATTTGTGGAGCGCGCTGATCAGGTTGTAATGGCTTTCCTGGCCCTTGTCGTAGATGGGGGCACGCCGTTGAATGGCGGCGAGAAGCCCGGCACCGTCGAGCACCGGTTCCGGCGGCAGCAAAAAGAGATCCTCGACAAGGTTGAGCAGGTAACGCCCATCGCCATCCGCCATCGCCAGTAAGGTAAGCCGCGCATCCGCATCGATAGGAAGTTTGCGCCCTTCTGCCGCCTCGGCGCGTGCAAGCAGGGTGTTTAGCGCCTCCTCGTCGAGACGCTTGAGCACAAGAACCTGACAGCGCGAAAGCAAAGGTGCGTTCAATTCGAAAGACGGGTTTTCCGTCGTCGCACCAATCAGGATGACCGTGCCATCCTCGACATAAGGCAGAAAGCCATCTTGCTGCGCCCGGTTGAAGCGATGGATTTCGTCGATAAAAAGAAGCGTTCCCTCGCCCATGCCACGGCGGTCTTTCGCTTCTTGAAAGACGCGCCGAAGGTCCGCCACACCGGAAAAAACGGCGGAAAGCGCGACAAAAGCGAGCGAGGTGCGGTCTGCCAAAAGTCGTGCGATGGTCGTTTTGCCGCATCCAGGCGGCCCCCAAAGCACCATCGAAACCAAATGGGCGGAAGCGAGCATGCGCCCGAGCGGGGCATCCGGGGAAAGCAGATGGTCCTGGCCGACCACGTCCTCAAGCCGCTTTGGCCGCAGGCGTGCGGCCAAAGGTTGCGGGGCTTGCGATTCGAAAAGGGTCGTCACCTACGAAATACCGTCGTTAAAACGCGTTCGCCCCGCCGGATCGAGACTTTCCATGCGTCCGCGCCCTTGGAAAGCTCCGCCTGCAAATGCTGGACCTGTTTGATTTCACGCTCGTTCAGCCGAAGGATTACGTCGCCGGTGCGGAAACCGGCCCGGTCCGCCGAACTCTGCTGCGCCACGCCCAACACAATAACCCCCGGCCGCATGCCGCCTATGCCAAGCTCTTCGCCAAGGGCGGGCGAGAGATTGGCAATTTCGGCGCCGCTGAACGGGTGCGAGCCAGCCAGCTCCGTTTTGTTCCGCGGCGGCACTTCCGGCGGCGGTGTCAGGGTCAGATGAAGAGTCTCCGTTTTATTTTTGCGAACGACCACAATTTTTACCTTGGAATGGAGCGCTTGCGTCGCCACCCGGTATTGCAACGCCTCGGGGTCGTTCACTTCATGGCCGGCAATCGCGGTAATGACATCGCCCACCTGTATGCCGGCCCGATCCGCCGGGCCATCCGGATAGATGGCGTTTACCACCACGCCGCCCGGCCGGGAAAGGCCGAAGGAAGAGGCAAGTTCCGCCGTCACCGCCTGACCCCGGGCGCCAAACCACGGCCGGATCAAACGGCCGCCTCCCGCCGCATGCACGACCGTCCGCGCCATGTTCGCTGGTACGGCAAAACCGATGCCAATGGACCCACCGCCATTTTTCGAATAGATCGCGGAGTTGATGCCGATCAGGCGGCCATCCAACGTCACCAGCGCGCCGCCGGAATTGCCCGGGTTGATCGGAGCGTCCGTCTGGATAAAAAAACGGAAATCCGACACGCCGACTCGTGTGCGCGCGAGCGCTGAAACGATGCCGCTGGTCACCGTCTGGCCGAACCCAAAGGGATTGCCCACGGCCAGCACCAGATCGCCAACTTCGAGCGCGTCCGAATCCCCCATCTCTAGAAAGGGCAGCGCGCCCTCGCCGGCGGTGATTTTAAGAACGGCCAGATCCGTCCGCTTGTCCGCCAGAACAATCTCAACCGGAAACTCCCGGCGATCGGCGAGAGCGACCGTGATTTCCTCGGCGCCCGCGATCACGTGATTGTTTGTCACGATCAGTCCATCCGGTCGCACGATCACGCCCGAACCGAGAGGGCTTTTCTCTATCTTGCGCTTACGCCCAAACCCCCGGCCAAAGAAGCGCCTGAAAAAGGGATCGTTAAAAAGCGACGGAACCTGCTGTTCGGCGACTTTTTGCTTGCCGCTGATATTGACGACGGCGGGAACCACCCGTTTTACAACGGGCGCAAAGGAAAGCTGGATTTGTTCCTGGGATTGAGGCGCGCCGCGCGGTTGCGCCGGTGCCGCCGCGCTCAAGAAAAAACCGGCAAGCATGGCAAGCGCCAGAACGAAACAGCGTTTTTTCCGGAGAGGGAATCTCGTCATCGCTGGGCCGATCTCCTTATCCATCCCGCTATCCCATGTTTTTCCACAAACCCACGACCGGCTGAAATAAAAAAGGGGCAGTCCATCCGACCGCCCCCAATGCTTAAGCCCCATATGGGAAGTTTTACGCTTCCGCGCTTTCGCCGGCCTCTCCCTCGACGGACTGCAGAGGACCGGAATCCAGGCCCTTCGCCTCCGGGTCGCGATCGACAAGCTCGATCACTGCCATCTGGGCGGCGTCGCCATAGCGAAAGCCCGCTCGCAGGACGCGCGTATATCCGCCGGCGCGGGCAGCATAGCGTTCTGCCAGAGTCGAAAAAAGTTTGCGCGTGATCGTCTCATCCTGCAAAACCGACAACGCCTGGCGTCGCGCGTGCAAGTCGCCACGCTTTCCAAGCGTGATCAGCTTGTCGACGAACGAGCGCAGATCCTTCGCTTTGGGAAGCGTTGTCTTGATCTGTTCGTGTTTGAGAAGCGCAACGGCCATATTTGCAAACATCGCCTTGCGATGGCTGCTGGTGCGATTGAACTTCCGTCCTTTTAAGCGATGCCGCATGAGATTAGTACGGTTCCTCCAGGCGTTTGGTCAGTTCTTCAATGTTTTCCGGCGGCCACTCCTCGATCTCCATACCAAGATGCAGCCCCATATGGGAAAGCACCTCTTTGATTTCGTTCAAGGACTTGCGCCCAAAATTCGGCGTCCGCAGCATTTCGCCTTCTGTCTTGCGAACCAGGTCGCCGATATAAAGAATGTTGTCGTTCTTCAGGCAATTTGCGGAGCGGACCGAAAGTTCGAGCTCGTCCACCTTGCGAAGAAGGCTGCGATTGAAAGCTGGTTCCGTCGCCTCTTCGGCCATTGGCTGCTCGACCGGCTCTTCGAAATTGATGAAGGGATTGAGCTGGTCTTGGAGAATGCGCGCGGCAAACGCGACTGCATCGTCCGGTTTCAAGGTGCCGTCCGTCTCAATTTGAAGGATCAGCTTATCGTAGTCCGTGATTTGACCAACGCGGGCGTTCTCGATCTTGAAGGCAACCTTGCGGACGGGGCTGTACAACGCGTCCACTGGGACAAGCCCGATCGGCGCATCCTCTGGCCGGTTCAGCGTCGCCGGAACATAGCCTTTGCCGCTATTGGCGGTCAGCTCCATGTTCACGGAAGCGTCCTTGTCGAGGGTAAAGAGAACCAGGCTCGGGTTCATGATTTCGATGTCATGTCCTGCCTCGATCTGCCCCGCCGTCACCTCGCCCGGGCCCGTCGCCTGCAGGGCCATCCGTTTCGGCCCCTCGCCGTGAAGGCTAAGCGCCAGCGACTTGATGTTCAGGACAATGTCCGTAACATCCTCGCGGACCCCCGGGATTGCGGAAAATTCGTGCAGCACACCATCGAACTGAATCGACGTCACCGCCGCCCCCTGCAAGGAGGACAACAAAATACGCCGCAAGGAGTTCCCAAGGGTAAGCCCGAATCCCCGTTCAAGCGGCTCGATAACGATCGAAGCCATCCGTTCGGCATCCGCGCCCTCTTGAACGCTGATCTTGCTGGGTTTGATTAGATCTTGCCAATTCTTTTGGATCACTTGCGCAACCTCTAGCGACGGAACGTTTTCCATAAAAAATCTGGTCACCAGATTGACGCCTGTCAAAGGGGACGTTCCTCGAACCCCGTTTGACGATGCGGCGTCGTTATACCCGCCGGCGCTTTCGCGGACGGCAACCGTTATGTGGTATGGGCGTGACATCCCGGATGGCCGTAATCGTGAAGCCAACCGCCTGCAATGCCCGCAGAGCCGATTCGCGCCCCGACCCAGGGCCTTTCACCTCAACCTCAAGCGTATGCATGCCATGCTCTTTCGCTCGGTTGCCGGCGGCTTCCGCTGCGGTCTGCGCGGCAAAAGGCGTGGATTTACGCGAACCCTTAAATCCTTCGCTCCCCGCCGACGCCCAGGAAATCGCGTTGCCCTGAGCATCCGTGATCGTGATTTTCGTATTGTTAAAACTGGCGCTCACATGTGCGACCCCGGAAGCAATGTTTTTCCGTTCGCGGCGACGCGGACGCTGCGTAGTAGCTTTGGCCATCCCTGTTCTGTCCTACTTTTTCTTGCCGGCGATGGCCCTTGCTGGGCCCTTCCTAGTCCGGGCATTCGTATGGGTGCGCTGGCCGCGCACTGGAAGTCCTTTGCGATGCCGCAACCCGCGGTAACACCCAAGGTCCATCAGCCGCTTGATATTCATGCTGATTTCCCGGCGCAAATCCCCCTCAACCAGATAATCGCGATCGATCGCCTCGCGGATTCGAATCACTTCGTCCTCCGACAATTGGTTCACGCGCGATTCGAGCGGAACCCGCACTTTCTCGCAGATTTCCAGGGCCTTCGTCCGACCGATGCCGTGGATATAGGTCAGCGCGATCGGCACCCGTTTGTTTGTGGGGATGTTTACCCCTGCAATGCGAGCCAAGCCGAATTCTCCTCTATTCCCCCATGCCTTGGGGAAGCCTGAGTCAGATCAATGGCGATCAGAACGACAGATAGCCGGGAAAGGTGCGCGATTATAGGAATTCTCCGCATTAAGTCAATAAAACTGCCCATTTGCGCCTAACCCAAGGCCTCTTCGATTGCCGCGGTCACCGCATTGAAATCCGCCATGCCATCGACGGTCACCAAGACCCCTTTTTCGCGGTAATATGGTAAGATTGGCGCGGTTTGCCCATGATAGGCCTCCAGCCGCGCCTTCACCGTTTCGGGGTTGTCGTCCTTTCGCCGATTGAACGCCTTGCCGCCGCAAGCGTCGCAAACGCCTTCCGACGCCGGCCGCTTGAATTCATCATGGTAGCCGGCGCCACAGGCCGCACAGCTAAACCGCCCCGAAATCCGCTTCACCAGGGGGGCATCCTCCACCGCAAGCTCGATCACATGATCGATATGAAGCCGCTTGCCTGTCAGCATAACGTCGAGGGCTTCGGCCTGGGCCACCGTCCGCGGGAACCCATCCAGGATGAAACCCTTGCTGCAATCCGGCGCCGCGATGCGCGCTTCGATCATTTGAATGATGATTGCATCGGGCACCAACGCGCCCTTCTCGACGATTTCCTTCACCTCCTTGCCCAAATCCGAGCCGGAAGCAATCGCCTCGCGCAGCATGTCACCCGTTGAAAGATGAACGATGCCATATTTCTCTTCGAGGCGCTTCGCCTGGGTGCCCTTTCCCGCCCCCGGCGGTCCCAACAAAATTAACTTCATCGTCCTTTTCCTTTAAGCCGCGACTTCTTGATCAGGCCCTCATATTGGTGCGCGATTAAATGGGACTGAATCTGGCCGACCGTATCCAAGGTAACCGTGACGACGATTAACAGGCTTGTGCCGCCAAAATAAAACGGCACGGAATAATTGCTGATCAGGATCTCGGGCAAAATACAGATGGCCGCAAGGTAGATGGCACCGACAACCGTTAAACGGGTCAGCACATAATCGAGATATGCCGCCGTGTTCGCGCCGGGCCGAATGCCGGGAATAAAGCCGCCATATTTTTTTAGATTGTCTGCCGTATCCGCCGGGTTAAAAACAACCGCCGTATAGAAGAAGGCAAAGAAAATAATCAGGCTGCTGAAGATCAATAGATAAAGCGGCTGCCCGCGGCCAAGAAAGGCGGCCATCATCGAAAGCCAATCGCCGCTGGCCTCTGGTCCGGCCCCCACCGAGAAACCGGCAAGCGTCGCCGGCATCAAAAGCAGCGAGCTTGCGAAAATTGGCGGAATTACGCCAGCCGTGTTGAGTTTCAACGGCATATGAGAGGCTTCGCCCCCATACATTTTGTTTCCGGCCTGGCGCTTCGGATATTGGATGACGATCCGCCGCTGCGCGCGTTCCATGAAAACGATGAAGGCAATCACGCCAACGATCATCACGATGAGCGCAAGAATAAAGGCCGTCGAGAGCGCGCCGGTCCGCCCCAATTCCATCGTCCCTACCAGGGCCGACGGCAGATTGGCGACGATGCCGGCAAAGATGATAAGGGAAATCCCGTTCCCCACCCCGCGGGCGGTGATCTGTTCCCCAAGCCACATCAGGAAAATCGTGCCGCCAACCAACGTAATGACGGTTGTCGCACGGAAGAAAACGCCCGGGTCAATCACGGCTGACCCTTGCGCGCCCGCCATGCCTTCAAGGCCGACGGCAATGCCATAGGCCTGCACGGCGGCAAGCACGACGGTGCCGTAGCGCGTGTATTGATTGATTTTCTTGCGTCCCGATTCGCCTTCCTTCTTCAACTGCGCCAAATGGGACGAAACGGTTGTCATCAACTGAATGATAATCGCCGAAGAAATGTAGGGCATGATGTTGAGGGCAAAGATCGTCATGCGCCCCAGCGCGCCGCCGGCAAACATGTCGAACATGCCAAGGATGCCGCCTGCATTTTGACGGAAGAGTTCGGCGAGAATCGTCGGATCGATGCCCGGAAGCGGGATATACGTCCCCAGCCGATAAACAATCAACGCGCCCAGCGTAAACCAGATACGACGACGAAGTTCCGTTGCCTTGGCAAAGGAACCAAGATTGAGATTCGCGGCAAGCTGTTCCGCGGCAGATGCCATTAATTCTCTCCGGAATCGCTGGCTTTTTTGCCTGCGCCCGTTTTGGCCGACTTG
>Ga0070727_10000807_pt1 | contig 35908 bp, 32 predicted proteins | sample tdAd472_FD_66722 | JGI IMG/M metagenome (GOLD analysis project Ga0070727, IMG submission 66722) | Marine sediment microbial communities from the Atlantic coast under amendment with organic carbon and nitrate - tdAd47.2 | ecosystem: Environmental > Aquatic > Marine > Coastal > Sediment | place... | reverse complement strand
TTTTCGGGTGGCCTCCGGCTAACCCGTAGATAATTGATTTTGGGCTGTTAATGGGCTCTTGCAGGCGCTAGAATACCGCGCTTCAAAAAAGGGCCAAAAGACGAAAGTAGGATTGGAGTATTAAAGGTATGTCACTTTCAAGTGAAGCAAAAGCCAGCATTCTTGCTGAGTACGGCCGAGGAGAGGCCGACACGGGTTCGCCCGAAGTACAGGTAGCACTGCTATCTGCCAGAATTTCCGAGCTCACCGAGCACTTTGGCGAGCACAAGAAAGATCACCACAGCCGCCAGGGTCTGCTGAAGATGGTCAACAAGCGACGCAAGTTGCTCGACTATCTCAAGTCAAAGGACCAGGACCGGTACCGCGAGCTGATTTCCCGGCTCGGTCTGCGCCGCTAATTCAGCGGTCAATTCAAGGCAATGTCATAGCCGACCTGTCGTAGCCCCACGGGCTCGCCGTCGGCTGCCATTGCTGTCACTCATTCATCTGAGCAAATACTGTGAATTCAATTAAGAAATCGTTTCAATATGGCGAGCATACAGTCACCCTGGAAACAGGCGCCGTCGCGCGCCAGGCCGACGGTGCAATCATCGTCGACATGGCCGAAACTGTGGTTCTCGTAACCGCCGTTGGCCGCAAAGCGGCGGATCCGGGCAGAGACTTCTTCCCGTTGACCGTCAACTACCAGGAAAAGACCTACGCTGCCGGCAAGATCCCGGGCGGATTTTTCAAGCGCGAAGGCAGGCCCGGCGAGAAAGAAGTGCTGGTTTGCCGCCTGATCGACAGGCCTATTCGTCCGCTGTTTCCGAAAGGCTTCAAGAATGAAGTCCAGATCATCGCGACAGTGATGTCACTGAACCCGGACGTCGATCCCGATATTCCGGCGTTGATCGGTGCATCGGCTGCGCTGGCGATCTCGGGCATGCCGTTCGCCGGACCGATTGGTGCTGCCAAAGTTGGCTATATCAATGGCGACTATGTGCTGAACCCCGGGCGCGCCGCGCTTGAGGACTCGAATCTGGACCTTGTCGTCGCAGGTACGAAAGACGCCGTGCTGATGGTTGAGTCGGAAGCGAGTGGTCTGTCGGAAGACGTGATGCTGGGCGCCGTCATGTACGGTCACGAGCAGATGCAGACAGCGATCGACACGATCAATGAATTGGCTGCCGAAACCAGCAAGCCTGCCTGGGACTGGGAGGCGCCGGCTGAGGACGAAGAGCTCGCAAGCGCTGTAGCTTCGCAGGCACAGGCTGGTATGTCTGAGGCCTACCAGATCAGCGACAAAATGGATCGCCAGGCCGCAGTCGGTGATGTGAAGTCAGGGGCTGTTGAGGCATTGGCCAGCGCCGAAGAGGATGCTCAGTGGACGCCTGAAGACGTCAAGGGTGCCCTCTACAAGCTGGAAAAGAATACGGTTCGGCAACGGATTATCAATGGCGAACCTCGTATTGACGGCCGCGATAAGAAAACCGTGCGACCGATCCACGTAGACGTTGGTGTCTTGCCGCGTGCGCACGGATCGGCGATATTCACGCGCGGTGAAACGCAGGCAATTGTCGCCACGACGCTGGGTACGGGCCGCGATGCGCAGATCATTGATGCGATCGAAGGCGAGCGCAAAGAACCGTTCATGCTGCATTACAACTTCCCACCATTTTGTGTCGGCGAAACCGGGTTCATTGGTTCGACGAAGCGACGCGAGATCGGCCACGGCAAGCTGGCACGACGCGGGATCCAGGCTGTAATGCCGAATATGGACGAATTTGGCTACATAGTTCGCGTCGTTTCCGAGATCACCGAGTCCAATGGTTCGAGTTCGATGGCTTCTGTCTGCGGCACAAGTTTGTCGCTTATGGACGCTGGCGTACCGTTGAAAGCGCCGGTGGCTGGCGTGGCCATGGGTCTCGTCAAGGAAGGGGACGATTTTGCCGTCCTGACTGACATCCTTGGAGACGAGGATCACCTTGGCGATATGGACTTCAAAGTTGCCGGTACGGAAGACGGAATTACCGCGCTGCAGATGGACATCAAGATCCAGGGCATAACGAAGGAGATCATGGATTCGGCCCTTGCACAGGCTCGCGATGCGCGCCTGCATATCCTGGGCGAGATGAACAAGGTCATCAGCGAGTCACGTCAGGAAATGTCCGAGTGGGCGCCGACCATCGTGACGATGAAGATCGACCCCGAGAAGATCCGGGACGTCATCGGCAAGGGCGGCTCCGTCATTCGCGCCATTACGGAAGAGACGGGTGCGTCGGTCGATATCGACAACGACGGCACGATACGTATCGCGTCGGTTGATGGTGCCTCTGGCAAGGAGGCTTGCCGTCGTATCGAGTTGATCACCGCCGACGTTGAAGTCGGTCGCATCTACGAGGGTAAAGTTGCCCGTTTGATGGACTTCGGTGCTTTCGTCACGATCCTGCCTGGCAAAGATGGCCTCGTGCATATCTCGCAGATATCCAACGAACGCGTTGAAAAGGTCAGTGACAAGCTCGCAGAGGGCGACGTGGTCAAGGTCAAGGTCCTCGAGGTCGACCGTCAGGGCCGGGTGCGTCTCTCCATGAAGGAAGTTGAAGCCGCCTAGGAAGGGGGTAAAACCTACATTCCCGGCCTTGCGGCCAGCGGCTCCAGGAAACCGATCAGGCGCCCCGGTATATAAAACCGGGGCCGCCACGGCGTGCCACCTTCAACAAAGCCTACGTGTCCCCCGGATTCGCTGACTTCAAGCGTTACATGGGGCGACAGGGCATCCTCTGCAGGAATGACCTCGGGCGTCATGAACGGATCGTCGAGCGCATTGACAATCAATGTCGGGCGTTCGACGTCCTTTAGAAAGTGCACGGAGCTGCACTTGTCGTAGTAGTCGTCCTTGTTCGCGAAGCCGTGCAACGGCGCGGTTACCGCATCGTCGAATTCTGCAAAAGTCACAGCGTCCATCGCCCGTTGCCAGTCGAATGCGGCCGTATGCCGGTCGAACTTGTCAGTGACAGCCTTCTTCATGCGTTTTAATAAGTAACGCTGGTAACCTCTTGATATACCGATATCTAATGCTTCCGCACAGCGGTGGAGGTTGAGCGGGACACAGACCGCGGTCGCACCGCGCAGCGGTGTGTTGTCGCCTTCCTCGCCGAGGTATTTGAGCAGCACATTGCCCCCCAGCGAGAATCCCGCCGCGACGATCGGCCCGTACTGACCCTCGTTTTCGAGTTTGTCGACAAAAAAGCGGACGTCGTTTGTCTCACCGGCGTGATAGCGCCGAGGCAGCAGGTTGCGGTAGTCGCCACAATCCCTGAAATGCAGTACGCAACAACGCCACTGCCGCTCGGCTGCGGACTGCATCAACATCCGGGCGTAACTTGACTCCGCGGATCCTTCGAGCCCGTGCAGAATAACGAGCAACGGGGCGGTGCCGGGCGTGTCTTCTGTCTCCACAACCCAGTCCACTGCGGTGGCATCGCCGTCTGGCAACTGGATAACTTCGCGCCGCAATTTCGGCCGCTCGCGCCAGGCCCACGGCAGATTTGGAAATACGGTTTGCGCGTGACGATTCCTGAGCCAGGAGGCTGGCCGGAATTCACTTTGAATAATGCGTTTTTCGGTTGCTTCGGCGGTCATCTCGGCGTCATTGCCAAGTCGGATTCCAGACCAAAAAAATGGCCCCCCGCTTTTGCGGGGGGCCCGCCGTGGAGTATTAACCCCTTCAGGCAATGCAACAGGGGGCGGGGGAGCATATCCCCGTTGCAAGTATGAAGATTGGTCATTATTCGCCTGTGTGTCAAGGCATCGATTGATCCTTGAGCAGTTGCTCTATAGCGCTAGCCCGCTGACTTTCGGCTACCTGGCGGCGGTGAGTCCGGATCGTCAGTGTCGCCCCGGGCCGGTGCAAATTGTTTCAGGAAATCATCTTGCAGAGACTGAAGTTTTGCTAAATTCTGTTGCGTAATTTCGGCCATCGCGCTGATTGGATCGGTGCCGACTACGCCTTGTAATTGCCCTTTGAGAATCTTCTGCTGTTGCATGAAAAGGGTCATGCTCTGCTCGAGGTACCTGGTTACGAAATCAGGCACGACCGAGCCGTATGCGCGGATAATTTGAGCGAGGAAATCCTCGCTCATGATGGCGTCACCTTGTTGTTCCTGTTCGCTGATGACCTGCAGCAATATCGTCCGCGTAATGTCCTCGCCGGATTTCTTGTCGATGACCTCAAAATCGACCTTGTTCATGACGAGATCTTTGACGTCAGCAAGTGTGATGTAGCGGCTTTCTTCGGTGTCGTACAGGCGGCGATTGGGATACTTCTTGATGACGCGCGTTTGGCTCATGGGCAAGTCTCGATCTTGTGGCGGCGACTACAATAGCCCATTTTTGCCTTCCGCAATAGCGTTGTTGTCGACGACAATTTGAGTCTTGCCAACGAGCGTTTCGAGCTGCCAGTGGTCGATTGCCCAGGCCCAGATATCGGCGATGGAAGCCTCAACCAATTCGTTCGGAGGTTGCTGTCCAAGCGCCTTGAGTACCAGGAGCAGCGTGACTTTCGGATTTTCCTGTGACACCGGCGTGGCGCCAGTCAGCTTGCTGAGTTTTTGTCCGTCCGGATGCGTCGCCAAGGGAATGTGCAGATATCCCGGCTTTGAGTAATTCAACAGCTCTTGCAGCCACATCTGCCTGGGAGTGGAGTCGATTAAATCGAGACCCCGCACGACTTCCGTAACGCCTTGCTCGAAGTCATCGACCACGACCGCCAGGTGGTATGCAACCAGCCCGTCACGACGCCAGATGATGAAATCCCCGGACTCGGATTCGAGCCTTTGTTGTTGCGGCCCCTGCAATCCGTCGGTGAACGTTGTCGGCGTATTGGTCGTACGGACCCTGATTGCGGTTTCATTCGAGGTACAGCCTTCCCTGCAGGTACCGGGATAGATAGTACCCAACGGGCCTTGTGGCGCGTCCGCAAGGTCCCGGCGTGAACAACCGCAGGGGTATGCCTGGCCGGCGTCAAGCAGACTGCGCAGTGCTGCCTTGTGGGCTGCCGCGCTGCCACTCTGGTAGTTGGTCGGGCCATCCCATTCGAACCCGTACCGCTCGAGTGCGGTCAGGATTGCATCGGTCGCCCCGGGTTCTTCGCGGGGCGGATCAATGTCCTCGACCCGAATCAGCCATCGCCCATTGTTGGCGCGCGCCTGCAAATAGCTCGCAGCCGCAGCCAGCAGGGATCCGAAATGCAGTGGCCCGGTCGGTGAGGGCGCAAAACGCCCTACGTATGGGGGCTTACCGGTAGCGATCGTCCCGGTCGCGGAACTGGCGCTCCGCAAGCTCGCGACGTTCCTGGGCCTCGAGGCACAGGGTCGCGACAGGGCGGGCTTCCAGCCGCTTCAGGCCGATTTCCTCGCCGGTTTCCTCGCAAAATCCGTAACTGCCCTCGTCGATGCGCGTGAGTGCAGAATCGATCTTACGCAGCAGCTTGCGCTCGCGATCACGGGTTCTCAGCTCGAGACCGAACTCCGATTCCTGGGTAGCGCGGTCGTTCGGGTCCGGGAAATTTGCCGCCTCGTCCTGCATGTGATGAACCGTCCGGTCCACTTCGTACATCAACTCCGCCTTCCACGCGCCAAGGATATTGCGGAAATGATCGAGCTGCTTGTCGCTCATGTAGTCCTCACCACGCCTGGGGTTGTAGGGTGTGATGCCATGAATAGGGCCTGTCAGCACGTCGCCGCGCGTTTTGGCCCTGTTCCTCGCGACAGGACGTTTCTTGCTGACGGTCTTCTTCCGCGCGGCCGGTTTCCTGGCCACCTTCTTGGTGGAGGCTTTCTTCTTTGCCACCTTTTTGGCCGCGGCCTTTTTCTTTGAGACCTTTTTGGCTACCTTTTTCTTGGCAACCTTCTTTTTAGCAGCCTTCTTTTTGGCAAGCTTCTTCTTGGCAAGCTTCTTCCTGGCTACTTTCTTCCTGGCCACCTTCTTTTTGCTGGCCTTTTTCTTCGCAGCCTTCTTCTTGCTGACCCGCTTCTTCGGCGCCGCCTTTTTCTTGGTCACTTTGCGCTTGCTGGCAGCGCCCTTGCGGGACGCTGTCTTCTTCGCCGTCACCTTCTTGCGAGAGGTCGTGGCTTTCTTCCGCTTCTTACTTGCGGCCTTTCTTGCGGGCATTTTTTGACTCCTGCCGGACTCAGAAAAGGCGGGGATTATACATGGCTTGAGGGCGCATGGAAGCCCATTTTTCAAGGGATTTTCGGGGCTCTGGAAAGCCCGCCCAGTACAGCCTCTGAGGGCCCCAAGGGCGGGGATTAGAATCGTTTTATGCGGGAAATTACTTTAAACTACGCCGAACTCTCTGGCACCGGGCACAAATTCACCGCATGCGACTCAGCAAGATAAAGCTTGCCGGCTTCAAATCCTTTGTAGATCCAACGACCATCACGTTCCCCAGCAGCCTTGTCGGCGTCGTCGGGCCCAATGGTTGTGGGAAGTCCAACGTCATTGACGCGGTGCGGTGGGTCATGGGCGAGAGCTCGGCCAGCCGACTTCGCGGCGACTCGATCACGGACGTGATTTTCAACGGTTCCAGTGCTCGTAAACCGGTCGGTGCCGCATCGGTCGAACTGCTGTTTGACAATACCGACACGACGCTTGAGGGCCAGTACGCAAAATACGCGGAAATCGGTATTCGGCGCGAAGTCAGTCGCGATGGGATATCGACCTACTATCTCAACGGTACCCGTTGTCGTCGTAAGGACATTACAGGCGTTTTTCTGGGGACGGGACTCGGGCCGCGCAGCTACTCGATTATCGAGCAGGGGATGATCTCCCGGGTGATCGAATCGAAACCCGAAGAGATGCGGGTGTTCCTGGAGGAGGCCGCAGGCATCTCCAAGTACAAGGAACGGCGTCGGGAGACCTCAAACCGCATCAAGCACACCAAGGAAAACCTGGCTCGCATTCAGGACGTGCTCGAGGAGGTCGAGAAACAGATCAAACACCTCGACCGTCAGGCAAAGACAGCCGAGCGCTATGGCCGTTACAAGGAAGAAGAACGGCGGACCGCTGCGGAACTGCTGGCATTAAGGACCAGCAGCCTCGACGACAAGGCGGGTGCGGCGAATACGCTCCTGTCCGAGCTGAAGACCAGGATGGAAGAACAGATTGCCGGGCAGCGCAAAATCGAGGCGAACATCGAAGACGCCCGCTCACGGCAGAACGAACGCACGGACCTGTTCAATGTTGTACAAGGCCGTTACTACAAGGTCGGCTCCGAAATCGCGAGGCTCGAACAGACCATCGAACATGCGAGAGAACTGCGTGAGCGCCAGGAGAAGGATCTTGAGCAAGCCGTGCAGGGCGCGAGGGAAATTGTCGAGCATATCGACAAGGACGAGTCTGAAATCGCGCAACTAGAGTTAACGCTCAATGAACTCGTTCCTGGCCTCGAGCAAGCCCAACAAACCGAGAAGGCCTCGGCGGAGTCGCTGCGACTGGCGGAAGACGCGCTGGCCGAGTGGCAGGAACAGTGGGACGACTACACACAGAAATTCAATGCGGCTCAGCAGCAACGAAATATCGAACAAACACGCGCCGAGCAGATCGAGTCACGTATCAAGGGTTATACGGATCGCCGCAATAAACTCGATGAAGCCCGCACGGCCACCGACCGGGACGAGCTGAAGACCAAATTTGACGATTTGGCGGGGCGAGAGCAGCACAAGCGGCAGGCCCGTGACGAATTCGATCGGCATCTCACCAGCATCGGGGAGAAAGTACGCAAGCTCCGCGAGCAGGACACGAAGCTCACCCGCCTGGTCGACGAGCGTAAGGCGACTGTGCAGGCGGCCCAGGGCAAGTACGCCTCGCTCGAAGCCTTGCAAAAAGCGGCTCTGGGCGAGGGCGACGAAGGCGTCAAGCGCTGGTTGGAAGCCGAGGGAATCGATGGTGATCGTCGCGTCGCTAAATCCATGAACGTTGCGGATGGCTGGGAGAAAGCGGTCGAAACCGTGCTCGGGCAATACCTGCAAGCGGTCTGCGTCGCCGACCTCGAGCCCGCTACGGCGAGTATCGCGAATCTCCGGGATGGCAATCTGACGTTGCTGCTTGACGCCACTGAGGAGGCGGCCGACAGCGATGCAACGACACTGGCAGCCAAGGTCAATGCTGCCCCGACATCCGTTGCCCAGATGTTGCGGCGCGTGCGGGTCGCCGATTCCCTCAATGATGCGTTGGCCATGCAGGGTCAACTCGAGAACCACGAATCTGTAGTGACCACCGACGGAATCTGGCTCGGCCGGAACTGGTTGCGGGTATCGCGCGACAAGGACCCGAAATCAGGTGTCCTTGCCCGTGAACACGAGCTGCGCCGTCTAAAATCCGATATGCGGGAGTACCAGGCACGTTTCGAAAGTGCCAGGAAGCTGCTGATCGACGGTCGCATGCGGCTGACTCAGCTTGAAGAGCGTCGCGAGTTGATGCAGAAGGACGCGGCGGCGCTGGTCGATGAATACTCCGAGATCCGATCGTCGCTCGACTCTGCGCGTTACCAGCTCGACCAGATAAATGCGCGGGAAGCGGCCATCTCCGAGGAGACCAGTGAGGTTGATAACGAGAGGATCTCAGCCGAGGAACAATTACGGGATTCTCAGCGGCTGTTTGATCAAGCCGCGGTTAGCCTCGAGGAACTGGATACGCTGAAGCAAGACCTGGGAGGCCGGCGCGACGAATTGCGTGCAGACCTCGACCGCGTACGGGCACAGGCGCGGGAAGATCGCGAGATTGTCCAGACCATCACGATCCAGTTCGAAAGCCGGCGCTCGAGCAAGGAGTCCGCGGCTCAGAATCTCGAGCGCATGCAGTCACAGCTCAAACAATTTCAATCCAGAGAACAGGAGATCAGAGACCAGCTGGATCATAGCCAGGCGCCACTGGCGGGTCACAAGATTCTCCTCGAGGAACAGCTCAAGAACCGGATACTCGTCGAGGAGGAACTCGGGTCGGCCAGAAAACTTGTTGACGACGTCGATCATGAGCTACGAGAGCTTGATCAGTCTCGCATGCAGATCGAACAGGCTGTTGATGCCGCGCGGAGCGACGTCAATGAGGCCGATTTGGCGCTGCGCGAGGTCGAGGTACGACGGGAAGGATTTGCCGAGCAGCTATCGCAGACCGAGTTCGAATTGGAAACGCTGGTCGACGAGCTGGACGAATCGGCCACCATTGAAGGCTGGGAAGAGAAAGTCGAAAAGGTGCGGCGACGGATCGATAGGCTGGGCCCAATCAACCTGGCGGCGATTGACGAGTTCAAGGAACAGTCGGAGCGCAAAGAGTACCTGGACTCCCAACTCAAGGACCTCAACGATGCGCTCGAAACGCTGGAGGCCGCCATTCGCAAGATCGACCGGGAAACCCGCTCGCGTTTCCGCGAGACGTTCGAAGACGTCAATGCCGGCTTCAAACGGCTGTTCCCGAAGTTGTTCGGCGGTGGCCACGCGTACCTCGAACTGACCGGGGAAGATCTGTTGTCGGCTGGCGTCTCCGTGATGGCGCGCCCGCCGGGCAAGCGCAACAGTACGATTCACCTGCTGTCGGGCGGAGAAAAAGCCCTGACAGCTGTTGCCCTGGTCTTTGCCATTTTTGAACTAAATCCGGCGCCGTTTTGCCTGCTGGACGAGGTCGATGCACCGCTTGATGATGCCAATGTCAGTCGCTTCTGCGACATCGTGAAGGAAATGTCCGAAAAGGTGCAGTTCGTGTTCATCACGCACAACAAGGGCACGATGGAGATGGCGCGGCAACTGACCGGTGTTACCATGCAGGAGCCTGGCGTTTCCCGACTCGTGTCGGTTGATCTCGACGAAGCGGTGAAAATGGCGGCAAGCTAGGCCACAAGAATAATCCTGGACTAATAGATGGACGGTCTGCGCTGGTTGCTGTTGTTGTTTGGGGTGTTGGTTATCGCCGGTGTCTACCTGTACAGCCGCCGCGAGAAAGAGACGCCGCAACCCGAACAGACTTCTGATCGCCTCGAGCCAACGCTCAGCGCCGATGAAGAAGAGCCAGTGGCTGTCGTCGAGCCACCTGCGGATACGCCTGCCGTCCCACAAAAAATTGTCACATTGCGGATCGTTGCGCGAGAGGGAAGCTCATTTCGCGGCGACGAGCTGATCCTGAGTATGCGCGGTATCGGCTTGCGTCACGGCAAGTTCGGCATCTTCCATCGCTACGATGGAAGCGAGGAGGGCGAATCGATCTTCAGCGCGGCCAGTCTTGTGGAGCCGGGCAGCTTCGATCTCGCCAATATCAAGGAACAGGAGTTGCCGGGTATCAGCCTGTTCTCGATATTCCCCGGCCCAATCGACGGCGCCGAGGCGTTCGACATGATGATGGCCGCCGCTCGGGCACTCGCTCAGTCGCTCGATGCGGAGCTGCTGGATGAGTCTGGCAGCTCGCTCAGCATTCAGCGCGAGCGCTATATGCGCGAAGAGATCATCCAGTTCGAGCACAGTATCAAGGTCGCCTGAGGGCTGATCGCCCGAGCCCAAGCATGACCGCGTCAAGCGACACTGTCCGGCAGATAGAGTCGCTCCGCGACGAGATTCGCCACCACAACAATCGCTATCACGTACTCGACGATCCGGAGATTCCGGACGCAGAATATGACCGCCTGGTGCGGCAACTGCAGGCGATGGAGCGCGAGCATCCCGAGCTTGTCACTCCGGACTCGCCAACGCAGCGTGTGGGCGACGAACCCATCGACGCCTTTGGGACCGTGCAACACAGATTGCCGATGCTGTCACTGGACAATGCATTTTCCGAAGATGAATTGCGTGACTTTCACCGTCGCGTGGTCGATCGCCTGGAGCGATCCAATGTCGGGGACGACCTTGGCTACGCTGCGGAACCAAAACTCGACGGCGCCGCAGTCAGTCTGCTGTACGTCGACGGCAAACTGGAGCGAGGCGCGACCAGGGGCGACGGCACTCGTGGCGAAGACATCACCCACAATGTACGCACTATTGATTCTGTACCGTTGCGCCTGGTCGGCGAAGGTTATCCGTCGATGCTGGAAGTTCGGGGTGAAGTTTTCATGCCGAAGGCAGGATTCGAGGCATACAACAAGAAGGCACTGGAGGCCGGCGAAAAGACCTTCGTAAATCCGCGCAACGCGGCGGCCGGGAGCCTGCGACAGCTTGATCCGAAGTTGACCGCCGAGAGGCCATTGGACATCTACGTGTACTCGGTCGGAATGGTCGAAGACGGGCCGCTGCCCGATCGCCACAGCGACGTACTCGATCAGTTGCAGCAATGGGGGCTCAAGACCTGCCCGCAACGAAAAGTGGTCACAGGCGTCGAGGGCTGCCTGGCTTACTACAACGACATTGGAGAACGGCGCGACTCATTGCCTTACGAGATTGACGGCGTGGTCTACAAAGTTGATAGCCGGGCAGATCAGGACGAGCTCGGCTTCGTATCGCGTGCGCCGCGTTGGGCGATCGCCCACAAATTCCCTGCACAGGAAGAATTGACGGTGGTGCAGGGCGTCGAGTTCCAGGTAGGCCGCACGGGTGCTATTACGCCGGTCGCCAGGCTGGAACCGGTATTCGTCGGCGGCGTGACCGTTAGCAATGCAACATTGCACAATATTGATGAACTCAATCGCAAGGACGTAAGAGTCGGCGACACAGTTATCGTGCGGCGTGCCGGCGACGTTATCCCTGAGGTTGTCAGCGTTATCGCGGCGCGCCGTCCGACAGGCACCAAGCGTGTGGGATTGCCCCGGAAATGCCCCGTCTGCAGATCGAAGGTCAGCCGGGAGGAGGGCGAAGCCGTTGCCCGATGCACGGGTGGACTTTACTGCGCGGCACAGAGAATCGAAGCACTGAAGCACTTTGTTTCACGACGGGCGATGGATATCGACGGACTTGGCTCGAAACTCATCGAGCAGTTGGTCGCAATCGACAGGATCAAGACGCCCGCTGATCTCTTCGGAATCCAGGAGGACGAACTGGCCGCGATGGAGCGCATGGGGGAGAAGTCCGCACAGAACCTGATCGAATCGATTGATAAGAGCAAAGAGACGACGTTGTCCCGCTTTCTCTACGGGCTGGGAATTCGTGAGGTCGGCGAGGCAACGGCGGCGAGCCTGGCATCCCACTTCGGCGGCCTGGAGGCGATCATGTCCGCGAGCGATGCGGCATTGTTAGCTGTTACCGATGTCGGACCGGTCGTCGCGTCGCGAATTCGCGCATTTTTTGACGAGGCACACAATCGGGACGTGATTCAGCGGCTCCAGGAATCGGGGGTGCACTGGACAGAAACCGAACCAGCGGCAACGGCGTCCGATGGTCCGTTGATCGGAAGAACATTCGTGCTAACCGGCACGCTGACCACGATGACGCGTGACGAGGCCAAAGACAAAATTCAGCAGCTCGGCGGCAAGGTCACGGGCAGCGTGTCCAAGAAGACGGATTTTGTAATTTTCGGGGAAAAAGCAGGATCAAAGCTCGCGAAAGCACAAAAACTTGGCGTCGAAACCCTCGATGAAACTGCGCTCGAGGCTCTGCTCGAGGGGATATAGCGAATCCTTCTAAGCAGTATCGGTTCAACCCCTCAGAACGAGCGAGACGAATTTCCCGGGTATTCGTTCAGAAACAGGTATGGCGCCCATTCGGTCGTAATGGCATTGCTTGGGCGATTTTTCCCAAGACCGGCTTTTTGTTGGTAAATACTGCAAACGATCAATATATTCGGCGTCCATGCAAGACGACATTCAACGGCAAGTATTGGGGGCGTTCCTCGTAGTACTGAAACCGATCGCGCGGATTCTCCTGCGCTTCGGAATCGGATTCAGGGAATTCTCGGAGATAGCCAAAACCGCATTCGTTGACGTAGCCAGTTCGGATTTCGGACTTCGCGGCCGCCCAACTAATATTTCGAGAGTAGCGGTGATGACAGGCTTGACGCGTAAAGAGGTGAAGCGTGTCCGTGTCAAGATTTCAGAAGGTGAACACTCTGTAGTTGTTCGAACCACGCCGCTTTGCGAGGTGCTGCATCGGTGGAACGCAGAAATCGAGTTTTTAGATAGCTCTGGGCGCGCTGCAGTGTTGCCGTTCGCCGGAGAATCCGGCTCCTTTTCAAGTTTGGTCAAACGTTTTGGCGGCGACATCCCTCCTGGAGCAATGCGGACCGAACTAAAAAGAGTGGGGGCCGTCGAGGAAGATGATAAGGGCAACTTACGAGTGGTGCGGAGAAGCGTGACGCCCCAAGGAACACACGAAAATCTGGTTGCTGCGTTGGCCCACAGCGTTTATCCGCTATTATCGACGGTTGCTCACAATATTGATCCGGAAAGAGAGGAAGGCACATGGGCACAGCTGACTGCTTTCTCGCAATCTGTCAGATCGAGTGACATTCCGCGAGTTCGCCGAATTAGCTTCGATAGATTGTCGGAAGTCTCTGAATCATTCGACGATCTTTTTATCGCATATGAGTCTCTTCATGAAACTGACCCGACTGACAACGACCGTAACACCATCGCAGTTGGAGTCTTCTATTTCGAAGATTCGGATGACAATCATGATTTCTCATGGTAGCTACTCGGCCTAGCGAACAGGAGTCAATCGATTCTCCATTCGCAACGCGACCTCATAGACCACACAAAGAACCCTAAATCTAGCATCTGGTCTATCACCCTGTAGGCGCCTATCTCAGATTACGCGCGTGTCTAGCGCAAATCTCGAGTGTTCGGGGCCTGCCACTCGACATTCTCCAATCCCCACTCTCCCAAGCCGTAATTTCCGGAAGCAGGCGAGATATTTCTGAGCTGACTTGTTTCCAGGGCAATCAGTAGTGAAAAGTTTCCGAAAATCAGTATATTACATAACTTGGTTGTATCAACAGACGACATTGTCGTCCCAAATACTTGACATAACCTTTTCAAGTGGCACAAGTGGTTTTGAGAACCCAAAGGTGGAATTTGCTTATGGGTTGCACAGTGATCGGTGCCACGATACTTTACATATTATGCCCGAGGTGTGGCCTTAATGGCGCAGACAGTCAAAGACCATCTGAGGCATGCCCTCGCGATGATGCTGAAACCTTTGGTTCGATTGCTGATTAGCCAGGGCGTAACACATGCGGAATTCGCAGACACAGCAAAAGAGGTCTATGTAGAAACAGCACTTAGGCATTTTGAGGTAAAGGGGAGAGTCAATAAGTCTCGTGTCGCGATCCTTACAGGGTTAACTCGAAAGGAGGTAAAGAACGTAATTGATAGGAATCTCGAATCTGGTCAACGTGAGAGAACTTACTCTCGACCAGAGCGAGTCTTAACAGGCTGGTATAGCGATCCTAACTATACGGGGCCATACGGCATACCCTTGGAATTGCCATATGAGACTTCGGACCCCGGTGACCCCAGCTTTGTTGGTCTCGTAAAGACATATAGCGGCGATATGGCGCCGCGACAGATGTTGACAGAGTTATTGCGTTCGGGATCTGTAGTTGAGTTAGGGAGCAGGTATAAGGCATTACGGCGTAACTATGAGCCAGCGGCACTGTCACCAGAGCTGATATACAGGCTGGGGGAGATCGGATTTAGAGTTTTCTCGACCGCTGCGAGAAATATTGAAAAGCAAGAAGAGGGTAGCGGGTATTTTGACCGCGTCGTATACGCCGATGACGGTTGCACGGAAAATGTAATCGAGAAATTTGATCAATACATAAAGTCCAGAGGACAAGAGTTACTAGAAGAATTAGATGTTTGGTTTGCTGCGAATGCAGAGATGAACACGCCGGGAGATAAGCGAAAAGGCACAGGGCTTTACATGGTTCATTACGTTGAAGATCCTGACGAGAAGACTTCGCTGAAGGAAATATTGAGTACGAGAGGCGTTGAGACCGACAACCAAATAGATAAATAAGACAATAATTGCATGTGTGCAATCAAAGGATAGATTGCACTCAGAAGACAAAGGAAAGGGTTGGAGTAGAAACAACTAGGAGCGAATAATGCGCAATGCAATAAGTGCCAAGGCTTTGTGTGCCTTGGGAGCGACGCTGATTGCAGGATTACAGGTACCACTTGCAGATGCTGCGACTGGTGGATCGGTCCAGGGAATTAGCCAGGGTTCGGTCAGCGGTATATCGCAAGGTTCTGTGAGTGGTATTAGCCAAGGGTCAGTTAGTGGAATATCCCAAGGCTCTGTAACCGGCATAAGCCAAGGTTCTGTTGATGGCATTAGTCAGGGTTCCGTTGATGGTATCTCTCAGGGATCTGTTGACGGCATTAGCCAGGGTTCTGTAGACGGTATCTCGCAAGGTTCTGTTGATGGCATTAGCCAAGGTTCTGTCGCCGGAATATCTCAAGGCTCGATTCAAGGAATCAGTCAGGGTTCCGTTGATGGTATCTCTCAGGGATCTGTTGACGGCATTAGCCAGGGTTCTGTAGACGGTATCTCGCAAGGTTCTGTCGATGGCATTAGCCAGGGTTCTGTAGACGGTATTTCGCAAGGTTCTGTCGATGGCATTAGCCAGGGCTCTGTAGACGGTATTTCGCAAGGTTCTGTTGATGGCATTAGCCAGGGTTCTGTAGACGGTATTTCGCAAGGTTCTGTCGATGGCATTAGCCAGGGCTCTGTAGACGGTATTTCGCAAGGTTCTGTTGATGGCATTAGCCAGGGTTCAGTCGCCGGGATATCTCAAGGGTCAATCCAAGGTATCAGCCAAGGATCAGTTGGCGGTATCTCGCAAGGGTTTGTCGACGGCATCAGCCAAGGATCAGTGGATGCAGTAAGTCACGGCTCCTTAGTCCTCGCAGGCCCTGTTGACTCAGTCGATCGAGTCAATGGTGTGTTTGTCGCGATGGGACAAACCGTCATGGCGTCTCAGGGAATGCTGTCTGGAATGAACGTTGGAGACTTCGTATCGGTGAACGGATCTGTCGTCTCGGCCGGATGGCTTTACGCAGATACAATGTCAGTATCAAGTGGTACTTACGTTCCAGGTGCTTCGGAAGTGTTCGTAACCGGGATACCTTCAAGTATCGATATGGCGATCGGCCAGGTACAACTGGGCGATCTAACGATTGACTACACTGCAGCATTAAGCAGTGGCGCGGTTCCGTCAGGACTTTCGCTCAGTTTCCGCGGAATCCAGCCAGTCAGTCGAGGCCTGCTCGTTTCGGACGCGATTAGCGCCGTCGAGTAGCCAAATCCCTAAAGGAGGCTCTCCGACTTCGCTCGTTGGAGAAAACGAAAACAATAAAAGTCTCTGGGAGTAGTAGGTAGAAGGCCACTTCGGTGGCCTTTTTCTTTGCCCCAAAAAAAAAGTCGGCGTCCCTGCCGACTTAGATCTCGTATCAACCTAAAAGGAGATGCGAGGGTTGGAGAAGCCACCCCCGAGCGATTAGGGGTGACTCGCGAGCAATGTTAGGTAGCTTCCTCGCGAGATGATGTGACCCTCTTCACAGAACAAATGGCGGAAAAAGAAAAGGGTGCCCGAAGGCACCCTTTATGACGAATAACGTCGGATTAAGTTAAGTCATTCGCTCGCCGCGTTAGCGTCGCGCAGTCCCTGGATGTATTCCTGAAACTTCGTTTGCTCGACTCGCTGTTTGATCGTATCGCGAACACTGTCGAGAGTCGGCGGCTCGTTAGCGCGGGATTCCTCTCTGAGTATCACGTGCCAGCCGAACTGAGTCTGAACCGGTGCCTGCGTGTAAGCGCCATCCTCCATGATTGCAACCGCATCAGCGAATGGCTTGACCATTTGCTCCGGTGAGAACCATCCGAGATCGCCGCCGTTTTGGGCAGAAGGTCCTGTCGAATTCGCCTTGGCTAGTTCCTCGAAGTCCGCGCCATCACGCAGCTGGGCGATGAGATCCTCAGCTTGGGCCTGCGTCTCGACCAGAATGTGGCGGGCCTTGTACTGCTGTGATGATGCCATCGCGAGTTGCGCCTCATATTCGGCGAGGATTTCCTCTTCCGTAGCGGCGTTTGAGGCCATGAAGTCGGCGGCGACTGCCTGGGCAATCGTACCTCGATATTGAAGCTCGATCTGCGCTTTGATACCCGGATCGTCGGCAAATTCCGCAGCACGCGGCTGTGTCGTCAACAGGTAAATGTCTGAAATTTCCTGTTCTACAAGGGCGCGCTCTTCGGCCGTCGCCTGTGCTGCCGGTTTCTGGAACCGTGATTCCGTGTACGTATCGAAAACGGTGCTATCTATGTCTACGCCATTGACCGTAGCAACTGTCTCCGCCGAGGCGGTCGAAAATCCTGCTGTCACGAACGTGGCGACAGCAACGAGTGTTCCAAGATATCTGGAACGCAAGATGAAAGTCATGATGAGTCCTTATAGTGTCTCTGAAAAGTTGCCTTGGGTGCTTGGACCGCGGTCGTCGTACCCGCTGTGGTGGCGGGAAACAGGTGCGGCTGGGCGCAGGCAGCGCACATCATAGACCAAAAGTGGCGTTATTGGTCCAATTTATCGCTCATCTGGCGCGAATGCGTGCACGCTCAGGGCATGAATATCGGTCTGCAACAGGTCGTCCAGCGCCTCGAATACCGCTCGATGGCGCTGAATTCGGCTCATACCTTCGAAGGCAGCTGCGACGATCTGGACCTCGAAGTGGCCCTTTCCGTCCCGGGCACCGGCGTGCCCGGCATGCAGGTGGCTCTGGTCCTTGACCAGGATATCCTCGGGTGAAAACGCGGCCACGAGCAAGCTCTGAATTCGATCTTTGCGGTCTGTCGTCACGGCAATACGAGCTTGAACGGCTTGACCACGACCTTGCGATAGACGCCCGCATCAACATAGGGGTCTGCGTCGGCCCAGCTCTGCGCCGCTTCCAGCGCCGCAAATTCGGCAACGACAAGGCTACCGGTGAAGCCAGCCTCTCCTGGATCATTCGCGTCGATCGCGGGATGCGGGCCAGCGATGAAAAGGCGTCCTTCCGCTTCAAGGGTCTGTAATCGAGCGACGTGTGCATCCCGTGCCCGAGCCCTGAGCGGCAGGCTTTCATCTACATCTTCACTGATGATCGCGTACCACATCAGTCCGGGTCCCCTGTGTCAGTCACTGGCTCATCTCGTCCAAGTTTGGACATCAGCCAGACGCCTTGGCCGAGCATGAACGCGAAGGTCAATGCCAGGAGCCCGAATACCTTGAAATTGACCCAGAATTGTTCACTGTAATTGTAGGCAACGTAGATGTTCGCGGCACCCATCGCCGCGAAAAAGACGACCCAGACAAGGTTCAGCGCGCGCCACTCCTTCGCGGAGATTTTTTCGGTAGGCAATTCGCCCGTCATTTCGAGGAATCGTCGGACAAGCGGCTTCTCACCGATCCAGAGGCTCAACAGGAATGCGATCGAAACGGCCCAGTAAAATGCCGTCGGCTTCCAGTAGATGAACTGCGCATTGCGAAAGTAGAGTGCCGCGCCACCGAAGATCAGCAGAAATGCGGTTGACCACATATACATCCGGTCAACCTTCCTGGTTCGGATGTACTTGATCAGAAACCCGACCGGCATCGCGATCATCAATGTCGCGATAGCAGCGTAAATTCCTTTGTACATGTACACGCCCAGGAATAGGACGAGGGGCAGAAATTCAAACAGGACTTGCATTGTGATCCTGGTGCGGTGGCCGAAGGAGGACGAATGATAGCTTGATCCGGCGCATCGAGGCCACGAAATGAAGGGTAGGCGCGGGCGTTTTTGTTCCCTAAAATCCGCGCGTGGCCAGACTCATCGAAATCCATCCGCAAGATCCCCAGCCGCGGCGTGTGGCGTCAATCGTCTCAACGATTCAAAATGGTGGCCTGATCGCTTATCCCACGGATTCGAGCTACGCGTTTGGGTGCCATATCGGCGATAAGCGAGCGATGGATAGAATTCGGCGCATCCGACGCACCGACAAGAAACACAATTTCACGCTCGTCTGCAGCGATCTCTCGGAAATCAGCACCTACGCCCGCGTCGACAATTGGGCCTTTCGGATGATCAAGTCCATGACGCCGGGTCCATACACGTTCATTCTGCCTGCAACACGTGAAGTACCAAAACGCTTACAGAATCCCAAGCGGCGCACGATCGGCCTGCGGGTCCCCGATCACATCCTCGTGCATGCGGTACTTCATACGCTCGGCGAGCCAATCATGAGCTCGACGCTGACACTGCCGGGTGACGACAGGCCGTTGACCGATTCGCTCGAGATTGAGGAGCGCATTGGTCACCAGATCGACCTGATTATTGACGGCGGACCGACAGGCATCGAACCAACCAGTGTCATTGATCTGTCGGGCGGCACGGCCGAGGTTCTCAGGGCCGGCCGGGGCGACCTCAGCGGACTGATTTGAGCATGGTGACGAGGCCGACGCTGCGAGAGCAGGAAATCGCGGCTCGGCGCCTGAATTGAGCTAAAATGCGCCCTTATCGCTTGGTATAGCCCATGAAACCCGACCTCAAAGTCCTGACTCCGGAAGACGCGCCGAAACCTCCCCAGGACGAAAAACAGAGCCCAGCGCAGGGTGAGATGCCGTTTGCCGTCGTTGATGGCGAGCCGGTAACGACGTTACCGCAGGACTTATATATACCGCCCTATGCGCTGCAGGTGTTTCTGGAGGCCTTTGAGGGACCACTGGACCTGCTTCTGTACCTGATCCGGCGCCAGAACATCGACATACTCGACATCCCGATAGCTGAAATCACCAAGCAGTACGTGCAATACATTGAGCTGATGCATGAGATGCAGCTCGAGCTGGCCGGTGAGTACCTCGTCATGGCCGCGATGCTTGCGGAGATCAAGTCGCGAATGTTATTGCCTCGCCCGGAGACCGAAGAAGAGGACGAAGACGATCCGCGTGCCGAGCTTGTGCGCCGGCTGCAGGAGTACGAGCGATTCAAGCAGGCCGCACAGGACATTGCCGATCTGCCGCGGCTCGAGAGGGACGTGTTTGTCGCGCAGGCCGACGCGCCCGAGCGAAAAATCGTACACAAGTTGCCGGACGTTACTCTGAAGGAACTCTTGCTGGCATTTCACGATGTCCTGCGGCGCGCGGAGATGTTCTCCAATCTGCACATGACCCGCGAGCCACTGTCGGTCCGGCAGCGCATGTCCGAGATTCTCGCCCGCATCAAGGCCGGCTCCTTCACGGGCTTTGCCGAGCTATTTGATCCGGAAGAGGGCCGCATGGGCGTTGCAGTGACCTTTATCGCCTTGCTGGAACTCTTGCGCGAGTCCGTCATCGAAGTCGTGCAGGCCGATGCGTTTGCGCCACTACATGTTCGCGCCGCATCATCCGTCCGGCTGGTTTCCGATGACGGCATCGAAGAGCCACCTGCCGATTCCGCGCAGACCTGAGACCACTAACCAGATGGATGAGACACAGATCAAATATTTTATTGAGGCAGCCCTTCTGGCTGCTGGCCGACCACTGAGTGTCGACCAGCTGCATGGCTTGTTCGACGGCCGGTCGGCACCACCGAAGGCGGACATTCGCCAGGCCATTGCGGCCCTCGTCGAGGAGTACGAGGGTCGGGGCGTAACCATTTCAGAGGTCGCAACCGGATTCCGAATTCAGATTACGGCAACAATGGCCGAGCAACTCCAGAAGCTCTGGGAAGAACGCCCACCGCGTTATTCGCGAGCGCTGTTCGAGACTCTCGCGCTGATCGCCTACCGTCAGCCGGTAACACGAGGTGAAATCGAGGACATTCGCGGCGTATCCGTAAGTCCGAATATTGTAAGGACTTTACTGGAGCGGGACTGGGTTCGGGTCGTGGGTCACCGCGACGTACCCGGACGGCCTGAGATGTTCGGTACGACAAAGACCTTTCTCGACTACTTCGGGCTGAAGAAACTTGACGACCTGCCCCCGTTGGCCGACCTGTCGGACTGGGAGAGCCTGCGCGTGCAATTGAATCTGCCCGCAGTCGAGGAGGATCCGACGGAGGAGCCAGACGCAGTGTCGGACGTGCCAGTGCTGTACCCGGAACTCGACGCAGAAGACGCAGACGTCGAGGAGTTGCTTGTCTCTGAATGGCCTGACCCCGCTGAAACGGCATCCGTCGCGTCGTTGGAAACGCTGGACGGTGACGATGACAAGGACGCGTCCACCGGCGGCTGAGGCGCATTACCTTGCCTGAACGTGTGCAAAAGATACTCGCCGGAGCCGGTCATGGTTCGAGGCGCCAGGTCGAGCGGTGGATTCGCGAAGGGCGGCTGCAGATCGACGGTCGGCTGGCGCAACTTGGTGACACGCTGCAGGGTGACGAGCAAATTACCCTGGACGGGCGCAAGCTCGCTATGCAGACAGTTGCGCCGTCGCATCGCTATATTGTTTACAACAAACCGGATGGTGAGATCGTCGCCCGATCCGATCCTGAGCGACGCAAAACTGTATTCGACGCTCTGCCAAAGCTACGCAACGCCCGGTGGGTGTCAGTCGGCAGGCTTGATATTGCGACGACAGGCCTGCTCATTTTTACCACCGATGGGGAGCTTGCGAATCGACTGATGCACCCGTCGTCCGAGCTCCTGCGCCGCTACGCCGTTCGTATTCATGGCGATCCGTCGTCCCGGGACCTTACTGCGCTTCGACGGGGCATCACGCTGGACGATGGCCAGGCGCATTTCGATAGCATTGAAGCGGCCGGCGGCGACGGCAGCAACCGGTGGTTCAATGTCGCGCTGAAGGAAGGGCGTAACCGTGAGGTTCGGCGGCTTTGGGAAGCCTTGGGGTACCAGGTGAGCCGTCTGATCCGCATCGGTTTCGGACCGCTGAATCTGCCGCGCAAATTGCGGCGCGGCAAGTACGAGGCACTGACACCGGCGCAGGTCAGAGCGCTGTATATGGCCGCTGGCCTGCAGGCGCCGGCTGACCACAAACAGCCTCGAAAAAAGACAAAGAAATACAGAAAAAACAATTAGATATATTAAATATCTAATGTTATTTCACTGCGCGTCCAGACTCTCACCGGTGACACCCTTACTGTCGGGCCCGAGCAGATACATGTAGGTGGGCAGAATCTCCGCGGGCCCTTTAAGCACATCGCGGTCTTCAGCGGGATAGGCAGCACGGCGCATCTCGGTACGCACCGGGCCTGGATTGATGCAATTCACGCGCAGATTACCGTGTTCTTGCTCGCTCGCCAGCACCTGGGAGAGCCCCTCGGTTGCAAATTTGGACACCGCATAGGCACCCCAGAAAGGCTTGCCTTGCCGTCCGACGCCGCTGCTTGTGAAAATTATCGACGCATCGTCGGATTGATGCAGGAGCGGCAGACAAACCTGCGTCAGCGCGAACACGGCCGTCACATTGACGTGCATCACCTGTTGCCACATCCCGGCATCGTATTGCTCGATTGAAAACCGCTCCCCGAGTACGCCCGCGTTGTTCACCAGGCCGTCCAGCCGGCCAAATTCCTCGGTGAGGCTCTCCGCCAATGTCTGGTAAGCATTGGCGTCGGCCGTGGCGAGGTCCATTACAGCGATGGACGGGCGCGGTGCACCGTCAAGCGATTCGATTTCGTCGTAAAGTTCTTCGAGTTTCCTGACGTCGCGGCCGTGCAGAATGACCTGGGCACCGTGCCCAGCGGCGTGGATTGCAAGAGCGCGACCGATTCCCGCGGTTGCGCCGGTGATCAAAATCAACCGGCCACGCAGCAGATCGTCGGCGTAAACGTAGTTTTGATGATCCATAGCTTGGTCGATTCGTTCAGTCTGGCTGGATGCAGCTTACTGCAGGGTCTTGTCCGGCGTCTTGGCGCCTTCATCGCCCGAGGCGTCATCCTCGGCGCTGCTTTCTATCATCGTGCGAGGCACCGGGTCCAGCGTTTCGAGTTTTTCGATTTCTTTTTTCTCATGGATGCCAAGATCGACGAATTTTCGCGCCCCCGGCAAGACGCTTCTCTCGAGTGAGCCTACAGCCTTGTTGTAGTTTTCGACGCTGCTGGCCAGTTGCCGGCCCATACGATTCATGTGGGTAACGAACGTGCCCAGCCTCCCATAGAGATCCTCGGCCAGAATCCGAATCTCTTTGGCATTGTCGGCCAACGCGAGTTGACGCCAGCCATAGGCCACGGCTTTCAACAGCGCCACAAAGCTCGTTGGCGTGGCCAGAATGATCTGCTGAGAAAGCGCATATTCGATGAGGTCCGGTTCTTCGTTCAGCGCTGCACTCAGGAATTGGTCTCCGGGTATGAACAGGATGACGAACTCCGGACTCTCGTCGAACTGATCCCAGTAGGTCTTGGAAGAGAGCAAACGAATGTGCGCACGGACGTTTTTCGCGTGCCGTTCCAGCCCGAGTTTGCGCTGCGCGTCATCCTTGGCCTCGACGGCTTCCAGGTAGGCGTCCAGCGGTGTCTTGACGTCAACAACCAGCTCGCGCTTGTCGGGCATGCGCACGATCATGTCGGGTCGTATCACCTGGCCTTCGCCCACCGTGTGGACCTGTTCGACGAAGTCACAGTGCTCAACCATCCCGGCAAGTTCTACCAGTCGGCGGAGCGTGATCTCACCCCAACGGCCGCGAACTTCGGGCCGCCGCAGCGCTTTGACGAGATTCTGGGTTTCCTGCGTCAGTGATTTCTGGTCGGCTTGCATCGCCTCCAGCTGCGTGCGGATGCTGCCGTAGGCCTCGCTGCGGGATTTCTCCAGCGCCTCAATCTGCGTCTGCGACGCCTGCAGAGCGTCACGGATCGGCTTTACGAGATTCTCCACGGCCTGTTCGCGCTCGCCAAGCTCGCGCTTTGCCTTCTCGTTCTGCACGTTCATCTTCTGCTCGGCCAGGCGCAGAAAATTCTCGCTATTCGATTGCATCGAGCGATTGGCGAGTTCGGAGAAGGAGCGTGCGAGTTCCCCGGACGCCGCCTGAAATGCGGCTTCACGTTCGGACTGGAGGGCTTCCTGATTCTTGATGCTGTCTTCGAGGTTGCTGATTTCGGCTTCGAGCCGCTTCCGCCGGCTCCTCGCAAACAACCAGGTGACAAGGGCTCCGATGAGGATGCCCGCGAGCAGGGCGGGCCCGCCGATCTCAACCCAGAACGGATTTATTTCCAGCGATAGCATCAGGCGTCCAGATTAAGCGCTTTCCGGACGATTTGGGCAAGTTCTGTCGTATCGGCGGCGATTCGGTCAGCGCCCCAGCCTGCGGGATCGTCGTCCGGCGTAATGTAGCCATAGGCGGCCGCGATGGTGTGCATGCCTGCATTCATGCCGGCCTCGATGTCTCGGGAGGCGTCGCCGATATAAATCGTCGCCTGCGGCTCCAGGTCCGCGAGGTCACAGGCGTGCAGCAGTGGTGCAGGGTCGGGCTTTCGTGCGGCCAGCGTGTCGCCGCTCACCGTGCAGGCGCTACGCGCAGCAAGGGACAGCCCTTCGAGCAACGGATCGGTAAGGTGTGCGGGCTTGTTGGTGACGACGCCCCACAGGCGATGCGCATCATCCAGTTCGTCCAGCAGGCCATGCAGTCCCGGAAACACGCAGGATGACTCGCAGATTCGACGCGCATAACGTTCGAGATACTCGAGATGCAGGCTACAGCCGAATTCGTGGCTGAGGTCCGGGAATCCGATTCCAAGGAGCCCGAGTGCGCCGTTAGAGACATGTTGACGGCCAACGTCATAAGGCACCGGAGGCCGATCATGTGCCTGTTGCAGGTCGTTTAGGACCGCGACCATGTCTGGAGCCGTATCGACAAGGGTGCCGTCCAGATCGAAAAGCACCGCCTTGCAGAGGCCATTTTCGAGAGGCTCCAAGGTAATTATCCGCCCACCGGCCGACGAAAGTGCATCAGGTAATTCACGTCCAGATTTGGACCAAGGGAGTACTCCCGGGTGAGCGGGTTGTAGTGCATTCCGATGCTCGTCTTCAATAACAGTCCGGCATCCCGCGCCCAGGCGTCGAGCTCCGAGGGCCGGATGAACTTCTGGTATTCGTGTGTGCCGGCGGGCAGCAGCTTGAGGACGTACTCTGCGCCCACAATCGCAAATACAAACGATTTCGGATTACGGTTGATCGTCGAGAAGAACACATCACCACCTGGCCTGACGAGCTCGGCACAGGATTGAATCACTTCGTGCGGCGCCGGTACGTGCTCCAGCATTTCAAGGCAAGTGACAACATCGAACGCGCCGGCCTGCTCCGCGGCCAGTTCTTCGGCGGTTGCCTGCCGATAGTCGACCTCGATGCCAGATTCCAGTTGGTGCAGACGTGCTACTGCCAGCGGTCCCTCGGCCATGTCGATGCCCGTTACCTCGGCGCCTGCCGATACCATCGACTCGGCCAGGATACCGCCGCCGCAACCGATATCGGCTACCTTGCGATCCGCTAGCTCAGCGTGTTTGCGAATCCAGTCGAGGCGCAGCGGGTTAATCTCGTGCAGCGAGTGAAAATCGCCTTCGGGGTCCCACCAGCGCGAGGCCAGCGCGTCGAATTTGGCAACTTCTGCCGCATCCACGTTGTCGCGCAATGTCGGTGTTTGGTCCATGTCCTCAGGTCCTGGTTGTCAGGATACGTGTTTGCCATTCAGAACTGCGTCTAAACAGGCTTTCGGTGTCTATCCCCGTCAAATGACCGCTGTCGACCTGGTGTCGCCCTGCGACCCAGACATCGGTCACCTGATCGGCGCGTGCCGTGTAAACAAGTTGCGAAACCGGATCGTACACCGGCTGGCTATTACAGCGCGTGAGATCGATACAAGTCAGATCGGCCCATTTCCCGGACTCGATGGATCCGATCTCGTGATCCCGGCGCAAAGCCCTGGCCGCAGAAATCGTGGCGAGCCGCAGAGCCTCCATGGCACTCAACGCCGAGGCGTCAGAGGCTGAAACTTTGGCGAGCAATGCAGCCGTGCGCAGCTCTGCCAGGATGTCCAGCACGTTATTACTTGCAGCACCGTCAGTGCCGATGCCGACCGTAATTCCCGCGGCAATGAAATCTGCGACTGGCGCAATACCGCTGGCAAGCTTCAGGTTCGATCGCGGACAATGCGCGATGCCGACTCCTGCGGCGGCCATCTGCTCCACCTCGACAGGCGTCACGTGAACGGCGTGGACGGCAAGCAACGACGCGTTCAGCATCCCGAGCTCCGCCAGTCTTTCCAAGGGTCGTTTGCCGGTTTTTTCCAGTGCGTCGGCGACCTCTGCAGCGGTCTCATGCAGGTGCATTTGTATCGGCACGTCAAGCTGGTCGGCGAGCACCCGCAGTGCGGTCATCGATTCGTCCGATAAGGCGTACGTCGAGTGCGGGGCGAAGCACGTGGAAATCAGCGGATGGTCGACGTAGCGATCGTGGACAAGCTCGGCCCCTTTGTTCAGGTATTCCGTTGTGCTATCTGCCCAGGCGGTTGGAAAATCGACGACTGGCGTGCCGACGATTGCCCGCATATGGAGGTCGACCGCCGTTTCCGCGACTATTTCCGGAAAGAAATACTGATCGCTAAAGCAGGTGATACCGGCTTTAAGCATCTCAGCTACCGCCAGCTCGGTCCCATCGCGGACCATCTCGGCACTGGCCCAGCGCCTTTCGGCCGGCCAGATTCCGTCGCGTAACCAGGTCTCGAGCGGCATGTCGTCCGCAAGCCCCCTGAAAAGCGTCATCGCCGCATGCGTGTGGGTGTTGATCAGCCCAGGAATGAGGACATGCCCGGGTCGCTCCACGAAGACGCTGGGTTGAAATTTCTCCCTGGCCGCATCGAGCGGGAGTACATCGACAATGCGGTCATCCGAGACCGCCACGGCGTAATCCTCGTGAATAGTTGCAGCGGAGTCGACGGGCACGCACCAGCGCGGTGCAATCAGGGTATCGCAGTGTTGCATGTCGGTCGTGGGGGCTCTTTTCGGGGCGGGATGCGGTGAAAAATCACAGGGCAGTATACCCTTCGTGAGAGTACGCGCCAGCGCCCCTGCAATAGTGCCTGAAACGCCCGTAAACGCTGCTGTTCCGGGCGCTCGTATGGTAGTATTACGGTCTTGAAATGGCTCGTGTTCGGGCTGTTCCGAGCCCGACATATTCGACAGATTTTTTTCGTATTGAACCCGCTGTTTCGCGCTCTCTGGATTCCGCTCTGCGATCGGAACTGCGCTGAGATTACGAGCTGAGAAAGTAGGCTAGGAAGAAGAAAAGTATGGCTGAAGTTGCCCAGGAATTGCTGTCCGTCACTCTCGAAGAGGAGATGCAGCAGTCCTATCTCGACTATGCGATGAGCGTCATTGTGGGACGCGCGCTGCCCGACGTCCGCGACGGGCTCAAGCCCGTACACCGCCGCGTGCTGCACGCCATGCGCGAACTCGGCAACGACTACAACAAGCCCTACAAGAAATCCGCACGCGTCGTTGGCGACGTCATCGGCAAGTATCATCCGCACGGCGATTCCGCTGTCTACGACACCATCGTGCGCATGGCGCAGCCGTTCTCGATGCGCTACATGCTCGTTGACGGGCAGGGCAATTTCGGATCAGTCGACGGAGACGCGCCGGCGGCAATGCGTTACACGGAAGTGCGCATGTCGAGGATCGCGCATGAACTGCTCGCCGACATCGAGAAAGAAACTGTCGATTTCGTCGAGAATTATGACGGTTCCGAAAGCGAGCCGTCGGTTATGCCGACGAAGGTTCCGAACCTGCTGGTCAATGGCTCGTCAGGCATCGCGGTCGGCATGGCGACCAATATTCCGCCCCATAACCTCAATGAAGTCGTCGGTGCCTGTCTCGCACTGATTGAGGATCCGGAAATCGATATTCCGGCGCTGATGGAGCACCTTCCAGGCCCCGATTTTCCGACTGCCGGGATTATTAACGGCGCGCAAGGCATTTACGCCGCTTATCGCACCGGGCGAGGGCGGGTGTATATCCGTGCCCGCACCCATATCGAGGAATTCAAGCCCGGCCGCGAGGCCATCATCGTTACGGAACTCCCGTACCAGGTAAACAAAGCACGCCTGATCGAGAAGATTGCTGACCTTGTGCGTGAAAAGCGCATCGAGGGAATCAGCGAGCTTCGGGACGAATCCGATAAGGACGGAATGCGTGTCGTTATCGAATTGAAACGCGGCGAGACCTCCGATGTCGTGCTGAATAATCTCTACAAACAGACGCCGATGCAAAGTGTTTTCGGCATCAACATGGTGGCCCTGCACGAGGGGCAACCCAAGCTCATGAACCTGAAACAGGTTCTCGAAGCATTCCTTTCCCATCGGCGTGAAGTTGTCACGCGCAGGACGATTTTCGATCTCCGCAAGGCCAGGGATCGTGCTCATGTGCTCGAAGGCCAGGCGGTCGCACTGGCCAACATCGATGACGTCATCGCGTTGATCAAGGCATCGCAGTCGCCGGCTGACGCCAAGGCGGGGCTGATCGCGCGATCCTGGGAGCCGGGTACAGTCATGGCGATGCTCGAAAGAGCGGGCGAGACCGACACCCGTCCGGACGGACTTGGTGAAGACCTCGGCTTGATCAAGGGCAGCTACCATCTGTCACCGGTGCAGGCACAGGCCATACTCGATCTGCGTCTGCATCGATTGACCGGGCTTGAACAGGAAAAAATCTTTAATGAATACAAAGAGATATTAGATAAAATTAAAGACTTTTCTGGTATTCTCGGCGACCCCGACAGACTGCTACAGGTCATTCGTGACGAGTTGGGCGATGTTCGCGATCGCTATGGTGACGAGCGGCGCACGGAAATCGTCCAGGATCATTCCGACCTGCAGATCGAAGATCTCATTCCGCAGGAAGAAGTTGTTGTGACTCTCTCGCACGGCGGCTACGCGAAGGCGCAACCAATCGGGGCCTACCAGGCGCAACGCCGCGGTGGTCGTGGGCGCTCTGCAACCAAGGTCAAGGACGAGGATTTCGTCGATAAACTGTTTGTCGCAAATACTCACGACACCATGCTTTGTTTCTCGAGTCTCGGGAAAATGTACTGGCTCAAGGTCTACCGGGTACCGCAAGCCAGTCGGGGCTCTCGTGGTAAGCCGATCATCAACCTGCTACCGCTGGATGCCGGGGAACGTATCAACACGGTACTACCGATCAAGGCATTCGATCAGGACAGCTTCGTATTCATGGCAACGTCTGGCGGCACGGTTAAGAAAACGCCGTTAAGCCAATTCTCGCGGCCACGCGCCAGCGGAATTATCGCGATTGACCTGCGGAATGATGACAAGCTCGTCGACGCCGCGATCACCGATGGCAAGGCGGAGATCCTGCTCGTCGCCAGTTCCGGCAAGTGCATTCGTTTTCATGAGAATGACGTCAGGCCGATGGGGCGTGGCGCAGCCGGCGTCCGCGGCATCAAGTTGCCTGCCGGCCACGATGTCATCGCCTTGTCGATCGTCAAGGACGGGCTTGTCCTCACAGCAACAGAGAACGGCTACGGCAAGCGAACCGAGGTAACGGACTTCCCCGTACAGGGACGCGGCGGACAGGGGGTCATCGCCATCCAGACTACAGAGCGCAACGGCCGTACAGTCGGCGCGGTGCTCGTGGCTGAAGATGACGAGATCATGCTGATCAGCTCCAGCGGTACGCTGGTTCGCACGACAGTGGATGAAATCTCGATACAGGGGCGCAATACCCAGGGCGTACGCCTGATCCGCGTCGGGTCCGGTCAGCGCCTGGTTGGATTGGCTCGCATCGAGTCAATAGGTGACGAAGAATAAGCAAGGACCCCAGCGACATGTCTCGCGTCTACAATTTTAGTGCCGGACCAGCGGCGTTACCCCTCGAAGTTCTCGACACCATCCGCGACGATATTCCCGACTGGCAGGGCGCGGGTATGTCTGTGATGGAAGTCAGCCATCGCGGCAAAGACTTCGTGGCGCTGGCAGCGCGTGCGGAGGCGAATCTGCGAGATTTGCTGGCCATCCCGGATGACTACAGCGTTCTCTTCACGCAGGGCGGCGCGACGATGCAGATGTCGATGGTACCGATGAACCTGGTCGGTCCGGAAGACACGGTCGACTACGTCGTTACCGGCAGTTGGGGGAAGAAAGCCGCGGGTGAGGCACGCAAATTTTGTAACGTCAACGTGGCAGCCGATGCCTCGGACCAGAATTTCACTTACATTCCCGACGAGTCTTCGTGGGAACGAAGCGCCGATGCCGGGTACCTGCATTTCACGCCTAACGAGACCATCGCGGGAGTCGAGTTCCATTTCCTGCCGTCGGGCGACACACCGCTCGTCGGCGACCTGTCCAGCACCATCCTGTCCCGACCGATTGACGTTAGCCGCTACGCGGTTATTTACGCGGGTGCACAGAAGAACATTGGTCCCGCCGGATTAACGGTAGTCATCGTGCGCAATGACCTGCTGGAGCGGGCGCCAGCAAGCCTCCCGCACCTGATGACGTGGCGGGCCTACGCCGAGTCGGACTCGATGACCAACACCCCACCGACTTTCGCCTGGTACGTCGCTGACCTTGTTTTTCAGTACCTGCAAGGAATCGGAGGGCTGGGTGCGATGGCCGCGATTAACGAGCGCAAGGCACAAAAACTGTATGCAGCAATCGACGGCTCGGGCTTCTATTCCAATCCGGTGAACAAGGCTTGTCGATCCTGGATGAACGTGCCCTTCATTCTCGCCGACGCGTCTCTCGACACTCGATTCCTTGACGAATCGGCTGCCGCCGGGCTGACCAATCTGAAGGGTCATCGCTCTGTCGGTGGGATGCGTGCGTCGATATACAATGCGGTTCCCGAGGCCGCCATCGATGCTCTTATTGATTTCATGAATGAGTTTGAGAGAGTCAATGGTTAAGGTCTTTCGCGCGCTGGGGCGCGCTCCCACACAGAAACGAGACTATGTATAAGGTCCTCACACTAAATAATATCGCCGTTGACGGACTCAGGCGCCTGACACGGGAACGCTATGAGGTCGCGTCAGAGATTGCGCATCCGGATGCGATCATTCTGCGGTCGCACAACATGCACGAGATGGATATCCCCGACACGGTCGTTGCGATCGCGCGTGCCGGGGCAGGCACCAACAATATTCCTGTCGACACGATGTCAGCGCGCGGCGTACCGGTGTTCAATGCGCCCGGCGCCAATGCCAATGCGGTTAAAGAGCTGGCAATCGCGGGGCTGCTGATGGCCGCCCGCAATCTCTGCGATGCGCGCGACTATGTGCAGGGACTCAAAGAGAAGGGTGACGCACTGAGCAAGGCGGTCGAGGCGGGCAAGAAACAGTTCGTGGGCTTCGAGTTGCCTGGCAAGACGCTCGGTGTTGTCGGACTGGGCGCCATTGGTGTCGAGATCGCCAATGCGGGGCTCGAGCTCGGTATGAAAGTGGTGGGTTTTGATCCTGCAATCACTGTTAAGCGTGCCTGGCAGTTGTCATCGGGCGTTGAGCATGCAGAAACCCTGGACCAGCTGTTTCAACACGCCGATGCTGTGACCGTACACGTCCCGTTGATGGACGCGACCCGCAACCTGGTGAATCGCGACCGCATTGCGCTGATGAACGATGGTGGCACCATCATCAACTTCGCGCGCAATGGTGTGGTAGACAATGACGCGGCCCTGGTGGCTTTGGACAGCGGCAAGCTTCATGCGTACGTGACGGATTTTCCGACACCCGAACTCATCGCCCATCCAAAGGTTATTGTGCTGCCGCACCTTGGCGCCTCGACGGGTGAAGCTGAAGAGAACTGCGCCATCATGGTTGCCGAAAACCTCAGGGACTATCTCGAAAACGGCAACGTCCGGTTTTCGGTCAACTTCCCCGAATGTCGCCTGGGAAGAATGGACGCGTACCGCATCACGGTCGCAAACGCCAACGTGCCGAACATGGTCGGTCAGGTCTCCACCTGCCTGGGCGACGCCGGTCTCAACATCGAAGATTTGCTCAACAAGTCGGTCGGCGATCTTGCGTACACCATCGTAGACGTCAATAAACCGGTTACAGAGGAAATCGAATCCCGGCTACGCGCTATCGACGGCGTCCTGATTTTGCGAAATCTGGGTAAGCCTGTAACCTGATCGGCGATGGCCGACGAAAACAAAAAATCCGACCTGGCGAACATTCGGCAGCGTATCGATAAGATCGATGAGCGAATTCAGACGCTGATCAACGAGCGTGCGCAGTTCGCACAGCAGGTCGGTATCTCGAAAGGAGACCTCACCTCGGCCGTGGACTATTACCGGCCCGAGCGCGAGGCCGAAGTCCTGCGCCAGATCAAGGAACGTAATGCGGGACCGCTGCGTGACGAAGAGATGTTGCGGCTGTTTCGAGAGATCATGTCGGCCTGCCTCGCCCAGCAGGAACCGTTGAAAGTCGGTTTTCTGGGACCAGAGGGCACGTTCACGCAAACCGCCGTGTACAAGCAGTTTGGACACTCGGTTCGGGCGCTACCGTTTCACACGATTGACGAAATATTCCACGAAGTTGAAAGCGGCGTTGCCGATTTCGGCGTTGTGCCCATCGAAAATTCGACGGAAGGGTCGGTCAACAACACACTCGACATGTTCCTCACGTCGCCGCTGAAGATCGCCGGCGAAATCGAACTACGGATCGAGCAGCACCTGCTGGGCAGCGAAACCGGACTCGACAAGATAGAGCGCGTTTGCGCTCACGAACAATCGCTTGCACAGTGTCGTGGCTGGATTCGGGAATACCTGCCCCACGCCGAATTGATCGGCATGTCCAGCAACGCAGCCGGGGCTCGCCGCTCCAGGGACGAGGATGGCACCGCGGCCATCGGGCCGGATGTTGCCGCAGATGTCTATGACCTGCAGATACTCGTCAGTAATATCGAAGACCGTGCGGACAACGCGACGCGATTTCTCGTTGTCGGTCGCGAGCTGCTTGCAGCCAGTGGCAATGACAAGACCACGATCCTCGTATCGACCAGCGATACCGCAGGAGGCGCTGGCGTTTTGCATCAGTTGCTGAAGCCACTGGCCGATCATGGCATCAGCATGACCCGGATCGAATCGCGGCCATCGCAACGCAAGAATTGGGACTACGTTTTCTTCATCGATATCGATGGACACGCCGAGGAATCGCCCGCTGCCGAAGCACTTGCCGAACTCGAGGAACACAGCTCGCTGTTCAGGGTCCTTGGTGCCTATCCCAAGGCGGTCGACTAGACCTCGAGGTTTCGGCCCCATGCAATACCGGATTCAGCCATCGACAATCAACGATGCCGTCGTCGGAATACCGGGTGACAAATCGATATCACACCGCGCGATCATGCTCGGGAGCATTGCCGAAGGGCAGACGAGCGTCGACGGATTTCTTGCGGGCGACGACTGCCTGGCCACCATGGCGGCATTCAGGCAGATGGGGGTCGAAATCGAGCAACCGACACCAACAAACCTCGAGATTCATGGCGTCGGTCTGCACGGCCTGCAGCGGCCTGCGACGGACATCGACCTCGGCAATTCGGGCACGGCCATGCGCTTGTTGGCCGGCGTCATGGCAGGTCAGGAATTCGTTGCCACGCTCACAGGGGACGAGTCGCTCACCGAGCGGCCGATGCAGCGAATCATCACGCCCTTGACCCAAATGGGAGCGGTTATCGACAGCCGGAACGGTAAACCACCGCTCACGATCCGTGGCAATGAGAAACTCCGGTCTATCGACTACGAATTGCCGATGGCCAGTGCCCAGGTAAAGTCGGCAATTTTGCTCGCAAGCCTGTATGCCCAGGGCCAAACCACGGTATCGGAACCGGCGCCAACGCGTGATCATACGGAGCGCATGCTCAGGACGATGGGGGTCGAAATCGACGCCACGAACGGCCAGGTCTCGTTGGACGGTCAGCAATCGCTCCACGGTTGCCCGCTACACATTCCCGGCGATCTCTCATCGGCAGCCTTCGTCATGCTCGCCGCTTTGCTCGCTGACAGTGCCGAGTTGCTAATTAATAATGTCGGGGTCAATCCGACGCGCAGTGGTGTCATCAACATTCTGCAGGCAATGGGAGCGAAGATTTCGCTCGAGAATCCCCGGGTCCTTGGCGAAGAACCCGCCGCCGACATCCGTGTGCGCTCGTCCGAACTGCAAGGCATCGTCGTCGACCCGGCGCTCGTCTCACGCGCGATTGACGAGTTTCCAGTGTTGTTCGTGGCAGCCGCGGCAGCCAAAGGCGAGACCGTTTTCTCGGGACTCGCCGAATTGCGGGTCAAGGAAAGCGACCGAATCGCGGCGATGTCGGATGGTCTCCGGGCACTTGGCATCGAGGTCGAGGAAACTGAGGACGGTGCGATTGTCCACGGCGGCAGATTCACGACAGGCGAGGTACAAAGTTTCGGCGATCATCGCGTCGCGATGTCATTGGCGGCAGCTGCCACGATTGCCGAGGGTCCGGTTACCGTCCATGACGTCGCGACGGTGGAAACCTCATTTCCGGGATTCGTCAGCTGCCTGCAGGGTATCGGTGTCACTATTCAGTACGGGACGGGGGAAGCAGGATGAAGACCGTCCCGGTTATCGCTATCGACGGGCCGAGTGGCTCGGGCAAAGGCACGATCGCCCGCGAGGTAGCCGCGACACTCGGCTGGCACTTGCTCGACAGCGGCGCCCTGTATCGCCTGCTGGCACTCGCTGCCAGTAGACGAGGTATCTCGCTGGATGATGCTGAGGCACTCGCCGGGTTGGCCGTAGATCTGGATGTGCGATTTGGCGTCGATGCCGGTGGCGACGAGCTGATCTGGCTTGACGGGGACCCCGTCAGCTCGGAGTTACGCACGGAGGAGGCAGGCAAGGGCGCATCCACGGTCGCTGCTCTGCAGCCGGTGCGGGACGCGCTTTTGACGCTGCAACGGAGCTTCCGCGACGCCCCTGGACTGGTCGCTGACGGCCGCGACATGGGCACCCACGTGTTCCCGGATGCGGGCCTCAAGGTGTTCCTGACAGCGAGCGCTGAAGAACGTGCTCTGAGGCGACATAAGCAGTTGAATGACAAGGGTATTGATGTTAGCCTTGCCGCCCTTTCGCGGGACATAGAGGACCGTGACCGGCGGGATTCCGAACGATCGGTTGCGCCACTAAGGCCGGCGGAGGACGCCAGGATTCTGGACTCCTCGGGCAAGTCCATAAAAACCGTGGTGAGCACGGTGCTGGGCTGGGTCGCAGATCTCTAGATTTTTCCAGAAAAGGAATGGGTTGGATCGGACAAGGAGTCCGGTTCTTTTTTGTAATGTCCGTCAGCCACAGGACGTGGCGTGACTTTTTAAATGGGTGAGGGCTCTTAACACGGGTTCTCTGGTTAATCACATGTCTGAAAGTTTTGCTGAGTTATTTGAAGAGAGTTTTGCGAGTCAACAGATAAAACCCGGTTCAATCATTACCGGTATCGTTGTCGCAGTAAATGACGATGTTGTAATCGTCAGCGCTGGTCTCAAGTCAGAGGCCGTTATCCCCATCGAACAGTTCAAGAGCGACATGCTCGAGCAAGAGCTGTCTGTTGGAGACGAAGTTGAGGTCGCGCTGGATGCCGTCGAAGACGGTTTCGGCGAGACCAAGCTGTCCCGCGAGAAAGCGATTCGCGCACGTACGTGGATCGACCTCGAGACGGCTTTTGAGAAGGGCGAAGTCGTCGAAGGCGTGATCAACGGTCGCGTCAAGGGCGGATTCACGGTCGAGATCGACAATGTCCGTGCGTTCCTGCCGGGCTCGCTCGTCGATGTTCGGCCGGTACGCGATCCAGCGTACCTCGAAGGCAAGAGCCTCGAGTTCAAAGTCATCAAGTTGGACCAGAAACGCAATAACGTTGTCGTCTCGCGTCGCGCTGTTGTTGAGCAGGAATACTCTGCCGAGCGCGAGCAGTTACTGGCCGAACTGCAGGAAGGTAAATCCGTCAAGGGCATCGTAAAGAACCTGACCGATTACGGCGCCTTCGTAGACCTGGGCGGCATCGATGGCCTCCTGCATATCACGGACATGGCGTGGAAGCGCGTCAAGCATCCGTC
>Ga0070727_10000805_pt1 | contig 35950 bp, 33 predicted proteins | sample tdAd472_FD_66722 | JGI IMG/M metagenome (GOLD analysis project Ga0070727, IMG submission 66722) | Marine sediment microbial communities from the Atlantic coast under amendment with organic carbon and nitrate - tdAd47.2 | ecosystem: Environmental > Aquatic > Marine > Coastal > Sediment | place... | reverse complement strand
TTTTTAGCGTTGAAGGCCGTAGCGTCGTCTTTGAAGTATTGCACTACGGTTCCGGGTTCGGGTCCTTCGTAAAGGATTTTCGCCTTGCCCTCATAAATCTGTCTGCGTCTAGCCATGAATATCGTCCTTAAGCGCCGGGAAAACCGGGTTTTGCGCTTCGCCCCGCGCGCACTCTAGGGATTAAGCGTCCTCATAGCAGGAGTCCCCGCCTAAGACAACGTCAGAAGCAGCATTCAGCTCTTAAAGTTCCACCGGTTCGTAAGGCGTCGTGCCGGGGCGGCCGTTGGCGAACAGCCAAATGGGCTTGGCGTCTTCCGATTCGATGGCCGGGAGAGCCACGAGGGAAGACGAAACGGTTCCGAAGCCGATGTCGGTTTCGATGTTCATCGCCGCCAGTTGTCCCGATTCGGAATCCTTGCTGACGCCGCTTCCGGCTTCGTGGAGACCGTTGGCGAGTAGGTTCTGCCAGTCGCGCCAGTCGCCGGTTGCCGGGTCGGGTGCGGATGCCGACTTGAAACGTGGCAGGAACGCCCCGATACGCGGCGATGTTTCGTCGTTCAAGTCGTATGCGGTGATCATCGACAAGCCCTCGGGGATAGGGGCCGTATCGATGCTTGCGCCTGTATTGCGCAGCCAAAAAGCGTCCTGGTTGTCGGCGACGACCAAATTGAACGGCCTGTAGGCGCCGGGGGAGAGGTGGGTGAGCGCTTCAATGGCGGTGGCTGCATCGGCATGGTCCAAGGCTTCCAAGGGAATCTCTCCCCGGCTTCGAAAACCCTCGGCCGGTCCCAGCGTTCCCCGCCGGTTCAAAATGGCCGCGACAACGCCGTTATCGTTGAGTCCCATCCAGGTTCCACCGGCCAAAACGTCAAGGCCCGCCACCACGTCGGAACGGTCCTCCCAATGCCGGGCAGGAAGACGCGAGGGGCGGTTTTGCATTTCGTCCCGATTGGCCGCTAAAACCAACGGAAAGGTATGACCAATTCGGCGTAAAACGACGACCGTACACATTTGTTTTGGAAAACCTTTTTGAACACTTGATCGGACATACAACTATGGACTACATAAGCCCCGTAAGAGCGCCGGGCAAACCGTTTCTTTTAGCGCTTTTTTAGTGTGCAATACCTCGTTAAAGGATCATCTTATGAGTGACATCCTCAAAGACCGTGAGCAGAGTTACGAAGCCAAAATGAAGCTCGATGAGGAGACGAAGTTCAAAGCCGAAGCCCGACGGAACAAGCTTGTCGGACTTTGGGTCGCCGAAAAGATGGGCCTTTCGGGAGACGATGCCGTCGCTTATGCCAAAGAAGTGATTGATGCCGACTTCGAAGAGCCGGGACCGGACGATGTGGTTCGCAAGGTTATGGGAGATTGTGCATCGCGCGGTGTCGATTTGACCGAGACGGAACTGCGGGCTGAGATGGACCGCTTTTATGCCAGGGCCATTGAAGAAATTAAGAACGCCTACCCCGACCCTCTGGGTAGCGATCACTCGAAAGTCGGCGACTAAACGTCGTTTAAAGCTTCGGGCTAAAGGCGCGACCGTTCAGGCCGCGCCTTTTTTGTTGTTTACGCCGCCTTTTCTTTCGGACCGGCTGCGCCGGCGGAACGCTTAAAGAAGGTCATTTGCGATTGCATGCCTTGGGCGGTCGTGGCAAGGCTTTCCGATGCCGCCGCCGCTTCTTCCACGAGAGCGGCGTTTTGCTGGGTGATCTCGTCCATTTGATTGACTGCCCGCCCGACATCTTCCAGTCCTTGCGACTGCTCTTGGCTGGCGGAAGAAATGTCGACCACCAGTTCTGCAACCTGATCGATCGACTTGACGATCTGCGAGAGTGATTCGCCGGCCTGATTGACTTGAGAAACCCCCTCGTTGATATGGCCGCTGGTTTCGGTAATCAGGTCTTTAATATCTTTGGAGGCCTCGCTGGAGCGTTGTGCCAGGGAGCGGACCTCTTGGGCGACCACGGCAAATCCTTTACCCGCCTCTCCCGCACGCGCGGCTTCGACGGCGGCGTTCAACGCCAACAGATTGGTCTGAAACGCGATTTCCTCAATCATGCCGACGATATCGGTGATTTTTGACGACGATTCGGCAATTTCCTGCATCGCCTTAACCGCTTGGTCCATGATTTCGCCGTTTGCCCTGGCGGCGTCCCGCGTCGTGCTGGCGACGGAACTGGCCTCCGTGGCGTTTTGGGCATTGCTGCGGACCGTCGCGGTCAGCTCTTCCATCGCTGTCGCGGTCGACTCGACGGTATTGGCTTGTCGTTCGGTCCGTTGCGCCAAATCAGAATTGCCGACGGCGATTTGCGAGGCTCCGGTGCTGACGGTTTCCGAGCTTTCCATGACCCTGCTGACGATTTCGGCGAGCTTGTCCGACATGGCGTTAAGGTCGTTCTTCAGCGACAGGAAGGCGCCCTGGTATTCTTTGACCATTCGTTTATCGAGGTCGCCTTCCGACAGGGCGGCAACCACTTCCGATACTTCATCGAGCCCGTTGTCGACCATGGTGAGGATGCTGTTCATGCCTTCCGACAGGCTCTTCATAAAGCCTTCTTTCCCGGCGGTTTCCAACCGTGCGGAAAAGTCTCCGACGCCTGCGGCCATCACGATGTCGGCGACTTCCTCTTCGACCTTCAATTGCGCTTTATGGGCATTGTCGGCTTCTTTAATGGCTTTGTTGATGTTTTGGCTTGCCGTTTTAAAGACGCCGAGTTGTCCGGTTTCGACAATGGGCCGGAAGTATTTTTTCTGGCTAACGAATTCCATCGCGGTGGCTGATTCACGGACGAAGGAATCGGTCCGGTCGATCAGTTCGTTGACGGCCCAAAGCAAGTCGCCAAGGATGCCGGCTTCGCGAATGTCGGTCACGCGGACTTCGAAATCGCCTTTTGCCGCCTGGACGCAGATATCGCGGCCCCGGCGCAGTTCGTGCATGATCTTCTGTTCAAAATAGATGGCGAGAACCGTCAACAGGAGGGCGGGAATGGCCGGGATAAGAATGAGCAGGGAATGCTCACCCACCAGAAAATGCGTCGCGATTGTCGCTGCAACGGCGACGATGGCAAGCTGCATGGCCCAGCGCGCTTTGAACAGCGAGGAGTTCATCAAGCTAGGTTTAGAGGGAGAGGACCCACTCGTCATAGGTCAATCCTTTCTCTTTCAGCATGTTGACGACGACGTCCAAAGAAGCTTGGATGCCTTCTTTTGGGCTGGAGTGGCGGGCTTCGACCTCGCACAGGGCGCGGTAAGTCGGAATGATGACCTGATCAAGCGGCTCCCGGCGCGGAACGCGGCGGTTTGAGTGGTAGCCGACAATCTTTCCCTTATGGTCGTAGCTTGGTGTGACATGGGCGAAGACCCAATAATGATCGCCGTTCTTCGACTTGTTGATCACGTAGGCGAAAATCTCTTTGCCCGTGGCAATGGTGTCCCAGAGGAGCTTGAAGACGCACCGGGGCATGTCTGGGTGACGGATCAGATTGTGTGGAGCGCCTAAGAGTTCGCGTTCGTTATACCCGGCTAATTGGATAAACGTGCGGTTAGCGTAGGTGATCTTGCCCTTGAGGTCGGTTTTGCTGACGATGACGTCGTTGGCGTCAAAATGACGCTCCTGGCCCGTCAGTCCGTTTCGTACGCTCATTCGTTCCCCCTAAGCGTTACTTTCCGTGACGTTTAGCTTTTCCGAAGCCACCCCTTTTCGTCACGGATGATACTTATACCTGAAAGCGGCGCTTGGGTTAAGACGCAAGTTTGAGACAATCAAATAATCCACAAAACCTAACGTTTTGGTTGAGTTCTTGAACAATGTGCCGTTTACGTTGTGGCGTTTTTATGGCAATCGTTTATTTGCCGGGATGCCGTTTCTACGCGCATTGTTCCGTTGCGTCGAATTTGAAGTCCCGCTTGTACCAACTGGGTTCGACGTAAACGCCGAGCGGGCGGCCTTCGGCAACTTTGGTTCTGATGCGAAAAGAAACGCTATGCCCCTGACCCAATTTAACGCTTCTCACCGTAATGGGCGACTTGTCGTCCGCGTAGTAGATGCGCAGCTTTGCCCGATCCGGCCATTTGGGGCCGTTGTTGAGGATATTGATGTGGGTCCCTTTTTCGACGCAAAGGGTTTTAATGGTGATGTCGATGTTGTCTGTCGGGGCAGCGGCTTCGGCGGAGCCAAGCACTAGAAAAAGGATAGCAACTACCTGTGCTGCGGCAGCAGCCAGAAACGGCGTTCTCTTCATTCCAAGTCCCTTTCCACCCATTGTCGGGTTCTATTTTAACCCCCGACTTTTTTTTGCATTGAAATCCCCATCCGGCAGCTTTGTGCTTGATTCGCGGAGCGGACTCAAATGAACAATCAAATAGAATCAAACGATTTGTGCTATTTTCATGTATCTTGGAAATATTCCATTGTGGGTGGTTCTGCTGGGGACGTTAATTCGCTTTATGGTTAAAAACGGCGGGCTTTTGGCCCGCCGTTTATCTTTTCAAATTTTCGTTTGTTTTTATGAATCACCGAAAACCCGTTTGAAAATCGTGTCCACGTGTTTGGTGTGATAGGCCGCCGAGTCTTCATCCAGCAACGACTTCAAATCTTCGACGCTTAAGGTTTTGGCCAGTTCCTCGTCGTGGGAGAGGAAATGGAAAAGCCGGTTGGCATGGTTGGCCGCTTCCTTTTCCACCGCGTCCAATTCCGGCGTGACGTCCGGATTGTCCGGGTCGATGCCGAAACTCTTCCAAACCCGCATGGCGTTGCGCTGGACGACTTTGTAGGCGTCTTCGCGGCTGACACCATTTTGTGTGAGGTGCAAAAGAACCCGCTGGGCGTCGTGGATGCCGCCGAAGTTGTAAACTTGGTCCAGCATGTTGTTGGGATAGACAACCAGTTTATCGATGACGCTGGTCAGACGGGCCAGGGCGAAATCGAGCGTGACCGTGGCGTCGGGGCCGATGCCGCGCTCAACGGAAGAGTGCGAAATGTCACGCTCGTGCCACAAGGCGACGTTTTCCATGGCGGGAACGACCGTCATGCGGACCAGACGGGCCAACCCGGTCAGGTTTTCCGTCAGGATCGGGTTGCGTTTGTGGGGCATGGCCGAAGAGCCTTTTTGACCCGGTGCAAAGTATTCCTGAGCCTCGCGAACTTCGGTGCGCTGCAGGTGGCGGATTTCGGTGGCGACGTTTTCGACCGACGAGGCAATGACGCCGAGCGTGGCGAAAAACTGCGCATGGCGGTCCCGCGGGATCACCTGAGTCGAGACCGGTTCGGGACGCAAGCCCATTTTCTCGGCGACGTACTCTTCGACCGACGGGTCAATGTTGGCGAAGGTGCCGACGGCGCCGGAAATGGCGCAGGTGGCGACATCTTCGCGGGCCGATTTGAGACGGCGCAGATTACGCTGGAATTCCGCATGGAAGCGGGCGAACTTGATGCCCATGGTGGTCGGTTCTGCGTGAATGCCGTGGGACCGCCCGATGCAAAGCATGTTTTTGGTTTCAAATGCCCGGTGCTTCAGAGCGTCCAACAGGCCTTCGATATCTTCGATTAAAATATCGGCCGCTTGGGTGAGCTGGACGTTGAGGCAGGTGTCCAAGACGTCCGACGAGGTCATGCCCTGGTGAACGAAACGGCTATCCTCGCCAACCAATTCCGCCAACTCGGTGGTGAAGGCGATGACGTCGTGCTTGGTTTCCCTCTCGATTTCATCGATCCGGTCGATGCGCGCCTGGGTGTAGGGCTTGTTGCCTTTTTCCCAAACCGCTTTGGCCGAGGCTTCCGGAATACGTCCCAGTTTGGCATTGGCGTCGCACGCATGCGCTTCGATTTCGAACCAGATTTGGAATTTGTTGGCCGGTTCCCAGATGGCGGCCATTTTGGGGCGGGTATAACGCGGAATCATGCCAAAGCGCTCCTCGATTGGGAGTGAAAAAGTACGGAAAGCCGGTGTTAAAGCAGGAGTCGACCCGTTTGGGAAGAGGTTTTGCCGCTTTTCCGCCTATCTGATAACGGCGAGTTGCCGGAATGCCTCTTCCTATTCCCGCAAGATTTCTCTGCTGATCAGCATCTTTTGGACGTCCGAAGTGCCTTCGTAAATTCGGCAAATGCGGGCGTCCCTGAAAATCTGCTCCACACGGTAGTCTCTAATATACCCGTAACCACCATGGGTTTGAATGGATTCCGTGCAAACCGTTTCAGCCATTTCCGATGCGAAGAGTTTGGCCATTGCGGCTTCCTTGATGCAGCGTCGCCCGGCGTCGCGGATCGATGCGGCATGCCATGTCAATTGGCGGGCCGCTTCGATTTGGGTCGCCATGTCGGCCAGCCGGAAGGCGACGGCCTGGTGTTCGGCGATGGGTTTGCCGAAGGCTTCGCGTTCCTTGGCGTAGTCGCGAGCCGCTTCGAAGGCGGCGCGGGCCATGCCGATGGATTGCGATGCAATGCCGATCCGTCCGGCTTCCAGATTCTCCAAGGCATAGCGGTAACCTTCCCCCACCTTGCCGACAAGCGCCGTTTCGGGAAGTTTAACGTCGTCAAAAATCAGGTGCGTGGCGTCGGAGGCTTTTTGCCCCATTTTTTCCTCAAGCCGGGCAACCTCGAAGCCGGGCGTGTCGGCAGGGACGAGAAAGGCGGAGATGCCGCGATGCCCTCGATCCGGATCGGTGACGGCGAAAACCATGATGACGTCGGCGTGGGAGCCGTTGGTGATAAACTGCTTGGAGCCGTTGAGCGTCCATCCGTCATCGGTTTTGACCGCCTTGGTTTTTAGGTTTGAGGCGTCGGAACCGGCGTGCGGTTCGGTCAGGGCGAAGGCGGAAAGTTTGCGTCCTTCGGCCAAAGGACGCAGCCAGGTTTCTTTTTGGTCTGTGCTGCCTCTCTGGTGGAGGATGTTGGTCACCAGCATCTGAACGGCGATGACCGTGGTAACCGAGCCGTCGCCGGCCGCCAGTTCTTCCATTGCCATGGAATAGGCGAGGTAGCTGGCGCCCGCGCCGCCCCAGTCTTCCGGGATCAGCATGCCGAGGAAGCCGAGCTCGGCCATTTCGGCGATGGCCTCTTTGGGAAACCGGCTTTCGCGGTCCCAGTCGGCGGAAAACGGCGCGAGGCGGTCGCGGGCGAAATCCCGGGCCATGTCGCGGATGAGAGTTTGTTCTTCTGTGGGTATCACGGTGCCCCCGTCTTGAAAGATTGTTTGGCGCCAAACTAACGAGGTCTGGGCCGACACTCAAGCGAGTCTCATTTTCGGCGTCGTTAGAGGCGTTTTCCTTTAGGCAAGAGATACCAGGCAATGGCCAGGATTTGAGCGGCGACCAGGGCTGAAAAGGCGGCCTTGAAGCCTGTCGGGTTGTATCCTCCCTGAGCCGTTTGTGGCCAGAGGTCGATGACGGCTCCGATGGACCATTGCAGAGCGAAAGAGGCGATGAAGACTAGCAAATTGAGGCTTGTGTTCAACCGTCCAGCCAAATGCGGCGGGAATTGTTGTGAAAGGGCGGCGTAGGTAATAATGCCGGTTGAGCCGAAGAAGCCGAATACCCCCCACTGAATGGCCAGCATGCTCGTCCATTCCGCGATGATGGTCAGTTGCGCCAAGACGAAAATGCTAAGAGAGACGACGACCACGGTCATTGGCCGGATGCCGATTTTTCCCAGCCTTACGGTGAGCGCGCCCATCCCGAGAAAACCGGCGACCATACCGGCCGCCGCCACCAGGAGAATGCCGGCGGCGGCTCCCCGCTCTAGGTGCGCTACGTCCCGCAGCCAAGGCCCTACCCAGAGGGATTGAACGGCAATAAACGAGGATTGGGAGGCGACGGTGAGCGGCGCAATCTTCCAAAATAGCCGACTCTTGAAGATGCCTTTCAAGCCGTCCAGCTGGCTGGCCAGCGAACTGGAGTCTGTTTCTTTGGGTTTTTCGGGGACCAGAAGAAAAACCGATAAGGCGACCAGAAACGTTGCCCCGGCAAGGAACAAGAAAACGCCCCGCCAGTCGGTGATCTCCAGCGCGGCTTGAACCGGGGCCGTTGCAACCAGCGCGCCTAACCCGCCGGAAGCCATTTGTATGCCGTTGGTCAATGGGAGTTTGTCGGCGGGAAACCAATCGACGAAAGCTTTAAACGCCGCCATAAGGCAGGCTGAAACCCCGAACCCGATCAAGGCCCGGCCGATCAAAAGCCCGGTTTCGCTTTCCGCCAATCCGAAGATTGCCGCCCCGGCCCCGGCAAAAACCAGGAGCGCGGCTTCGGTGCGCCGCGGCCCGAACTTGTCCAACAAAACGCCCAAGGGCACCTGAAACAAGGCAAAGGTCAGAAAATAGGTGCTGGTCAACAGGCCGAGACTGGTCGCATCCAAACCGATGTCGCGAACCAAGTCGGGCGAAATGACGGCATTGACCGTCCGATAGAGGTAGGACAGGAAATAGCCAAAGGCGAAAGGCACGAAAATACGCAGAAGCGTTATCGTGCCAAGCTTTTGGTGAGAGGGCTCTGAAGTCGTCATCAAACGGTTATACGGCCTTCCGGGAAGGACGCAAAACGGTTCTAAACAATTCGCCTATTATCCCGGCATTCCGTCGATACGGGGGTGCGCTAAGACCGGCCAGTAGGTGATGGCGAAGACGCCCCAGCCGAGAACCCACAAACCGCCGGCCAAATGAGTGGCGAAGTCGAACGGCAGGAATACCCGGGTAACGGCTGCGCCGATTAGCAGGAAATAGGCGAAGACCGTGGCCGGCGTTGCCTTGAGGGCACGCCCGGAGTGTCCGAGGGCGGCCCTTGAGGCAACGGCGATAATCATCAGCGAAATCGCGCCAGCGGTCAGAGCATGCAGGGCGGTCGAGGCGACAAACAAACCTAAAAGGTCGGTGCCTGCCTTGGCGAAAAAGCCGAGAGGCAGCCAGAGGTACGCCACATGCAAAATCCAAACGAGGGGGTCGTGGAAGGTCTTTAAGCTGTTCCAACCGACGATGCGGAGCAACAGGACGACGCCTGCCGCGGCGGCCAGACCGCCGCTGAGCATGGGGAGTTGAAACGGCTCTGTTGCAGCGACGCCCAGGACCAGCGGCACGGAGAGTTTGTCGAGCAATGCCGGCGTTTGGCAAGCGAGTTTCGGGCCGTATTTCATGCGCAGGGCGTTCTGGGTAAAGGCCGGAATAATACGCCCGCCGATCAAAGCGAGAAGCGATGCGATGAGGTAAATGCCGGTGGCCAAACCGACGGAGGGATTCGGATGAAAATGGAAAAGCGCATTGGCGCCCGCCAAGGCAAACAGAATCATCGGTACGATATAGTTGCGCTTGTTGCCGGTTCCAATAATCACCTTGACCATGAAAGCGCCTAACAGCGGTAGGTAAAGGAGGTCGAGGAGCAACAGCGCGTCCGTCCAGGGTTGCGCCCAAAAGCCGATGCGGCCCAGCAAAAAGGTGACGATCAACGCGGCCAGGGGAAGCCCCTGAATATTCGGGGTGGCCGTCCATTTAGGGGTCGCCGCCATCAGGAACCCGGAAATTGCCGCGATGCCGAAGCCAAACACCATTTCGTGGCCGTGCCAATAGGTGTCGATCGGTAAATGTCCGCCGAGTGCGGCTAGCCAAACGCCGAGCGCACCGACAGCGTAAAAGGCGGCCATCAGGAAGAAGGGACGGTAACCGGACGCCAACATCAAAGGGCCTTTGTAGGCGGCGCTTGGGTCTTCTATACCAATGGGAATCTGGGCCATGCGGCAAAAATCCTTAAAGGTCGTTGAGGGGGCAACACCTACGACCTGAAATCTGGGCTGTCTTTAACCGCAGTCAAGATGAGAATTTGAAGACCGCGCGGCTGGAGGGGAAGTGCAGTTCGGCCGTGGTGCCGCGGTTCGGCGTGCTTTTGATGTCGAAGAAACCGCCATGCAGTTTGACGAGTCCGACGGTTAGAGGGAGGCCGAGGCCGGTTCCCTGGTATTTTCTGGAAAGCTCGCTATCGACCTGCCCGAACTGGGAGAGCGCTTTTTCAATTCCCGCCGCGTCCATGCCGATACCGGTGTCGGTGATTGTCAAAACCAGGTCGCCGCTTCCGTCGATGTTGGCGCTTAGCGTCACCTCGCCGCCTTTGTCGGTGAATTTGACGGCATTGGACAACAGGTTGAGCAGCATTTGCTTGACCCGTAAGAGGTCGGCCCGCAAGTGAGGTAGGTCCGGCGGTAAGGCGTTGACCAGCCTTACGTCATCGTTTCGCGCGCGGTCCTTTACCAACCTGAAAACGGAACTGACGATCTCATGAACCGAAAAGATTTCGTCATGGAGTTCCAGTCGTCCGGCTTCGATTTTCGACACATCCAAGACATCGTTGATCAGTTCCAACAGGTGGGTGCCCGATTCGTAAATATGAACCGGATAATCGATATACTTGTCGTTACCGAAGGGGCCGAAAATCTCGTTCTGCATGGCGTCCGAATACCCGATGATGGCATTCAAAGGCGTGCGCAATTCGTGGCTCATCGTGGCAAGGAAATCGCTCTTCGTCTTGCTGGCGACTTCAGCTTCTTCCTTGGCTTTCTTGAGATCGACCCGGGTCTTGTACTCTTGCGTAATGTTGGAGCCGACGCCTCGGTAACCGGCAAAAATGCCGTCTTGGTCGAAAACCGGTTTGCCGCTGATTCTGATGTAAACGATTTTTCCGTTTTCAAGAGTGAAACGATATTCGAAATCCTTGAAAGGTTTCCGGTCTTCCAAACGTTGAAGATGTTCGTCCCATCCTTCCGGGTTCACGGCTCTGTCTTTGGGAGAAATGACCTCTTCTCGGCGTTTGCCGATGACATACTCCGGAGTGGCTCCAGTCAACGACTGAGCATGCGGCGACATAAAGGTAAAGCGCAAGTCGGCGTCCATTTCCCAAAACCAATCGGAGGCCACCTCGGCGAAATCCTTGAAGCGTTTCTGACTTCGCTCAATTTCCTTTTGATGATTGACCAACTCGGTGATGTCGCTGCCGACGCCCCGGTAGCCAAGAAATTTTCTATCCGGCGAATAAAACGGTTTGCCGCTGATCTTAACGAAAATCTTTTTCCCGTTGTGACCGGTATAAACATAAATGAAGTCGCGGAACTCACGGTGCGCGTCTAAATCCTCAAGGTGTTTCTTCCATTTTTCTTGGCCGGTTTTTTCCAAGTCCTTATCGGCCATTTCCAGCCGCGCTTTCCCGATTAGGCTTTCCGCTTTATCGCCGATTTTTTCTTCAATCCTTTTCGAGATGAAGGTGAACCGGTGATCCGGTCCGCTTTCCCAAAACCAATCGGAAGCGGCTTCGGCAAAATCCCTGAACCGGGCCTCGCTTTCCTTCAGCGCGATCTCGTGCTCCATCAATTGGGTAATATTGGTGCCGACGCCGCGATAGCCCGCAAAGCCGCCGAATTCGTCGAAAATGGGTTTACCGCTAATGCTGATGTATTGGAGGCTACCGTCGTCGCGGGTGATCCAATAACGGAAATCGCGGAATGGGCGGTGGTTTTTGAGGTCCTCTTGATGCCGTTTCCAAACTTCGGGCGATTCCGTCATCGCGGCTTGGGTTGTCCGTTTCTTCCCGATCATGAACGCGGGTTCGATACCCAGAATTTCCTTGATACGGCCCGACACGAAGGTGAATCTTAAATCCGGGTCCATCTCCCAAATCCAGTCGGAACCGGATTCGGCGACGTCTTTAAACCGCTGTTCGGTTTTGGTCAGGGCGTTTTGTGTCGTCTCTAGCCGGACACGGTGTTCAAACCGTTTCTTTCGAAGCAGGAGCGAAAGCAATGCGAAACAGGTGCCGGAGAGAAAGGCCGGGACTGCATACTCATAGAGCTTGGGCCACCCTTGAGCCTCCAAAAGGTGTCCTAAAGCGGAAATGGTTAAGTAAGAGACCGCTCCCAAAACGAACCACACGGCTTCCGCCAACACGGGGGAATCCATCCAGTTGGAGCGTTTGACCGTCCCCTTGATGTCGTTCTCGATATGCATGCGCCGCCCTGTTTTGGCGCAGAGTGTATCCTAACTTGAAGTGGATTTACAGTTTTAGATCATATGCTTAACGAGCGCGTGATTGAGGGTGTGGGTTGTGTTTGACGGAGGTCATGCCACTTGGGGCCGCTTCTTTTTACCGTTCTTCTGCTGTAAATTATTCGGTGGGGCGGTCTGTGCCGCATCAATCCTCAAGGCCAGGGGGGCTTTCAATGTCTGCAAAAGAAGAAATTTTCCGCCTCAAAGAGCATATGGAAGGGGTCATCCTCGGCCAGAATAACTTGGTGGAAAGACTGCTTGTTGCGCTCCTGGCGGACGGTCACCTCCTTGTCGAAGGGGCGCCGGGGCTGGCTAAAACCAGCATCGTCAAAGTCTTGGCGGCGGGTTTGGAGGGAGCGTTCCACCGAATTCAGTTTACGCCGGACCTTTTACCCGCCGACCTCACCGGAACGGAGGTTTTTATGCCGGGCGATGGATCGTTTCAGTTTCAGCAAGGCCCTTTGTTCAACAACATTATTTTGGCTGACGAAATAAACCGCTCTCCGGCGAAGGTTCAGTCTGCCTTATTGGAAGCCATGGCGGAACGGCAGGTAACGGTTGGACGGACAACGTATCCCTTGCCGGAACTTTTTATGGTGATGGCGACCCAAAACCCCATCGAGCAAGAAGGGACCTACCCTTTGCCCGAGGCCCAACGCGACCGGTTTCTCTTGCATGTCAGGATCGACTATCCGGACCGGAGTTCGGAAAAGGAAGTACTCCGCCAATCCCGTGAACGAGCCCGTCAGAGCCGGGCAATCGATCAGGCTCCGGCTGAAGTTGTGCCGCAAAGCGCCGTATTCGACGCCCGGAAGGAGGTTCTCGCCCTTCATCTCGCACCTGAGCTGGAGGAGTACCTTGTCCAATTGGTGGTGGCGACCCGTGATCCGGGGCCGTTTGATAAAGCGCTGGCGCCGCTGATTGCTTATGGGGGAAGTCCGCGGGCCACCTTGGCGTTGGATCGGGCTGCCCGGGCCAAGGCTTGGTTGGCCGGACGCGACTACGTTTCCCCCGAGGATATTCAAACGCTCGCTTCCGACGTTTTGCGTCACCGCTTGCTCTTGTCATACGAAGCGGAAGCAGACGGTGTGACCCAGGACGATGTGGTGGCCCGTCTATTGGCCGTTGTGGCCGTCCCTTAGGGAATAGAAGAGTGAAGGCTGCTGGTTTTTCATCTGGTCCCAACGACTTCCGGGGCGTACGCGTTACGTCCGAAGAGTTGCTGCGGCTGCGTGGCGACGCGGCGCGCTTGGCGCCGAAGGCGGCGGATACGGTTTCAAGCCTATTTCCAGGCGCTTACCGCACATTGATCCGGGGGAGGGGCCTCGATTTCGAAGAAGTCCGGATCTACCATCCGGGCGACGACTACCGGGTCCTCGATTGGCGTGTCACGGCGCGTACGGGAAAATTGCACACAAAGGTTTTCCATGAAGAACGCGAACACAACGTCTACTTCGTCGTCGACGGATCGCCGTCTATGCACTTTGGAACGCGGGGCGCGTATAAGTTCGTAGCGGCGGCGCGGGCGGCGGCGCTTTTGGCGTGGGTTGCCGTCGATAATGGCGATAAGGCGGGGGGGATGGTTTTTGGCGATGGGGCCGCTATTCATGAACAAGGACCTTTCGCCGGTGCGACAGGCGCTGCCCATTTGTTTGGCATGCTTGAACTGGCGTCGACCAGGGGCGGTGGTGGCGAGATAGGCAATAGAAGTGCGCTTTCGTCTGCATTGCAGGCGCTTCGAAGATTGGTGCGGCCCGGAAGTTTGATTTTAGTGGTCAGCGATTTTCTCAACCGGGGTGCGGATTTCGAGCGTCACCTCAATCGGTTGGCCCGAAACAACGATGTTGCGGGTCTCGTGGTCAGTGACCCGCTGGAGAGAGCCTTTCCCGCAGACGGTCTATACCCGGTCAGTGACGGAGAACGCAGTCTGTGGATTGATGGCGGCGACAATGATTTTGCTAAGGCCTTCTCGAACGTTTTCACGGCCAACCGCGAGGAAATCGGGGTTGTTTTTCGCAAAGCCCGTTGCCGTTTGTTCGATTTGGGGACCGAGCAGCCGGTCCTCGACGGCTTGCGGAGCGCTTTGTTCGGCATTGGTGGGGAGAGGTAACTTTGGATGAAATCGGGCCTCTCGCCAACCGGCTGAGAGAACTGCATGTTCCAGAAGGTGTCTCAGGTTGGCCGCCAGCCCCTGGATGGTGGCTGATTTTCGGAGTGATCGCCGTTTTGGCCTTCGGTGGGGTTGCTTGGTGGTGGCGGAAAACCGCACTGCGACGCGAGGCGCTGGGAGCCCTGCAGGAAATCGCGGTTCCCCGGAAAATCAATGGAAGCGACGCTGCGTTTACCGCCGAAATATCAATCCTGCTTAAGCGGATCGCCTTGGCCCGCTACCCGAGGGATCAAGTAGCCGGGTTGACGGGGGAGGAATGGTTGTCGTTTCTCGATAAAGGGGTGGAAGACAAAGGGTTTAGCCAAGGAGCGGGGCAGGTTTTGGCGACCGGCCCCTATGCGCCGGATTGTACGGTCGATAGGGAACAACTGCTTCGCTTGGTTGGGCAATGGATCAGGAGGGTGGCGTGATTACCTTCCTGTTCCCCTGGTCGCTTATTCTCCTCCCTCTCCCCATACTTTTGCGGTGGGCATTGCCACGGGCCGACGGCAAACCCCGGCTCGCCTTAAGAGTTCCATTTTTCAACGAGGTGGCGGCGCTGTCGGAAGCGGAACGTCCTCGCCGCAAAAGAAGCGTATTGATGGCTGCCGGATTGATCTGGGCGCTGATGGTTTGTGCGGCGGCGCAACCGGCGTGGTTGGAAGAGCCGTCGCAAATGGCGGTGACCGGCCGCGATATGATGTTGGTGATCGATATTTCAGGCAGTATGCGGCGGATGGATTTTGCGGTTGAGGAAACCTTGATTGACCGTTTGGGGGTGGTGAAACAGGTTGCCGGAAAATTCATCGAGCGCCGAAACGGCGACCGTTTGGGGTTGATCTTGTTCGGCGCGCGGCCGCATTTGGCGTCGCCGGTCAGTTTTGACCGCAAGGCCGTGGGCCGGTTGATGGCCGATGCGGAAATCGCGTTGGCCGGGGAGTATACCGCGGTTGGCGATGCGATTGGGCTGGCGATAAAGCGTCTTCGTGGGGTGGAAAGCCAATCCAAGGTGATCGTGCTGTTAACCGACGGAGCCAACAATGCGGGCCGGTTGGGGCCTAAGCAGGCCGCTCTTTTAGCCAAAGCGGAGAATATCCGAATCTATACAATCGGCGTTGGACGGGATGATACGGTCGCGCCCAACCTCTATGGGAAATGGTCGTCCGAGGGACCGGCGAATTTCGAGCGGGAAATTTTGCAATCCGTTGCCGAACGAACCGGCGGCGTCTATTTCCATGCCCTGGATACGCAGGCGTTGGAAGCGGCCTACCGCCGATTGGATGAACTTGAACCGGCCCTGGGCGACGCGGCGGCCAAGTATTTCGCCAAACCGTTATATCCCTGGCTTCTGGGTCTTGCCTTGTTAGGGAGCGTTCTATTGGCCGTACGCTGGTTGAGGAGGGGCGGATGAGTGGGTTCCATTTCCTTAGGCCGGAGTGGTTTTGGGTCTTGGTCCCTTTGGCCGCCTTGTTTGTGGCGATGTTCAATCGATCCTGGCAGAAAACCCCTTGGAGCAAGGTTGTCGATGCGCATCTGTTGCCGCATCTCTTGGTTGGCAAGAGGGATGGCAAACCGGTTTGGCCACTGGTTTTCCTGGCAAGTGGGTGGGTTTTGAGCGTTCTGGTGCTTGCCGGTCCGTCATGGAGCGAAAAACCTGCCTTGAAGTTTCGTTCGGACGCTTCCCCCCTGGTTGCCGTCTTGGATCTCTCCCATTCTATGCAAGCGGCTGACGTCCCGCCGAGCCGATTGGCTGCGGCAAAAAATGAACTCCGGGCTTTGGTTACAAGGATGCCGCCCCGCCCCATGGGTTTGGTCGTTTATGCTGGCACAGCCCATGCCGTTACGCCGTTGACGGAGGATAGGGAAATCCTGCTGGCGATGGTTGGAACATTGACGCCAGACATTATGCCCGTGCCGGGAAGCAGATTGACCGAGGGGCTGACTAAGGCAGCCGAGTTACTAGAGGCCGGCTCTTGGGATGATGCGGACATCTTGGTGTTTGCCGACGGCGCCGATAGTGCCTCGGCTGCGGCGGCAAAAAAACTGGCCGGGCAGGGTTTCGCCGTTTCCGTTTTTGCTGTTGGGGGAGAAAGCGGAACCATAGCTATCGACGACGAAGCCGTTGAGGTTCCCCTTGATCGGGCGGCGTTGGCGGCGGTGGCCCAATCGGGCGGCGGGATCATCGTAGCCCAACAGACGGATGGGGCTGATGCGGAGCGACTGCTTCAATGGGTATCGCGACAGGATGCGGCCTTTGCCCGGTCCTCCGAAGAAGGGCACCGGGTCTGGCGCGACGATGGCGCTTGGGTGCTCCTGGCCCTGTTGCCGTTCGTCGCACTTGTCTTCCGCCGGGGTTGGTTGTTCATGCTGTTCCTGGTCATGCTTGTCCAGCCGAAAGTGGGGTTTGCTTTTGAGTGGGACGAGCTCTGGATGACGCCCGATCAACGCGGTCTGGAGGCGCTGCAAGGGGGGGATGGCGAGAGAGCGGCTAATCTGTTTGCCGATCCTTTCTGGAAAGGGGTCGCCTTGTATCGCGCGGGTGACCTCGAAGGCGCTCTAAAACAATTTGAAGAAATGAAAACAGCTCCGGCCCAATACAATCGGGGAAATATTCTGGTTCGCCAGGGGCGTCTCAACGAAGCTCTGCAGGCCTATGAGGAAGCGCTTCAACTGAAGCCTGGTTATAAAGACGCCCAGTACAATCATGACTTGGTTTCAGAGGTGCTGAATCGCGTCACCGCGCCGTCTGACGATAAACCAGAACGGCCGGGAAAGGCGCCGCCGGAGGAAAAGGAAGCGAAGAAAGGTCGTGACGCCGCGTCCGGGCAAGCGCCGCAAGGTGGGTTTGGAAAACAGGACCGAGATGAAAGCGGCCAAAAGAAACCTATACCGAAAGAGGGGGGGCAAAGTGCGGGCGGCGCAAATAATAGTGCGAACAAGGAGAGGGCAAAGGAGCGCTTAGAGGGCCGTTCATCGGAGTCGGGAGAATCGTTCGAACAAAAAAACGATGGGTTCGAGCGGCGCAAGTTGTCCGGAGGCGGCCAAACGACCCCGGCGGAAGAAAAACGGCAACCGCCTAAGATCAAGCAGAAGGAAGAAAAAAAGCCCGAAGTCATGCCCAATGAGGCGCGTGGAAAAACGCCGGGCAGCAGGGTTTTAAAAAGCGGTGACGCGCAAGGCGGAGGGCAACAGGGGGAAGGTCCGCAAGGACAGAAAGAGGACGGCGAGGGTGATGGAGGAACGAAAGAAACCGATTCCCGCTCGGTAGAGGAAAAATCGGAAGAACGGCAGGCCGCGGGTTTAAGCGCCGAGGAGAGCCAAGCGTTGCGGCAATGGCTCGACCGGATACCCGACGACCCCGGAGGACTGTTGCGTGAAAAATTCAAACGGGAGGCGGAGCGGCTGAAGAGCATTCCAAGGGATGGTCCAAAATGGTGAGACGCCTGCTTGTCGTTGGCATTGTTTTCTGTGCCGGAATTTTTGCCGCGCGCGCCGAACCGGTGTTTATGGATTGGGAAATTTCGGCTAAGCAACCCTACGTTCAACAGCAGGTCCAATTGACGGTTCGGCTTTACCGGGATAGTCCGCTGAAAACCGGTTATTTCGTCGTTCCGGAGATCGTCGGTGCCGTCGTCGAGGAACTTTCGGCAACGGAACCTATCGCGGTTATGCGCGATGGCGTCGATATGGAGTTGCTGGAAAAGCGGTTCCTCCTGTTTCCGCAAGCCAGCGGAACATTGACCATTCCGAGTATTGCCTTCAGCGGCAGGGATGTTTTCGCCAAAACGGAAACAATTGAACTGGATGTGAGGCCAACTCCGGAGGGAAATGACGAAAACTGGCTTCCCGCACAATGGCTCGCAGTGACCGAAGATTGGATTGAGCCCGATGGTGAGCTTGGAGTTGGCAAGACCATAGAGCGGCGCGTTGCCTATGAAGCTATCGGACTGACGGCGGCGCAGCTCCCTGCGCAAAAGGTTTTCGAGATAGAAGGCATTCAGGTCGAAAGACTGCCGCCGATTTTGGAAGACCGGATCGAGAGTGGCCAAATGGTCGGCCGCCGAACCGAGCGGGTTCTTTTGACGCCGCTGGTTGGCGGAACGTTGGGAACGGTGTCGGAAACGATAACCTGGTGGGATGTGATGGCGGATGACCCCCGCTACATCCATCTGCCCGGCCGGGTCTTTAAAATTAGGGGGGAGCCGACGCCGGAGCTGGAGGATGAGGTTAAGGCCGAAACAGAAACAAGCGCTGAGGCCGACGAACCTGCGGAGCCTATCGTGGCTAGTCAAGGTGTGCGTCTGTTTGCCGGTATCGTGGCGGGCTGTCTGGTCATTGTGCTTCTATCGTGGGCGGCGGCTCGTTGGAATACCTTACACCGCGACGAGCGGGCCCGGCGAAAACAGGTGCGGGCCTGGGCGATGGCATCCGCTAGGAAAGACAATTATGCCGCCCGCCTAGCGTTATTGAAATGGGGCGAAGCCGTTTGGCCGAACCGGCCGCCAACCGGTCTTTGGGAGATGGCGCACCGTTTTGAAAATCATGCTTTCAACCGGTATGTCGATGCCTTGGAGGGGGCGCTTTATGGACCGGGGACAAACGATCCCGCCCTCTATGAGGCAGAGGTTGGTGTTCTGTTAAAAAAAGCAAACGGGAAAAAGCGAGGTTGCCGGAAAACGGAATTGCCTCCACTTAATTCTTAAGCAGAACTATGGTTCATCACTAGATCGCATCAATTTATTAGAGGATCGTCATGGCCGAAATCGTAAACCGCAAAATCGTTCTTGCCTCACGCCCGAAGGGAGAGCCGTCTTCGACCAACTTCAACCTGGTTGAAGAAGACCTTCCCGGTATTGAGGACGGTCAGGTCTTGGTGAGGAACCTCTATCTTTCGCTTGATCCCTATATGCGGGGGCGAATGAGCGACGCGAAGTCTTATGCCGAGCCTGTAGCAATCGGTGCGGTAATGATCGGCGCGACGGTTGGCGAGGTCGTTCGCTCGAAAACGCCGGAGGTCGTTGAAGGCGATACCGTATTGGGTTTCGGCGGGTGGCAGGACTTCGCCGTATTGAACGGAAGCGACGTTCAGAAAATCGAACAGTCCGTGGTGCCGGTCTCAACGGCATTGGGTGTGCTCGGAATGCCGGGGATGACCGCCTATACAGGCATGAAAAATATCGGCAAGCCAAAGGCCGGCGAAACGGTTGTGGTCGCCGCCGCCTCGGGAGCGGTCGGGTCGGTGGTCGGGCAGATCGCCAAGATTGAAGGGGCGAGAGCTGTTGGTATCGTCGGGTCGGAGGAAAAGCGCCGTTTTGTCGTCGATGAACTGGGCTTCGACGCCTGCGTCAATCACAAGGCTCCTGATTTTCCGCAACAATTGGCGGCGGCCTGTCCCGAAGGGATCGACGTCTACTTCGAAAACGTCGGCGGTGAGGTCTTTAAGGCGGTGTTGCCGCTGCTCAACGATTTCGCCCGCGTTCCCGTTTGCGGCCTGATCGCCCACTACAATGCGGCAGAAGCGCCCAAAGGGCCCGACATGACGGCGACCCTGATGCGCCAGATTTTGGTGAAACGACTGACCTTGCGCGGCTTCATCGTTTGGGATTTCGCCGAGCAGGAAAAAGAAGCCAAGGACGCTCTGTCTGCTTGGATTGTCGATGGACGGCTGAAATACAAAGAGCACGTGACCGATGGGCTTGAAAATGCACCCGAGGCGTTCATTGAACTGCTAAAAGGTGGGAATTTCGGAAAGGCCGTGGTCAAAATTGCTTAAAGGCGGATCGGTTGAGGCGTCAGTCCAATTTCTCCAGCGCGTGCTGAATTTCCCATTTCTTGTTTTTGGCGTAGGCGACCAGACCGGCATCCCCTTTCAACAGATCTTCGAGCAATAGTTCGCGGAGGTATTTTTGCAGGCCGGACAAAACCTTAGGGTCATTGTCGCGCTGCCATTGTTCCGTCAAGTGAGTGATCTTTGCTGAAATTTCCCGGTGCCGTCGGGTATGGTTTTCGATATCGGGGTATCCGATCGCTTCCATAATCGCTTCTTCTCTTCTGAAGTGGCGACGGATACATTCAATCAACTTGTTGATCAAAAGTTCCTTTTCTTTCGTCGAACTGTTGACGTTCATGATGTGGTTGGTCAGCGAAATAAGCTCTTCATGATCTTCGTCGAGCTCGGGAACTCCCGTCTGAAGCGTTTTGTTCCAAATAAGGATGTCGTCGTTTGACGCCAACGGCAGCTCGATCCAGAAGGTGCTGCCTTCGCCTTCCGTACTTTCGAAACCGATCTGACCGCCCATGCGCTCGATCAGAAGCTGCGAAACGGTCAGGCCGATTCCGGTTCCTTCGCGGGTGATCTGCGGATTTGCCGTAATGCGGTAGAACATTTCGAAGATTCCGTTTTTCTCTTTTTCCGGAATCCCGATGCCGGTGTCTTGGACCTCAATTCGGAGGAACTTCGTTTCCAGCTCCTTGCCGACAACTGTAATGGCGCCGCCTTCCTTGTTGTACTTAACCGCATTGGAAAGCAGGTTGATTAAAACCTGTTTCAGCCGGACGCGGTCGGTTCGTAGAACCGAGGCCGGGCCGGAACTGAAGGCGTCCTTGATCGTAATATTATAGGTTGATGCAATGGGACGAATAAGAGAAAGGCAATTGGCAACCACCTGATTGGCCTCGACCTCTGCAAAATCCAAAATAAACTGGCTCGATTCGATCTGGGCCAGGTCGAGCACTTCGTTGACCAAATCCAGCAAATGTTCGCCGCTTTCCAGAATATAGTCGATGTGCTCCGCTTGGCTTTGATCGAGCGGCCGGTTCTGGTCGTATTTGAGCATTTGGGCGAAACCGAGAACGGCATTGAGCGGCGTCCTTAATTCGTGGCTCATGCTGGCAAGGAACTCGGATTTCGCCTGGTTTGCCTTATCGGCCTCGTTTTTTGCCTCAACGAGTTGTTCTTCCGCTTTCTTGCGATCGGTTATATCGACGATACTGATTGGAACGTTTTTGAAACCGTCCGCCGTTTCCGGAATCCGGAAGGAAATAATGGCGTCAATCTCCCGCCCATCGAGCTTGCGAAAGCCTGCTTCCGACCGGAAGACCTTCTTGCGGTCCCAAATGGCGCAGAGTTCCTTTCGGAATATTTCGATAGCCTTGGGGCCGAAGGTTTGCTCAATGCGCTGGAGTTGGTCTTCCTTGTTCTCGGCGCCAAACAGTCTGACGGTTGCCTCGTTAACATCGAGTATCTTTACCTTGGCGGCGATATTCATCACCTCATCCGGATGGTTTTCCAGATAGTCATTGAGGTTGTCGACGCCTTTGGCCTTTAAGTCCTCCAGATGGAGATAAATCTCGGAAAGGTCCTCGTTCCAGATCGATACTTCGCTTGTTTCGAAGATGTTTTTGAAACGGAATTCGCTGGCCCGCAACGCTTCTTCGGCCTGCATTTTCTGGGTTTCGCGCCGTTGGGCTCGAATAGCGAATAAGCTGATGGTACCCATCCCGAGAAACCAGACGAAGCCATGGGTCACCAGGATGGTTCCCTTGCTTTTATCCATCGTTTTGAAGTAGCGCTCCAATGGAACGGAAACGCTGACCCCGCCACGAATATCGCCCACTTTAAATCCAAGGTGACCGTGGCAAGGGACGCAGCCTTCCACCATCACCATGGGGCGCATTAAACGGATATACGGCTTGCCGTTGATGTCGGCTCGTTCGACAATCTCCGGGATACCCTGATCAAACTTCTCGAGCGCTTTGACTTCCCAGTCGTCCGGGGCGTTGTTCGGATTGAGTAAAATCTGACTGGTGATGCGGCCTTTTATCCCATAAAGCTTTTCAAATTCCCGGGTGATCTGGCTCATCATGTAAGCCGGATTCATCAAGGTGAGGTCTTTGCCGTCGGCGGTTTTTAAGTCCCTGTGGGGAATGTGATCGAGGTAAGGGTTAGGCGGCGTTCTTTCGTCGGGGTGGACATAAACCCCGCCGTGCCGGGTTCCCCACTGACGGAAAGCCTGATCCTTGTTCCAGTTGGCCTGGGCTTCCTTGGTTGCGAGCGTAATGACCTGTTGCTCGATATTGCGGCTGTTCCAGGAATACGACAAAACAACAAGCAGCGTCAGCGCCAATGCGGCGATGGCGGCATTTTGCCTAATGGATGGAGTCGTAATCGACCCCAGTGTTTGCGCCGGTTCCGTCACGGCGGACCTCAAGAGTATTGTTATTCCTCAATTTGACGGGATTTACACGAAGGTGTCAACTTGATCCAAGGGGCCAAATGGCTGGTATGCAGTCGGCGCAACCCTTTAGAGTGCGATCGGATTAGGTTTACGCATTTTTAGCGTAAGCCTAATCCGTGAATCGCCCTCTAACCTATTGGGCTGCCTTAGCGTTTCCGTTCTTGATGCTGTCTTCGTCGATTGTCAAAGTATCGCTGAACACGGCGCGCCGCCGACCGTTTTTCTTGGCTTGATACATCCGCGCGTCTGCCAATTCGATGAGATCGTGCCAGTCCTGACGGTCGTCGTCTTTGCGTTCGGCAATTCCGATACTGGCCGTAATCGGTGTGCCGTCCGGCCTGGTTCCGAGCCAGTCTTTCATGATCCGGCTAATCACCAGCCGGGCGCCCGCTTTGTGAGTGTTGGGAAGCGAAACCAGGAATTCCTCGCCGCCCCACCGGACGATGGTGTCGCTGCCCCTCAGCTTGTCTCTGAGCGCATCGACAAAGCGGCATAACGCTTTGTCGCCCTCTTCATGGCCGAACGTATCGTTGATCGATTTGAAATGGTCGAGGTCGAAAAACATGATGGTGAAGGGGGCGCCCTGCCGTGCCGCGACGCGAAATTGAATATCGATCATTTCCGAGCCGCTTTCGCGGGTGAAGACCTGGGTTAAGGGGTCTTGGCTCGCCCGGCTGACCAAGGCGATCATGTAGCGAAGGTGGGACATGGCGGAAAAGGCCGAAGCGCCGTAAATCAGGATGGCGAGCCAAAGCGTGCCGATAAAGCCTTCCCACGTGAAACCTTCCGCCATTGCCGTGCCGAGGGCGGCAACGCCTAGGAACGGCGCCCCGAAGCAAAGGAGTTCCAACGCCGTTAAGGGGAAGATGCTCAAACCGGCGAGAACGACGAAGGGCAGCAGCCCATAGAGAGAAACCGCAATCCGGCCCATCAGATCGAGTTCAAGCCCTGAGAGCAACGGCAACGAAGCAAAATAAAACGCAGGCGGCCCCAGCAGCATTAAGCCCATCATCAGATAGGCGAGGCGGGCGCCAACCTCGGTTTTCCAAGGCCAGGCCAAAAAGGCGAACAGCAATGCCGAGGCAATGCGCATCCCGGTCAAGACCGCCCATTCAGGCCAGGGAAAAACGAAGAAGTCGATGATCGACCAGAGCGGAACCAGTATGGCGAAAAAGAATGAGAGAAGCCGGATGCGCCCAACAATGTGGGAAAGCCGGTGACGCTGCAAATAAGGAGAATGCGGCGCCGTTGACATCAGGTGCTGAACCTGATCGAACGAAATGTTCAAAAGGTTGCGAAAATACTGCATGACCCACCCACCAGAGACAAAGTTTTCGGTGCTGTCTTAAACTTAAAACAGTTCTTGTTTTTACGGGATCGTAAACCTTCTTTCGGCTAAAGCAACCCTTCCGACTTAAAAGAGTAATAGTTTGATCGACTGACCACCACGTGGTCGTGCAGCGTCACGCCGAGCCTTTCGCCCGCCTCGGCGATTTCCTTGGTCATTTCGATGTCCATTTTCGAAGGCGTCGGATCGCCGCTGGGGTGGTTGTGGACCATGATGATGGCGGATGCGTTAAGGTCGAGGGCCCGTTTGATGACCTCGCGGGGGTAGACGGGGGTGTGGTCGACCGTTCCTTCCTGCTGAAGCTCGTCGGCGATCAAGACGTTCTTGCGATTGAGGAACAGGATGCGGAACTGTTCGGTCTTGTTATAGCCCATGGAGGCGCGGCAATAGTCCATCAAGGCCTGCCAGGACGACAGGGCCGGTTTTTCCATCACCTCGGCGCGGCTGAGGCGCAGGGCGGCTTCACGGAGGGCTTTGAGATGAACGACGGTTTGTTGTGAAACCTTATCGAATTCCGCCAGCCGTCCCGGGTCGGCGTTGAGCACGTCGCCAAAACTGCCGAAAGAGGAAATTAGCTCTTTAGCCAGCGGTTTTACATCGACCCGCGGGATCGAATAAAACAGCAGCAACTCCAAGAGTTCGTAATCGGGAAGGGATTTTCCCAAGTCGGCAAGAAACCGGTCGCGTAGGCGTTGGCGGTGACCGTGGTAATGGGGCTTATCTCCGTCGTCGCCGGGCTCTTCAAGTCCGGGGCCCTTCTTGATCGCTTCGGCGATTTCCACAACCGGGTGGTCGCCGGTGAAATGCCAAACCTTTAGGAGTTTATCCCATTCTCCGCCAACCCCTCTCAGGGCGGCGCGATGCGGGTGGGTGTTGCCCGAGATACGGAAAAGAGGATTGCCGTCGGGACCGGTCAGTTCGATCAAATGCAACCCGGCCTTTTCGAGCGTTTCAAGAGCGTCTTTTGCGTCTCCCCCCCCAGGCATGGATCACTCGTAGGGTGGGCGGTGCCAGCCCTTGGGCGACAGGGTGAAAATTTCGTAGCCCGTCTCGGTAACCGCAATGGAGTGTTCGAACTGGGCCGAAAGAGATTTGTCTTTGGTGACCGCGGTCCAGCCGTCGTTGAGAATTTTGACGTCGTAGCGGCCGAGGTTGATCATCGGTTCGACGGTGAAAAACATCCCGGGCCGCAATCTTGGTCCGGTGCCCGGACGGCCGAAATGGGTGATGTTGGGGGCGTCGTGGAAAACCCGGCCCAAGCCGTGGCCGCAGAAGTCGCGCACGACGGAACAGCGTTTGTCTTCGGCGAAGGTTTGAATGGCGTGGCCGATATCGCCCACCGTTGCGCCCGGTTTGACCGCTTCGATCCCGAGCATCATCGCGTCGTAGGTGATGTCGATCAGGCGTTTGGCTTTGACGTTGATTTTACCGATGGGGAACATCCGGCTCGTATCGCCGTACCAACCGTTGAGAATGACGGTGACATCGATGTTGACGATATCGCCGTCGCGCAGAACCTTATCGCCGGGAATGCCGTGACAGACAACGTGGTTGATCGACGTGCAGATCGATTTCGGAAATCCACGGTAGTTGAGCGGGGCGGGGATCGCGTCGTTATCGAGAATGAAGTTGTGACATAGCTTGTCCAACTCTTCCGTGGTCACGCCCGGTTTTACATGAGGTGTTATGAAGTCGAGACATTCGGCGGCCAGCCTTCCGGCTTTGCGCATGCCTTCAAAGTCTTTCGCCGCGTGAATCTTAATGCTGCGGGTTTCGGCGTCCACCGGGTTCTTCTCCTACTTAAACGCGATCTGAATCGATGTGTCTACGGTAATGGCCTTAGGCGTCAGTTTGCAAGTATAGCAAACGGCTTCAACGCCTTTTGCCAAAGCTTCTCTCAATGCGTCGCCGTAAGTGGGGTCGATATCTTCGGCAATGGTGAACCGGTCGCAATCCTCGCGTTGAACCAGATAGACCATCACGGCGCGATGCCCTTCGGCGACCATATCGCTCAGTTCTTCCAAATGCTTCGCCCCGCGCGACGTGACGGCGTCGGGGAATTCCGCAGGCCCATCGCCTCTTTTCAAGGTGACGTTTTTCACCTCAACATAGCATTTGGGTCGATCATCGCTTTCGAGCAACAAATCAATGCGGGAATTTTTGCCGTACTTCACTTCGCGGCGCACGGAGTCGTAGCCCCCCAGTTCCTTTATCGTGCCGTCTTTCACCGCCGCTTCGACAAGTGCATTGGGGTGGGCGGTGTTGATTCCAACCAAGCCGTCGCCGATTTTGATCAGTTCCCAGGTGTATTTCAGTTTGCGGTTCGGGTTGGTGGCCGGAGAAAGCCAGACTTCCGAGCCGGGGGCGTTGCATTCCAGCATGGAGCCGGAATTGGCGCAGTGGGCGGTCACGATGCTGCCGTCTTCGAGTTCGATGTCGGAGAGGAAGCGTTTGTAGCGTTTGATCAGTTTGCCGCGGATCAGCGGGTTGGGAAATTCCATTTTTGAAAATCGAGCCGGGATAAAAAAAGACGGACCACAGTTAGTGCGGTCCGTCCGATTGGCAAGTAAAAATGTGGAAATATCGGATATCGAATCAGAATTTGTAGGTAAGCCCGATTTCCAGATCGTGTTGTTTCATTTCCAGATCGATAGGTGTTCCCGTTCCGCCGAAAACATGGTTGACGTTGGTGCCTTTGATATTGGCGTTGAAGGCGTGCGTATAAGCAAAGTTGAGCGATAGCTTGTCGCTGTAGTCGTAGGTCGCGCCTGCGCTGGCATGAGTATCGACGACTCCCGGAGCGAGGATGTTGAACAGGGTTTCCGTGTTCGAGAACGCTGCGGAGTTATGGCTGAGACCGGCCCGCAAGGTCAGTTGGTCGTTATATTCGTATGTGGCTCCGAGCTTGAAAACGTTCATGTCGTCCCAGCCGAACCCGATACCGTCCGAGTTGCCCAGTGAGTTTGAATTCTCCGTTCCGCCAGCGCCTGTATGGAAGGGGGCGACGCTGATGTTATGGGTGTTGGAGATCGAGTCGACGCTGCCATAGAAAATGCGCTGCACGTCTGCGGCAATGGTCAGTTTTTCAGTTGGTTTGTAGGCGATACCCAAGGCCGCGGTGGCTGGGATGTCAAACTCTCCTTTGTTGGCAAAAAGGCCTGCGTACTTGTCAAATTTTTGCATGTACATTTTGGACTGCGCCATGGCTCCAACAGTGAATTTATCGCCAAATTTGCCTTGCCAGCCAACACGGACGCCGCCGCCCATGGAGTAGTCATACCCATTATCCGTCAGCTTCGTGCTGTCAGACGAAATGGCTGCAAACCCCTGGAGGCCCGTTGCATCAAATCTTTGGACGGCAAATGTGGGGGTAATTCCAAGTGTATGATTCTCATTGAGGCGCTGTGCATAGGTAAAGCCGAGAAACACCTGCGCCAGATCAATACCCGTCCTCCCGCGCGTGCCGCCGGTAAAGACATTGGTGTTGTAGTCCGTATTCATGCCGCCATTGGCGCTCAAAGTTACTCCCAGGGAGTAATCGCCCCTATCCCAATTGGCGCCCATGGAGGGAACGAGGAAAAGCTTTGAGCCGCTTCGGTCGGCATTGACGTTCATAAAGTTGGTTGCCGCCGCTCCGGTTGTTGAGTACGAGCGATCGGGCGAGAAAAAGGAAAGGGCGGCGTCAAACCGGGTTCCCACGTCAAGCATGGCCGCCGGGTTTTTCATCGCCGACTGGGTGTCGAGCGATAACGCGGTACCAGCGCCAGCCATGCCCTTTGAAGCGGTTCCGTACCCCGATGAGAAATAGCCATCGGTCGCAAAAGCAGAGGTTGTATGAAAAAGTGTGAAAGAGGCGGCGGCAATCGCCACCGCACGGAGTTTGGTGATCCCCATAATAACGGTCCCCTTAACGTAAGATAAAAGCCTCTCGGTCCGATTTGCCGGACATTGTTAGAATCCCCATAAACTAATAGGGATAATCAACCGCCAGTTGGTAGTACCATTGTACCTCGTACTGGGAAGTGGCTTTTTGTTACGTATCTTGCGAATTGAGGAAGTCGCCCAAATCGATCTCTCCGGAACCGCGCACCATGGGTTTTTGTTGGTTGGCCGATGGCGTCCAGGCGGCGATGAACAACACGTCGAAGGTGGCGGGCACCCGGCCGTCGGGGCCGGCATGGTCGGTCATATACTGCTCGACCGCCGCCATCAGGGTGTTGCGGCGGGTGAAGGTTTTGCGCCGTTGATGCACCGCGTTGCTCTCGCCCATGCCGCGCAGGTCTTTGAGCAATTTGAACGGGTCGCCGTAAGAAACGGTAATGACGTCGGTGTCGACGACCGGCAGAGCGAACCCGGCCCGTTGAAGAAGATTGCCGACGTCTTGCACCCTGGCGAGCGGTGAAAACCGGGGGCTTACGCCGCCTTCCTGGTCCATTTCCGCACGGGCCAGCGAATTTCGGAGTTCAAACAGACTGTCGCCGCCCAGCATGGCGCCAAGAAACAAACCGTCTTCTTTCAGAGCCTGGCGGATTTGCAGAAAAGCGCCCGGCAAGTCGTTGACCCAGTGAAGGCTGAGACAACTCATGACGAGATCGAATTTGTTGCCGCCGAACGGCAAAAACTCTTCGTCGGCGACGACTTTAAGACCGGGGGTTTGCGCCGTCATGCGTTCGGAAAGATCGCATTGGATCAGAGTTTCGACGCCGCCCCTGCCTTTGATCGCTTTCCCCAATTCGCCGGTATGGCAGCCGAGGTCGAGGGCCAAGGGGAACTGGTAGGTAAGATCGTCCAACCGGTCGAGCAGGCGCTCGGCCACTTCCTGCAAAAGGAAGTCGAAATTTTCGAAATCGGCGGCGGCCCGGTCGCGGTGCAGGCGCACCGCGCGGCGGTCAAAAACGTTCATCGCTTCGGTCATGGTCTCACGGATTTAGGGAAAAGTGCGCTAAAAGAAAAGGGCGAAGTTGAAATGAGGCGGTAAATGGACGGTTTGGAAACGGCGAAAGGAGCCTTGCGGCGGTTGCTCGATGCGCTGGTGCCGCCACGGTGTCTGTCGTGCCGAACCATTGTCGGTGAAGACGGCGTACTGTGTCCGGCCTGTTGGTCGGAGGTCACTTTTATTACCCCGCCGCATTGCGCCATTTGCGGGCTGCCGTTCACCGTCGATCCGGGAGATGAGGCGATTTGCGGAGCCTGCTCGGTTCAGCGCCCGGCGTTTGACCGGGCGCGGGCGGTGTTCTCTTACGAAGACAAGGGGCGGCGGTTGGTGCTGGATTTTAAGCACCGGGACCGAACCCATGGCGCCGCCGTTTTCGCCCGTTGGATTCTTCGGGCCGCTCCCGAACTTTGTGCGGCCGCCGACCTGATCGTTCCGGTGCCGCTCCATTGGACGCGGTTGGTTAAACGCGGGTTCAATCAGTCGGCCTTGATCGGCCGGGCGTTGGGGGAAGCGACCGGAACGCCGTTTGATCCTTTGATCCTGAAAAGGGTTCGGCGAACGCCGACCCAGGTGGGGCTGTCGCCCGTTGCCCGGCGGAAAAACGTCAGCGGCGCTTTCGCCGTTTCCCCGAAAAAAGAGGCGGTTTTGACCGGTAAACGCGTGTTGTTGGTCGACGACGTATTGACGACGGGGGCGACGGTTGAAGGCTGTGCGCGAACCTTGAAAAAGGCCGGGGCGACAGCCGTCGATATCGTGACCCTTGCCCGAGTGTCCCGAGCCGACTAGATTCGGCGTAACGGAATTCCCGCCTATGGGAAGTGAAAGGCTATCAGGATAAGAAAATGTCTCTTGTTGAAATCTATACGACGTCGATGTGCCCCTTCTGTTTTCGGGCGAAGAAGCTCTTGTCGAAAAAGGGCGTGGACTTCACCGAATACGACGTCACCATGGATCCGGAAGGGCGCAAAAAAATGACCCAGCGGGCCAACGGCAGCAGCACGGTGCCGCAAATCTTTATCGACGGCGACCATGTCGGCGGTTGCGACGATCTGTTCGAAATGGACTACGACGGCGATTTGGACGCCAAGCTGGGGCTTACCGGAGAACCCGCTTGAGCAATAGCTTTAAGGTCGCCTGCCTCCAGGTGACCGCCGGCCGCGATGTGGCGGCCAATATTGAAAAAGCTTCCGCCATGGTACGCGAGGCGGCCAGCGCCGGTGCTTCGCTCATCTGCTTGCCGGAAAACGCTACTTTGCTCGAGTCGGACCAGAAAATGGTTCCCGAGCGGGCGATATATGAACAAGAGCACCCCGGACTGCCGGCTTTTTGCTCCCTGGCGAAAGAGACGAAAAGCTGGATTTTGATCGGCTCGCTGTCCATCCGGTTGCGCGATCAAAAACGTGCCGCCAACCGGTCCTATCTGATTAACGCAGACGGAGCGGTGACGGCCCGCTACGACAAAATCCACCTGTTCGACGTCAACTTGGCCTCCGGGGAAAGCTACCGTGAATCGGATAATTTCAGGCCGGGAGACAAGGCGGTCGTCGCCGAGACGCCGTGGGGCGGGCTCGGCATGACCGTTTGCTACGATCTCCGTTTCCCTCATCTTTATCGGGCTTTAGCCAAGGCGGGGGCTTCGTTCTTAAGCGTTCCCTCGGCCTTTACCCGGCCGACGGGACAAGCCCATTGGCACACCTTGTTACGGGCCCGCGCCATTGAGACCGGCTGTTACGTCTTCGCCCCGGCCCAATGCGGGGAGCATGACGGCGGGCGCAAAACCTACGGACATTCGTTGATCGTCGATCCCTGGGGCGAGGTGCTGGCCGACGGTGGGGAGGCTCCTGGAATCGTCTACGCCGAGGTCGACCCAAAGGCCGTTGAAACGGTGCGGGCGCGAATACCTTGCCTGAGTCACGACCGCGACTTTTCTCTGTAGTTTCTTTTTAAAGCTTGTATTCACCACGAAAAGCTGGAAAATTTAGGTCGAAATAGTCGCAAATACATAAATAAATTGAAGGGATTAGCGGCATTTTACTAAAATTTTACGGAAGTCGGCGTTCGTAGCACATGTTCAGGTTCGGGTATTTTGACTTAGCGACCATTGCCGGTCTGGTGATCGGTCTAACCGTCGTTCTTTTGGCGATTGCGTCCGGCTCCGATTTTTGGATCTTCATCAACGTTCCCGGCATTCTGATCGTTTTCGGCGGCACCTTCGCGGCGATTATGATCAAATTTCCGCTTTCCGGCGTTTTCGTCGCCATGCCGGTTGGGTTCAAAGCCGCCTTCACCAACGTCACCGAACATCCGCGCGACTACATCCGCCAATCCGTCAAGCTGGTGAAGCTGTCGCGAAAATCCGGCCATGTGGCGCTGGAGCGCCAAAGGGTCGCCAACCCCTTTTTCAAAAAGGGACTGCAAATGGTCGCCGACGGCCGCGACCTCACCTATATCCGTAAGGTGCTGACTCAGGAAATGGCCAGCTCGATCCAGCGCGACGAATTGGGCGCCAAGGTCTTTATGTCGATTGGCGAGTATGCGCCGGCGTTCGGCATGTTCGGGACACTGGTCGGTCTGGTGCAAATGCTCTCGGCGATGAGCGACCCGACCAGCATTGGCCGGGCGATGGCGGTGGCTCTTCTGACGACGCTTTATGGGGTTTTGATCGCCAACCTGATCGCTTTGCCGATTGCCGATAAGCTGGACGATAAACGCGAGCAGGAGATTGCGTTGCGGTCGCTGATCATCGAATGCGTCTTCCAAATACAGATGAAGACCAACCCGACCGAACTTATCGAAGTCTTGGAACCTTATCTGCCTGAAAAGCAGCGCCAAGTCGGCGCAAAGGATTCCTACACCGGTCCCAAGAAATAGCGATGATTGGGAAAGGTTCTGGCTAACATGGTGCAACCGGAAAAAACCTTTAAGAAGTTACAAAAAAGGGAGCCGAAATGGCTGGTTTCCTTTGCCGACTTGATGTCCCTGTTGCTGGCCTTGTTTGTGCTTATTCTTTCGTTTTCCGAAATCAACAGCGACAGTTTCCGCCGAAATGCCGGTCCGATTTCGGAAGCCTTTAACGCCAAGCCTAAAATCATCAACATCATTCCGACCGATCAAACGAAATCGTCGCAATCGATCCAGCTGGACGTCACCAAGCCGCATGAAAAGAAAGCGGATGAAAGCTCCGAGCTGGCCCGTTCCGATCTGATCTTCCGGCTGTCCATCGACCTGGCCGACCAAATCGCCAAACGGCAGATTCAGGTGTTGGAGCGGGACTTCGGCGTGGTCATCCGGTTCCGCGACAACGCGGCGTTCGATTCCGGCAGCCGCGAGTTGAAAACCTCGATTGTGCCGACGCTTGAGCGGATCACCCAGGTGTTGGCGCGCACCAAGGGCAAGATCAGGGTCGAGGGGCATACCGACGATATTCCCATCTCCACCGATTTGTTCCGCGACAACTGGGACCTTTCCGCCGCCCGCGCGGCTTCCGTGGTCCGCGCCATCCTGGCCAATTCCAAGATCGACCCGAAACGTCTTTCGGCCCAAGGCTTCGCCGACAGTCAACCGCTGGTTCCCAACGACACGCCGGAAGGCCGCGCCAAAAACCGCCGGGTGGAAGTATCGATCCAACTGCCCAAGGCGGGCGGCTTCTCGGTCGATCCGCGCTTCAACTAGCTTGCACCTTACTTCGTTCCCGCTTAAGTATCCCGGCACGTGAATTCAATTTAGGCGGTTGAGCCATGTCCAAACCCGATCCGCGCGTCGGTATCGTTAGCCTGGGATGCCCCAAGGCCCTTGTCGATTCAGAACGCATCCTCACCCAGTTGCGCGCCGAGGGCTATGAGGTGGTGCCGACCTACGAGGCGGCGGACGCGGTGATCGTCAATACCTGCGGGTTTATCGACGCCGCCAAGGCGGAATCGCTTGAAGCCATCGGCGAAGCGATGAACCGCAACGGCAAGGTCATCGTCACCGGATGCATGGGCGTCGACGAAGCGGCGATCCGCAACGTCCATCCGGACGTGCTTTCGGTGTCGGGGCCGCATCAATACGAGCAGGTGGTTTCCGCCGTCCACGCCGCCGTGCCGCCGGCCCACGACCCTTATCTCGACCTATTGCCGCCCCAGGGCGTCAAGCTGACCCCGCGCCACTACGCGTATCTCAAGATTTCCGAGGGCTGCAATCACCGTTGTTCCTTCTGCATCATTCCGCATCTGCGCGGCGACCTGGTCAGCCGTCCGGTGGGCGAGGTGTTGCAAGAAGCCGAAAAGCTGGTGCTGTCCGGTGTGCGGGAGTTGTTGGTGATTTCCCAAGATACCAGCGCCTATGGCGTCGACATCAAACATGCGCCCGGCGACTGGCACGGCCGCGCGGTCGACGCCGACATGACCGGCCTAGCCGAAGCGTTGGGCGAGCTTGGAGCCTGGGTGCGGCTGCACTACGTCTATCCCTATCCCAACGTCGACAAGGTGATCCCCTTGATGGCCGAGGGCAAAATCCTGCCTTATCTCGATCTGCCCTTCCAGCATGCCAGCCCCACCGTGCTCAAGGCCATGCGCCGCCCGGCCCATCAGGAAAAGACCCTGGAGCGGATTACCAAGTGGCGGGAGATCTGTCCCGATTTGACGCTGCGCTCGACCTTCATCGTCGGTTTCCCCGGCGAGACGGAAGAAGACTTCGAGTTCCTGCTTAACTGGCTCGAAGACGCCAAGCTCGACCGGGTGGGTTGCTTTACCTATTCCGCCGTCGAGGGCGCGCCGGCCAACGACCTGCCGGGGGCCATCGACGAAGACGAGAAGAGGGAGCGCTTGGACCGCTTCATGGCCGTGCAGGCCGAGGTGAGCGCCGCCAAGATGGCCGAAAAAGTCGGTAAGACCTTTGACGTGATGATCGACGAGGTCGACGAGGAGGGCGCGATTGGCCGGACCAAAGGCGACGCGCCGGAAATCGACGGCAGCGTGTTCCTCGACGGCGAAACCGAGCTCAAACCGGGCCAGATCGTCACGGCGGTAATCGACGAGGCCGACGACTACGACCTGTTTGGCCGGTTGGTTTAGTACCCCCTCCGGCTCCCCCTAAAAGGGGGAGGGAATATGAAGGACGACCCTCGTTCCTCCCCTTCTAGGGGAGGTTAGGTGGGGTACAAGGAAGCCGCTTTCTTTTTTTACCCAAAAAACGACAAAAAATGCCGGTTGAACCGCAGAAAACGCACAAAAACCCCTAGGTGAAACCGGCTAAGGCATTGATTTACTTATAAAAGAGCTGAAAAAGGAAAAAATCCTTATCATTTTTTATCATTTTTCCCGCAAGCGCCGCCAAAACATAAGAAAAACAGCGCATTAGGCGGGCTGGATAAAAAAGGACTAATATCCTATTTTGCCCAAAATGTCAAGAAATGCCTCCCCGTCGTTCAAGGGTGGTTGAATTACGGTGACAGGGGCAACTTAAAGCCCGATGTACTGATAGGATCTGCGCTCGCGAAGACCATCAGGGCCAGCGGTCAAAAGTACCGCGCTAAACAGGCCGGACATATGACTGCACGCAAGCAAAGCCAGACCCGAATATCACCCTTGCATCAAAGGGGCCGTCCACATATGTCACCGTAACCACATAAGTCGAACCAATAATTTGTTCGATTAATTTAATACGCTCTTCGCTGATCAAGTCACTCATAGTTGTCTCCTAGTCGACACACGTCGAATACTCGGATGGTGTTTTTGTAATCGGAAAAATTTTCTTTGAAGATAGTTGCAACACGGCAACCGTCAGGAGATGTCTTTGTACTTACAGGGGTAGCCAAGCCTTTTAGCACCCGAACTACATCGCCATTTTTTGAGCGCCAAAAGCTCAACCCATTGTACTTGACGCTTGGACCTTTTTTTGCCCAAATACTGAACAGAACCCCACCACGCACAGGATAGAAGTTAGCAGTGTAATTCCCCTTAGTGTCGACACAGAGAGGCTGTGTCTCTCCATTTGCCCAGAACCAGTGCATAGGGGTGCAGGAAACCAAAGAATCCTTAGCTTTTAACCCGTCTCCGCCGTATTTGGGAAACGCGAAGTAACCATTATTGAAAGCAAAGAATTTAACCCGCCCTAAAGGATTGAAAGGAAGATCTAAACTCTTGCTTTCGCTAATAATTTTTGACCGAAAGTGGTATTCCTTGTCTTTATAGTAAGTCCACCCCCGCTTATCTTTACGAGGTTTGGTCAGTTTCTCCGATAAAAGTATGCCGTGCTCATCTTTTAGTTTGAGCCACTTATAACCCTGGTATCTCTTGTTAATGGGAGTTTCTCGACAATCAATCGTGGAGCCACCGGCCCAACTGATGTTCCTAGGCGCGCCATAAAACGGCGGACGCTCGTTGAAAGGTGGTTTTTCTTTCAAACTAAGTCCCGGCCAAGCTCCTGCCATTTCGCGGTAACTCTGTAAGGGCAGATTTGGGGCAACAAATCTTACGCCCTGTTTGTCAAAAAAACCCAAACCGATTTTCAAGTAACCATAGCCTGCGCAGTAGCTACCATCCCATAGCTCATTCGATACCTTGACGGGCTTCTCTTTGCCGATCTCCCAGAGGTAGAGGGCGCTGGGCACTTTTGTGAGCGGAATGCCTTCGGCCTTGGTCATATCCTTGGCCTCGAAAAGCAGATGCTCTTCATCGTACCACCAAAGAGCCGGGTTTTCCTGAGGCGTCCAAACAGCATCGGCCTCGACGTATGGCGCAAGCCGGTCAGGAATGATGGGCTTGAATTTCCCGGCCCGTTCCGCACTTCTCTTTTTCTGGGCTTCGACTAGAGTTTTTGACCGCTCGCTGGGTGTTCGTTGATCGCAACCAGCAAGTAGCCCTCCGCCCCCAAACAGGACGCAAGCAGTCAACAGGGCTGATATGAAATTCGTTCCTCTACGCATAGGTCAGGTACCCTCTGGTGCTTCCCTCTACTCCCCCTTCAGTTCCACAACTTCCCGCTTCCCATCCGGAGTGGTGCGGTGGAATTTGAGGGTTTTCTCTAAATAGAACGGCACCAGGGCCGCTTGTACGACAGCTGCTTTTGCCACGGACATGAAACGTCTCTCTCTTGGGTTGTTTGGTTGTTGAGAGGGAGGCTACTTCATCAAAAGCTTGTAGTCGACTATTTCGGTATGATGGGGTGGAACGGCGGTTCTTCGCCTTTGGCCGCTAAATCGTTGACCGCGCAAATCCGCTGGACCACGCCGGGGAGCGGTTGGCTGTCCTTTTGGCCGTGTTCGTAGGCGACGACCTGTAAACGTCC